>Ga0209345_10000671_pt1 | contig 44024 bp, 36 predicted proteins | sample Cruoilmetagenom7_FD_187294 | JGI IMG/M metagenome (GOLD analysis project Ga0209345, IMG submission 187294) | Oil polluted marine microbial communities from Coal Oil Point, Santa Barbara, California, USA - Sample 7 (SPAdes) (version 2) | ecosystem: Environmental > Aquatic > Marine > Oil seeps ...
TATTTGTGTCATAGAATAAACCGACATAAAATTTATATTAACCTTTAATTCACTATAAAGGTTTTTAATTTTGGTTTCATAATTTGTTGTGATTTTTTAAGTTTATAAATAATATAATGAATTTTTTTTAAAATCTGTGGCATAATAGAGTTGCACCGGACATTAAAAGAAATGTAAATGTAACCTTATAAGAAAATAAATCTTTAAGGAGGCAAGGGATCATGAAGATCCATGAGTATCAAGCAAAAGAATTATTCAAAAAATATAGTATTCCAATACCAAATGGAAAAATAGCATTTACTGCAGATGAAGCAAAACAGGTTGCAGAAACAATAGGAAGTTTTCCAGTAGTTGTTAAAGCACAGATTCATGCAGGAGGCAGAGGAAAAGGTGGAGGCGTAAAGCTTGCTGATTCTATTGATCAAGTCGGTCAATTATCAAATGATATCATAGGAATGACACTTGTTACACACCAAACAGGACCTGAGGGAAGAGTTGTAAAAAAAATACTTGTGGAACAAGGGCTTAATATTGCAAAAGAACTGTACCTTAGCATTGTCCCGGACAGAGCAACATCAAAAATTGTTATAATGGCCAGTGAAGCCGGCGGCATGGATATTGAAGAAGTTGCTGCATCCACCCCAGAGAAAATAATAAAAATTTATATTGATCCTTTATCCGGAATCCAGGCTTATCATTGCCGTCAGGCAGCTTTTGGCCTTAATTTGCCTTCACCAGCAATAAAGCAGTTTTCTGCTCTGCTTAAAAATCTCTTTAATCTTTTTAAAGATTATGATTGCTCTTTAGTTGAGATAAATCCTTTTGTATTAACAAAAGAAGATGATGTTATTGCACTTGATGCAAAAATTGATATTGATGGCAATTCATTATACCGCCATAAAGATATCTCGGAATATCGTGATCTTGACGAGGAAGACCCCCTAGAAGTTGAAGCTTCAAATTATAATCTGAATTATATAAACCTGGGTGGAAAAGGTAATATTGGCAATATGGTAAACGGAGCTGGCCTTGCCATGGCAACTATGGATATAATAAAATTTGCCGGTGCAGAACCTGCAAATTTTCTGGATGTAGGGGGCGGAGCTAATGCAGAAATGATTGAAAACGGATTCAATATTATTTTAAGTGATAAAAATGTAAAGGGAATTCTAATTAATATTTTTGGCGGTATTTTGCGATGTGATGTATTGGCACAGGGAGTTGTTCAGGCAGCTAAAACAACAGGGCTCAATATTCCTGTTGTTGTTCGCATGGAAGGTACAAATGTGGAAGAAGGTCGAAAAATACTTTCCGATTCAGGTCTTAATTTGATCACTGCTACAGATTTGCAGGATGCGGCCAATAAAGTATCTCAACTTGTATAACTTGTAATGATATGACCAAAACATAACTAAAAGCAATATGTACCATATAATAGAATTCATCAAAAAGAACTTTTGCTTTTAGTTATTATAACAATCAACAATATTTAAATAATTGCAAATAGCAAAATGTTTAAAACTTTTACTGTAAAGTTTATCACTCATTAAATAGTGAGGAACAAAAAAGTGAGTATATTTGTTAATAAAGATACACGTCTTGTTGTCCAAGGGATAACAGGCAAAGAAGGGAAATTTCACACACAGCAATGTGTTGAATACGGGACAAAAGTGGTTGCAGGAGTTACTCCAGGTAAAGGTGGCCAGAAGATGGATAATGTTGCTGTGTTTAACACTGTAAAAGAAGCAGTTGAAAAAACTAGCGCAAATGCCAGTATGATATTTGTGCCCCCTCCTTTTGCAGCAGATGCAATTATGGAAGCAGCAGATGCAGGAATAGCGCTGATTGTTGCTATTACAGAAGGCATTCCAGTTCTTGATATGATGGCGGTTAAAAATTATCTATCTAGGACAAAAGCTCGTCTGATTGGTCCTAATTGCCCTGGCATTATTACACCTGGCGAATGCAAGATAGGTATTATGCCTGCCCCGATACACAAACCCGGAGGACCCATAGGTGTTGTATCCCGTTCTGGAACTTTGACATATGAAGTTGTTTATCAGTTAACCATGCAGGGAATTGGACAAACAACATGCATCGGCATAGGCGGAGACCCTATTAACGGAACAAATTTCATTGACTGTCTGGATGCATTTGAAAAAGATGAAGACACAAAAGGCGTTGTCATGGTTGGTGAAATTGGCGGTACAGCTGAAGAAGAAGCATCAGAATTTATTCAAAACAATATGTCAAAACCTGTTGTGGGATTCATTGCCGGGATTACAGCTCCACCAGGACGACGAATGGGACATGCCGGCGCAATTATAAGCGGTAGTAGCGGCACAGCTCAGGCAAAAATTGACGTAATGAAACAATGCGGAATTCATGTTTGTGAAAACCTTGGCAATATAGGCGAGCTTTCTAAAAAAATATTTAAATAAATTTAGAAAGCTATATTATTAATTAAATAAAACATTGGGTGTGCTTGAAAAATCAAATTGAATAAATTCTCAGGCACACCTTGGAATTATGGCATTCATACAGTAGTATTTATACTTACAGATTATTTTAATGATATCTAACATATAATAATAAAAACAGTTAGTTTTTAACTATTTTTCCATATTCCCCGAAATATAATCTAATATTTCCAAACTCAATAAAAACTGTTGACATTAAACTATTTTTGCCCTATAAAATTAAGTGAGTATGTTGCGGGCATAACTCAGTTTGGTAGAGTACAAGCTTCCCAAGCTTGAAGTCGCGAGTTCGATCCTCGTTGCCCGCTCCAAAGATGAGCCTTTTCACTTGTAAGAAAGGTAGTACTTTTTGTCATTATCCTTATCAGAGATATTTATATCCTTTTGGCAAATATTATGAACAGATAAAGTTTTTTAGTCTATTATAAAATATCTACCTTGATTATCAGGAACGGGCAATAGCCCGTTTTTTATTTTGTAAAATATAAGGCTGTATTGATTTTAAAACATAAGTTTGTAATAAGGTAACCATCAAAAAATATTTAAAAAAAGCAGATAAAAAGTTAAAAGAAGAAACTTTGCCAACAGAAAAATTTATTGTTGAAAAAACAAGATGCATTGTTGAGCCAATCTGTGAAGAAGAAGGGTTTGAACTTGTACATGTTGAATTCCAAAAAGAAGCCTGTGGCAAAGTACTGCGAATTTATATCAATAAACAAGGTGGTATTACGTTAAACGACTGCAGCGTAATTAGCCGCCAGGTTAGTGATTTTTTGGATGTAAATTTTGAAATAAATAACAAAACCTATAGTCTTGAAGTTTCTTCTCCCGGTTCCAATAGACCTTTAGGTAAAAAATCGGATTTTGAAAAATTTAAAGGAAATGAAATTATAATTAAATTTTCCCAACCAATTGAGAATAATAAAAAAATTAAAGGTGTACTTCTGGGAATAGCAGAAGGAATTGTCACTGTTATGGATAGAAACAATAATATTATTTCCATTCCTTTTAATAGTATTACAAGAGCACGGCTTGCTAACTATTACGGAGAAAATAGATGTTTACAACAGACATAAAACGTGTCATTGAGCAGGTTAGTCGAGACAAAGGTATTGATCGCATAGTACTTATTAACGCACTTAAAGAGGCTCTTAGTTTTGCTGCTAGAAAAAAATATGGCAATAATATAGACATTGAAGTTCACTATAATGAAGATATTGGTGAAATTGAGGTTTTTCAATTTAAAGAGGTTGTTGAAAAAATTACCGAGCCTGGAAAACAGATAAGTTTTGAGGAAGGTATAAGGTTAGATAGTGATTGTGAAATAGGTGACAGCCTTGGTACAAAAATTGATACTTCAACTTTTGGAAGAATAGCGGCTCAATCTGCCAAACAGGTTATTATTCAAAAAATTAAAAATGCTGAAAAAGCCCTTGTTTATTCAAATTATATTGATCGGAAAGGTGAGATTGTCAACGGTATCGTTCAGAGAATTGACGGTAATGATATCATCATTAATCTTGGCCAGGCAGAAGCAATACTTTATGCACGGGAAATGGCTCCCAAGGAAACTTACAAGCGAGGGGATCGAATTCGTGCATGTATTTTAAATGTACTTTCTGATGCCCGTGGTCCTCAAATTGTATTATCTAGAACTCATCCTGATTTTTTAATTAACCTTTTTAACCTCGAAGTACCAGAAATATCAGAAGGCGTTGTCAAAATAATGGGAGCTGCGCGTGAACCAGGTAGCCGTGCAAAACTTGCAGTTTCTTCTATCGAACCGGATATAGATCCTGTTGGAGCCTGCGTAGGCATGAAAGGCAGTCGCGTTCAAAATGTTGTTCAAGAACTTAAAGGTGAAAAAATAGACATTATTCCATGGCATGTTGATGCTGCTAAATATGTTTGCAATGCCCTTGCTCCTGCTGAAATTTCAAGAGTTATCATTGATGAGGACAACCATTCAATGCAGGTGATTGTACCAGATGAATTACTTTCAGTCGCAATAGGCAAACGCGGGCAAAATGTTCGTCTTGCTTCAAAACTTACTGGATGGCACCTTGATGTCAAGAATGAATCACGCTACAGCGAAGCAATGAAAAATGGTTTCGATTCGCTTGTAGCATTGCCTGAAGTTGGCTTAGCTCTTGCTGATGATCTCTGTAAAAAAGGTTTTTACTCAGCTAAAGAACTGTCCACTGCGTCTGTGGACAATCTAATTGAAATCAAAGGGTTAACTAAGCAAAAAGCAACTCAATTAATAAAAAATGCTATAGATGTCATAAAAGGCAATAATATATCCCCAGAATCATCAATTGAAGAACTTGAAAATACTGAAGAACCTGAAAGTGACATCGCCACTGTAAGTGACGTAAATCAATCGTTGAATGAAATCGAAGATATAGAATAGTTATTAATTTGATGACTAACTTTTTTTAGAATTGAAGAATTTGGGAAGACCCCAAAATAAAATAATTTAGGGGGGGGGGAATTGATGGGAAAGATCCGAATATATGAACTTGCCAGGGATCTAAACATGACGAATAAAGTTCTTGTTGAAAAGATAAGAAATATGAATATTCCAGTAAAAAGCCATATGAGTTCTTTGGATGAAGAAACAGTTGCTCTTATTAAATCAAATGAATTTGACAAAAAAATCGAAAATGTTGAAATAACACGCGTAAAACCTACGGTAATTCGAAAACGCAGGAAAGCTGTCAGAAAAAAAACTGAGCAGCAAGAAGCACTCCATGAAGCAGATGGATCATATGAAAAAATTACTGACTCTGAAAAACATTTAGAATCAGTGCCCAAACACCACCCCCCCACAACAAATGAAAACATTAACTTAAAACAGCAACCTCTTGAAATAAGTGAAAATATTGACTTGAAACAGCAACCTCATGAAATAAGTGAAAATATTGACTTGAAACAACAACCTCTTGAAATAAGTGAAAATATTGACTTGAAACAGCAACCTCTTAAAATAAGTGAAAATATTGACTTGAAACAGCAACCTCTTAAAATAAATGAAAATAAAAAAGAAGAGCTAAATCCGTTAAAATTAAAACGAACTAAGGCAAAAAAAGTAAAAAGAAGTAAAAAGGATACACCAGCTAAAATAATAAGACTTCCTGTAAATCAAAAGCCTAAAGCTACTGAAATTGAAAAAAAACCTGAAAACAAGGAAATTAAAATAAAGGCACATGCCAATTCAGCAAAAAAGGCTACAGCTAATCCAGTTAATCAGCCAGAAATAAAAAAAACTAAACCGGAAATAACTCCCAAAGAAAAAAATTTTTCCAAAAAGAAAAATAAATATCGTAAAAATGAAATCATTGAAAAAGATAAACTTTATGATAAAGGGTTTCGAAACCGGAAATCTAAAAAAAATGCAAAGCATAAAATAACTAAATTAGCTAAAACACAGATAACAACACCTAAAGCAAATAAGCGAAGGATAAAAATTGATGATGTAATCGTGTTATCTGACCTTTCAAACCGTATGGGTGTAAAAGCCAGTGAAGTCATCAAAGCACTTATGGCACTAAATGTTATGGCAACAGTAAATCAAACAATAGATTTTGACACAGCTTCTCTTGTTGCTACAGAATTTGATTATGAACTTGAAAAGGCTTTTTTCGAGGAGGAAACAATCTTAAAAGCAAAAGAAGATGATCCTGAAAAGCTTAGTGAAAGGCCAGCTGTTGTTACAGTAATGGGACATGTTGATCATGGAAAAACATCTCTTCTTGATGTTATACGGAAAACAAAAGTCACTGACAATGAAGCAGGTGGGATTACACAGCACATAGGAGCCTATCTTGTTGCTACAGAAAAAGGAAAAATTGTTTTTTTGGATACTCCGGGACATGAAGCCTTTAGTGCAATGCGTGCAAGAGGTTCTAAATTAACCGACATTGTCGTTTTAGTTGTTGCCGCTGATGATGGTGTAATGCCTCAAACTATAGAGGCAATTAATCATGCAAAAGCTGCTAATGTTCATCTTATTGTTGCTGTCAACAAAATTGATAAAGCAAATGCTGATCCTGAGAGGGTTTACCGTGAACTTTCTGAAATAGGAGTTGTACCTGAAGAGTGGGGAGGCGAAGCAATATTTGTCAAAGTATCAGCAAAACAAAATCAAGGAATTGATGATCTTTTAGAAATGATTTTGCTTCAGGCTGAATTATTAGAGCTTAAAGCAAATCCAAGCAAACTTGCTGTTGGTTATGCAATAGAAGCAAAGTTAGATGCCGGAAGAGGTGCTGTTGCAACGTTGCTTATACAGGAAGGTTCTCTTAATATTGGAGACTCGATTGTATGCGGAATACACCATGGAAAAGTTCGAGCCATGCTAAATGACAAAGGTGAGCATATTAAAACCGCAGGGCCTTCAACACCGGTAGAAATATTAGGGCTTACAGGAGTACCTAATGCGGGAGATGAGATAGTAGCTATTGCTGATGAAAAAAATGCAAAACAGTTAAGCATCCATCGCATTAACACTCAACGCATAAAAGAATTGGCAAAAACAAATAGATTAAGCCTTGATAAACTTTTTGAAAAGCTTCAGGAAGGCCAGATAAAAAGTTTGAATATCATTATAAAAGCAGATGTGCAGGGCTCTATAGAAGCTCTTAATGATACACTTACAAAATTGTCAAATGAAGAAGTTAAAATCAATATCATTCATTCAGCTACAGGAACTGTAACTGAATCAGATATCTCACTTGCTGCTGTATCCAATTCAATAATAATTGGATTTAACGTTCGCCCAACACCAAAAGTACAGGCTGTAGCCACTAAAGAACATATTGATATGCGATTTTACAATATAATATATGATGTTATCAATGACATTAATAATGCTATTATTGGGCTAATGGCATCTACTTTTGAAGAACAATTTTTAGGAAGAGCTGAAGTGCGTGAAGTGTTTCATGTTCCTAAAATAGGCACTATTGCCGGATGTTATGTGACCGACGGCACAATCGAACGTGGCAGCCAGGTTCGTCTTATAAGAGATGGTATTGTATGCTATGAAGGTAAAATAGCTTCTCTGCGTCGATTTAAAGACGATGTAAAAGAAGTTCTAAGTGGTTACGAATGTGGGATAGGTATTGAAAAATTTAATGATATAAAGACAAAAGATGCAATAGAATGCTATCATGTTAATGAAATAAAACCTGCATTACAGCAATAATAAAATAATAATAATGCATGTAGCAAAAATATTGATTTTTAATTTTTTATTATATTTTTTTGATAAAATAATTATGGTTATCGGTTTTGGAATAATTAAATACAGATTATATGAATGCCATTCTTTGAAAGAAAAAAGAAAAATTGTAAAATCAATCATAAACCGATACCGAAACAATTTTAATATTTCTGTGGCAGAAGTTGGTTCAAATGATATCTATCATCAAACAGAGATTGGATTTTCTCTGGTAAGTAATAACAGAATGGTTATTAATTCAAAAATAAACAAACTATTTGATTTGGCAGAAAACTTTACATCAGCTGAACTTATTAATACCGAAATGGAGATTATGGTCATATGAAATCTTTCGAACGGTGTGATAGAGTTGCTAGACAACTGCAGCAAACATTATCTGATCTGCTAAAAAAAAATGTACAAGATCCACGTATTAAAATGGCAACAATTACAGAGGTAAAGCTGTCACGGGATTTAAGAATTGCTAAAATATACTTTACCATATATGGTGGCGAAAAAAATAAAGATGATGCTATCGATGGTTTTAAAAGTGCTTTGGGATATGTAAAACGTAAACTTGCCAGTGAGCTAAAATTACGTTATATGCCCGATTTGAGGTTTTATTTTGATGAATCTTTTGATTATAGTGCACATATAAATAATGTCCTTAAATCTTTAGATAAAAATTGTAACCAGATATAAGCTATAACTAATATTTTTTTCAGATCAGTGATCTTCATATGAATCAGGAATTAAATGGTATTGTTGTAATTGATAAATCTACCAACATGTCGTCTGCTAAGGTTGTTCATTTTGTAAAAAAAATACTTCAAGTCAAAAAAGTAGGTCATTCAGGAACTTTAGATCCACAGGCAACAGGCGTATTAGTATGCTGTATAAATTTGGCAACACGGCTTAACAGATTTTTTCTGAAAGACAATAAAAAATATTATGCTGTTTTTCAGCTTGGAGTCGAAACAGATACACAAGACAGCACAGGAAATGTAATTGCAACATGTGACAACATCGACTTCAACGAAAGCACAATAAGATCTGTTATAAAACAGTTTGGAGGCCAGATAAAACAACTTCCACCAATATATTCAGCATTAAAACACAAAGGTGTCCCTTTATACAAATTTGCAAGAATTGGCAGACCTGTACAAAAGCCTCCAAGGACCATATGTATTTCATATATTAAAATACTAAAATTAAATTTACCTTTTGTGCATTTAGAAATAGCTTGTTCTGCAGGCACATATATAAGAACCATTTGTGCAGATATAGGAAAAAAAATGGGATGCGGAGGCCACCTTACAGAACTTAGAAGAATTGAAAACGGCGGATTTACAATAGAAAATGCTATCACCCTGACAAGACTTGAAGAAATTGTATCATCATGTAGGATATCAGATCATATAATAAGCATGACTGATGCACTGAAATATATGCCAAAATATGTTGCTGATGAAGCTTTAACCAAAAAAATATTTCATGGCCAGACAATAACCAAAAAGGATATTGAATTTACACAAATAAATAAAAAAGATAAGTTCCTAAAAATTGTTGATAGAAATAACAATCTTATTGCAATAATTAATTATTTAAAGGATAGTTGTAAATATAAGTATTGTTGTGTTTTGAAAAATAATAAATAAGCGTTTTCAACTACTATCAAATTTGTTTTTACAAATAATACGGAAAACATATTTTGGATTTGGGAGGCATAAGTAAAGTGGTTTTCACATCAGAGGAAAAGAATAAATTAATTAATCTATATAAACAGCATGATACAGACACAGGCTCGCCTGAGGTCCAAGTTGGGCTTTTAAGCCATAGAATCTCTTATTTAACCGAACATTTAAAACTTCATAAAAAAGATCATCATTCAAGAAGAGGTCTGCTAAAATTAGTTGGCAAACGCCGAAGACTGTTAAATTATGTGAAAAATAAAAACGTAAAACGCTACAGAAACATTATTGAAACTTTAGGACTAAGAAGATAGTATTTATATTTATCGTTTTTTTTTACATGATTGTTTAGTTAAAAAAACAATTCAGATTTGATGATTTATTTTTTGCCAATAATAGATAGACTAAAACAGTTCATGTTAAATAAAATCAATAAACTACCTGTATCTAATTTTTGAACCTTTAAGTCCAATAGTTAATAATTCTCCAGAATATATCAATTTGGCATAATGGCTTGCTATAAGAATCAATATGTTGATTTTTTATATATTGCCTTTTTGATCTGGCGATAATATCTTCAATTTTATAAGCAAGTTTTTGTAAAAATAAAGTAACGCTAACAGCAAGAAGATAATTTTATACATATAATAAAGCCACTTTACATGGAGAATGATATGGTAACTATAGTTGAAAAAGAAATTGAGGGAAAAGTCCTTAGTCTAGAGGCTGGTAAAATAGCAAAACAGGCATCTGGCTCTGTTGTAGTTAAATATGGGGAAACCATTGTTCTTGTTACAGTGGTATCTTCTTTAGAAGATACCACTGCTCGAAATTTTTTACCGCTGACTGTTGAATATCAAGAAAAAATATATGCATCAGGCAGAATACCTGGAAATTATCACAGACGCGAAATTGGTCGACCCAGCGAAAAAGAAACTTTAACAGCCCGCTTGATTGATCGTCCTATCCGTCCCCTGTTTCCTAAAGGCTTTAATAAAGAAATTCAAGTTATTGCTACTGTTCTATCAATGGACAAAGAAAATGAGCCTGACATACTTGCAATGATAGGAGCTTCAGCTGCACTTGAAATATCAGATATTCCTTTTGCAGGGCCTGTTGCATCCGTGCGTATTGGCAGAGTAGACAACCACCTTATTGTAAACCCTACAATAGCACAAATCGCAGATTGCGACATAAACGTAATTGTCACTGGTTCCAAATCAGGCGTTATTATGGTAGAAGGTGAAGCAAATATTGTCAGTGAATCTGATATGCTGGAAGCAATTTTTTTCGGGCATAAATCAATGCAGCTAATAATTGACATGCAACAGGAGCTAAAAGAAAAATGCGATATAGCCAAGCAGCCTTTTAGTCCTCGCGAAAAAGATATTGAGCTTGTCAATAAAATAGAATTTTTAGCTACAGCCAGCATCAGTGATGCTATTGTGATACCTGAGAAAGTCAAAAGAAACAAAGCAATTCATAAAATCAAAAAAGAAGTACACAAAAATTTGGAAGAAAATTATATTGATCAGCACAGTGAAATATCAGAAACCTTAGATGACATACAAAAAACAGCTTGCAGAAATTTAATTCTAAACAAAGGCAGACGTATTGACAACAGAAAATTTGATGAGATTCGTCCCATAACATGTGAAGTCGGACTTCTTCCCAGAACTCACGGCAGTGCTCTTTTTACTCGTGGAGAAACGCAAGTGTTGTGTGCTTTAACCCTAGGTTCTAATCAAGACGAACAACGTATTGAAACTTTAAACGGAGAAATACACAGATCCTTTTTACTGCATTATAACTTTCCACCATTTTCAGTTGGTGAAGTAAAACGCATTGGAGGGCCAAGTCGCAGAGATATTGGCCATGGTGGACTTGCAGCACGCGCTATTGAAAAGATTTTGCCATCAAAAAAAGAATTTGACTATACTATCCGTATTGTATCTGAAGTATTAGAATCAAATGGTTCTTCATCCATGGGAACAGTTTGCTCAGGAATCTTAGCACTTATGGATGGAGCAATTCCAATAAAAGATACTGTTGCAGGCATTGCAATGGGACTTATTCAACAAGAAGATAAAGTTGTCATTTTATCTGATATTCTTGGGGATGAAGACCATACAGGTGATATGGATTTCAAAGTTGCAGGGACAAGAGAAGGCATTACAGCTCTGCAGATGGATATCAAAATACGTGAGCTTTCAAAAGAAATTATGGAAAAAGCGCTTGAACAAGCGCGCATAGGTCGAATTCACATACTTGATAAAATGCTGGAAGCAATAAAGGAACCTCGCAAGGAAATTTCTCCTTATGCTCCTAAAAACATATCTGTCAATATTAATCCTTCCAAAATAAAAGATATAATAGGTCCAGGTGGCAAAACAATAAGAGCAATACAAAATACAACAAATACCAGAATTGAAATTGATGACTCAGGAATAATTAAAATATCAGCGGTTTCAAAAGAATATGCAGATCAAGCAATAGAAATGATTGCAGAAATCACGATGGAACCTGAAATTGGTGCTGTTTATGAAGGAACTGTTGTAAAAATAATGGATTTTGGTGCTTTTGTGCAAATCATGCCTGGTGTTGACGGCCTTGTTCATATTTCGCAATTAGCAGATTACCGTGTTGTAAAAGTAACAGATATTGTTAATGTAGGTGACAAGCTTATGGTTAAGGTGCTTGAAATCACAAGAGAAGGGAAAATTCGCCTAAGCCGTAAAGCTGTTGAAAATGATAAAAACAAAAAATTCAATAATAAAAAAATCAGTTAGCTGCTTATGAAGCATTTCACGTATAAATGTTTCATAGTTTTTGCAATCTAACAGGGAAAAGTCTGATAATAAATAAAGTTTTGTTGACGTGCTATTTGATTATCAAACAGCAGTAATGGCTCTGCCAATAATTTTAAAAGGACTGATATAAACAAAAGGGGGGCGTTTTAGCATACCAGTTATTAAAATATGCAAAATAGCAACAAAAAGCATAATCTTGCAGTATGCATGATTGCAAGTGGCAGCAAGGGCAATTCTATCTTTATTTCTGATGGGTTAACATCTATACTTATAGATGCTGGTCTTTCGGGAATTGAAATAGAACGTCGCATGAAAGATCAAAATCTTAATCCGAAAAATCTTGATGCAGTTGTTGTATCCCATGAACATACAGATCACATTAAAAGCGTGGGAGTATTGTCCCGGCGGTTTAATCTTCCTGTCTATATAAACCGCAAAACTCACAAAGCAGCTTCACGGCAACTTGGAAAAATAGATGACATAAGATATTTCGAGTGCGGCTTTACGTTTATGTTAAGCACGTTAACATTACATCCTTTTTCTATATCTCATGATGCAGAAGATCCGGCAGGGTTTACTATTAAAAATCAGCAAGGGAAAATAGGCATTGTAACAGATACAGGCATGGCCACAGCTATGGTAAAAGAGAACTTAAAACAATGCTCCGTGCTTATACTTGAAGCAAATCACGATCTTTCAATGCTTATAAATGGTCCTTATCCCTGGCCGCTGAAACAAAGAATAAAGAGCAAAGCAGGCCATTTATCCAATGAGGAATCAAAAACCTTATTACAGGAACTTTACAGCAAACAGCTTTCACATGTAATTCTTTCACATTTAAGCGATACAAACAACAACCCCACAAAAGCCATAAGCGTTGTAGGTCAGGCTATATATGATCCATCAGCAATAAAATTATCAGTTGTAACCCAGGATAAATCGTCAGATCTGATATTTGTTAAATAAAACTTATATTTCTTTGAGATCACAATCCATGATGAAAAAAAACATTTTGGTTACAGGTGGGGCAGGATTTATTGGAACAAACTTTATATACCATGCCCTGAAAATAAGACCCGCATGGCAAATTACAAATTTAGATGCATTAACTTATGCAGGAAACCCTGCAAATTTTGATAACCTACCTGATGAGTCTGCCAAAAGGCACATGTTTGTGCACGGAGATATAAAAGACAAAAATTTAATTAACAAATTATTCAAAGAAAAAAAATTCAATGGAATAATCCATTTTGCAGCTCAATCTCATGTTGACCGCTCGATTCAGGATCCTGAAATATTTGTTGATACAAATATTGTTGGCACACAAAGGCTTTTAGATGCAAGCTACAGATATTGGAAAGATTCCTTTCTTCCAGCAGACTTTCGGTTTTTACATGTATCAACAGACGAAGTGTACGGAAGTCTTGGCAAAAACGGTTTTTTCACAGAAACAACTCCTTACAACCCTTCGAGCCCATATTCTGCTTCAAAAGCAGCTTCAGACCATCTTGTTAGAGCATATTTCAAAACATATGATTTCCCAACGCTTATAACAAACTGTTCAAATAATTACGGGCACTATCAGTTTCCGGAAAAGTTCATACCATTGATGATTTTAAATCTTCTGGAGCAAAAATCTTTACCTGTATATGGTAACGGGGAAAATGTCCGAGACTGGCTATATGTTATTGATCATTGCGATGCTCTTGTTACTGTTTTTGAAATGGGCAAGCCAGGTGAGACCTATAATATTGGAGGAAATTCTGAACGTAAAAATATTGAAATTGCACATGCACTGTGTGATTTTTTTGACAAAACCGTTAAAATATATGCAGAAAATTCGAGTCGCAATCTTATAAGATTTGTTAAAGATCGTCCAGGCCATGATTTGCGCTATGCAATTGATGCTTCAAAAATAAAAGAGGAACTTGGCTGGACTCCAAAGTTTAGTTTTGAAAAAGCCCTTGAAGATACAGTAAGATGGTATTTATCAAATAAAAAATGGGTAAAATCAGTAAAATCAGGTGAATACCGTAAATGGATCAAGGCAAGCTATGGCAAGACCTATCTTTAATTTTAAAAAAGGAAACCTTGCTAAGGCAGTAAGTAAAAGCCCAACTGGATTTAAACCGGTTGAGCTAATGGGGGGTTTTGTCTGCATACAAACTTAGCAAAAGCTTATAACTCAATTGCAAGCTGTAATGTAACCATGTCTTGTTTGTCACCTGTGCCGCCATCTGAACTGTTGTAGTCTTCATCATGCAGATACTCAAACGCTAAAGATGTATTTTCTGTCATGCCAACACCAACAGAAGCCATGTAACGTTCTTCAGGTAGTTCAAGAGCAAGGCCTTCTCTTGTTTTCTGATATCCCACAGCAAAAGTAGTCTCTTTATCTCTGATTTGTTTTGTATATGCGCATTCAATATTAAATGCTTCAGGCCTTGCACCTTTATCTTTAAAGTCAAGCTCACCATATTCAAACCTGTCTGCTGCGCCTACATATTCGGCTATTACAGTAAATGAATCCAATTTAGCAATGACATGAGCTGCAAAACCTTCTACATAATCATTTATTGGTATACCAGCAGAAATTGAATCTGTCATAGTATCTGAATCAGCTATATTGCTTATAAAATCAATTCCCAGGTCAAGTTCAAAATCGTCATCTTTTTCTACATATGTATAACCGAAATTTGCTCCATAACACTTAACTCTGTCACTTTCTCCTCTTTTGTTTACATCTCCTTTAAATGTATAGACTGAAGCATAAAAATCCGAATTGTTAAAACCAATTTGCAGTGCGCTTTCCCGGGTCTCTCCGATTTCAAGAGTCAATGGATCCTGAATCATATTTGTTTCAAAAGCTCCAAAAGGAACATACATTTTTCCTGCTGTAAGAAAAAAACGTGACCTTTCAGGGTCCTGCAATGTTATTGTTGCTTCATCCATATCAACAGGATCTGTATCATCTTCTTCCCATAATAAAAGTATATGACCACTTACCCAATCAGCAACCTGGGCATCAAAGCCAAGTTCCATTGTGGCAAGGGTTATATCACTTTCGCTTTTATTGTCATAGTTTTTAGATAAAAATGTTTCCACTTCAAGCAGGCCGCTAATACTTATCCTGTCACTTAGCTTTTCTATTGTATTAGTTTGCTTTGACGAAATAGTATCAAGCTTTTTTTTTAATGCTTTGATCTCTTTTTCAAGTTCAATATTTGTCATCTGACTAAATGCTGTATTTGTAAAACATACCATACACAAAACCCCAAAGAGAACCAAAACCGATTTGGGCTTAATCCCATTTCTTCTCAATTTAATAATTTTGCTTTTAAACATTTGATACATTGATTAATCTCCTTTAATAAGGTAATTACATTTAGCTTTTTGATATACAACATATTGCCCATATACCGCCAAATTTCGTTGCAGGATCATATATAAACAGCTATGAGATAATATATTTTGTTATGCATGTCAATAAATATTATGCATTGCAAACATTATTAGCTAATGAAATCGATAGATGGAAAAATCGATAGATGAAAAAATAGTTAACCAGTTAAAATAAAATTTATATCAAAATAAATGCTTTATTTTTTCAGCAAATTCGATTATAATTACAGTATTAATTTAAAAATTAGCCATTTAAATATACTTCCATTATCATGTGACCATTTCTCTTTTTTTAGATATACGCACTAAACTCTGCAGTCTAACATAACAATTTAATTTATTTATAGCATCAAAGCCCTAAACAACACAGAATACTTATGGAAAAATTATATAAAAAGCAACAAGCAACAATCCTGGTGGTTGATGATAGCAAAACGTTGTGTGCTATTATAAAAAAAATGCTATCTGAAAATGGTTTTGCTGTTATAATAGCGTCAAATGGATATAAATGTCTTGAAATTCTTGAAACTGAAGAACCTGATCTTATTCTTTTGGACATTGTGATGCATAAGATTAATGGTATTGAAGTATGCAAAAAGATTAAAACAGATCAAAGATATAAAAATATTCCGGTTCTTTTAATGTCATCAAAAGAAGATGTGGATAAAAAACTGGAAGGCTTTGAAGCAGGTGCTGTTGATTATATCATAAAGCCTTTTATGGCAAAAGAGCTTACAGCAAGAATCTTAGTGCACCTTCGATTAAGGACACTTCTGCAAAATCTTGAATGTGAAGTCAGCAAAAGGCAACAGGCTGAAAACAAATTACTCAAGTATTCCACACAACTTGAAAAAAAAGTAACCGAACGGACAGCTGAGTTAGTATACGCGAATAAGCATCTTGAGACGGGAATAGAGGATCAAAAAAAAACTCAGTATAGTTTAGAGAAAAGCAAAAAAAAATATCGCGATTTGGTTGAAACAATTGGCGAATGGATTTGGGAGATGAATGCTGATGGAGTATTTACCTATGCAAGTCCGAGCATATTTAAAATAACAGGATATAAACCTGAAGAGATACTGGGCAAAACGCCTTTTGATTTAACACCGCCTGAAGAATCAGAAAAAGCTGCCCGGCTTTTCAGAGAAAAAAAAGCAAATAAAAAATCTCTAAAATGGCTGGAACATAATTACCTTCACAAAAATGGTAATTCTGTGATTGTAGAAACAAACGGGGCTCCATTTTTTGACAGTAAGGGCAATCTTCTTGGATACCGTGGGGTTAATCGTGACATAACTGAAAAAAAGCAGATAGAAAAAGAAAAGAAAAAACTTAAAGCACAATTACTGCAGTCAGAAAAAATGGCCTCCATTGGACAACTTGCTGCAGGAGTAGCCCATGAAATTAATAATCCCACTGGCTTTGTAAGCAGCAATTTAAATTCTTTTAGCGATTATGTTGATGATATTAAAACCCTTTTAAGCAAATACAACAAACTGATAAAAACATCTATGAAAACAGTGGGGATAAAAAACATTCCACCTCCTGTAGGAAAGCAACTTGACGATATCCTTGAATTTGAAGAAAAGGTGGATATAAATTTTATATTAGATGACACTAAAAAATTAATTGAAGACTGCATAGAAGGGACTGATCGTATAAAAAATATTGTAACTTCCATGAAAAATTTTGCCCACCCAGGTGAAAACAAACCATCATATTCAAATATAAATAAGAACATTGATTCTACTTTGAACATTGTATGGAATGAAATAAAGTATAAAGCAAAAATAATTAAACACTATGGCGATATCCCAGAGGTACTATGCTATTCACAGCAAATCAACCAGGTATTCATGAATCTTTTGGTAAATGCTGCTCAATCGATTCAGGAAAAAGGTACAATAACCATTTCAACAAGAGCTGATAAAAATTATGTGGAAATTGAAATAAGCGATACAGGCTCAGGAATTAAAGTGGAACATCTTTCAAAAATATTTGATCCGTTTTTTACAACAAAAGATGTTGGAAAAGGCACAGGCATGGGCTTGAATGTATCGTATAATATAATCAAAAAACATAATGGAACCATTGATGTTAAAAGTAAAGAAAAAGAAGGTACTACATTTACCATAAGGCTAAATACAGACAACAGCATACTTAATAATTATGGAGATTTAAATGAATAATATTTCCAAAATACTTATTGTAGATGATGACAGCCTTATACTAAATTCACTAAAAAGAATTTTGAGAAATGAACCTTATACACTATTTTTTGCAGAAAGTGGAAAAGAAGCACTACATTTTTTGCAACAGAATACTGTGGAAGTAATATTAACAGATCTTAGAATGCCTGAAATGGATGGTATATCTTTACTCAAGCAAGTTATGAAAATTTATCCAGATACTATTTCCTTGGTACTTTCTGCCAGAGGTGATGCCTGTTCAATTATCAGCGCAATTAACGATGGAAACATATATCGCTATATTTTAAAGCCATGGGATAATGTTGAATTGAAAATTGTAATCAGGCAAGCAGTTGATCTGTATAATTTGCGTCAGGATAAAAAAAATCTGTTAAAGGAGTTGGAACAATACAATTTATCACTGGAAAAAAAGGTAGAAGAAAAAACCAGGCAACTTATTGCTGCTAAAAATGCGGCTGAAATAGGCAAAAATACTTCACAAATAGTACACAATTTAAACACCCCGCTAAATTGCATACTCGGTTCTTTAGATATTGCCAAAGATATTGCATCTGAACAAAAACCTGACTTAAAAGAGATAGAGGAAGTGATTGGCTACGCAGAATCAGGCGCAGAAGAGCTGGGAAAAATTATTTCAGAAATTATGGTCACTTATAGAGATAAAATAAATTTTCATACAGAAAAAATAAATATAAATAACATCATAAAAAAAGAACACAGGTTTTTTGAAACTGATCCGATTTACAAAAACGATATAGAAAAAGAGGTTGACCTGCATAATGATCTGCCGGAAATTGAGGGAAATGCTATTCATATCAAGCAGATTGTTGACAATCTAATATCTAACGCTATTGATGCAATGGAATATACAATCAAAAAACAACTAATTATTAAAACCTATATGGAAAAAGAAAAAATTGTAATCCAGCTATCAGATAGTGGAGAAGGTATATCAAAAAGTGAAATTTCTAAAATATTTTTACCTGAATTTACTACCAAGCCGGTTGGGAAAGGAACAGGTCTGGGACTGGCAAGTGTAAAAGCCATGGTTAACGAATATCATGGGGAAATTCGAGTTGAATCGGAAAAAAATAAAGGTGCAACCTTTACTGTTATATTGCCTTTAGTACAATAAAATTTAAGTTTATAACATGCTAATAATTAATCGTGTTGGGGAAAAAGCCAGAAGTGAAAAATCAGCTTGCAAATAGATAGACCTTTTATAAATTCTTTGCTTAAAAAAAATAAAAAAGGTACAGCTTGTGGAAATTATTATAGCAGATGACGATATGCTGGGAATTACTTTTCTCAAAAGAGTTCTGGAAAAAATGAACTGTACGCCATTACTGGCTCATAATGGAATAGATGCCTGGAATCTTTTGCAAACAAGTAGTGCAAAAATGGTCATCACAGATTGGATAATGCCGAATATGGATGGACTGGAATTATGTAAAAAAATCCGGGCAACTGATATGAAAAAATATATCTACATCATAATAATAACAGCCAAAGAGACAAAATCAGATGCTGTTAAAGGGTTAAAAGCCGGCGCTGATGATTATATTGTAAAACCTATTTATCCTGATGAACTAAGAGCAAGAATACGTTCTGGGCAGCGTATTATAAAACTTGAAGATGATCAGAAACAAGCAAGTGCAATGCTTTTTCAATCTGAAAAAATGGCTTCCATAGGCCAGCTTGCTGCAGGCGTAGCACATGAAATAAATAACCCCACAGGTTTTGTGAGCAGTAACCTTAAAACATTAACTGACTACCAAAGTGATATCAAGGATATTATCGGCCAATATCAGGATCTTGCTACATTTATAAATGAGCTGGAAACAAATGATAACTTACCCCCACAAATATTGCAAAAAATTCAAAATATTATTAATTTTGAAGATGAAGTTGATATTAAATTTATTATGGATGATACTAACCAGCTTATTTCTGACTGTCGCGAAGGAACTGACCGGATAAAAAAAATTGTTACTGATCTGAAAAACTTTGCACACCCCGGTGAAAAAACTCTGCACCTTGCTGATATAAATAAAGCAATAGAGTCAACTTTAAATGTTATCCAAAATGAAATTAAATATCATGTCACTGTATTAAAAAAATTCGGGAAACTTCCTTTAGTGAGCTGTAATGCCCAGCAGCTGAGCCAGGTCTTTATGAACATATTTATTAATGCTGCCCAGGCTATAGAAAAAAAAGGTGAAATCAAGATAGAAACAAAAAGTTTCGACAAACATGTTGAAATAGAAATCAGTGATACAGGGGTTGGTATTAAAAAAGAAAACATATCCAAAATATTTGATCCGTTTTTTACAACCAAGGAAATTGGTAAGGGAACAGGCCTTGGCATGAATGTGGTTTATAATATTGTAAAGGCACATAATGGCACAATTGATGTAAAAAGTAAGGTCGGTAAAGGAACCTTATTTATAATAAAAATACCCATAGGTTAGTAATAGTGGCAAGGCAACACAATGAAAAAAAATAATAACTTATTATTGGTTGATGATGAAAAACAGATTACAAATAGCTTAAAACGTCTCCTTAGAAAAGAAAATCACTCTGTTTATATAGCCAACTCAGGCAAACAAGGGCTTGAGGTTTTAAAAAACTTCAATATTGGGGTGGTTATTTCTGATCTTATGATGCCGGAGATGGATGGTTTAACTTTTTTTGAATATGTACAAAAGGTTGATAAAGAGATAGTACAGATTCTTTTAACTGCACATGCAACCCTGGATAGCACTTTAGCTTCTATTAATCGCCTTAATCTTTTTGGGTATCTGACCAAACCATGGTCAGTTGATGAACTTAAAAATACCATTTCAAAAGCTTTTGAACATTATAATTTGAGAGTTGAAAACAAACTACTTCAGAAATTAACAAAAAAGCAAAACAAAAAGTTAAAAGAGATAAACAAAGAGCTGGAAAATAAAGTTCGCAGGAGAACATTGTTGCTTGAAGAAGCTCTCCATGAAGGTATTATACTGCTTGCCAATGCTGCTGAAGCAAAAGATGGCTATACTGGAGAACACATTCACAGAATTCATGCTTTAACACTTGATATCTGTATAGGCATGGGCATGCATTCACATCAATCCGAACGTATAAGCTCTTTTAGCATGATACATGATGTGGGCAAAATTCACATTCCAGACTTTATTCTAAATAAGTCAGAGCAGTTAGATAAAAATGAACAGGAATTAATGAAAACCCATACCATAGAAGGAGAAAAAATTTTAGGAGTAAAGTCATTTTATATGATTGCAAGACAAATTGCCAGGAGCCATCATGAAAACTGGAATGGCTCAGGATACCCCGATGAACTAAAAGGTGACAAAATACCTTTGCCGGCAAGGATAGTTGCTATAGCAAACAAGTTTGATGACCTGACTTATAAAAGCCCTTATAAAGAAGCATGGACACATGAAAGAGTACTTGAGGAAATGAAGCGATTATCCGGCAGCAAATTTGACCCTGAAATTATGGCTATATTTTTAAAAATACAAAAAAAGAAAGCAATGAGGATGATTTGAAAAAATATGGTATCTGAACATACTATAATGTTTGTTGATGATGAAAAATCGATTTTGAATGCTTTTATGCGCCTTTTCCGAAAGCAAGGATACAAAATTCTTACAGCCACAAACGGACATGAAGCTGTTGATTTTCTAAAAAATTATAACGGCCCTGTTTCATTAATAGTCTCGGATCAACGAATGCCCAAAATGAATGGCGCCCAGTTTCTTGAAAAAGCAAAAAAAATATATCCTGATGCCATAAGATTTCTTATGACAGGTTATTCAGATATGGATGCGATAGTTGATTCCATCAATAAAGGAGAAATTCATAGATATTTTACAAAACCATGGAATGATGACGATTTTATCTGTCAGGTAAAACAGGCTGTTGAGCAGTATGAGCTTATAGCTGAAAAAAAAAGGCTTCTTGCTGTTATAAACAAACAGAATAAAAAACTTTTTGACTTTGGCAAGATGATGGATCAGAAAGTTAAAGAGCGATCACAGAAACTTGCTGAAAAAAATAGAGCATTGGAGTTATTAAACAAGGAGCTTGAATTTAACATTCTTTCTACAGTCAAAGCTTTTGCAGCTTTAAGCGAAATGAATGCACCCTTGTTAATAAAAGGACATGGACAGCGTGTTGGCAGTCTTGCACGCATGATTGCAGAAAAAAGTAATCTATCAAATGAAGAAATAGATCAAATAGAGATCGCTGGTATTTTGCATGATATTGGCAAAACAGGATTATCCAAAAAATTTAATAATGATCATAACATGGACAGTTGGAGCGTGGAGGAAAAGTCCGCCTACCAGAAGCATCCTGAACAAGGGCAGAAAATAGTTACAATGATCAAAAAATTTTATAAAATCGGTATTTTTATCAGACATCATCATGAACAGTTTGACGGAAATGGATACCCGGACAATCTTCCTGGAGATTACATTCCACTTGGTGCACGAATTATAGCTGTTGCAGATATACATGATACAATTACAATGAAAGAAAAAAACAACAATAAATATACTACAAGCTATTTAAAAAACATCAAAATTACCCATAATCATTTATCTGAAGATGAATTGGTTCACAATGCAGCTATTTTTCATATAAATAAACACGTTTTTTCAAAATACGATCCTGGGGTGGTCAAGGTCTTGTTAGAGATACTGAAAGATAAGGGAATAAAAAATGAAAATGAAAAAGAGATAAATATTGAGGACTTAAAAGAGGATATGACCATATCAAGAGCTATTTATTCAAATGGAAAATTATTTCTGCCATATTATACAGTAGTTTCAGAAAAAATAATTCAAAGACTAAAAAATATTTATAAAAACGATAAAATAGATGATAAAATTTTCATTGTAGAAAAATAGGTAAGTTCATGGCTTCAACCAATTAAAAAATAGCACCTATAATATATATAAATAATCAGACATTTATCAAGGCCTATTATGAATCCAAAAGACATAATAAAAAAACTTGATGCAATTAAAGATCTTCCCACACTGCCTTCCATTGCAATGGAAGTAAACAGACTGCTTGAAAATCATAATACTTCCATAGATATTTTAAGCAATGCCATAATAAAAGATCAGGCTATTGTCTCTAAGGTATTAAAACTTGTAAATTCAGCCTTTTTTGGAGTCACTTCCAAGGTAAGCAGCATTAATGATGCGGTTGTGCTGCTAGGTTTTAATGCAATTAGAAATATTGTTATAGCAGTCTCTCTTGTAAAAGTTTTCTCAAAAAAAACAACATCAGAAGGGTTTGATATCTCAGATTTTTGGAAACATTCAATTGCAGTTGCCACAACAAGTAAATATCTTTCCCAAAAGGCCAATATAGATGAACCGGAAAACTGCTTTGTGGGCGGCCTTTTGCATGATATCGGCAAAATTATTTTATACCAGTTTTTTAATGAGATATTTAATGAGATATTGCTCACGGTTAAAAATGAAAACCTTTCATTTTATGAAGTTGAAAAAAAAATATCAATGCCAAATCATGCAAAAATCGGAGGTTATCTGGCAAAAAAATGGAGGCTTCCTTTAGAACTTATTGACGCTGTTCAATATCATCATATGATAAGTAAAAACACATCTAATATTGGACTTGTGGTGGTTGTCCATACAGCTAATATTGTTGTTAACAGCTATACTTCAGATTCAATGTGTCAGGATATAAACAGAGGAAAAATGGAAAAATCACAAAAACATCCTTGTTGCGGTAAAAAAATGAATTTTTTTATAAAAACTGCGAATGACTGGTACCCTGAACTATCTGAATCAATAACAGAAGCTTGTGCCTTTTTTACGGAGAGCAATGAATGATTAGCAGAAAAAATATGACAAATGAAAACAAGCATACTGTTTTATGTGTTGATGATGAACAAAATATTTTAAATTCGTTAAAGCGTCTTTTAAGAAGGGAGGGGTATACTCTTTTAACCGCATCAAGCGGAAGAAAAGGCCTGGAAATTCTCAGAGAAAATGATGTTCATCTTGTTCTGTCTGATCAAAGGATGCCGGAAATGAATGGAACAGACTTTTTAGCTAAAGTCAAAAAAAACCATCCTGATACAATACGTATTATACTAACAGGCTATACAGAAGTTGACGCTATCACTGAATCAATAAACAGGGGTAATATATATAAGTTTTTTCTTAAACCATGGAATGATGAAAACCTGAAGCTGGAGATAGCAAAAGCCCTTGAACAGTATGATCTTATTCAGACTAACAAGCGGTTAAGAGAAACGATTATAAAGCAAAATGAAAAATTGAGGCAAATAAATGAAACCCTTGAAAAAAAGGTAAAAAAAAGGACTCAAGAACTTGAAATAAAAAATCAGGCCCTTGAACTTTCACGTGCAGTACTAGAGGATTTGCCTTTTCCCATCATTGGTATCAGCTCTGAAAATATAATTGCATTAACAAACCAAAAAGCACAATTTTTATTTCAAAATGATAATAAAATTATACTTGGTGAAAGCTTATCAGACTATTTTTCAGAAAAGTGCGTTGATACAGTATCAAAAATTTTTCAGGATAATAAAGCCAGACAGATTAATAATTTTCAAATTTCAGAGCAACTGTATTTAATGGACATATTACCCTTATCAAACCAATTCAGAGGAAAAGGAATAATTATGGCATTAACCAGAAAATAATAAATCAATATTTTTCAAATCAAATATGAAATAGTACAAATAAATCCCTGCTTTTTGAAAATTAACCCATTTTTTTAATTTCCATTAATTTATTTTCAAGCTTTTTTTTTGACACTGGAAATGGTGTTTTAAGTTCCTGCGCAAAAACAGATACTTTATACTCTTCTATCAACCAGAAATACTCCATAATAGCATCTATTTTATCTTTGGACATCATTGACGAAAGATCATTTGCCAACATTTTTTGACTGTCTGTAAAAAGAGTTATCTCTTCTGCCTTTAGCTGATCCTTTTTAAAATCATTAAACGCTCTTTGTGCTCGTATACCCAGAGCCTTAATATATCTTACAATATGTTTATATCTGTCTGTTTCATAGTATGAAATAAATGATTCAGGCATAAGCATTTGAAGCTCATTTCTCAAATTGTCAGCAGCTTGCGTTGCTATTTTGTCTTTTTTGTTTTCAAGCTCAAGTCTATATATTTCAGATCGAACTTTATGATAAGCATCTAAAACAGATACAACATTTTTTTGAAGCTCAATTCCTTCTTGCTGAAAAGCAGAAGATGTCGACCTGGCATGGGAAAAAAAAGATTCATATGATCTTATATTTTTACTAAAAAAAATTTTTACAATTTTATCATATATATCCTGCTCAACTATTTTTGCACCGCCAAAATAATTCGCCTTGTTTTTCATATCATTTTCAAGGCATAGATTTTTTTTCAACCATTTAATTTCTTTAGAAAAATAAATTTGATAAAGCATTTTAACACCTTGCATATGGCATTTTACAGCTTCATTTTGTTTTTTAAAAAGTTTTAAGTTAACACTTTTGTCACAGCTTTCACAAACTTTGAGGCCAGGATATAGTTTAATATTAATATTTTTTTCTCCATTTATTAAAATATACTCGGGCAGATGTTCAAACTCCCAGCTTGTAATGCCATGTTTTTCCCATTTTTTTTTCAAAGCATCTATTTTGTCATTTTCACTATCTGCCACAAAACCATCAAACCTGCTTTTTAACGCACTTTTATCTCTACCTGCATAACACTGCTTGCCTTCTTTACTAATGATTGATAATCGCATTTTAAGATATTCCGGTAAATCATCTTCAGACCATGCTGCATGAGGTATACTTATGCCAAAATGGTTATATATTACTTTTCCCAAATCTGTAAGCAGATCACCTTGCCTTACATGCAGCTCCTTTAATATAATATCAACTGTATTTGAGATAGGAAATAGCTGTTTTCTATAATTTTTGGGCAGACCTTTAGCAAGCGCTGTAATTTTTTCCCGGAAAAAACCAGGCACTATCCTGTCAACTGATGCTAAAGAAATATCAGACACATTAGATAAAGGTACTGTAACTGTTACTCCGTCAACACTTTTTCCTGGCTCAAATTTATAATCACAATTATAATCATTATCCCCAAGAGAAATTTTATCTGGAAAAAGAGAGAGCTTTTCCTGATCCGGTGAATATAAAAATAAATTTTCCTTACCCATTTTCAAATAATCATCATTCCCTTTTTTCTTAATATCCTGCTTAAGCAATTTTAAATTATATGCCTTTTTTATTCTTGTTTTATAAAACATAAAAAGATCATGTTCGCTTACAAGGAGATTTTTTTTTCTTATTTTATTTTCCATACTTTTTACTTCATCTATAAGCTTTTGATTATGTTTCATAAACTCAAAGGGATTTCGCACATCGCCTTGAACAAGAGCATGTTGAATAAAAATATCTGTAGCCTTGTCAGGATCTATTTTTCCAAAAGATATTTTTCTTGATGATATTATAACAAGGCCAAAAAGAGATACCTGTTCTGAAACCACGACTTCTCCTCTTTTACGTTCCCAGTGTGGATCCATATAAGAATATTTGCACAATGATTTGCCTATAACCTCCAGATATTTGTTATCTATATTTGCTACTGTTTTAGCATAAATACGGGAAGTTTCTATAAATTCGGCTGCAACTATCCACTCTCCGGCATTATTGAATAAAACTGAACCTGGAAATATCATTACCTTTTTTCCTTTTGCAGCATTATAAATATTTTTTTCCTTTTTTACAGCAATGTTGGAAAGAAAACCAGATAATATAGATCTGTGAATAACATTATAAAGCAAAGGATTTACCTGCTTTAAATCACTTTTGATTTGTATCTTTTTTACATCATTTTTTTTCTGAATTTTTTTATTTCCTGGCAGATATTCACTTCCTTTAATACCACACTGCTTGCATATTAAAAAAATTTGTGAACATACATCCTCCCACTCACGCATTTTTTTATATGAAAGATAATGTTTTTTACAAAATTTTCTCGCAAGTTTAGCCCTGTTGCGAACACTTTTTTCTTCAACCAAAAAGCAATTATATTTCGTCCAGATATTTAGAATTGTTATATAGTCTGATGAAGCATCGACAAAATATGCATGCATTTGATCTGCCGCTTTTTCTTTTTCAATAGGACGCTCACGGGGATCTGTAATACTTAAACCTGCAATGATTATGATTATTTCATTTAAACACCCTTGCTTTTGTGCCTCAATTATTATAGCAGACAGCCTTGGATCAATTGGCATTCTTGCCATTATTTTTCCTTTAGAAGAGAGAAAATATCTTTTATGTTTTTTATTATTCCTATTGCCTGTACAAGGTTTTATTGCACCAAGCTCTGTAAGAATTGCAAAACCATCATTAATATTTTTCAAACTGGGTTTATCAATTAAAGGAAAATCCGATATATCCTGTATATTTAAAGCAAGCATTTTTAAAACAACTTCTGCAAGGTTAGCTCGCAGAATTTCAGGCTTTGTAAAACAAGAACGCAGATTATAATCTTCTTCTGAAAAAAGACGAATGCAAACTCCGTTTTCTACTCTTCCGCATCTTCCCTTTCTCTGATCTGCACTGCTTTTTGCAACAGGCATCACAGGAAGAGATGTGATCCTTGACTTGGGGGAATATTGAGAAATTCTGGCAAGCCCTGTATCAATCACATATTTTATTCCAGGTATAGTGATAGATGTTTCAGCGATATTAGTTGCAACTACAATTTTTCTGCCTGAATATTTTGCAAAAATTTTTGTCTGTTCAGATGAGGCAAGCCTCGCAAATAAAGGCAATAATTTAATGTTATGATAATGTTTGCTCTCAATAAGTTCACATGTCTCTTTTATATCTTGCTGCGTTGGCATAAAAATAAGGATATCACCATAACTGCTGGTTCGCTGTATTTTGTCAACAGCATCTGCAGCCATCTCCACATGGTTTTGTTCATCACCTTCTTTTTGCATTGTATCTTCTTTAACTTCTTTATTAATATAATGCACAGATACTGGATACATTTGCCCGGACACTTCAATTAAAGGAGCATTATTAAAAGCTTTAGAAAACTTTTCAGTATCAATTGTGGCAGAAGTTATAACAAGTTTCAGCTCTTTTCTTTTTGATAAAAGTGTTTTTAATATGCCCAGTATAAAATCAATATTTAAGCTTCTTTCGTGGGCCTCATCAATTATTATAGTATCATATTGAAAAAAATACGGATCAAGTTGTGTTTCGGCAAGCAAAATACCATCTGTCATAATTTTAATAAAAGTATTATAATTAGTTTTGTCTTTAAATCTTATTTTATATCCAACAGCTTCACCACAATGTGTTTCTAATTCTTCTGCTATACGATTTGCAATTGTTATGGCGGCAATTCTTCTTGGCTGTGTACATCCTATTAAACCATAAATACCTCTATCTGCTGCAATACAGTATTTCGGTATCTGTGTACTTTTTCCTGACCCTGTTTCACCAGATATTATAACAACCTGATTATATTTTATAGATTCTATTATCTGATCTTTTTTTTTTGTTATGGGCAAATCTGAATCATAAAAAAGCAAAGGCCTGTTTTCTTTTCTCCATATCCTTTTTTGAACAGAACGTTTTAGCTTTTTTTCAATACTATAAAGCCGTTTGGATAAGTTTTTATTATTTTTATTAACATCAAAATGGTTTTTATTTTTAATTAACCTTATTTCATGCTCTGCCACGTTTCTTTCAAACAACATGGCTTTATTTAAAAGAGATTCTATATACTCTATCTTTTTATGCATTTAGTATTTTTATATATCCTTATTATATTTTTAATAAAACAGACAGTTAATCATATGAAGACCTGGAAACAGTGTCAATAATATTACTTTACAATATCACCATTTCTTTATGATATTAACTAAAGGAAAGGGAATACAGGTTAGTGATATGAAATTTTGATAGTCTCTTACAAAGGGTGAATGAAATTGTCGTGGGGAATTTACCCTAAATGTTTATTAATCAGTTTGCTGGCTACCCGACCAAAAGAAAAACCGTTAGAGAAGCATATCATCTGCGTCTATGTAATTAAACAAAGATAAAATAATAAGATATTATTGTCCTGCAACCAAACTTTCAACTTATTTGGTAAAATGTAAAAGGGAAAATATTTTGCAAAACAATTAAGTTAATATATGCAAATTTTATTATAAATATATTAAATGTAAAATAATTAAAAATATATGTTGTTATTTTTAATTATTGCATTATAATCAAGATAACAGAGGTGTTTTTAATATCTGTTTCCTACAATAACTATATAAATAGTAGCATAATTACCCGATAAATTAAACTTATATCTTAATAATATATCCTCATAAGACATTTTAGGACATACCATATCTTTCCGATATAAACATTATGGTATCAGGTTTTCTCCATTTATGAAAAAACCTGATACCATAAATGAAAACTTTTGCTTTTAAGCAAACCATAAAACAGTTCAAAATATTTATATCCAATCTATTTTATATAAACTTTCTTTAAAAAAAGGAATGATACAATGTTAAACTACTTTATTGAAGAAGGGTTGAATGGGGTTTACACAGCCCCAAGAAGTAAACACCACACAGACATTTCATCAAAAAAAATTTTTGCTGCGATGGAGAACAATTTAATCAAAACCTGTATAGCAACAGATACTTATGAACATCAGGAAAAATGTTTTTACTTTAAAAAACACAGCACAATGGACCAATGCAAAAACCTGAACAAATATATGGGAAATTGGTGTATGTGCAGGGAGATATCTTTAAAAAAAGGACTTTATTTTAGCTAAAAAGTATTGTTACGCTTGTTATTAAATTCCTTGTCATACACTTTATTTTATTAAGGTCTAATATAATTTGCATAGAGCTTAGGTTTTTATAATAGCATTAAGGAATTATTAACAGGCTGAACGATACTTTTGTTTGGGTTAGTTTGAATTTTATCTGATAAATTTTTTTGCAAAAAAGCTGTTGAGTTTTTTATCGTATAAAAAGTGCTACACAATTGCTTGTTTTGCCTTATATATTGGTGGACGTAGAATAAACAGCATAAACACGCATGTAATTGCTGTTAAACCACTATAAGTATAAAAAACAATTCTATAACTTCCAAGTGTATCTGCAGCTATTCCGCTTAATATAGGCCCTGCTGCAGCAATGCATGTTATTACCATAATTCTTATGGCCATAAGTGTTGCAAAATTTTTCGTCCCGAAATAATTTGCCAGTACAGTAATACCTGATACTATACCCAAACCATAACCAACTCCAAAAAGTACCACAAAAACATAAACTAAAACCGGCAGTGTTGCAGCGCAAAGAACAATAAAACTTATACATTCTAACAACAGACCCACAGCCAGCAAATATCTTGGATCAAACCGATCTCCTAATCCTGCTGTGATCAATCTTCCACTTGTACTAAAAATATTTTGCAGGCCAAGGGCACTTGATGCCAAAACAGGCGCAATCCCAAGATCAAGTAAATGGAGCACCACATGACTATTGGCTATAGTACCTCCTGTCAAGGTTATAAACCCTCCAATTACAATGAACCAATATGCATATGAAACCAGTGCAGGCCTGACTTCCCAGTCATCTTTAGTGATATATACCTTAAACTTATGTATTTGTTTTGATCTATTTTCAAAAACTATGGTTTCAGGATCAATTCCATCCGGATAAAGAGCCATATCTTCCGGCTTTTCCCTTATAAATATAAAACCGATCAATGCGGCAGTAAAAGAAGTTACAAGCATAATAAGTATGGCAATACGCCAGTTATCCGTATGCGTTATACAATGAAAATATATCGGTGCCATAACAAATGCACCCAGCCCGCTGGAAGATAAAAAAAAGCCCATACAACGTGACCTTCGGCGAACAAACCAGTTGGTTATAACCTGTGAACAAGGAACTACAGTTTGCATTGCCATTCCAAAACCAACCAGAATACCAAAACCAGTATAGTACATATAAATAGAATCACTATAATATGTAATAACAAGTCCTGATGCTGTGATAAAACCACCTGCCAGAACAGTAAGTCTTATACCGATTTTTTTCATAATAAATGCCGCAACGATTCCTGATATCCCGAAAAAAACCGTCATGATAGCAAAACCAATTGATACCTGAGTCCTGGTCCATCCCATTGCCTCAATCATGTATGGTGCAATCACACCCAAAGAAAAAAATATAGAACCAACCGCAAAAAAATTCATTAAACACATTACGCATAACAAAATCCAACCATAAAACATATTTTATTCGACCTTTTTTACTCCCACAAACAAAATATTTATTTAAATTTTTTACTTATGACATTTTTTTTATATCATTGTAAAGGTTTTAATTTTTATAAAAATATCATTTTAATTTAAAAGCTTGAATTGCAATATGATTACAATTAAGTATACACATACACAATTTTTGAGAATTGCTTTTATATCAAAGCCAATAAGCATATAGGCATATTGGCATAAATATTTATAACTTTTTCACAGATGAGATTTACCACAAAGCTTTATCTCACACAGTTTATGCGAATACTAAATTTTATAACAATTTGTGTCTTTATGCTTAAGAAGGATACAAAAACCACTATTAAATTTAAAGGGGGAAAAATGTTGCTTAAAGGAAAAAGTGCTGTAGTAACTGGATCTTCAAGAGGATTGGGAAGAGCATATGCACTATCTCTTGCTGAGCATGGAGCCAAAGTTATAATAAATGGAAGACAAAAAGAACCAGCTTATGAAGTTGTTAATCAAATTCATAAAAACGGCGGGGAAGCTGTAGCCTTTTTAGGAGATATATCAACATGGGAAAATGCTAAGCTTATAATTGAATGTGCCAAAGATAATTTTGGCCGTATTGATATTCTGGTTAACAATGCTGGTATTACAAGGGATCGCACTTTGCTTAAAATGAGTGAAGAGGAATGGGATCAGGTTATTGCGATACATTTGAAAGGCAGTTTTGCGTGCGGCAAATTTGCTGCTCTTGAAATGGTAAAACAAGGGTCAGGTCGAATTATAAACATTACATCAGGTGCTGGATTAATGGGCAACTTCGGTCAATCAAACTACTCTGCTGCTAAAGCCGGAATCATTGGCCTTACATTGACATGGGCACAGGAACTTCAAAACAATAACATCACAGTCAATGCAGTGCGGGCTGCCGCCCTTACAAGAATGATAGAACCATTGCTGAAAAGGGCACAAAAAAAAGCAAAAGAAGCTGGAATGCCTGAACCAAAACCTGAAAAACTCGGTATTTACCCACCTGAAGCTGCAGCGCCTCTTGTTGTATTCCTTGCAAGCGATGAAGCTGCCTGGATTAATGGACAGGTAATTGCAATTGACGGGCCAAGACTTGTATTGTGGTCACGCCCACAGCAAACCCGAACAGCTTTTATGCTTCCCCAATGGAGGGTATCTGAATTATCAAAACATTTTAAAACTACTTTAGGAGCAAAGCTTGAAAAAATCGGGATTGACGTAATCTCCTATTTTGACAGCTAAAACTTAAACAAAATAACTACTCTGATATCACTCAATCAGAGTAGTTATTTTGTTTACTTTACAGTTACTTTTCTTCTTGTTTTGAGATATTTCTCATACGGCTCTTTTCTAAATTTTAAAAACTCTGGTTTTCTTTTCTCAAAAAATGCTGCCTGGGCTTCTTTTTGCTCCTCACTATTCATAAAATCAGGAAACATAAGCATCTGAAGATCCCCAGCATCATCATGTCGCATATTGTTAAATTCCTGATCAAAAGTTGCTTTCAAAATTTCAATGCATGTGGGACTTTTTTCCAGCAACTCATTGCACCACTTATCAACTTCCTCATCAATCTTATCAAGGGGCACAACTGTATTAACAAGACCCATTTCAAGAGCTTCCTGAGCATTGTACCTTCTACATAACATCCACATTTCCCGTGCTTTTTTTACACCTAAAGCCCTGATGGCATATTGAACCGGCCAACCTGATGCAGGACTGCCCACCTTAGGGCCGTTTTGAGCAAACCTTGCATTATCTGCAGCTATTGTGAAATCACAGCAATATGCCATATGGTTGCCTCCACCTACGCACCAGCCTTTAACAACAGCAATTATAGGTTTTTTGCATGCTACTATAAGCTTATTGCAGTTGAAAAAAATCTGATCATCAAACTCACCTTCAGCCTCTGCGGAAACATCGCCGCCTGTACAAAACGCCTTTTCTCCTACACCTGTAAAAATCAATACTCCTATTGAAGGATCGCTGTTGACATCATAAATACACTCCCACATATGACGAATTGTAGCTCCTGTAAAAGAGTTCATCTTCGTGGGACGGTTTATTGTCATTTTTGCTACACCGCCTGTTTCAAGATATTTTTTTTCATAAATCAAATCATCATAATCATAACCTTCAACCTTAACCCATTTTTTATAATTGGGTATTCCCATAATGCTTCCTCCTTGTAAAAATACTGCATAAATAAAAAAAATATTCTGAAAATATATACAATAATTTGTATATAAGTACCCGACCATAAGTTTTCTGGTAGAATTAAATAAAATCTATTTTGTATTCTGTTCCAACTTGCACCAGCACATTATCCAACTCGTTGACCAAATTTTCGTACGAAAGATAAGCCGAGAGAGGCATCCAGCGATATTTTATGAAGCGCCATAAAATTTCAATTCGATGTTGTATTCTACCAGAAAACTTATGGTAGGGTACTTATCTCATATCAACTTAAAACGGTAAACAGGCAATCAAAGCAAATTTATCTTTATTTTATAAACTTTTACAAACTGGTAATCAAGATAAACCCAGGTTTTTTCTCTTGTTTTTAATATGAGTTACAATTAAATCAGCTGCTTTTTCAGGATCAGGTTCAACAGCAAAACAAGCACCTGTGACATCATTTAGACCCCGGGTAAGCAGATTAACAACATTCTTGCTCCCTGCAACAGGAGGCATAGGTCCTAAAACAGTGTATACCCCTGATGCCACAAAGTATGTTCCTATTGCAACAGCTTTTTCAGAATACCACTCAGGCGCAGCTCCGGCAAGGGGCAAATCAGAAATATCTGTGCCCAATACATTTGCCAAAGCTGAGGCAAGAGTTAAAATCCGGACATTATCCACACAACTTCCCATATGTAATACAGGGGGAATTTTTAATGAGCCGCAAATCTCCTTTAAACCGGTTCCGGCAAATTCAATTGCCTGCGGGAGCTTGAACCCGGCTTTTGCAGTTGCTATGGCAGCACACCCTGTATCTACAACCAGTATATCATTTTCAATTAAGCGTTTTGTTAAAGTCACATGCCCGTGATCGTGTTTGATCTTTGGATTATTGCAGCCAACAATACCAGCAGCTCCAAGAATTTTCCCGGCCTTTATTGCATCAATAAGAGGATCTGGAGTTCCACCTAAAGCATTTAAAATTGTTTCAACGGAAAAACCTCCAACAGCATCAACAGGTTCAACTGGTATAAATACCTTGCTTCTTCTGTTTTTATAATTGCAAACAGCCTCTTTCACAAGCTTTATTGCCAATTCCTGAGCATTTTCAGGATGAAATTCTCTATGTTCCATTCCAGGAAACCTTGCCTTGTCACTGGTGCTTATCATTTTTGTGTGATAACATGAAGCAACAGCACCAAGAGATGGCATAATGCATTGATAATCAACTATCATCATTTCCACAGCACTTGTTGAAAGAACAAGTTCGGTCATTAGATGATTTCCAGCTATTGGAATACCATGACGCATTAAAAGTTCATTGCCTGTGCAGCAGATACCAGCCAGATTTATTCCGGTTGCCCCATTTTCTTTTGCCAGATCGATAATATCCTGCAACATGCATGCTTTAAGTATCATTTCAGAAACAACAGGATTGTGACCGTGCATAATAATATTTACCTGATCTTCTTTTAATACTCCCACATTTGCAGTTGTCTTTTTCGGCTCTGGTGTACCAAATAAAATATCAGACACATCAGTTGCTATCATTGAACCGCCCCAGCCATCTGACAAAGCATTTCTAAGGCCATGCAGCAAAAGACTCTGCCAGCCGTTGTCCACGCCCATATGAGTTCTGTGCATCATCTCGGATGTTTCACGGTCTATACCCCTTGGAATTATCCCAACATTTCTCCAAAGTTCAAGGCGTTTTAAAGGAGCCCTCTTTACGCAGGTTAGCTCGCTTTTTCTTGAGCCAAACTCCTCAAACATGGCATCTGCCAATTCTTCAGCAATTTCAAGTATTTTTTTATCTTTAATTTCTACTCCATACTCACAAGCCACACTTTTAAGTTTTTCTTTATTCCTGATCTCATATCCAGGGGCATTACCTTGTGCCACATTAGACAATACTTCAACAAGATCCCGGCCATGATCAGAGTGAGCAGCTGCACCTGCTGCAATCATTCTGCACAAATTGCGTGCAACAATAACATCTGCATCAGCTCCGCATACTCCTTGCTGAGGGCCTTCTCCAAAAGGATCTATACGACAGGGCCCCATAACGCAGTTTCTACAGCTAAGCCCCATTTCACAATATCCGCACTGGGGTAGCTGTAAAGCATATCTGTCCCAAACAGTTTCAATCTGATCTTTTTTTGCTTTTTCCTGCAATAACCGGCTATCTTCAAATGTAGCATTATTTGTCTGTTTTTCGCTCATAACAATTTTCCTCATATTTCCATGCAATAATAAAATGCAAAAATATTTATATGAAAACAACTAAAGTATAACTGCTTTAAACTGATCTGTAGTTTGCTTAAAAGCCAAAGCGTTTATTATTGTTATGTCAAATATTGGCCATGGTCTTTTTTATTGTGTTTAACAAAGTAACGCCAGCTGCTAAATCACTTTGCTCTCTGCATAAAGAGATGCTTTTTGCAACCTTACTGGTTTTTCTTCTCATGGCATCTGATGGATAGTCAAAAGTCAACGCTTTTGTTCTACACGCTTCTACACATGCAGGTAAAAGCTCCTTCTTTTGCCTGTCAATACAGTTGTCACACTTTATGGCAACTTTTTTCCCAGGCAGTGCAGAAAACTCTTCATGAAAACAGATTACACCAAAAGGACAAGCCATTGCACAAGAAGCACAATTTATACATTTGTCATAATCCACTATAACAGTGTTTGTTTCAGTATCACGAAATATGGCAGAAGGCAGACATGCAAGCATGCATGGTGCAGGATCACAATGCCTGCATCTATTGGGAAAGCCTTCCCCATAAAGCCCTGCACCCACATGTACTCTGGGTTTAGGAACCGGTGTTTCCAAAACAGCTGTTAATAAACAGTTTGTTTTAGAATGAGCTGTTGCACATGCCATCATACACTGCATACATCCCACGCATCTTTCAGGATAAACAACAATTTCTTTCATATTGTCTTGTCTCCTTAATCTTTTTCAAACTGTTAACCTTAATATTAATTTATCATCATTAAACTTTTAAAGTTAAAAGATGGCTTTATCAACTTTTCTTTAGGTATATTTACAGAAATCCGATTTTGTATAAGAGAAACTAATATTCCACCCTGGTAAACAGAATTAATCAAAACAAAGCCCACCAAAATATTGTCTGTAAAAATCAGTTTCCTGTATGTTTTTAAACGAGGCTCAAAACAACTTATAATATTATATCCGGAATCTGATAAAGGGTTAACAATACCGCAAGACATGACATCAAGGTTAAATATCCTTATAACATTGCGCCCCAGGCTGCCTGCATAGCTAATCATCTTTTTCCCTGTCATATTTATTCCTGCAATACGACCCTGAGCTGCAGCTTCAGGCCAAATCGCATTCACCCACCGCTTTTGGCGAGAAATATCAATAAGTTCTGCAACATCACCTGCTGCATAGATGCCAGATCTGCTTGTTTCAAGATACTGGTCCACCAAAATCCCCAAATCAACACTTATTGAATCTTTAGGGATAAAATCAAGCGACGGCAAAACCCCCTTTCCAATAATAACCATATCACAGGCTATATCAGTTCCGTCAGAAAGGTGAGCGCTTTTAACTTTTCCATTTCCACACAATCTAACAACATCAGCACCGACTCTAACTTTTAATCCATGATCCAAAAGCTCTTTTAAAATCATATTTCCTGCTGTTTTATCGACCTGCATCGAAAGAGGATAATCAGAACCAATCAACATTGTAACTTTTTTTTGACGGCAACACATCCCATAAGCAGCCTTAAATCCTACAAGCCCTCCTCCTAAAACCAATACATTTTTTGCAAATGGAAGCGCTTTAAGCATTTGCTTAACATGGAATTTATTACGCATGTAAAATATATTATCAAGGTTTAACCCATTAGCTTTTAAAGGTCTTGGATCAGCACCTGTGGCAATAAGAAGTCTATCAAAAGGAAAAGCCTGCTCTTTTGTTATAACCTTATTATTATCCACATCAATATCAACAACCCTTTTACCTAAAACAGCTTTTATTTTTAAACTTTCATAAAAGTTTTCATCTCTTATAGACAGCTTATCTGGCGATACAGCACCTTCCAGAATATGACCTATCATGGGACGACAATAAGGAGTATGGGTTTCGTCTGCAATCATTGTTATATCTGCCTGCAAATCAAATTGCCTTACTTTTTCAGAAGCACAAACACCAGAAACACCATTTCCAATAATCACGTATTTCATATCATCCTCCAAAATAAGATTCAAAAAACAAAACTGCTTAACAAATAGATTGTAGAAGCAAAGGCGAAATATCTTTTATTGCTCGACAGGCGGCATGCAAAACGCAATTTATCCAATTTCTGCGTTAGAAAATTAATTTTCTGCCTTGAACTTGAAAAATTTTCATTCCGCAAGCAACCTGTCGAGCAATAAAATTTTTCAGATTATGCATTTATATTTTTTTTATAATATTTTTTCTTATGGATTTTACTTGTTTCTTTTTTACACCGCATAAAGCCTTGTATAACGCACTGACAGCTAATTCTGCACAATACATTTCTTCGACAGGTAAGGTTTCCAAATAATTAAATACTTTTTCAGGCGTTATATCCCAGGCCTTTTCAATTTTTTGTCCTTCTGCCATATGGGCAACTGTATTAGCGCATGCAGTTGTGTGTAAACATCCTTTTATATTAAACGAAACAAAATCAAGGAATCCATTCTGAACAATCAAAAAAAACTCTATGGCATCACCGCATTCTATTCTCTTTTTTCCGTATCCATCAGGATTTTTTATTGTTTCCCGTTTAACATCGCAAAAAGCCATTTCAAGGTAGTTAATTGAATGGTCCTGCCAAAAGTTAAATTTTCTTTTATCCATTTTTCTCACACATTTATAATTACGATAATAAATCGAATTATTATCGTAATTTTGCATAAAAATACAAGTTTTTTATTGTAATTTTTTTTTTCTGAACTATTCTAAATTATAAGTAAGCATAATTTTTTTAATGCTGTTTTTTTAATAGTTTTTTAAACAAATTTATATATATTTATAAGGAAGCAAATATTATGACAACAACACAAACTGGAATTAATATCGCTGAAAAGCCCAGTCCAAATGAAAAAACAAAACAATCTTTAACCAAAATAAAAAACAAAATCATTGTAATGAGCGGTAAAGGCGGTGTAGGAAAAACAAGTGTTTCTGTCAATCTTAGCATTGCGCTTGCTAATAAAGGCTTTAAAGTAGGAATTCTAGATGTTGATATCCACGGCCCTGATATCCCAAGAATGTTAGGTATTACAGGTACACTTGAGCTAAATGAAAACCAGAAACTAAAACCAATTAGTGTTTCAGAAAATCTCAGCGCAGTTTCAATAGAATCCCTTACTAACAACAAAGATGATGCTATTATATGGCGCGGACCTATGAAACATTCAGCTATAAAACAATTTGTTGAAGATGTTGAATGGGGCAATCTTGACTTTCTTATTATTGATTCACCACCAGGCACAGGTGACGAGCCATTAACAGTTGCCCAATTAATCAAAGATGCCAGGTCAATTATTGTTACAACTCCACAGGAAATTGCTCTTGCAGATGTGCGGAAATCGATCAACTTTTGCAAAACTGTTCAAATGGAAATTTTTGGGCTTATTGAAAATATGAGCAATTTTCTCTGTCCTCACTGTAATAAAGCTATAGATCTGTTCGGGCAGGGAGGTGGAGAAAAAACTGCAAAAGCTTTTAATCTGCTCTTTTTAGGCAAGGTTCCATTTGATAGCAACATGACCGTGTGCTCAGATTCCGGAACTTCATTTCAAAACAAATTTAAAAACAGTGAAGTTTCAAAAACCTTTATGAATATTGCAGATCAAATGGCACAACTAATATAATTTATATATTTTGATCAGGCAGACTTTCAATAGTTAGCATTGACATAAAAAAATATTTAAAATTATTGAAAATTATTGAAAGATATTATTTTTTTATAGCGGGAATTTAAACAATTAATTAAATTCCCGCTTTTCATACAAATTATGTAAACTTCTTAACTGTTATTTCAAGAGATGCACATGTTTTCAGAAACAGTATCATATCCAGCAGCATTGCTTGCAGGTTTTTTTTCTTTCTTATCCCCATGTGTTCTTCCTCTTATTCCGGCATACTTTACATTTATTACAGGTTTTTCAATTGAACAGCTAACTAAACAATGTAATGCTGATATAAGAAAAAAAGTTATTTCCTCTACAATAGCTTATGTGATGGGCTTTTCTTCTGTTTTTATTATGATGGGGGTTTCAGCTTCTTTTTTGGGAAGTTTGATAATTAAATACACTGACTTTATCAGAATTGTCGGAGGTTTTGTTATTATCATATTTGGCATTCATCTTACAGGGCTTATCCGTATACCAGGTCTTGAGTTTGAAAAAAGAATTCACTTTACCCAAAAACCTGTCCATTTATTAGGAACTTTTTTTGTGGGTATGGCTTTTGGTGCTGGATGGAGTCCATGTATTGGACCTTTGCTGGGATCTATACTAATTATTGCTGGAAGCCAGGAAACAGTCTGGCATGGAACCGGGCTGCTTGCCACCTATTCTCTCGGGCTTGCAATACCATTTATAATAATTTCTATCTTTATAAATACAATTTTAATGTTTATCAAAAACCTGGTTAAAACTTTAAAATATATAAATATCACAGCAGGTGCCATGTTAATTGTAATTGGTTTATTTCTTGTAACCAATAAACTGTCGATTTTAATTTAAAGGATTTTTTCATGACGCAAATAAAAACAGCCTTAATTACCTCAATATTTTTTTTCTGTGTTGGAATTCAGTTTACACCGCATACAGCTTTTGCTGAAACCATAAAATGGCGTTCTTATAAAGAAGGTATGGTTATTGGGAAAAAACAGGAGAAACAAATATTTCTAAACTTTTACGCAAAATGGTGTGCATACTGCGTAAAAATGGAAAAAGAAACTTTTAAAGATCCCATTGTGATAAACTATCTAAACAAATATTTTATTCCAATCAAGATTAATGCTGACAAAGAAAAACAGATAGCTCTGCAATACCATGTAATGGGTCTTCCTGTAACGTGGTTTCTGACTAAAAAAGGTGAAAAAATCAGCTATCGTCCAGGTTTTATACCTGCTAATACACTACTTCAGATTCTAAAATATATTCAGACAAACAGCTTTAAAAAAATGACTTTTATTGATTTTACCAAAAAAAATACCCACAAACCGTAAGAAAACAATCATGGTCTATATTACTCTATTTACCTGCCACAATCTTTTCATAAATAATGCCAGCAAATTCAAAAGCTACAGCAGATTATGAAACAAATTCAGCATTTCATCTAATAAATTTGTTTCATATAAACCCTGCCTAATTACATCGCACATAAAAAATACTGTAAAGGTAATTGATTGGCTGAATATTTTCAGCATTCACATAAAAAACATCTTGTTTAAAAAGCTATAAAATGAGACTTATGTTTCAATCAATTACCATAAGGAAATTATGCCGTGCGTTCAAATAACAAACTTTTTTTGTCAATGAGAAATATTTATTCGACTTTACTTATAAAAACGCATTCTGTTTCAATTCTAATTGATCCAATAGGAATAACTCCGGAAAAATATTCAGATATTGATATATTAATTATTACACATGAACATATTGACCACTTTGACAAAAATATAGTAAAAAACATTTTTGATTATTCAAACTGTATAATATTAACATCTTCTTTTGTTGCCAGACAATTAAAGGATTTAAACAAAATTTTTGTCCAAAAACCTGGTGACTTATATAAAATTAAAGATATAAATATTTATTTTGAGCATTGCAGACATACAGCTAACAATCCTTTATCATTTGTTGTAAAAAATGCTGATTTTTCGATATTTCATCCTGGCGACAGTGATTTTTTCCCTGAGATGTCGCTAATTAAAGATAAATATGAACCTGACATCATGATTTACAACAAAACTTCTCAAAATACATTAAACAAGATGAGCTCTGTAATAAAATCACAATTTATTATTTGCTTAAAATATCCGATGATAAACGATTTTGCTGTACCTGATACTGATATAATTATGCTAAACCCTCTTGAATGGTTTATTTTTTCTTAAAAATAATTAAATAATCTTAAAGTATGGAGGCTGACTTGAAAAAAACAGCATTTCTTTTTCCTGGCCAGGGATCTCAAACAGTTGGTATGGGAGCAGATCTTTATGAAAAATACTCATTTGTAAGAGAACTTTTTGATATGGCAGATAAAATCACCAAACTGAACATATCAAAACTATGTTTTCAAGGGCCTTTAAAGGAACTCACATTAACAGAAAACCTGCAGCCAGCTATTACTGTTGTTAACCTTGCCTGCCTTCTGGTTATCAAACAAGAAGGATTTAAACCGGATTTTTCAGCAGGACACAGCTTAGGTGAATACACTGCTTTGCATGCAGCAAATGTTATCTCAAAAGAAGATACTATAAGACTGGTTGACAAAAGGGGAAAACTTATGCATCGTGAATCGACAAAGCATAAAGGAGCGATGCATGCTATTATAGGCCTTCATATTGATGCTGTTTTAGAAATAATTTCAAAAATTGAAAATAAAAATAGTGGTGATGTATCAGTTGCAAATCATAACAGTTTCAACCAAATAGTTATTTCCGGGTCACCAGAAAAAGTTAGCAAAGTATCTTTACTTGCAAAGCAGGAAGGCGCAAGGGCAATACCTTTAAAAGTAAGCGGAGCATGGCACAGCAATTTGATAAAAGGAGCTGAAAAAGATTTTGCCGACTTTTTAAATTCTGTTACGTTCAATAAACCTGAGCAGCCAATAGTACAAAATTTTTCAGCCAACTTTGCATCAGACCCTCTGCAAATTCAATCAAATCTGACAAACCAGCTTTGCAACATGGTAAGATGGCATGAGTCAATGCTCAAACTTATTGAAAATAAAGTGGAAATATTTGTTGAAATTGGCCCTGGAAAAGTACTGACAGGACTCATAAAAAAAATAGTACCTGAAAAATATCCTTTTAAAACATTTAATGTTTACAATGTAAAAACACTTGAGAAGTATTTAAGCAGCATCTGAATTATAACTCTCACAAATAATTTCATAAATTGCAGGAGGGACAATGGATTGGGAAAAAGAGTACCAAAAAAGAATAATCTCTGCTGATAAAGCTGCAACTTTTATAAATTCAAATGATCAAGTAATTTTTACTATGGGCAGAGAAGCACATGGCATAGGTAAAGCAATTGCAGAAAGAAAAGATGAGCTTGAAAACGTAAATATGTTTATCCCAACACCAAGCTACGATTTTGGCTGGTATGATCAGGGGTTTCAGGATTCATTTGATATTTCCGTTGTAATGCCTACAAACACATGTCAGGAAGCAATGAATAAAAACAGAATTGATCTGATTCCAGGCATCATGATGTCAATGTACAGGCCAAATTGTTTCGCAAAACCAGCAGATGTGGTTATTACAGAAGTATCTCCTCCTGATGAAAAAGGCTTTTGCAGTTTTGGGCAGTCTCTGTGGAACAAAAAAAAACAGATTCAGATGGGAAAAATTGTAATTGCAGAAGTTAATACTCATCTCATAAGAACACATGGAGATAATTTTATTCATTTTTCTGAAATTGACCATTTTGTTTTGCATAAGCCATCAGGCAAAAAAATCGGTGCAACTTCCCTTGCCGGAAGAAAAATTAAAGAGCCTGAACCATATCTTAAAGATATTGCCGGATATATGTCAGAACTGATTAACGACAAAGATACAATTCAAATTGGTGTGGGCCGCACAACTGAACCTCTTGTTCGTCTAGGAATGCTTGATAATAAAAATGATTTAGGAATACATACTGAAGCTACACCTCCAAAAATAATTACTCTGGTAAAAGAAGGTGTCATTACCGGAAAATACAAAACAATTCATAATGGCAAAGTTGTTGCGACATCCCTTGGAGGAGGCTCCAGGGAAGAAATGATGTGGGCTGACAATAACCCTTTGTTCGAACTTGTAACAGTTGACTATTTGGAAGATATTAGAATAATTGCAAGCAATGATAATATGGTTGCAATAAATAATGCCCTTGCCATTGATATAACAGGTCAGATTACAGCTGAATCTGTTGATGGCCATCTTGTTTCAACAGCAGGGGGACAATTTCCTTTTGTTGTAGGAGCACTGTTGTCAAAAGGTGGCCGTTCTATTACTGTTTTACCTTCAACTGCAAAATATAATAGTATATCACGCATTGTACCCAGTTTTCCAGAAGAAACAGTGGTTACAATACCCAGAACCTGTGCAGATTTTGTAGTAACAGAATTTGGAATTGCAAAGCTTTGGGGCAAGTCAATGAGACAAAGAGCTCAGGAACTTATCAGCATAGCACATCCAAAATTCAGAGACGAGTTAACAAAAGAGGCTCAAAAAAGATTTGGTTAAAAAACTACATTTAAAAATTTTACAGACATAAAAAATTATTAAATCACAACAATACTATTTGTTGTGATTTAATAATTCAACTAAAGCAACAAGGTCTCATTCATTAAACTTAAAAAAATCTCATAAATATTTTTTTTAAAAATCAATGCACCGAATATATTTAAAGCTGTCACAAAAACCTG
>Ga0209345_10000672_pt1 | contig 43997 bp, 40 predicted proteins | sample Cruoilmetagenom7_FD_187294 | JGI IMG/M metagenome (GOLD analysis project Ga0209345, IMG submission 187294) | Oil polluted marine microbial communities from Coal Oil Point, Santa Barbara, California, USA - Sample 7 (SPAdes) (version 2) | ecosystem: Environmental > Aquatic > Marine > Oil seeps ...
CGAAAGACACTCGAAGCGCGACGCTTGCATCACCGCCAGCACGCCGCATAATCAAACCAACAAGATGAGCCAAACTCTCTCTTAGTTTAGGCAGCCATTGGTCCCAAAAACCCTGACGACAGACAGTCCGCATAGCTGACCTCCGACGGTCGCGTGAGTTTGCAAGCGCGGCGAACGGCAGCTTCGACGGGCCGCGCTGCAGCATCCTGATCCGAGGCTGAAGGTCGGCTGAGGGCCGGCATTGACAGCGGAACCTGAGGATAGACGGATATTAATTGCGTCATTCGAAGGGGCTTTCGTAATTTTCAAAAAACTTCTTCGCCATAGAAATTTTAGCCAATCTCTTATCCAGAAACCCAGAACGAGAGAAACACGCATTAGGGGAAAACTGACAGACATCGCCAACAACTGGTTTGAGCGCCCTCAATTTGAGGCGCCCAACTCAGCAGATGACGATCACATGAAGCTCCGAAAAATCCTGACCGCCAGGACGAAACCTGGCAACTTTTTTAACCCAGGAGGCACCATGTACTACAGCAAGATCATTAGCGATCCCAAATTCACCCATTGCGAAGTAAACGAACACGCGTTTCGGGCGTATTTCCGGAATCACGATGAAGCTATCGGTCATGCCGCAGTGATGCTCGGCGGGCGTCGCGGCGCGCGGTTGATCAATGCCGTTCGCGAGGCGATGGACTGCCGTGGGCCATTTACCCGTCGCCTGCGCCGTCAATTGCTTGAGCTGCGGAACCTTCTGTTTCTCGAATACGCTTACAATGACGATTGGGGCGATGGCTCGGGGTTTGCACTGCTCGAACCCAACGATCCAATTGTTCCGGAAATCTGTCTCCTTGCTGACGGTTTGGAACAGGCCCTCCAGGATGCGGGAGTGTTCAAATCCGATACAGATCAAGCAGCCTGATGTATCTCCCTGCGCCTCGTCACCTTGGCGACGGCGTGAGGGTCTCTCAAGAAAAGTTGGAGCGCGAGCACTTTTCTTCTTCCTGCATTCGCAAAACGACCAATCTCATTGATACCAGCAAACAACCCCCTTTCCGATCCAAATGCAAGGAGCGCACCGCCAGACCAACCATCTCCCCTCATGCCGGATTCCGTGACGCCGCAGAATGGCACCCACCCAAAGCAATCCAATCACATGAAGAAGGAGGTCCCCCATGGACACCACTACCAATGAAAGCACCGCCCAGGCCGCGTATGACCGGATTTCAGATACGGAGCAGCATCTGCGCCGTCACGGCCCTGCCCTGAGCAATCTGTTCGACGCATTTGATGCGCCTTCGGACTTTGATGCACTTTGCGATCTGCATGGCATCTTCGGAAACCAGCACCCAGATGCCAAAATGATCAAATCAGCGCTTCAGGAAATTGAAACATTCCTGGCAAAGCAGACATCGCAAGCCGCAGATGCCGCCGCGCGAGATCGTGGATTGGAAGCATCCGGTGCTTTGCGCTGGCATGGTGCCAGGATCAGCGAACTGCATGCGCGGTTTAGCAATGTCGACTAACCCCTTCTCGGGCTGTCAGTTGCAACACACAGGTCGTCGGGGCTCCGTCCCCGGCGCCCTCACTCTTTATCGAGATATCTGTGACGTCACGCTATGGCTTGTACAGAAGTTTCGGGTGCCATTCGTGCATCTCTGGGTGGACCGACACCCTTTTCAGCAAGGTCGGGAAATCGCATGCCTCTCGGTGATGCAATGGCAGCAGCACCTTGATCTATTGGCTGCTGCAGCAAGGGAGGCATTCCTTGCGCTCGGATATCAGATCCAGGACCTTGGGGGGGGCCTTGATCCCTTGCGCTTGTTGTGATGGCGGACATTCTGCTCACGCGACCCTCGTAGCCTATACCCGGATAGAGGCAGCGCTACGCGCAGGAGCAGCAAGCCGTACATAACTCAGACATGAAAGACGACAAAATGGGGTGGCCTTTGGCCGCCCCATTTACGTTTTCGCTCACAAAAGATTTGCTCAGATCAAGGGCCATCTGGGTTTTCTTGTGCCTTGAGACAACCTATTGCACTGCCAACGGACACGACCGCGCCATTCAACGCGTTGATCTCATGGAAGTTACGCTGTTACGGACGACCCAGCGCTCAAGCATCAACAGCATCACGTCCGTCGATGAGCAATGAGCTTGCCCTTGCTCCGGAAAATTCCAAACTGGAGAGGAATTTCTTCTAATTCGGTTTTGGATGGCATTCCGACCGCACCATATCCCTTGGGACAGAGTCGAACCTCGGGAATTATGCTTCAGGGGCTAAAAACAAGAAAATCGGGCGTTTCCGCCCGATAGACTTCTTATGCTTGCAAAATGGCCATTCTAACCCGGCCGGTGGCCATTAATTGGTAGTCAGAACACAAACCTAATTCTCGAGAAGGTTAACCGCACTTACTGTGCCCGCAACTTCCGCAAGTCATGCAGCCCTCGACCATACGCAAATCAAATTGCCCACAGCTTGAGCACGCTTTTCCGCGGGGTTTCTCCAAACCCACGACATTGGCTTGCGGGTCTGTTTTGAGCCCCATGCCTTCGCCTTCGATGAAGCCGGTTGCGATCAGGTGTTGTTCTATAACGCCGCCGATTGCCGCAAGGATTGAAGGGATATATTTGCCGCCCATCCATGCCCCGCCACGCGGATCAAACACGGCCTTCAGTTCTTCAACGACAAACGACACATCGCCACCGCGGCGGAAAACTGCCGAGATCATCCGTGTCAGTGCGACCGTCCATGCGAAATGCTCCATGTTTTTGGAGTTGATGAAGACTTCGAAGGGACGGCGGTGGCCCCCGACGACCAGATCATTAATGGTGATGTAGAGCGCGTGTTCGCTGTCAGGCCATTTGATCTTGTAGGTGGACCCTTCAAGCTCTTCTGGGCGGTCCAGCGGCTCGGACATGTAGATAACGTCGCCGTGGGGGGCCATTGGCTCCTGACCATCATGGCTGACAACTTCGGGCGCTGCTTTTTTGTCTTCTGATACAGACAAGACCGAGCCGGTTACATCATTGGGGCGGTATGTCGTGCAGCCTTTGCAACCCGTGTCCCAAGCTTCCATATAGACGTCCTTGAATGCATCAAAAGAGATGTCTTCAGGGCAGTTGATGGTCTTGGAAATGCTGGAGTCGACCCATTTCTGCGCCGCAGCTTGCATTTTGACATGCTCAAGCGGAGCAAGTGTCTGTGCGTTTACGAAGTAATCAGGCAGTTCACGATCACCGAATTTGTCGCGCCACATTTGCACGGCGTAATCCACAACTTCCTCTTCGGTACGGCTGCCATCTTTTTGCAGAACTTTGCGCGTGTAGGCATAGGCGAACACCGGCTCGATGCCGGAGCTGACGTTGCCGGCATAAAGGCTGATGGTGCCAGTCGGTGCGATGGAGGTCAGCAGCGCGTTACGGATACCATGGGTGCGGATGGCTTCACGCACATCGTCGTCCATGGCACGCATCGTGCCCGAGGCCAGATATTCTTCGGCATCGAACAGCGGGAATGCACCCTTCTCTTTCGCCAAATCCACAGATGCCAGATACGCCGCGCGGGCGATCGCGTGCAGCCAGTCCTCGGTCTGACGCGCGGCCTCATCAGAGCCATAGCGCAGGCCCAGCATCAGCAGAGCGTCGGCAAGACCAGTCACACCAAGGCCGATCCGGCGCTTGTTCTTGGCCTCCAGCTGCTGCGCTTCGAGTGGGAATTTAGACACGTCAACCACGTTATCCATCATCCGCACGGATGTGGCGACCAGATCATTCAATGCTTGCAGATCAAGGGCGGCGTTATCCTCAAAGGGATCAGACACCACACGTGCAAGGTTGATCGAGCCCAGCAGACACGCACCGTAAGGAGGCAAAGGCTGCTCACCGCATGGGTTGGTTGCAGCGATGGTTTCGCAATAGCTCAGGTTGTTGGCTTCGTTGATGCGGTCAATGAAGATCACACCCGGCTCGGCGAACTCGTAGGTTGCCTTCATGATGGCGTTCCAAAGGTCCAGCGCCTGAACAGTCTTGTAAACGCGGCCGTCAAACTTCAGATCCCAGCTGCCATCTGCCTTGACCGCTTCCATGAATGGATCAGTGATCAGCACAGACATGTTGAACATGCGCAGCCGTGCCGCATCGGCCTTGGCCGAGATGAATGCCTCAACGTCAGGGTGGTCACAGCGCATCGTCGCCATCATCGCCCCGCGGCGCGAACCCGCCGACATGATCGTGCGGCACATCGCGTCCCATACATCCATGAAGGACAATGGGCCGGATGCATCTGCGGATACGCCCAATACGTCCGCGCCCTTTGGTCGGATGGTAGAAAAGTCATACCCGATACCGCCACCCTGCTGCATGGTCAGCGCGGCTTCTTTCAGCATGTCGAAAATACCTGACATGCTGTCCGGCACTGTGCCCATTACAAAGCAGTTGAACAGCGTTACCCGCCGCGCGGTCCCTGCCCCCGCGGTGATGCGACCTGCAGGTAGATATTTAAAATCTTCGAGCGCTTCGTAGAAGGTTTCTTCCCAACCGTCCTTGTCATCCTCAACCTGAGCCAGATCATGCGCGATGCGGCGCCATGTATCTTCAACCGTCACATCATGGGGCGTGCCATCCGCCGCTTTAAAGCGGTATTTCATGTCCCAGATTTGTTCGGCGATAGGGGCAGCAAAGCGGGGCATGGCGATTCCTCGGTTGGGGTCATTGAGAAGCTACCTCATACCTTAACACATCTAAAACGCCACTCCCCTATTTGGAAATTTTTCGGCGACAAACTACCACAGTTTGCTTCTGTGACACTTTGGCCTACCCTATGATGTGGCTCGGGACTGAGTCTGTGGATAAAACGGTGGGTAAGCCTGTGGGCAATAAATTCGTGCATCTGATCAAGCTGTCTGTCGGGACAGAAAACATCGATCAGCTGATCGCATGGCAGCAGCAGCGCGCCGCACAGTCGCCCGACGGTAAATGTTACCATCAGACACGCATGTGGCCCAAACGTGAGGCTGAGATTCTCAATGGCGGCTCAATCTACTGGGTGATCAAGGGCGAGATTTCGGCACGCCAGCGCATCCTGCGGTTTGATGAAATGATCGGCGCGGATGGCATCCGACGCTGTGGCATCATTCTTGATTCCGAATTGGTGCCGACTGTCGCTGCCTTGCGTCGGCCGTTTCAGGGGTGGCGGTATCTCACCCCGGAAGACGCGCCTGCCGATCTGGCCAAGGGTCGCAATCAGGAGCAAGCGCTCCCGATCGAGTTGAACCGTGCCTTGGCCGAGATCGGCGTGCTTTAGCGCCTATTGACCTAAAATTTTCAGCAACTGGTCCAGCGTGGACCTTTCAGATGTGTCCATTGCCGCACTGCGGGATTTCCACAAGGTTGCCTGACTGCGCAGGATCATCCCGTCACCAAGAATTTTGAGGTGGTTGGCCCGCAAAGTTTCCCCTGTGGACGTGATATCAGCAATCGCTTCGGCGGTCTCATTTGCGACGGTACCTTCGGTCGCACCCTGACTGTCCACCAGCGCATAATCCGCCACACCGGCCTCGCGCAGGAATTCACGCACAAGGCGGTGATATTTCGTCGCAATGCGCAGGCGATGACCATGTGCTGCGCGAAACGCCGATGCCGCTGCATCCAGATCATGCAGCGTGTCCACATCGGTCCACCCCTGTGGCACGGCCAGAATGAGATCCGCGTGACCAAAGCCAAGCTCGGCGATCATTTCGACAGACTGATCCCATAGCGCGAGCTTTTCCTGAACCAGATCGGTCCCTGTCACCCCCAAGTGGATGCGCCCAGCGGCCAGTTCGCGGGGAATTTCGCCTGCTGACAATAGCACCAGCGCAACGCCGTCGATCCCCTCGACCACGCCTGCGTACTCACGCTCGGACCCTGCCCGTGCCAGCCCGACGCCACGCGCACCGAACCATTCAAAGGTCTTTTCCATCAGCCGCCCTTTGGACGGCACGCCAAGCTTGATGGTCATTCCACGCCCTCCAGTTCCAGCATCACGCCGGGGCGCATCACACCGCCCACAGCAGGAATTTCGCGGCCACCACCCAGTTGGCGTGTCAGCGCATCATACCGTCCACCCGTCGCCAGCGGCGGCAAATCGGCACGCTCTGTCGCTTTGAAGCCGAATACGAAACCGTCGTAATACTCCATCGACGTCCGGCCATAGCTCGCCTCAAACAACAGCGTGCTCACATCAATGCCCCGCGCTGCCAGCGCGTCCTTACGCGCTTCGACGCGGTCCACGGCAGGGATGATCGCGGGCAGGTCCACCGACAGATCATGCAACCGTTCAAGCGCGTCCGGCATGGCTGCGGAAATGTCCAACAAAGCCGTGATCAAATCCACGTCCTTCGCCGCAATCGGGGGTGTCTGCGCATCAGCCTTCAAGGCCTCAATCCGCGCGTCAATCTCATGTTGGCGACGGGCACCGACCAACGGCGCATCGCTGCGGGTCTCTCCGGCCAGCAAAGACTGGCGAGCGGCAGAGATCGGCGTGCGCCCCGCGTATTGCTCAAGCAGCGCGCGAAACCGGCGCGGACGCCAGATGTGGCGCATCAAAGCATTCTTGCGGCGCTCTGAGGTATTCAACCCGTTCACCACAGCCATCAGCACACCAATATCACCGGTGATCGCACGCACTGGCAAATTCCCCAGCCCTGCATTGATCAGCGAAAACACTTCGGCATCGCTGGCGGCAGGGTCTTCACGTTCGAAGACCTCATAACCGACCTGCACATATTCATTGGCGCGAGACGGGTCGTGTTCCTGCCGACGAAAGACTTCGCCCGCGTAGGTGTAGCGGGCCGGATCTGCACCGTGGGCCATGTGCATTTGCACCACAGGCACGGTGAAGTCAGGGCGCAGCATCTGCTCTCCGCGCAGCGCATCCGATGTCACATAGGCACGTGCACGGATGTCTTCTCCGTAGAGATCCAACAGCGTGTCGGCCGGTTGCAGGATAGGCGGCTCAACGGCACGCGCACCGGCAGCTTCAAAACCGGCCCGCAGGCTGGCTGCTTTAGCGTTTGTCTGAGAACGTGTGGGCATCAGCTGTACAGCTCCAGAATTTCACGGACCTTGGCGACCAGATCACCACGCGGCACTTCGTATTGGCTCGGACGATCACGCCACTCCTCAAGCGTGGCGTTTTCAGCAATCTTTGCGCCCAGCACCAGATCCTTGATCTGGATAACGCCATTGGCTTGCTCCTGTTCGCCTTCGATCACGGCGATAGGGCTGGCGCGTTTGTCTGCGTATTTCAGTTGGTTGCCAAAATTCTTGGGATTGCCCAGATACACTTCAGCCCGGATACCCGCCTGCCGCAACTCCGCGACCATCGCCTGATAATCCGCCATCCGTGCTTTATCCATGACGGTGACAACAACCGGGCCTTGCGCAGCTGTGTCCATCCGGCCTTTGGCGTGCAGCGCGGCCAGCAAACGGTCCACACCGATCGACACACCCGTTGCGGGCACTTCCTGTCCGGTGAACCGCTTGACCAGATCGTCATAACGCCCCCCGCCCGCGACCGAGCCGAAGTTGCGCGCACGCCCCTTCTCGTCCTTGATTTCAAAGGTAAGCTCAGCTTCGAATACGGGGCCGGTGTAATAGCCAAGTCCACGCACGACCGATGGATCAATCTCGATCCGGTCAGGGCCATAACCGCCCGCAGCCAAAAGCTCCGCGATAGTCTCAAGCTCGGCGACACCTTCAAGGCCGATGGTGCTGCTACCGACCAATTCACGCAGACGCGCGCATGTGGCAGCGCCATCGTCGCGCTTGGCTTGCATAAAGCCCATCACCACATCGGCAGAGGCATCATCCAGCCCTGCGCCCTCGGTGAAGTCGCCGCTGTCATCCTTGCGGCCTTCGCCCAACAGAGCACGCACACCATCCGTCCCCAGACGGTCCAGCTTATCAATCGCGCGCAACACGATGCCGCGCTCGGCTTCTTTGTCGTCGCCAGACAGGCCTGCGACCTCAAGCACACCGTTGAGCACTTTGCGGTTGTTCACGCGCACGATGTAATCGCCGCGCTCGATGCCGACCTCTTCCAGACAATCGGCCAACATCGCACAAATCTCGGCATCTGCCGCGACCGAACCTGTACCGACAGTATCGGCATCACACTGATAGAACTGGCGGAACCGGCCCGGTCCCGGCTTTTCGTTGCGCCAGACCGGCCCCATCGCGTAGCGCCGGTAAGGCGTGGGCAGATCATTCCGGTGCTGGGCATAGACCCGCGCCAAGGGCGCTGTCAGATCATAGCGCAGCGCCAACCAATCACCCGGGGTCTCGGCCTCTGCATCTTCCTGCCACGCAAACACCCCCTCGTTCGGGCGATCTACATCGGGCAAGAATTTGCCCAGCGCCTCAACCTTTTCAACGGCAGCGCTTTCCAGCGCGTCAAAGCCGTAGCGATGGTAAACCCCTGCAATCTTTGCCAGCATCTCGGCGCGCTGGGTTACCTCTGCACCGAAATAATCGCGGAACCCTCTTGGCGTTTCCGCCTTGGGGCGCGGGGTCTTTTTAGGCTTGGCCATGATATACCTCTGCAAGGATAAAATCTTGGCCAGCCTCTACCGGATGCGGGCACGCGGGGCAAGCAACAGCGCAGCACCCCTGCACGCAGACCCATTGCGCAACGGCGCAAAGCGGCCTAGGTGAAAGACATGGAACAGCTTGAAGAAAAAATGGCCCACTTGCTGCGCACAGTTGACGATCTGTCAGATATCGTCGCGCGCCAGCAAAGCGAGATTGACCGCCTCACGCGCCGCGTCGAGATGCTGATGCACCGCGAAGGCGAGCGTGAAGCGGCCGGCAATGGTGGTATCGTGGTCGGAGACGAGCGCCCGCCGCACTACTAGCGTTAGTTTGTCGCCTTGACCGCAGCGGCGACAACAACGCCGTCATGCACCAGAAACTCTTTCCATTTGCCGTTGTGCTCGTTGAACTCATACGCGCTGATAAAGGCCGTATTGTCGTCAAGCGTGCCGATTTTCTTGCCACATGGCTTGTTCTTTGCCGCACGGCAGACAGATGACTTTATCTTGTCATAGGCTTTGTCCGTCGCACCGGACGGCAGGTTCTTGCCCGCGGGGCTGAAACGGATTTGCTCATAGAAAGAAGGTGCGCCGAACAGCGCGTTGGCGGCGGTGAACTGGCGCGGGCAGTTGTCATCAAAGCCGGTGATGTAGAACGTCCGCTTGTCGCGAATGTCCGGCTGGCTGTCATACAGCACGAACCCACGGCGGCCGTTACTCTCGACCTTGCGGCCCATGGATTTGCCACGCGCATCGCAGACGCGGGCGATCTCTCCGAAGGCCAGCACCGTCCCGAAAGGCACATCACGTGCATCGGGACCGCGGCGCGGCACGTTTGCTGATGAATTCTTTTTGCCCCCACCAAAAAGCCCGATGCCACGGCTTTTTAACAAAGCACCCGAGGGAGGTTCAGGCAGTGCGGCCAATTCGACAGGCTCAACGGGGGATGGCTCTTGGGTCGATTGTGACTGTGCGACATCGGCCGCGACTGCGGCAGCAGGATCAGTGTCGGCGGCACGGCGAACCAGCTTGCGGAAAAAACCACCGCTTTGATCTTTGCTTGGTGTCTCGGCGGTTGCGGCCGGGACCCCGTCTGGAACAGTCCCATCTGCCGCGGAGGTGCCCAGGAACCCTTCGCGTGCCACTTCGTCTGCGTCTGGCAATGCCGCTGCGGCGGTGTCGCCCTGCACGACATCCACATCGGCCAGACGACCAATCCCTGCTAACGGATCACCGCATGCAGCAAGACCAAGAACAACACCGATAACTGGTAAAAAGCGCACCATACGACCCCCCGAAAGCTTACCCTTTCCTTAACGAAGGCAAACTGGCCCGTCCAGCCGGACAAGCGGCGCCGCGCCGATAGGAAAGTTGCGCCTAGATTTCTTCGACCTCCAGCACGCCACCCAAAGACCGTATCGCCCCTTTTATTTTGGGCGTAACGGGGAATTCCATACCCAGATCGACTTCGACCTCACCGGGCAACGCAGGATCCATGAGGCACAACTGGATCGGTCCCTTGCCTGCTGATTTGGCGGCTTGCCGCGCGCCTTCCAGCACTTCGGAAACAGCTGCAACCGCGCTTGGCGTCTCAATAAAGATGCGCAAGCCCATATTGCCCGCGTCAGCCACGGCCATATCAATCGGGACCACGCTACGCCCCAGCAGCTTAAGCTGGTCACTTTCCATCGTGGCCTCAACCGTCACAACGACCTTCGATCCGGTTTCCAGATGATCGCGACACAGCTCCAACGTGTCAGAGAACAGCGTGACCTCATAGGCGCCGGTAGGATCAGAAAGCTGGGCAAAGGCAAAGCGGTTGCCGCGCGCCGATTTACGCTCTTGGCGGCCGGCCACCACGCCTGCGAGGCGGGCGTTCATCGCACCACGGTCGGCGACCTTATCCGTCAGCTCATCCAGCGTCAGGAACGGAACGCCGCGGTCGCTGCCCCACTTACGCTTGAGCGGCCCCATATAATCATCCAGCGGATGACCTGACAGGTAGAAACCCACCGCCTTGAACTCTTCGTTCAAACGCTCGGGCGCTTCCCAGTCATCGCAGGGCATCATGCGCGGCTCTGGCAGATCGTCGCCGGCCTCACCAAACAGCGACACCTGGTTGGAGGCTTTCTGCTCATGAATCGCGGCGGAATAGGCAACCAACGGATCAAGCGCGCCGAAGACGCGGCGGCGGTTGGAATCGAGAACGTCAAACGCGCCCGACCGCGCCAGCATCTCAAGCGGTCGCTTGCCCACGCGCTTGAGATCGACGCGCCGCGCCAGATCAAACAGCGTGGCAAAAGGTTTGCCGTCGCGCCCTTCGGTGATCAGCTTCATCGCCTCGACACCGACGTTCTTGAGCGCCCCTAAAGCGTAAACAAGCGCACCATCGACCACCTTGAACGTCGCATCAGACCGGTTCACACAAGGCGGCACCCAGGGCAGTTCAAGCCGTTTGCGCACTTCTTCGAAGTACACGGCCAGCTTGTCTGTCAGGTGGATATCGCAGTTCATCACACCGGCCATGAACTCAACCGGATGGTTCGCCTTCAGCCATGCCGTCTGGTAGGACACCACCGCATAGGCCGCCGCGTGAGATTTGTTAAAGCCGTAGTTGGCGAATTTCTCCAGAAGGTCAAAAACCTCAGAGGCTTTTTTCTTATCGACGCCATTCGCCATGGCACCTTTTTCGAATTTTGGGCGCTCCTTGGCCATTTCTTCGGCGATTTTCTTACCCATCGCACGGCGTAGCAGGTCGGCGCCACCAAGGCTGTAGCCCGCCATGACCTGCGCAATCTGCATCACCTGTTCCTGATAAACGATGATGCCTTGGGTTTCCTCAAGGATGTGGTCAATCGACGCGTGGACGCTTTCGCGTTCCTTGAGGCCGTTCTTCACCTCACAATAGGTTGGAATGTTCTCCATCGGGCCCGGACGGTAAAGCGCCACCAGGGCCACGATATCTTCGATACACGTGGGCTTCATGCGCTTGAGCGCATCCATCATGCCCGAGCTTTCAACCTGAAACACCGCGACCGTTTTGGCGGCGGCGTACAGCTTGTACGACGCTTCATCATCCAGCGGAATGGTTGAGATATCGTCCAACAACCCTTCGGGCGGCTCGAATAATTCCGTCTGGTCGGCAGCAATGTGCAGATGGCGGCCAGAGGCCTTGATCTGGTCCACAGCATTCTGGATCACGGTCAGGGTCTTCAGACCCAAAAAGTCAAATTTGACCAAACCGGCCTGCTCAACCCATTTCATGTTGAACTGGGTTGCCGGCATGTCTGAGCGCGGATCCTGATAAAGCGGCACCAGCTCGTCCAACGGGCGGTCCCCGATCACAACACCAGCCGCGTGGGTCGACGCGTTCCGCAACAGGCCTTCGACTTGCTGGCCGTATTCAAGCAAACGCGCGACAACTTCCTCGTTGCGCGCTTCTTCGCGCAGGCGCGGCTCATCCGCGAGCGCCTTCTCGATCGAGACGGGCTTCACGCCTTCCACAGGGATCATCTTGGACAGACGGTCGACCTGTCCGTAGGGCATCTGGAGCACGCGGCCAATGTCGCGGACGGCAGCCTTGGACAGCAACGCACCAAAGGTAATGATCTGCCCCACACGGTCACGGCCGTATTTTTCTTGCACGTAGCGAATGACCTCTTCGCGCCGGTCCATGCAAAAGTCGATGTCAAAGTCGGGCATGCTGACACGTTCAGGGTTCAAGAACCGCTCGAACAGCAGGGAATAACGCAGCGGGTCCAAATCAGTAATCAGCAGGGCATACGCCACGAGTGAGCCCGCACCGGAACCACGACCCGGTCCAACCGGAATACCCTGATCCTTGGCCCATTTGATAAAATCGGCAACGATCAGAAAGTAGCCGGGGAACCCCATACCTTCGATGATACCAAGCTCGAACTCGAGCCGTTCTTCATAAACTGACACCTCAGCTGCGTGCGGAATAATCGCAAGCCGGGCCTTGAGCCCTTCCTGAGCCTGCCGACGCAACTCCGCGACTTCGTCATCGGCGAACTTGGGCAGGATCGGATCACGGCGATAGGTTTGGAACGCGCAGCGTTTGGCAATCTCGACCGTGTTTTCGATCGCCTCAGGCAGGTCAGCGAACAGCGTGACCATCTCGGCCTGCGTCTTAAAATAGTGCTGTGGCGTCAGGCGGCGGCGGCCTTCCTGCTGGTCCACATAAGCGCCCTCAGAGATGCAGATCAGCGCATCATGCGCCTCATACATTTCTGAGGCTGGAAAATAGACATCATTGGTCGCCACCAGCGGAATATCCATGGCATAGGCCATTTCCACAAATCCGCGTTCTGTTTGCCGCTCGACCTCTGGCGCACCGCTTTCACCCGGATGCCGCTGCAGTTCGATATACAGCCTGTCGCCAAAGGCCGCATGCAACTGCTGCATGAAGGCTTCAGCCGCCGGTCGCTGATTGTTTTGCAGCAGCATCCCTACGGGGCCTTCCGGACCGCCCGTGAGGCAAATCACATCCTCTGCGTACTGCGTCAATTCCTGCATGGTGACCTGCGGCAAAGCCCCGCCCTTATCGAGGTAAAGGCAGGAATTGAGCTTCATCAGATGCTCGTATCCGCGTTCTGTCTGGGCAAGCAAAACAACCGGAGCAGGCACGCGCGGCTTTTCACCCGGCTGCGGCCTCACGTACTCAAGATCAACCTGACATCCGATGATAGGCTGAATGCCCGCGCCCGACATCCCCACGGAAAACTCCAACGCGGCAAACATGTTGTTTGTATCTGTCAGCGCAAGGGCGGGCATGTCCGCTTTCGCGCACATATCAGGCAGTTTTTTGACGCGCAGCGCCCCTTCCAAAAGCGAGTATTCGGAATGGGTGCGCAGGTGAATGAATCGGGGGGAATTGCTCATCCCCGAAGCTTAGTCTTTATCGGGAAAAGCCTCTACCGGGAAAACAACATGTTGCGCAGCGTCGCCTATCAATTGGTTTTCTTGCTGCACGGGATCTTAGAATTCAGGCAAAATTTTGAGCCGTTTGACCAAAACGTCGGGCATCCGGCGCTTGGGATCACCAAAACCCTTGCCAAATCCCAGCCCGCCGCCGTAGCCTGAGGGCCGCGCCTGTCTTCTACGCCGCATCGAACGCAGGCCGCGCCAAACCATTGGTACCGCGGCGGGGTCTTCCCCATGTACGTCTCTTTTTTGCTCAACGGCAAACCCGTCACTTTGACGGACCCTTCCTCCACGACAACCCTGCTAGACTGGCTGCGCGAAGAGCGCCATTTGACGGGCACGAAAGAAGGCTGCAACGAAGGTGATTGCGGCGCATGTACCGTGATGGTCACCGATACCACAGGTCACCGCCCGCTCAACGCCTGCATATTGTTCCTGCCACAGCTTCAGGGCAAACACGTCACAACCGTCGAAGGTCTTGCCGCAACCGATGGCACGCTGCACCCGGTGCAAGAGGCCATGATAGAAAAGCACGGCAGCCAGTGTGGCTTTTGCACGCCCGGTTTCGTGATGAGCATGGCCACTGCACATCTGAATAAAGACACCGATCATGACACGGCTCTTGCTGGAAACCTGTGCCGCTGCACAGGCTACGCCCCCATCATCCGCGCGGCCGAGCAAGCGAGTACACAGCCTGCCCCCGCACATCTTTTTTCGTTGGCTGAAAATATGCCAATGGAGCAACCAATTGCTGCGGAGACAACGCCCCCGCCTCACCCGATTTCAACAGACGCGTTGGCCGCACTGTATGCGGCGCGACCAGACGCGACATTGATTGCCGGGGCGACCGATGTTGGCCTTTGGGTGACAAAACAGATGCGCGAACTGGGTGAGGTAATCTTTCTGGGCCATTGCGCAGATTTGCGCGGCATCGAAGAGAGCGCTGCCGGTTGGCGCATCGGCGCGATGACCACAATCGCCGAGCTTGAGCACCACTTTACGCCTCGGTTTCCCAGCCTTGGCGCCATGCTGCGGCGGTACGGGTCGGCTCAGGTGCGCGCAGCGGCGACGCTGGGCGGCAATATTGCCAACGGCTCCCCCATCGGGGATGGCAGCCCCGCTATGATCGCATTGGGCGCGACCTTGCATCTTCGCCAAGGCGACAGTCGCCGCGAGATGCCGCTGGAGGAGTTCTTCATTTCTTATGGCAAGCAAGATCGGCGCGCGGGTGAATTTGTCGAAGCCATTCGTGTTCCCGCTCAGGCCGACACGCTTTATTGCTACAAACTTTCCAAGCGGTTCGATCAGGATATCTCGGCTGTGTGCGGCTGCCTGAACATGCCGGTTTCGCAGAACCGCTTCGGCGACGTCCGCCTTGCATTTGGCGGCATGGCTGGCACGCCTGCACGGGCAAGTGCTGCCGAGAACGCCTTGCGGGGGCAGCCCGTGACGCTTGCAACGATTGAGGCGGCGATGGATGCCCTGGCAAGGGATTTCACGCCGCTGTCTGACATGCGCGCGTCTGCCGACTACCGGATGACCAGTGCGCAGAACATGCTGCTTCGGGCCTACCATGAAATAAGCGGTTCCGGCTCTGAAACGCTCACTAACCTGCAGGAGGTCCGCGCATGAGCGTCGCCAAATCCCTGCCCCACGACGCTGCCCGCCTGCATGTTACCGGCGCTGCGCGTTACGTTGATGACATTCCCACGCCCTCAGGAACGCTGCACCTCGCCTTCGGGCTGAGCAAAGTTGCGCGTGGGCGCGTGAGAGCGGTGGACCTTGAAGCCGTACGCGCCGCGACCGGAGTCGTTGCCGTACTAACCGCCGCCGACCTTCCCTTTTCCAATGATGTCTCGCCCTCGAACCATGACGAACCGCTGCTGGCTGACGGCACCGTGCACTATGTTGGCCAACCGGTGTTTATGGTGGTTGCCGACAGCCATCTTTCCGCCCGTGCTGCGGCGCGGCTGGGTCTGGTTGAGATCGAAGAAGAAGCACCAATACTCACCATTGATCAGGCGCTTGCCGCAAACAGCCGTTTCGAGGAAGGGCCGCGCATTTACGGCAAAGGCGATATCAAGACCGCCCTTGCAAACGCGACCACCCGCCTGACCGGCCGGATCGAGATCGGGGGGCAGGAGCACTTTTACCTTGAAGGCCAAGCAGCCCTCGCCCTGCCAGGTGAGAATGGCGATATGTTGGTTCACAGTTCTACCCAGCACCCCACTGAAATCCAGCACAAGGTTGCCGAAGCCATCGGACTGCCAATGCATGCCGTGCGCGTGGAGACACGCCGCATGGGCGGCGGTTTTGGCGGTAAGGAAAGCCAAGGCAATGCACTGGCCGTGGCCTGCGCCATTGCGGCCCGCGCCACGGGCTGCCCGTGTAAAATGCGCTACGACCGTGACGACGATATGATCATAACCGGCAAGCGTCATGATTTTCGGGTCGAGTATACCATTGGTTTCGAACCGAACGGGCAACTGACCGCAGTGGACTTCACCCATTATGCACGCTGCGGCTGGGCGATGGACCTCAGTCTGCCTGTCGCAGACCGTGCGATGCTGCACGCCGACAACGCCTACCATCTGGAGCACGTCCGGATCACGTCTCATCGCCTCAAGACCAACACGCAAAGTGCCACGGCTTTCCGTGGCTTCGGAGGGCCGCAAGGTATTGTCGGGATTGAGCGGGTGATGGACCACGTCGCAACTCATCTAGGGCTGGATCCCCTTGATGTGCGCCGCGTGAATTTCTATCGCGATAGCCGTACGGATCTGCAAACACCACCCGAGCCGTCCGCAAATTCCATCGCGCCTCATACCGATCTGGCAAGCCGCGGCGCACAAAGCGTGGTGGCACCGCAGCCAAGCCTGCCATCAGCGCCGGACGACCTACAGACGACACCCTATTACCAGCCTGTTGCCGACTGCATTATCAATGCGCTCGTCGACCGTTTGAGCCAGAGCGCTGACTACCCGAAACGCCGCGCAGCTATTGCCGAGTGGAACAGCAAGCAACCTGTGCTGAAACGCGGGATCGCGCTGACGCCCGTAAAGTTCGGGATTTCATTTACGCTGACCCACCTGAATCAGGCAGGCGCTTTGGTGCACGTGTATCAGGATGGCTCAATTCACCTGAACCACGGCGGCACAGAGATGGGACAGGGGTTGTTCCAAAAAGTGGCTCAAGTTGCAGCTGCGGAATTCGGCGTACCGCTCGCTCAGATCAAGATTACGGCGACCGACACGGCAAAGGTTCCCAACACCTCTGCCACCGCTGCCAGCTCCGGCACCGATCTCAACGGCATGGCGGTTCAGAACGCGTGCGAGACCATACGAGAGCGTATGTCAGACCATATTGCTGCTCTTAATAATTGCAACTCTGCCGAAGTTCGGTTCGCCGACGGGATGGTCTATGCAGGCGCAGAAAAGCTGACCTTTGCACAGGCAGCGCAGCTTACCTACGAGGCGCGGATCAGTCTCTCCGCTACCGGCTTTTACAAAACGCCGGACATCCAATGGGACCGGATCACAGGGCGCGGCAGGCCGTTTTTCTACTTTGCCTACGGCGCAGCCATCACCGAAGTGGTGATAGACAGCCTAACCGGCGAAAACCGGATACTGCGCACCGACATCCTGCATGATGCCGGCCAATCTCTGAACCCTGCGCTTGATATCGGGCAGATCGAAGGCGGATACGTGCAAGGGGCTGGCTGGCTCACAACCGAGGAACTGGTTTGGGATGATGCTGGTGCGTTGAAAACCCATGCGCCCTCAACCTACAAAATACCGGCCTGTTCGGATCGACCAGATGTGTTCAACGTAGCCCTTTGGGACCAACCCAATCCGGCACAGACCATCTACCGCTCCAAAGCGGTGGGAGAGCCACCATTCATGTTGGGCATCTCGGCGTGGTCCGCCCTTGCTGATGCTGCCAGTGCTTGCGGAGACAGTTACCCCGATCTGCAAACCCCTGCGACCGCCGAAGCCGTCATGGCGGCAATCGCCAAGGCCCGCGCAGGGCAACTGTGATGACCGAGCCAAACAGCGCGATTTACGTCGAGATCACCCGGACGCGCGGATCAGCCCCGCGCGATGCAGGAACCGCCATGTGCGTCACGCCCCATTCTATCCAAGGCACCATTGGCGGTGGCGCGCTTGAACTGCGTGCCATCACAACTGCACGCGGGATGATGCGCGAAGGCCGCCACAAGCACACCGAGACCATCCCCCTTGGCCCCGATCTGGGCCAATGCTGCGGGGGATCTGTCTCGCTGCGCTATGGTCCTGATCCCCAGCAGGTTGATATCGGACAAAAGCTTGTGCAACTGCCTTCTTTTGAACATCCACTTGGACCTTTATGGATTTGGGGTGCGGGACACGTCGGGCGCGCACTGGTCCGTCGCATCGCTCCGCTGGGGGCTTTCGACATTACGTGGATCGATACCGGCCCAGAGCGTTTTCCCGATTTGCCTCCCGAAGGGGTCACGGTTCTGCCCGCCGTAGATATGCCAAAGCTGGCTCGCCACGCTCCGACGTCTGCACGGCACGTCATTGTAACCTACTCCCACGAGATCGATTTAGCGTTGTGCAGCGGACTGTTGGCACACGGGTTTTCATGGTGTGGCCTGATCGGCTCTGAGACGAAGAAGACCCGTTTTTTCAAACGCTTGAACGAAATCGGCCTTCCCGCAACACGCATCACTTGCCCCATTGGCGACAAGACCTCAGGCAAACATCCAGACCAGATCGCCCATTCTACCGCGCTACAGCTCTTGCAACAGGCGCAAGCCATGGATGATAGTGCCGCCGACCAAAGGACCTTCGCCCAATGACCGCACCTCTGCTTTCGCTCACCGCCTTGACCAAAGCCTATCCGGGCGTGGTGGCCAATGACGATGTCTCGCTCCAGATCGCACCGGGAGAGGTGCACGCCCTGCTCGGAGAGAATGGCGCCGGCAAGTCGACGTTGGTGAAAATGATCTATGGACTGGTGAAACCCGACAGCGGCACAATGCAGATGCACGGCCAGCCCTTCGCCCCCGCAGAGCCGCGTGCAGCGCGTGCTGCAGGGGTTGGCATGGTGTTCCAGCATTTCTCGCTTTTTGATGCGATGAGCGTGGCAGAGAACATTGCGCTCGGGATGGAAAACGCGCCGCGTCTCAGCGACCTGTCAGCCCAGATCACCACGGTGTCCGAGACTTATGGCCTGCCGCTATCGCCCGATCGCATCGTGGGCGATCTGTCCGCCGGTGAACGGCAGCGCGTCGAAATCATCCGCTGCCTTTTGCAAGAACCCAAGCTGCTGATCATGGACGAACCCACATCGGTGCTAACCCCCCAAGAGGTGGAAATCCTGTTCAAAACCCTGCGCAAGCTCAGCGCCGAAGGGACCGCTATTCTATATATTTCGCACAAGCTGGAAGAAATCCGCAGCCTGTGTGACAGCGCGACAATCCTGCGGCTGGGCAAGGTCGTAGGCGACTGCATTCCGCGAGAGACAACCGCACGCGAGATGGCCGAACTGATGGTCGGTAAGTTGTTGCAGACCCCTACCCGCGCTGGCCAAGCTGCCGGTGATGTCGTGCTAAGCCTTACTGGATTAAGCGCCCCCGCCCCCAATGCGTTCGGTATGGCGCTCAAGGATATTGCGCTCGAATTGCGCTCCGGTGAAGTGCTGGGCATCGGTGGCGTTGCGGGGAATGGTCAGGACGAACTGTTGGCCGCCTTGTCCGGCGAACGCCCTGTCGGGCGCGGCATGGTTGCGTTCAAAGGCGAAGATATCGGCCCGCTTGGACCTACTGCGCGGCGTTTGCGCGGCCTGCTATCCGCGCCCGAAGAACGGATGGGCCATGCTGCGGCACCTGACATGTCTCTGACCGAAAACGCCATGCTGACGGGCGCTCTACGCGAAGGATTGGATCGGGGCGGCTTTCTGAATTGGCCGGCCGCCACCAGCTTTGCCGAGCGTGTGATCGAGAAGTTTGACGTGCGCACCCCAGGCCCCCGCGCCGCAGCGCGGTCACTTTCTGGCGGCAACCTGCAAAAATTCGTGATTGGCCGAGAGGTGATGCAGCGCCCTGAAGTCCTTGTGGTCAACCAGCCCACTTGGGGTGTTGATGCCTCCGCCGCAGCCGCAATCCGGCAGGCGTTGCTGGATCTGGCCGAAAACGGCGCGGCGGTCATTGTGATCAGTCAGGATTTGGACGAACTGATGGAAATCTCGGACCGCTTCGCCGCACTGAACGAAGGGCGCCTGTCAGAACCTCGCCCAGCGCAGGGCATTACGGTAGAAGAGATCGGCCTGATGATGGGCGGCGCACACGGCATGGAGGAGGCACATGTCTGAAGCCCCCAAATCTATAATTAGCAACCCGAACGCGGAGGGCAGCGCATGATTGCTTTGGTAAAGCGCCCCGAGCCGAGCCGCGCGTTCTCGCTTGCGGCCCCGTTGTTGGCGGTCCTTGCAACTATGATATTTGGTGGTCTGCTGTTTGCCGTGCTTGGCAAAGACCCGCTGGAAGCGATCCGAACGATATTCTGGGAACCCCTGTTTGGGGAATTTGCGTTCTTCTACCGCCCGCAGTTGTTGATCAAGGGTGCACCACTTGTGTTGATCGCGATTGGCCTAAGCTTGGGCTTCAAGGCTGGTATCTGGAATATTGGTGCCGAAGGACAGTACATCATGGGAGCGCTCTTTGGTGCGGGTGTCGGCCTTGCCTTTTATCCGATGGAAAGCGCGCTGATCTTTCCGCTGATGGTGCTAGCGGGTGCTTTTGGCGGCTGGATCTGGGCGATGATCCCGGCTGTGCTGAAGGTAAAATTCGGCACCAACGAAATTCTGGTGTCCCTGATGCTGGTCTATGTGGCCGAGCAGTTTCTTGCCTCTATGTCATTGGGTCTGCTGAAAAACCCGGAAGGCTTCGGCTTTCCCGGATCGCGGAACCTGCAACAATATGCCAGCACACATAACGCGGAGCTGGTGTCTGGTACCGGCATGCACTGGGGTGTGGTCGCAGCATTCATCGCCGTGATCTTCGCCTATGTCTTGCTTGCGCGGCACCGCTTGGGTTTTGCCATCCGGGTCACCGGCGATGCGCCGCGTGCAGCGGCATTCTCAGGCGTGAACCCTACGCGATTGATTGTATTTTGCCTTGGCCTGTCGGGCCTTCTGGCGGGGCTGGCAGGCGTTTTCGAGGTGTCCGGCCCTGCGGGACAGGTGACAATTGATTTCAACGTAGGCTACGGCTTTACCGCGATCATCGTGGCCTTTCTGGGCAGACTTCACCCCGTTGGCATCTTGCTGGCAGGTGGGCTGATGGCGCTCACCTATATCGGCGGAGACATCGCGCAATCCAAGATGGGGCTGCCTGCTGCGGCCATTCAGGTCTTTCAGGGGATGTTGCTATTCTTCCTGCTCGCGTTTGATCTTTTCACAAATTACACGCTGCGCTTTGGCGGCAGGGAGACCGCATAATGGACCTGTCCGCAATCAATCCGATCCTCTTTATTGCCGGCTTCTTCGTTGCCGCAACGCCGCTAATCTTTGCCGCCATCGGCGAGTTGGTCGTCGAGAAAACAGGCGTGCTCAACCTTGGGGTTGAGGGGATGATGATCATGGGCGCGATCTGCGGGTTCGCGACTGCGGTTGAAACAGGCTCCCCCCTTCTTGGCTTTGTCGCGGCGGCTGTCGGCGGCGCGGTGCTGAGCCTTTTGTTTGCATTTTTGACGCAGGTGATGCTGGCCAATCAGGTCGCCTCTGGTCTCGCATTGACGCTGTTCGGGTTGGGGTTCTCGGCGCTGTTGGGGCAAAGCTATGTCGGGGTCAAACCACCTCGTCTGCCGGACGTGAATTTTGGTCTATTGGGCGATATCCCCGTGATCGGGCCGATCTTTCTGAGCCATGATATCATCGTCTATTTCGGCATCGCGCTGGTGATTGCGGTCTGGGCCGCGCTTAAGTTCACCCGTGCGGGGCTGGTGCTGCGCGCCGTGGGCGAAAACCATGATGCGGCGCATGCTCTTGGTTTCAAAGTAAAACGCATCCGCACGCTGGCCATTATGTTCGGTGGGGCCTGCGCAGGCGTGGGTGGCGCGTACATCAGTCTTATCCGTGTGCCGCAATGGACCGAAGGAATGACTGCCGGTATTGGCTGGATCGCTCTCGCGCTGGTTGTGTTCGCCTCTTGGAAGCCGTTTCGCGTGCTGCTGGGTGCCTATCTTTTTGGCGGTCTTGTTCAATTACAGCTCAATCTGCAGGGCGCGGGCGTTGCCATTCCTGTCGAATATCTGGCAATGTCGCCTTACGTTATAACTATTGTGGTCCTTGTGTTCCTGTCGCGCGACAAAAGCGCCGCGCCGGGATCGTTAGGGCGCATTTTCCACGCCTCGTCCTGAGGCAAATAAATCCGCCAACGAGCGGACCAAGACCAACTGGGGAGAAACCAAATGAACTTCACCAAACTGCTGGCCAGCGCCGCGCTGGTTGCCGGCATGGCAACAGCGGCCTTTGCCCAAGACAAAACCAAAGTCGGCTTCGTCTTCGTCGGCCCGATCGGCGACGGTGGCTGGACCTATGAGCACAACAAAGGTCGCGTGGCCGTTGAGGAAGAATTCGGCGATGCGGTTGAGACCGTTTTCGTTGAGAGCGTGGCAGAGGGCCCCGATTCCGAGCGTGTTATGACACAGATGGCCCTTGACGGTGCCGACCTGATCTTCACCACCTCCTTTGGTTACATGGACCCGACAATCAACGTCGCGGCGAAGTTCCCGAACGTGAAGTTCGAGCACGCCACAGGCTACAAACGTGCCGACAACGTCAGCACCTATTCAGCGCGCTTCTATGAGGGCCGCGCTATTCAGGGCCACATCGCGGGCAAGATGACCAAGTCCAACACCATCGGTTATATCGGCTCCTACCCGATTCCAGAAGTAATCCGCGGCATCAACTCTGCCTTCATCCACGCCCGCAAGGCAAACCCGGATGTTCAGTTCAAAATCGTCTGGGCCTACACATGGTTTGATCCAGCAAAAGAAGCCGATGCTGCCAAGGTTCTGATCGAACAAGGCGCTGACGTGATTTTGCAGCACACAGATTCCACCGCACCACAGGCAGCCGCTCAGGAAGCCGGCAACGTTGTGACATTCGGTCAGGCGTCAGACATGGGCCAGTACGCGCCCTTCCCGCGCGTCTCTTCCATCATTGATGACTGGGCACCGTACTACATTGCGCGCACCAAAGCAGTGATGGACGGCACATGGACGTCCACAGACACATGGGACGGCATCGGTGCCGGCATGGTTGGCATCGGCGAGATTTCCGAAGCTGTACCTGCGGACGTGAAAGCAGATGCGCTGGCGCTCAAAGCGTCATTGGCCGACGGTTCCTACCACGCGTTCACCGGCCCGCTGAACAAGCAGGACGGCACACCGTTCCTTGCCGAAGGTGAAACAGCAGACGATGGCACGCTGGCCGGCATGAACTTCTACGTTGAAGGCATCGAAGGCGACATCCCGCAATAAGCGGCGTCTCATCTGAATTTGAAAAGGCCCTGCGGTTTCGCAGGGCCTTTTTGCTTTGGTGATCATTCAGTGGGTGCGTTTTGCCATTCCGGCAACGGGAAGAGCGCATCGTAGACCCAGTTAAAGCCGAGCGCATAGACCATGTAGAAAACCGCAAACGACATATCCATCACGAATGCCTGCCAAAGCGAAACGCCAAGGTACCATGCGATGAACGGCATCAGAACGATCAATAGACCCAGCTCGAACAAACCCGCGTGCACTAACCGTATCCGACGTGATTTCAGGGTGCTGCCATAGAAACGCTGAAGGGCCCTGTCGAACATATAATTATAGCTCATGTTCCATAGTGTCGCGAGCGTCGCGCTCACCACACCCACAACGCCGAATTCAGCAATCGGGACGTGGAACAGCAACGCCCCCAGTGGCACAACTAAAATAAGTCCGATGATTTCAAAACTGATGGCGTGACGTAAACGGTCAAGAAAGGAACGCATGGGTAACCTCAAAGAAAGTGCCGGGTCGTCCCGGCGATGATCCATTCGGGGAGGTCGTCCTCACACCACGTTAATTGGCACGAAGGCATCATGCTTTCAACACCCTGACCATTAGATCGTCGTGGCGCGTGCCGCTTTTCGCACGGAATTGTGTGTCATTGATGAGTTCCGGCAAATCACGTGTGCCAATCGCCACGGGTGCATTGTTCCTCTTTCGGGATGTGCCTGCCACTGCTACACCGCGCATCAACTGGGCAGCGATAGCTGTCCGCTTTCTCACGGACAATTCGATGATCAAGACAGACACGACCGAAATTCTGCAGTCCTTTCTGGTGGTAGGCTGGCACGAATGTATCAGCCTACCACAGATGGGCTTGCACGACTTTGCTGTGAAGGTGGACACTGGCGCCAAGACAACCGCCCTTCATGCCGAGAACATCGAGACGTTTCAGAAAGACGGTGAAAAATGGGTGCGCTTCACTGCGCCTTGTCCCGCGGGCACCCAAGGGCAGACTTGTGAGTTCCCCGTCCACACCAAGCGCGCCATTACAAACACCAGCGGCACGCCAGAGACTCGTATCGTAATCAGCACCCCTATGGTACTGGCTGGACGGCGATGGAAGATCGACATCTCCCTGACGGATCGCGGCAACATGCGCTTTCCGCTCATTCTGGGCCGCCGCGCGCTGCGCAACCGCAACATCCTTGTGCATCCGGGCAAATCATACCTGGTAAGCGATAAACCCGTATTCGAAGGATCCGACCAATGAAAATGGCAATGCTTGCCCGCAACCCGAACCTGTATTCTCACAAGCGCCTGAAAGAGGCGGCCGAATCGCGTGGTCACACGCTGGATATTATCAACACGCTGCGCTGCTACATGAACATCGCCTCGCGCAGGCCAGAGGTTTATTACAACGGCGAAAAGCTGGAGGGGTATGATGCGATTATCCCGCGTATCGGGGCGTCGGTTACCTTCTACGGTCTTGCTGTGCTGCGCCAGTTCGAAATGCAGGGCGTTTATCCTTTGAACGAGAGTGTCGGCATCGGCCGGTCGCGCGATAAGCTCCGCTCGATGCAGCTTTTGGCGCGGGACGGAATCGGGCTTCCGGTCACCACCTTTGCCCATGACCCCAAACAAACCGACGAAGTGCTTGAGCTAGCCGGTGGCGCGCCTGTGGTGATCAAGCTTTTGGAAGGCACACAAGGCATCGGCGTTGTTCTGGCCGATACCAAACGCTCTGCTGTGTCGGTTGTTGAGGCATTTCGCGGCGCGGGTGTGAACATCCTGCTGCAAGAATTCATCAAGGAAGCCGGCGGCACTGACATCCGCGCGATTGTTGTGGGTGGCAAAGTTGTCGCCGCGATGAAGCGCACGGGTTCCAAGGATGATTTCCGGTCAAACCTGCACCGCGGCGGTTCTGCCGAGGTGATCAAGCTCTCCCCCGAAGAACGCTCGACCGCGATACGATCGGCCAAATCCATGGGGCTGAATGTCTGCGGCGTGGACATGCTACGCTCGAACCATGGGCCAGTGGTGATGGAAGTAAACTCCTCCCCGGGCCTTGAGGGTGTGGAAAAGGCGACCGGTCTGGATATCGCAGGCAAGATCATCGAATACATCGAAAAGAACGCCAAACCAAACGCTACAAAAACAAAAGGTAAGGGATGAAACGGCGCCCGGATTTCAAGATTGCAGAGCAGGCTGTTCAAGCAGGCACCCGCAAGACGATAGAAATTCCTGTCAGCACCCTGTCGGACCATACGCCTGTCACGCTGTCAGCCCATATTGTGCATGGCCGCCATGACGGGCCGACCACGTTTGTCAGCGCCGGTATCCACGGGGACGAGGTGATCGGGGTCGAAATTGTACGGCGGTTACTGCGCTCCAAAAACCTGAAATCCTTGCGCGGGACCCTGATTGTGGTGCCGATTGTGAATACCTTCGGGTTTCTCAACCATTCGCGCTATCTGCCGGATCGCCGCGATCTCAACCGCTGCTTTCCGGGCTCCCCGCACGGCTCGCTCGGTTCGCGCCTGGCGCATATTTTCCTCAACGAGATTGTCGCGCGCTGCTCATTGGGAATTGATCTGCACTCTGCTGCGATCAACAGGATCAACCTGCCGCAAATTCGGGTCTCGGCCAACAACCGCAACACGATGCGGCTGGCGAAAGCGTTCGGCGCCCCCGTTATCCTGACAAGCGCCCTACGTGATGGCAGCCTACGGCAAGAGGCCAAGAAGATCGGCGTTGATGTGCTTTTGTACGAGGCAGGCGAAGGCATGCGCTTTGACGAAATGTCAGTGCGGGCGGGCGTTGCCGGCATTCTGCGCGTCCTCAAGGACATCGGACAATTGCCGAAAGCCGGCATCGCCAAGCCTAAAGCTGCGCCGTTGCTGTGTGCGGACAGTCACTGGCTGCGCGCCTCTGCGGGCGGGCTGCTGCGCATGTTCAAGGCCGAAGGCGATGTGGTGACCGAAGGCGATGTCGTCGCCGCGATCTCTGACCCTTTTGGCGAGGAGGAGATCGAGATCAAGACGCGCTACAGCGGCATCATTGTTGGCCGCGCTGTGGTGCCCATTGTGCATGAAGGGGACGCCCTTTTTCATATCGCAGATGTGAAATCTGGCGATATGGCCGAGGCCGCCGTAGACGAACTGGCAAGCCAGCTCGAAGAAGCACCCCTGTTTGACGAGGATGAAATTATCTGACCGACACGACCTGCTAGGCGGTTTCTAGTCGTCGCGCGGCGCGGGATAGCTGCCATCAGGCCCATGCACTTCGTCGCCTTCAAGCCCTGGCGAGAAGACGCAAATCAGATGCAAGGCCTCTCCATCTGTCGGGACGCGGACTTCGTGGCGCTCGTGACAGTTGGGCGCATACAAAACACCAGCGTGGATCGGATGCACCTTGCCGCTGTCCAACTCGATCACGTCACCCGCGCCACCGATGCAATAGCATGCCTCGATGTGGTGTTTGTATTGCAAGCGCAGAACAGCGCCAGGCAACACCCGCGTTTCAGTCATCGAAAACCCCATCCCGTCCGAGCGGACCAGCAAGCGCAAGCTTTCCCAGCCCTCACCATGCGCATCCCGCGCAGTACCAAGCAGCTCTTTTTTATTGACGACAATCATCCTGATCTCCCGTTACGTCACATCCAGCTTGGCGTGCTTTGCAGAACCATGCAAACGCCTTAAGCTCGCCCGATGATTACATTGCATCACCTCAACAGGTCCCGCTCGCTCCGAATTCTGTGGCTATTGGAGGAGATCGGCGCGCCCTATGATTTCATCCTGCATGAACGCGACAGCAAAACAAATCTGGCCCCCGATGCCCTGCTTGACGTGCATCCTTTGGGCAAATCGCCCGTGATCGAGATGGACGGCGAAACCGTCTGTGAGAGCGCAGCAATTACCGAGCTGCTTTGCGCCAAATACGCCCCACAGATGATCCCGGCTGCGGGCACACCCGCCCACCTGCGGCATCTGGAGCTGATGCATTTTGCCGAAGGTTCGGCCATGACACCGATCCTGCTCAACCTTTACGTCGGACGTCTGGGAGAAGCCGGCGCGCCGTTGCATCCACGCATCCAGTCCGAGCTCGACAACCACTTTGCCTATATGGAGAAGATGCTGCGCCCGTCTGGCCATTTCGTGCTGGATGACCTCTCTGCCGCCGACATCATGCTTAGCTTTCCGGCGCAAATCGCGATGCGGCTGGAGCGGCGCGAAGCCTATCCAAAGCTTGCGGCATTCGTTGACGCGCTTGAAGCCCGCCCGGCCTATCAGCGCGCAGTAGAAAAAGGCGGCGTCTAGCAGTCTGCGCCATTGCCAAGCCTTTGCAGGGGTGGCACCAAAAGGGGATGATACATTCTCTTACCAGCCTTGATGGCACCCCGGCGAGCCGCCTTGCTTTTGGCACCATGCAATTTGGTGGCCGCGCTGATCGTGCGGCTTCCCAAACGATGTTTGACGCGGCTCTGGACGCGGGCATCACGCACTTTGACACCGCCCACGTCTATACCGATGGCGCATCCGAAAGCTATCTAGGCGAGATGATCAAGCCCCACCGCGAGCGGCTGATCATCGCGACCAAAGCTGCCTACACTGGCGGGGCAACACCAGACAACATTCTCAGCTCAGCCGAGACATCGCGCAAGCGAATGGATCTGGATGTGCTGGACGTGCTATATCTGCACCGTTTTGATCCCGAAACCGACATGCACCTCAGCTTTGAGACATTTGCCCAGCTGAAAGCCGACGGGGTTATTCGCCATATCGGCATATCAAACTTTGCCGCGTGGCAGGCAGCCAAAGCTGCGAGCATTGCCGCCAAGTTTGACCTGACGATTACCTTGATCCAACCCATGTACAATGTTGTCAAAAGGCAGGCAGAGGTCGAAATCCTTCCTATGGCACAGGAATTCGGGATGCTTTGCGCACCCTATTCTCCGCTGGGCGGCGGATTGCTGACAGGGAAATATGCCAGCGGAGGGACGGGTCGGCTTTCGGAAGATGACCGTTATGCCGCGCGTTATAGATTTGATTACATGCATAGCGCGGCCGAAAAACTCAGCCAGATCGCTGCCCGCGAAGGGGTTCATCCTGCCACCCTTGCGGTGGCATGGGCAGCGGCCCACACAACAGCGCCGACACCGATCATCTCTGCACGCTCTAGCGAACAGCTTGAGCCGTCTTTGGCCGCTTTGAGCTATACAATGACGCCAGAGCTCTACACCGAGATGGCCGAACTGGTGCCAGCGCCGCCGCCAGCAACTGACAGGGCAGAAGAAACATGAACAGCGATATCATCATCATCGGCGGCGGCATTGCGGGCCTTTCCGCCGCGGCGCGGCTTTCGGCTGATGCACAGGTCACCGTTCTCGAGATGGAGAGCGTGACAGGCTATCACGCCTCTGGCCGCTCCGCCGCGTTGATCGAAGAGAACTACGGCGCGCCGTCGGTTCAGGCGCTGAACCACGCAGGTATGGCGCATTTTCAGGACGGTGGTTACCTGTCCCAACGCGGCCTGATGATCCTCGCCCAAGCGCAGGACGAAGACGCTTTTATGGCCGATCTTGTGCACATGGGGGTGGACCAAATCTCCCCCAGCGAAGCAGTTGATTTCGTGCCGGTTCTCGACAAATCGAAACTTGCCTTTGCCGCCTATCATGCCGAAGCCTTCGATATCGACACCGATCTGTTGATGCAGGACTTCATCCGCGTCTTGCGCGCCAATGGCGGGCATATCATCACCGATGCGATCGTGACAGACATCAGACAGGACGCCTCTGGCTGGCAGGTAAGCGCTGGTGACGTCTACACCGCAGGAACGCTGGTCAATGCAGCTGGCGCATGGGCAGATTTGATCGCGGGCATCGCCGGCGTGACCCCGCTGGGTATCGTGCCGCATCGCCGTTCTATGGCCCGGCTGGCCGCCCCCGGTGGCCATGACACCACGACATGGCCGATGTTCTTTGGCCCGAACGAAAGCTGGTATGCCAAGCCGGATGCAGGTGCTCTGCTTGTCTCTCCCGCAGAGGAAGTCGCGACACATCCGCACGATGCTTTTGCCGATGACATGACCTTGGCCGAAGGTCTGGACCGCTATCAGCAAATGGTAAGCGAGCCGGTGACAAGGCCACTTGCCACATGGGCCGGTCTGCGCAGCTTTGCCCCTGATCGAACGCTTGTGCTGGGCCGTGATCCCGATGTGCCAGCATTTGTCTGGTGCGCTGGACAAGGCGGCTACGGCTTTCAGACTTCGCCAGCGGCCTCTACCTTGCTGGCCGATTTGGTGAACGGTCGGCAACCGATGATCGACGCGGCCTCTGTTGCGGCGTTGCGTCCGGACAGATTGCGCGTATGAGCCGCCTCCCCCCGAATACCAGTGTTGCCACCGCACTGGAGGGTGGCAAGCTGGCCAATCCCTCGGCCCAGCGGAATGCGGCTGCGATTGTCGAAATGATGCAGCAAGTCGCCCCAACGCAGGGACGCGCCTTGGAAATCGCTTCTGGCACTGGCCAGCATGTGTTTGCGTTGGCCTCCACCCTGCCCGCCCTTGTGTGGCACCCCAGTGATATCGCCCCTGATCGGCTGACCAGCATCAATGCCTACACCACCGGATTGCCAAATGTACGGCCTGCGGTGATGCTGGACGCCACCGAAGACGGATGGTCCGACAGGCAAGAGCCCTTTGATCTGATCTATCTGGGAAATCTCTTGCACCTCATCCCGCAAGACGCTGCTCAAACACTATTAACACAGGCAGCGCGCGCGCTTGCCCCCGCAGGAACGCTTGTGGTGTATGGCCCCTTCATGCGTGGCGGGGCTTTGACATCAGACGGCGATGCAAAGTTTCACGCGGACCTTCAGGCCGCCGATCCTGACATCGGGTACAAAGATGATGCTTGGGTCAAGGAAGTGCTGACAGCCGGTGATCTTGTCCTTAGCATGGTCCGCGATATGCCCGCTAACAACCTTAGCTTCATTTCCCGACGGGAGCCGTTATGAACTTACGCACCGGATTTGCCATTATCGCACTCGCTCTGCTTGCCGCATGTGGTGGTGACAGACCAATCCCGGTGGGTGCGCCCGTTGCGCCGAACTTCCGCGATGCACATCCGGTGGATTTCAAGGGCCAGCGGCCCGCCCATTACCGCGTGCAAGGGATTGATGCGGCGCGGTTCCAGAGCCATATCAATTGGGGAACATCACGCCGGAATGGCGTAAATTTTGCCTTCATCAAAGCCACCGAAGGTGGAGATTTACTCGACCCGATGTTCAAATCCCACTGGCGCGGCGCGGGCCATGCCGGGGTCGCACGGGGCGCCTATCATTTCTACTATTTCTGCACATCGCCAGAGGTGCAGGCACGTTGGTTCATCCGCAATGTCCCTCGTGCAAAAGGCATGCTGCCACCCGTGCTTGATATGGAATGGAATCCGTTTTCGCCGACCTGTGCACACAGACGCCCTGACGCCCGCGTGGTGCAGGAGGAAATGCGCCGTTGGTTGCGAATTGTCGAAGCACACTACGGTGTGCGCCCGATCATCTACACAACACCACGGTTCTACGAAGAGAACAACCTAAAGCGGTTTAAGGGTTACGACTATTGGCTGCGCACCACCGCCAAAACCCCGCGCGATGCCTTTCCCGGCCAAAGCTGGCGGTTCTGGCAATATTCAGCCACTGGCCTGATTGACGGGATCAAAGGCGAAGTGGACCTGAACGCATTCTCCGGCAACCCCGAGGAATGGAAGGCATGGCTTGCTGCGCGCACGGTGAGATAGGGGCGTCAGGATATCCTGCCAAGGCCCAGTGGCAAGATCCAGACAGGGAGGCGTGCAGCCTTGATATTGCAAGCCGGTATCTGCGCGCGCAGGGCGGTCAATTCCTGCCGCCCGCGGGTGACAAGACAGTCAAAGCTCTCTCTAAAGGCAGGTAGGTAGAAGACGACCACCTTGCGGGTCGCGCCAAACCGCATCTGCGTTAGCGTGATCTGCGGCGCAGCGCGATTATAACAAACATCCCAGCACAGCTCGGCTATGTCAGGAAGTTGGCGCAGGCTTTCCCAACGTTCCAGAAGTACGAACGTTACAGTGGCCTCTTTGTCTTGCGTGGTGCCCAGCGCGGCGCGCATTTCATCGGCCCTGTCACCGATGACTGCTACCGTAGGCGTCCGTGGCGGGGACAAAGCCACGCCAAGCGTAAATACCACCGCGAGCAATACGCCCGCGATGGTTATGCATTGTTTAACCGTCCACCCGGATCGTGGTGTTCTTTGGATCATACGGGCTGTCCTCGACAATCTCGGCATCCCAGAGCTGGTCGAACATTTTGACCTTCAGCTTGGTGCCCACCACGGCAGTTTCAGGCTTTACATAGCCCATGCCGATGGATTTCCCAAAGGCGACTGAATAACCACCCGAAGTCAAACGTCCCACGCGTGTATCGCCGTGATACAGAACCTCACGGCCCCAAGGATCAGCATCCGTTGGCCCGTCGATCAACAAGGTAACGCATTTCGCGTTGATGCCATGGTCCGCCATCGCCTGCTTGCCGTGGAAGTCTTTGTTCATGTCCACAAAGCGCGGCAGGTCCGCTTCCAACGGTGTCGCATCACGGCCCAGCTCGGTCCCGAATGCACGATATGATTTCTCCTGACGCAGCCAGTTTTGCGCACGCGCACCGACCAGCTTCATCCCGTGCTTTTCGCCCGCTTTTTCCAGCAGATCGAACAAGTGGTTCTGCATCTCGATCGGGTGATGCAATTCCCAACCCAGCTCACCCGTATAGGCGACACGGATGGCACGAACCGGCACCATCCCCAGCTCGATGTTGCGCATCGTCAGCCATGGGAAGCGTTTATTGCTAAGCGCCGTTGCAGGATCGGCGTCCTTGATCACATCATTCAGCACATCGCGGGATTTGGGGCCTGCGATAGCGAAGACACCCCACTGTGTGGTGACATCATGACATTCGATATAGCCGAATTCGGGCGCTTTATCCTCGATGGCCTTACGCAGATAGTCACTGTCGTAAGCAGTCCACGCACCCGCGCTTACCAGATAGTACTCATCCTGCGCCAGACGCACGATGGTGTATTCCGTGCGCGTCGTGCCAGCGCCTGTCAGTGCGTACGTCAGGTTGATACGGCCAACGCTGGGCAATTTGTTGCAAGTAAACCAATCCAGAAATGCTGTCGCGCCGGGACCTTTGACCAGATGCTTGGTAAAGGCGGTGGCGTCGATCAGACCTACGCCTTCGCGCACGGCCTTCGCCTCTTCCACAGCATATTGCCACCAGCCACCGCGCCGGAAGCTGCGGCTGTCATGGTCGTTGAAACCTTCTGGCGCAAAGTAGTTGGGGCGTTCCCAGCCGTTCACCCACCCAAACTGGGCACCACGTGCGGCCTGACGGTCATAGGCGGGCGATGTGCGCAGCGGACGACACGCAGGGCGCTCTTCATCCGGGTGGTGCAGGATATAGACGTGCTCGTAGGCTTCCTCATTCTTCCGCGCGGCAAATTCGGTGGTCATCCAGTCGCCATAACGCTTGGGATCAAGGCTCGCCATGTCGATCTCGGCCTCACCGTTGACCATAAGCTGGGCCAGATAATAGCCGGTGCCGCCTGCCGCTGTGATCCCGAAAGAAAATCCTTCGGCCAGCCACATGTTACGCAGACCGGGCGCCGGTCCGACCAATGGGTTGCCGTCAGGCGTATAGCAGATCGGACCATTGAAATCGTCTTTAAGACCGGAATCCTCTGCCGACGGGATACGGTGCAACATAGCGGCGTATTGATCTTCGATCCGGTCCAGATCGAGCTGGAACAGGTCGGCACGGAAGCTGTCCGGCACACCGTATTCAAAGCGCGCTGGTGCGTGTTTCTCGTACACGCCCAAAATCCAGCCGCCGCGTTCTTCGCGCACATAAGACTGTGCATCGGCATCGCGGATAACGGGGTGTTCAACGTTACCCTCGGCACGGAATTTTACCAGATCGGGATCCTGATCCATGACGATGAACTGGTGCTCAACAGGGATGGCTGGCATCTTGATGCCCAGCATCTTGGCCGTGCGCTGCGCGTGGTTGCCGCTTGCTGTGACCACATGCTCTGCAGTGATGACGACCTGCTCATCGGTAGGAACAAGATTGCCCCCCTTTTCGGCCATCTTGGTCACGGTCACTTCCCAAGCTTCACCGTTCCAATGGAAGGCGTCCGCTTGCCACTTCCGTTCAATCGCGACGCCGCGCTGGCGAGCGCCCTTGGCCATCGCCATCGTCACATCGGCCGGGTTAATATAGCCATCTGTGTGATGATACAGTGCGCCTTTAAGGTCTTCGGTGCGGATCAAAGGCCATTTTGCTTTAATCTCGTCCGGTGTCATCCACTGGTAGGGCACGCCACATGTCTCAGCGGTCGAGGCATAGAGCATGTATTCGTCCATTCGCTCCTGCGTCTGTGCCATGCGCAAGTTCCCGACAACGGCAAAGCCTGCGTTAAGTCCGGTTTCTTCTTCCAGCGTCTTATAAAACTTGATCGAGTAGTCGTGGATGTGCGTCGTCGCAAAGGACATGTTGAAGTAGGGCAGCAACCCCGCCGCATGCCAGGTTGAGCCCGAGGTGAGTTCGTCACGCTCCAGCAGCATGACATCATCCCAACCGGCCCGTGCCAGATGATATGCAATTGACGTCCCAACGGCACCGCCGCCGACCACCAATGCTTTGACTTGCGTTTTCATGACACGATTCCCTCTGGCTCGATTTCGCTTCGTTTTATCGTGCAAACGCTATTTTCGATGCTAAACCGCGACGGGACATAGCAGAAAACCGACCTTGTGACATTTGGCTGGAAATATGACCGAAGGACTGCGCCATTGGCGCGGTCGGGCAGAACCGCAATCAGTCCCGCCACGACGATGTCACGACAATATCTTGCCCGGATTCATGATCCCGTCCGGATCAAGCGCACGCTTGATCGCCACCATAACATCGACCGCGCCGCCTAATTCCTTGACCAGATAGGGGCGCTTACCCTGCCCGATGCCGTGTTCACCGGTACACGTCCCCCCCAGCGATATGGCCAAATCGGCAAGCCAGCTCACGAATGTTTCGGCTCTGGCCACTTCGTCCTTGTCGTTCATATCAATCAGAACAGAGGCGTGAAAATTTCCATCGCCAGCGTGGCCCACGATGGGCGCAATCAAGCCAATTTCTTCGGCTTTTGCATTCGCAGCCACCACAGCTTCGGCCAGCTTGGATATTGGCACGCAAACATCTGTTGCCACAGCTTTGCATCCCGGACGCAACGCAAGCATCGCCCAATAGGCGTCATGGCGCGCCTGCCACAGCTGGGTGCGCTCTTCGGCTGTCGTGGTCGCCGCGTATCCCGTGCCGCCGAACTCATCAGCCAGTGCACCAAATGTCTCTGCCTGTTCTGCAACGCCAGCGTCCGAGCCGTGGAACTCCAACAGCAGCAAAGGCGTCTCCGGGAGGCTGAGCTTTGAATAGCTGTTAACCGCCTTGACGACCAAAGCATCCAGCAATTCGATCCGCGCCACCGGCAGCCCGTACTGGATAACCGCCATCACAGTCTCGCAGGCGGCCTCGACGCTGGGAAAGGAACAACTTGCTGCTGACATCGCCTCGGGGATGCCTTGCAAGCGCAAGGTCACTTCGGTGATGATCCCCAGCGTCCCTTCGGACCCGACCATGAGCCGCGTCAGATCGTAACCGGCCGAGGATTTGCGTGCGCGGCTTGCTGTGCGGATCACCTCGCCGTTGGGCATCACAACTTCAAGGCTCAGGACATTGTCCTTCATCGTGCCATAGCGCACGGCATTCGTGCCCGACGCGCGGGTGGCCGCCATGCCGCCGATACTTGCGTCAGCGCCCGGATCGATTGGAAAAAACAGGCCCTGATCACGCAAATGGGTGTTGAGCGCCATGCGCGTCACGCCGGGCTGTACGCGGCAATCCAGATCTCCTGCGTTGACTTCCAAGACCGCGTCCATCTGGCTTACGTCGATGCTGACCCCTCCGGCGGGCGCGTTCACATGCCCTTCCAGAGATGTGCCTGTGCCGAACGGAATAATCGGCACTTTATGTGCGGCACAGATCTTGACCGCGTCGACCACCTCTTGGGTAGAGCGGGCAAATACAACGCCATCAGGTGGCTGGTTCACAATCCATGTGGTGGTGTGACCGTGCTGTTCGCGGATTGCCGCACCGGTTTGAAAACGTTCACCGAACTGCTGCTTGAGGCTACCCAAAGCAGCGCCAATGCCCTCTTCGTTCCGCGCAAGCGCTACTGCCTGAACCATTATTTATTCTCCTAGTGCAATACCTTCGCGGCGCGGATCGGCACCTCCGCGCAACGTATCCCCGATGGCAATCAGATGAAGGCCCGATGTCAGCGCACGCGCCTTTGTTTCATACCCAAGACCCGCCAAACCTTCTGACAAGGTCTCGGCGCGGGTGTCGGCTTCAAGATCGTAAGTGCCGAACCGGTTGACCGCATGGGGCAAGGCGGCGGCTGCCTGCGGGTCCATATCCCAGTCTATCATCGCAATGATTGCTTGCGTGGTATAGCCGATGATCCTGCTGCCACCGGGGGAGCCAGCGACGATCACTGGCGCGCCGTCTTTCATGACAATCGTGGGTGACATCGACGAGCGAGGCCGTTTGCCCGGCTCAACGCGGTTCGCGATTGGCACACCGTCCTTGTGGCTGCGAAAGGAAAAATCTGTCAGCTCGTTGTTCAGCAAAAACCCACCGACCATCAAACGGCTGCCAAAGCCGTTCTCGATCGTGGTGGTCATCGAGGCCACATTGCCTGCCGCATCGACAATCGAGATATGGGACGTGGACGGCAACTCGATTGCTTCGTCATCGGCCCAATTCAACGCGTGATCAAACTCCGGCGTACCGGGGGCGACTTCGGGCAGCGCATCGTCACCTGCCAGCAACTTCGCGCGTTCTGAAAGATAGGCAGGGTCAAGCAAACCCGACACCGGAACCGGCACAAAATCAGTATCCGCTACATAGCGTCCACGATCTGCAAACGCGAGCCGCGAGGCATCGCCCACAAGGCGTCGCACATTTACATCTTCCGGCCCAGCGCTCAGATCATAGCTGTCCAGCATCCCCAGCGTCTGCCCGACGGCGATCGCTCCGGAGGATGGCGGCCCCATGCCGCACACGTCATGGACGCGGAAGCTTGCGCAAACCGCAGGGCGTTCTTTGACGCGGTAAATAGCCAGATCAACTTCTGAAAGCACACCGGGATTGCCCTTGGCGCCTTGAACAGTCGCGACAATCGTTTTCGCCAGATCACCGGCATAGAACGCGCCAGCGCCCTGCGCGCTTAGGGTCTGGAGCGTCAGAGCATAAGGGAGGTTGACCAAGGTGTCGCCCGCAGCGACTGGTTGACCTGCAGGCATAAAATAGGCCGCCGTGATGGCCGAACTGGCCAACCGCTCCGCATCATCGGCAACCAGCTGCGCCAAACGGGGGCTAACCTGAAAGCCGTTTTCGGCCAACGTCATCGCAGGGGCAAGCAATTGTGCCCAGTCCTGATTGCCGTAGCGTGCATGCACCTCAGCCAGCAGCGCCGGCGTGCCGGGCACCCCGACAGAGCGTCCGCCCACAACAGCATCAAAGAACTTTAGCGGCTCGCCATCTGCATCCTGAAACAAACGGGGCGTTGCAGCCAATGGTGCCGTTTCGCGGCCATCAAACGTGGTCAGCTTACCGCTGGCGGCATCGTACCACACCAAGAACGCGCCGCCGCCCAGACCGGAACTTTGTGGTTCAACCAATCCCAGCATCATCTGCACGGCCACAAGCGCATCTGCGGCGGTACCGCCAGCGGCCAATACATCCGCGCCTGCTTTCACGGCATGAGGATTGGCGGCGACAACCATCCAGTCATTCGCTTCAACAGATTGGCCCGCAGCCTTGGCTTCAAGTGCCGCCGCCACATCGGGAGACAGGCTTTGGAAATCACCAGTGCTCGCGGCCTCCGGGGCGATGGCATCTGCGGCCTGCTGTGCAGCAGCAGTACCTGCCACGACCACACATATTGCTGTCAGAATATTTCGCATCGCTTGCTCCTGTCCGGTCTCTATTTCGCTTTCAACATGCTTACTTGAGCAGTGCGCCCTTACAGCATGGATGGCACAACCTGATCCGGTGGCCGGTGGCCATCATCAAACGTCTTGATATTGATGATCACCTTCTCGCCCATCTCGATCCGGCCCTCTAGCGTGGCCGAGCCCATGTGCGGAAGCAGCACAACGTTATCGAGTTCGCGCAGGCGCGGGTTGATTTCAATTCCGTGTTCATACACGTCCAGCCCAGCGCCTTTGATCTCTCCTGCGCGCAACATGCGGGTCAGCGCGTTCTCGTCAATGACTTCTCCCCGTGATGTGTTCACGATCACCGCGTCAGGCTTCATCAGTTTCAGGCGACGGGCGTTCATCAAGTGGAAAGTCGATGGCGTGTGCGGACAATTGACAGAGATCACGTCCATCCGCGCGACCATTTGGTCAAGGCTTTCCCAGTAGGTCGCCTGCAAAGCTTCCTCTGTCTCGGGACGCAGGCGGCGGCGGTTATGGTAGTGGACCTGCATGCCGAATGCGGCTGCGCGGCGCGCAACGGCCTGCCCGATCCGCCCCATACCAAGAATGCCCAGACGCCGACCGGAAATGCGCCCGCCCAACAAGGCGTTGGGCGCCCAGCCGTCCCATTCGCCCTTTTGCATTTTGGCCATACCTTCCGGCATGCGCCGCGTCACTGCCAACAGCAGCGCCATGGTCATATCAGCGGTATCTTCGGTCAGCACACCGGGAGTGTTGGAGACAAGCACACCTTGCTGACGGGCTGTGGCGACATCAATGTGATCCACCCCTGCCCCGTAGTTCGCAATCAGTTTTAGCCGCCCACCCGCTTGAGAAATCAGGGCGTTGTCGATGGTGTCTGTAATCGTCGGCACAAGCACATCACAGGTTTTGATGGCTTCGGCCAATTCAGCGCGCGTCATCGGCGCGTCCGTGTCGCGCAGCCGTACGTCGAACAACTCCGCCAGCCGGGTCTCTACCACCTCGGGCAACCGTCGCGTGACTACAACACTCAGCTGTTGTTTTGGCATAATTCAATCTCCGGGCTTGGCGGTTGGCATCATCTGGGGGCATGGTGAACCAGTACGCGACGAGGCACAAGAACCCCGCGCAACAAGAGCAGACTCAAAACAATAAAAATCAGTGCAGGCAGCACAATATGAATAGATCGAAGATGCGCAAGCTGGGCGCAGGGTTTCTTGGCCTATGCGCCTTGGTCCTCACGTCAAGCTTTGCCACAGTAGTCCTTGCAGGGACGGACGCAGACGCAGGGAAGGTCACCAACCGGCCAATCCCGCGCTATGTCTCGATGAAGGCTTCCGAAGGAAACGTGCGGCGTGGCCCCTCGCTGACCCACCGCATCGACTGGGTGTTCAAGCGGCGTGATATGCCGTTGCGTATCACCGCCGAGCACGGCCACTGGCGCCGCGTGGAAGACCGCGATGGCATGGGTGGCTGGGTTCACTACTCTCTGCTGTCGGGAACCCGCACCGTTTTGGTGGAAAAAGACCTGTTACAGCTGCATGCGCGCCCCGACCCGGCATCACCAGTCATGGCGGCGCTTGAGTTTGGCGTCGTGGCGCGGGTCAACGAATGCAGCCTGGAATGGTGCCTCCTACGATCCGGCGGGTTCAAGGGGTGGGCACCGAAAGCGCGGCTATGGGGTGTCCTGCCCACGGAAGTGTTTGACTGATTGCACCCTCGTGGCGCTTGGATCATTGTGCTGGGATATTGCCAATTCCAAAGGACACGACCATGAAATCCGTCTTCTACGACCGCTTCGGCGCTGCCGCTGATGTCCTGCAACTCAAAACCTTTGACACGCCGGCTCCCGCAGCCGGAGAAGTGACGGTAAAGCTGGCGTTTTCCGGCGTTAACCCGTCGGACACCAAAAGCCGCGCAGGCAGCCCCACAGGCCCGGCCAAGCCGCTCTTTGCAAAAGTCATCCCGCATAGCGACGGTTCTGGCGTGATCGAAGCTGTGGGTGAAGGCGTTGACCCCAAGCGCATCGGCACCCGTGTCTGGATCTGGAACGGCCAGTGGCAGCGCGCCTTTGGCACCGCCTCCACCCACATCATCCTGCCTGCGGAACAAGCCGTGTTTCTGCCCGATGCTGTCAGTCTTGAGACGGGTGCCATTCTAGGCATTCCCGGTCTGACCGCAGCGCAAGCCGTCTTCGGCAACGGCAAGGTTGAGGGCCAAACACTGCTGATTTCGGGCGGTGGCGGCACTGTCGGGTATCTTGCTGTCCAGCTTGCGGTTTGGAGCGGCGCAAAGGTGATTGCCACCTGTAGCGCGAGGGACGTGGAACGTGTGAAAGCTGCGGGCGCGCAAACCGTGCTTGATTACCGCTCGGCAACATTGGCGGCGGACATCCTTGCGGCGAATGACGGCGCACCGGTTGACCGGATTTTGGAGGTAGAGTTCGGCGTCAACGTGGCGATGAACGCCGAAGTCATCGCGCCAAACGGGTGTATCGCCGCTTATGGTTCCCAAATTGACATGACACCGACGCTGCCCTTCAGACCGCTCCTTTTCAAAGCAGTCACGATCGACATCATCCTGATCTATCTTCTCCCGTTGCCCCAACGCGAGACCTGCATCGACCTGCTGCACCGCGCGTTTGCAGATCGCGCATTGACTTGCCCCGTGGCACAAGTGTTCCCCCTTGAAGACTGCGTCGCCGCGCATAACGCCGTCACGACAGGAGGTAGAGCCGGTGCTGTGCTAATTGATTGCAGCTAAACCGCACGCAAGCAGGAATTGCCTATTTACAGGCGCAGGCCTAGGCTTGCGCCTGATTGATCTAATTATTTCACAGAGGCCCGACATGCGTATTATCGCTCTTTTGTTGTGCCTGTTGCTGCCCATCACTGCGCAGGCACAAACAACAGGCCAACCTTCCGGCACCATCAACGTCACAGACGATGCGACACAGGACGCCGCGATTGCCACCCGCATCCGCGATATCATGGGAGAGCTGGAGGGCTTTGACGATATCACAGTTTCCGTCAGTTCAGGCATCGTGACATTGCGCGGTCACACGCTTGATGCACCCACTTCGCAGCGGCTGACCGATCTGGTCGGACGGGTTGAGGGTGTGGTCGCCATCGAGAACGAAGTTACCGAAACCACCGATGTCGTGCAGCGGCTGAACCCCGCGGTTGAGCGGTTCAAGGTGCGCGGCCAGCAGATTATTGCCTTCCTGCCACTGGCACTGATTGCGCTGTCGTTGTTCATCCTGATTGTCTGGTTCGGTTTCTTTATCGCCCGACGTCAGCAACCATGGAACCGGTTGGCGCCGAATGCATTCATCGCTGACATTTACCGGCAAGTACTAAGGCTTGTTTTCGTTATAGGTGGTCTCGTTGTAGCCCTCGACATCCTTAATGCAACGGCCCTGCTTTCGGGCATATTGGGCGCTGCGGGGATTGTCGGTCTGGCTATCGGCTTTGCGGTGCGCGACACCGTTGAGAACTTCATCGCCTCGATCATGCTCTCTATCCGGCAACCCTTTCGCCCGAATGACACAGTTGAGATCGAAGGCGATACCGGCAAGGTGATCCGCCTCACCTCCCGCGCGACGATCCTGCTAAGCTTTGACGGCAACCACATCCGCATTCCGAACTCGACCGTCTTCAAAAGCCGAATCGTAAATTTCTCACGCAATGCCGAGCGGCGCTTTACGCTTGAGCTTTCTGTTGCCCCCGAGGCGGATCTTGCCCAAGCACAATCGCTTGCCTTATCCACACTGGAGGGGCTGCCCTTTGTTCTAAGCACACCCGAGGCCTCGGTATGGATCGAATCAATTGGTGACAGTTGGGTGAACATGGGGATGGCCGCATGGATCAACCAGAACGACACCAGCGTTGTTCTGGCACGCTCCGAGGCTATTCGCCTTGTGCAGGCCGCCTATGACGCTGCAGGCGTCTCAGCGCAGGTCCCCGCCTACCGTGTGCTACACGAAGGCATGGCACCCCCTGCAAAAGCCCCTGAGGCTGCGCCAGAGCCAGAGAACGAAAGGCCTGACGCCGCACCCGCCGCGGCTCAGGATGTGGATGCGCGTGAGGACAAGCAACTAAGCCAAATTATCGACGAAGAGCGTGCTGGAGAGCACGTAGATTTGCTGCGCGAGAACGCCGATCAGGAATAACTGAAAAATTAACGTATTTAGGGCGGATAAAGGCTTGCGCACCGGGCCAACCCGCCCTATTTAACGGCGCACGTTGGGATGTAGCCAAGTGGTAAGGCAACTGTTTTTGGTACAGTGTACCGTAGGTTCGAATCCTACCATCCCAGCCACTTCACCTAGATAGTTATTCGATAGCAGGCTTAGCCCTCTGGGGCCGAGTAATGCCCCCTTTTTTGCCCCTCTTCGTCGTTAGGCATACTCAGCCTAGGGATGCTGCTAGAAGGCGCTAAACTGGGGTAATCTTACAGGTCAGACTTCCCCTGAATATCTCTAAGCAGGATGATAGCTCCTTAGGGGAGGGATCTACTCATAATAGGTATGAGTAATGGAAAGTAAGAAAGAAGGAGAAATATGGGAGGGGTATCTTAGGGGGAGATAATAAGGGGGAACCGTCCCTAAGGTCATCATAAGGCATTGTATCTTTTAGAGGCATCTTCTTTGTTGGTCCTATAACAGGATGGACGAATGAGAACGATGGCTGAGATAGAAAACCCGAGACATTCTAGACCTATCGACGTGCATCGGTGGTCAGATCATCCTGAGGTGAAGGCCTTGGTGGAGCATATCTGGGATGATTGGTTGCCTGAGGAGATTACTGGGAAGCTGGGGGTGAAGAAGACAGGGGGCTTTGATGCTTCCGGCCCAGACCTGCCGTTGGCCACATGTCCAAGCGCTGCGTTGCAGCTTCCCCGAAGCGGACGTTCGACACATCGTGCAGCATTTTTGTTTGCCAAAGCCACTGCTGAGTGGACATAACCGACTTTGATACATCTCCTCTAGGCGCTCTATTTTGTAGTGCCGTACATCGACAAGACGCCCATGATGTTTCCCTCTTAGAGCATCAAACAGTTACACTGAATTGCGCTCAAATGCAGGGCACACTTTGAGAGTCTCAGCTTCCACGTTCAATGGCTTACGCTTAGCGCACTTTGGTACTAGCAGCGCCGTACACACACGGCCTCAGGGGGCCAGAGCCATGATGTAGCTTGCCGCATCGGGACGAAACCTTGCAACCTTTCGTTGTGGTGCCTAGGGTGAAAAAAAATCGGATTTAGTGAGCAAGAAAGATGAGTATTAATTCAAGTCTAAACAAGTTTTCGGTGTACTCGGAAGGCTTTAAAGGCCTAGCAGACGGGTGGCTGGATCTTAAGCAGTGTAATTTCATAATTGGCGAAAATAGCTCAGGGAAGTCTAGTCTAATTCAGCTTCTAGAGTTGCTGGACTCACGAGAACACCTGCTCTTCTTTGATATCTTGGATGCGGTTCCGGGCTTGGAGAGCGCTTTTGATATCTGCTCAAGGCTTTCAAAGGCAAAGCATGTAACAATTGGCTTTTTCCTAGAGACGAAAGGTAGCTTGGATTTAAAGGGTCGGCTGTGCAAGTATAAACTCATAAAAGGGCATTTGACCCTTGTGGAAATGTCTTTTGTTCACAACGATAAATGCTTTCACTTGAAAAAAGTGGGGGCTGGTTTTCGATCAAGACTAGAAGGGCTCGAATTTGATGAAGCCGATAGTCACCTTGAAAAGGCGCAAGCGTTTTCAAAAAGCTCGCTGGCTTCCAAGGGATACAAGCGGGTAGAATTAGAAGATAATACTTCTGCGTTTTCTTTCACGGAGTGGATGGAAGCCATTAGGAAAGTAGTATCCACTTTTGAAGGTTGCCGTTTGTCCAACTTCATGACGCGTAGCGCACCGCTGAGGACGCTTCACTATGGCCCTATTCGAGCCAAGGCGCGCAGGCTTTATCATGGCGACAAAACAGAATTTAGCCCGTCAGGGGATCACATCGCGTACGTTCTTAAGGACAATCTTTCCGAGAATGGTAACTTGCAAGCTTCATTGAAAAAGTTCGGTGAGGAAAGTGGATTATTTGACGAGATCATTATTTCCAAGGTGAGAACCAAGGTTCCGGATCAACCGTTTGCTCTTCAGGTAAAGAAGGGGGCTGAGCATTATTATGTTGACGAGCTTGGCTATGGCGTCGGGCAAATACTTCCGGTTGTTACGGACATCTATCTAGCAGGAGGTTTCAATTCCTTTTTGATTGAACAGCCCGAACTCCATTTACATCCAAAGGCTCAAGCGGCGTTGGGCGAAGTCTTTTTTTCTGCCGCTGAAAGTGGAGGGATGTTAGTTATTGAAACACATAGTGATTTCATAATTGACCGTTTTCGCATCAGCGCGGTGGGGGCAGATAATATGCCATCTTCTCAGATAATTTTCTTTGATAAGGGTGAAGATGGAAAGAACTGCTGCCACTGCATGGAGATAAAGCCCGACGGATCTATCACGCATGTCCCAGAGGCATACAGGCAGTTTTTTGTAAATGAAGCCTTGGATAAGTTTGAGAATTTGCAATGAAAGAATTTATTCTGGATGTGAATGTTGAAACTGATGCTTCAAAAGCCAATTGCCCAAATTACCTATTTGAAGATCTGCGGGCCCCCAACAAAGTTAGGCTCGTTATCGGAGGTTCAAAACTCAACGATGAAGTGCGAAAGAATCGTAGAATACTGTCTGACGTCAGCGCCTATGGGTCCAAATAGGGCAAATTGCTAAGAGAGTGTTTCTGGCTCATCGTAACCACTGAGGAGTGGGACATGAGACAGACAACCGGAACACGCAAAAGCCCTGGCGAG
>Ga0209345_10000673_pt1 | contig 43966 bp, 38 predicted proteins | sample Cruoilmetagenom7_FD_187294 | JGI IMG/M metagenome (GOLD analysis project Ga0209345, IMG submission 187294) | Oil polluted marine microbial communities from Coal Oil Point, Santa Barbara, California, USA - Sample 7 (SPAdes) (version 2) | ecosystem: Environmental > Aquatic > Marine > Oil seeps ...
GCTTTTTTTTGATCTGCAGAATGGGTCGGAAAGTTGGTTGCAAGCGGTTGATGCCTGCCTGTATTTATGGGTATTCGGGGAACATGGGCCGCCTTCTGGCAGACATATGTTCCCATGGCAGAAGCAGGCAAACCAATGGCTTTTATGCGTGCACAGCAGTGAAGCCGGGAAGATGCGATCGCACTTCTGGTCGCTTTTAACGCATCAGAGTAGTGGCGCGTTTAACTAATGGCTGAGCTCGACTGGTCTGGTTTTTGGCCAGTAGAATATCTGCCTGAGAAAGATAGGCTTCTGCCAGGCGTTTTTCTGCAGCTACAATTTCTTCGAAGTCTTCAGGAAGAACCTTCTTCAGAGCCTGTATATCCTGGTAAACCTCGTCTAGCTGTCGGCTTGAACTGGCATTCTCGATAGTAGCAGGCCATGCCTCGAATTTCGGTGCATAGAACACAAGCGCGGCGTTACGAGGGAAGGGCTGACCACCTTCTGTTGTCTGATCATTTTGATACCTGGCCAGTTCTTTTGCAGCTACTCCCAGTTTTTCGAGAGCAACGCGTTGATCTTTAGTTTCCGGAGACTGGCCAAAGAATTGGTTGCCGATGGTTAGCAGCTGTGCTTGTTTTGGGGCATCAAATGCCTTGAGTGCAGAGTCCACCTGAGAGAGATACTCAGCTATGGCCACCTGGGATGGCATTAACGGCCTATCTCCCAGAAACTCAAGGCTCAAGCCCAGTTTCACCAAGGCGTCAGTATCTTTGGCAGTCTGATAGCTCCCCTGTTCGAGAGAGGATTGAATTTCTCCGGAAAGGGCGCTCTGCAGAGTCTTTTGCCTGTCTTTAATCCGGCGTTGCACGCTCAAAAGTTCTGCGTCTCTGGGGAAGAGGGCGGTAGCACTCTCGAGCACTGACAGAGCCTGCACGACGTCCGGTAAACCGTTCCGGTCATCCGGCTCAAGAGCCTTGTCAATACGCGACATAAAGTGGTTTACAAGAGGTGCCTGCTGAAGTTTAAGCAGGCCAGCCTGATCGAATTCCGACATTCCCGGCAACTGTTTTAAAAGTTGTTCCGGAGGGAGATCTTTGAGCGCCATGCTGTGTTGCTTCTGTTCAGCCATGGTCTCAGTGACAAGCCGTGCTTTGGCGGATTCTGCCGTGCCCGTCTGCCAGGCGGCAATACCTGCAGTGATTGCTGCAGTCGTGACAACTGTCTGCCCAACTGCCACCCAGGGAGTGGGTTTCAGAGCGCTTTCTGTTTTCTGAATGGAAAGCTGCTGAGGAACGCCAAGCAATTGCTGCTTAAGGGTTCGCCATGTTTTCCACGGCAAGTTGCCCGGCCGCTTTAATTTGGCTGATTGCCGTTCCTTCTGTGACGGAGATTGCCGGTTGAATGGATGCTTGGAGCTCAAGAGTTCGTAGCAGATGCAGGCCAGGGCGTATATGTCACCCTCGCCGGTAGGCTGCTCACCCTTTGATATTTCAGGCAGTGTGTAAGCCGGCGTGTATCCGTATATAGATGTTTCGTCGAGACCAGGGTTCAGAAAATCTTCCTGAAGCGGGTCATTCAGTACTCTGGAGACGCCAAAATCAAGGAGTTTGATCTGGCCGTTGCGTGTAAAGAAAATATTGGAGGGCTTTAGGTCCGCATGTACGACATTATTGGCGTGAGCGTATTTCAGAGCGGATACAATCTGGCCGACAATTTCCTTCACCCCTTTCCATTTTAAGCCACTGGGTCGTGACCTCTGGATCATGCGCGTAAGGGGTTCGCCTTCAAGCAACTCCATGACCATGAAGCAGGTGTCGTTGTCCTGTTGCAGGTCCTGTACGCGGATAATATTGGGGTGGCTCAGGCTTTTGGTTTTGGCTGTTTCCCGGGCGAGTACTCCAAGTATTCCATCCTGGCTCAGCATGTCATGTTTGAGGATTTTGAGTGCGACTTTACAATCGGCTGCGCCGGCTTGCTCAAGCTGCAAATCCACTGCCCGATAGACATCACTCATGCCACCTGAGGCGATGAGCGCTTCTATCCGGTAACGCTGGTTTAGTGTTTTATCGAGCCATTTGTGTTTGTTGCTCTTGTTTGCCACCGTACTTACCCTCCCGTTAGTACAGTGGGGTTTCCGGCAACAATTTTCCCGCCATGGGCGGTGGCGTCGCCCATGCGAGCGACAGGCAAGCCGTTGGCGAATACTGTCCCGGAGCCTTCGACGATAGCGTCAGGAGGGCCAACGCAAATGAGCTTGTCTGAGAGCCTTGCAATAGGTAAGCCGCTAACAAAAACGTTTGGAGATGCTGCTAGGGTGGGCCCCCCGACATGTGGTACCGGGCCGGTTGTGGCGGGGCAGATATGGAGAGCACCAAGAAAGGCTGTCGGCTTGCTCATGAGCAATACGTCCCTGAAAAATAAATCCGTCCATTGGTTTTACTGTTGCAGATGTTCGGCGATCCGAAAAGACAGGTCAACCCCTTTGTGTGATCTTTGCCTACCTTTTCGAAGGCAGTGTTTAACGGGAATTGACAGTTTCTGGGGGCTGGAATAGTATCCATGACTCAAGCCGCCCTGGCGGTCTTTGAATTGAATCCGATCCGTTTCGAAGTTCTTACAGATATTGTCCAAGGAAGGTGCAGAAACCGGTGTCGTCACGACATTGCTTTCTAGATTTTGGCTCAAAGGAAAGAGCGAGAAATGTTGTTAGAGCTCACAATCACCAGCTATCAAAGACTGTCGCCCTCAGTTATCTGCCGGAAGAAGGTTGAGTCTGGCGATGTTGTTGTTATTGGGCGATCCGCTGATTGTGACTGGCACCTCCCCGACCCGCTAAAAGTTCTTTCCTCCCGGCACGCCGAAATCCGTTTTTCTGATGGTCAGTTTACTGTCACGGATATATCCACCAACGGTGTGTTTCTTAACGGCGGCGCTTCGGCCATTGGTCGGGGTAACACTGTGGTGATCAGCTCGGGAGATTGCCTGCGCCTTGGTGACTTTGAGGTCGCGGCTTCTGTCGTTGCGCCAGCAACGGAGCAGGTTGAGCACAGTTTGCCGGGCTCAATGACAAACGATCCGGAAGAATCTGCCCCTTTGCACACCAAAGACTCTGAGTCACCTCTGGAAAGCAGCCGGTTTAAAGACCATGTCCCTGAAAAGGAAAGTGCTTTTGGAGAATTTCTGGCTGCAGGTCTTGGTGAGAGGGTTATGGCGGATAGTCATGTACCAATGCAAGAACCTGCGATTCCCGGCGAGTGGCACTGGGGGCAGGATGGCGGCCGGCCATATGATGCTGCGACAGCGCAGGACGTGCCGGCCTCATCTCCGGTCCATGGAGAAAGTGCTCCTGCTGCCCCTGCTCAGCAACTCGATGCGTTAACTGCTCTCGCAGAGGGGCTAGGGCTTCCCTCGGGAAAGCTGGACGGCACCCAGCCAGCCTTCTACCGGGATTTGGGAATGCTTACCCGGGTACTCCTGGAGCGGCTGCTGGATATGATTCATATGCGGGCCCGTCAGAAACAGCAGCTGCGGGTGGCACAGACGCTGTTCCAGCGCAGTGAGAATAACCCTCTGAAATTTTCCGCTACACCTCAGGATGCTTTGGATAGCCTTCTTATCCGGCCTCATTCCGCTAACCTGGGGCCTGTAGATGCGGTCAACAAAGCGTTTGATGATATTTTCTCACATGAGCAGGCGCTGCTTAAAGGTGTGGAGGCTGTCGTTCAGGATATTCTGGTTGATACGCCTGATGTAGCTGGTGCAAAAAACGCCACAGGGCTGTTTGCGCGTCGTAAAACGCTGGAAGCGATAGCCCGTCACCGTGCCTGGCAGCGGGACGTTTATGGCAGTACTGACAGTATGCTCCGGAGCGATGTATTTGTTGATGCTTACGAGCAGGCTGTCGGCCAAAAAGAGGAGAGTGTCAAAACATGATGTACGCCATGCGCTGGGTAATGGTCTTGGTGGCCGCAATAGCTTTGAGTGGCTGCGTTGTCGCAAACGCAGTAGTTACGCCCTATACCAACCTGCACTTTGTCCCTCACGGGAATATCAACCCTGATGCGAGTGGGCGATCCTCTCCGTTGGTTGTAAGGATCTATGAGCTCAAGTCCGCAGCCAAGTTCAAGGATGCTGGGTTCTTTGAGATTTATGATGATGCGGAAGCACTGCTCGGGGAAGATTTGCTCGGTTATGCCGAGACCATTATCCGTCCCGCGCGCGGCCAGGTCCATGAGATGCGGTTGCACAAGGACACTACGCACATTGGCATCGTGGGTGCCTTCAGAGATATAGAGAATGCTGAATGGAAGTTGACGTTCGCAGCAGACCCTCGGGGTTATGAAAACCTGAGGATCAGCATAGACAACCGGGCAATTGCCCGGGAGGACCGCTGACACCAGCATCTGCGGTCAGTTTGGAATGTATATCAATGGATTTTAGACATCATGGAACGAATAGCTAAGGTTGCCTGGTCTGAGGGTATGCTGCTTCGGCCACAGCATTTTCAACAGCAGGATCGTTTCTTGTACCAGTCGGCTCGCAGCCGACATGCTCGTACCGCTGTTCATGGATACGGCATTTCAGAACTGGAGCTGGATTCACAGGCCCTTGCGCTTGGACAGGTGTCGCTGGTCAGGGCTACAGGAATTCTACCGGACGGCATGCCTTTCGCCTTCGATCAGACGGATGCGCTTGTGTTAGAGGTTCCGTCAGATGCCAGGGATGAACTTGTGCATCTGGTGCTGCCCATGGAAAAGCTCTCGGGAACCAATATTGCTGCAGATAGCTCCACCCAGGGAGCCAGGTATCGCTTTGAAGAGAACCGCTTGCTGGATGATTCTTCGGAAGATGGTGAGGAAGAGCTTTTAGGCCTGGCACACCTGAACCCCCGCCTCAAGCTCGGGCGCGATGACCTGTCTGGATTTGTTTGTCTTTCTGTCGCCCGAATTGTTGAGGTGGTGAACGAGAAAGAGGTAAAGCTTGATAGAAGCTTTATTCCGCCCGTGCTGGATGTGGCGGCTGTTGCCCCTCTCGCTTCATTCCTGCGGGAGATCCTTGGCATGGTCAAACAAAGAGCCAAGGCGCTGGCGGTGCGCATGCAGAAAGGTGCGGAACAGTCATCAACACTGTTTGATGTGTTGATGCTGCAAACGCTGAACCGCTGGCAACCTATGTTAGAGCACCTCAAAGGTGCGCCTCAAGTGCACCCGGAGCGTTTTTACGAGCTGGCGATTACATTGATTGGGGAGCTGGCACTCTTTGCGCGTGCAGACAAGATGGTGCCGTCTTTGCCTCCGTACCGGCATGAACAGTTGACGGAAACCTTTGGCGATTTGGCAGCGTTGCTGAGCCAGTCACTTAGCACCGTTCTTGAGCAAACCGCGATTGCGTTGAAGCTGGAAAATGCTCAATACGGCATCCGTGTTGCACCTTTGCCTGATGGAAGTCTGTTGGAAACTGCTCAGTTTGTGCTTGCCGTTAAAGCGGATTTGCCAACGGAAGACATTCGTCGGCGTTTGCCAGCACAGATCAAACTCGGGGCTGTGGAGCATATTCGCGATCTCGTCAACAACCATTTGCCAGGGATACCGGTAAGTGCGCTGCCCGTGGCGCCACGGCAGATTCCTTATCATGCCGGCTATCACTACTTCTTGCTGGATGGGAAAAGCGAACGCTGGCAGCACCTCAAGCAGAGCGGCGGGTTGGCGGTTCATGTGTCTGGTAATTATCCAGGGCTCGAACTTGAACTCTGGGCCGTCCGGCAATAGTCGATATACCACTCAAGCAGGGATTGCTATATGAATGACAGCACCGTCCTCAAACCGCGGCCAGGCGCCCGCCAGGCGCCTGGCCCAGCGGCACAGGCTGCGCCTTACTCGGCAGATGAGACTGTTATAGCGACTCCGGCAAAAAATGCTTCTGGTTTTAGTCGGTTCAAGTTACCCCAGACCCGGCTGGGCCCGGTTTGTGACCAGGCGTCAAAGCTGCTTTCTTTGGCGGTACGGTTGCCGACGGCAGAGCTGGTTGATGATGTTGCAGAACTTCGCAGGCGATGTGTGGAGCTGGTTCGTGAGTACCAGACCAGCCTCCAGGCTGACGGTCTTACCCCGGAAACAGTCGAAACAGCGTCTTATTGTGTGTGCGCCCTTATTGATGAAATCGTGCTCAACAGCAGTTGGGGTGAAAGCGGGCATTGGGCAGCACATTCGCTGCTATCCGAGTTTCACTCCCAAACCTGGTCGGGTGCCTACTTTTTTGATCTGGTTGCGGCAGCGAGACGCACCGCAAATACAGATGTCCTGATGCTTCAGTACCTGTGCCTGTCACTGGGCTTCAAAGGCAAATATCGCGTTGAGGCGCGTGGGCAGGAGGAGCTGGATACGCTGAGAGACTGCCTGTACCACGAAATATGTTCCGCCCGAGGTTCTTTGGGGACGCCGTTCGAGAAGTCCTGGGAGCAGAAAGTTCTTACTGGCCCGGGGGTTACGCTAGGTGTGCCGGTATGGGTCGGCGCTGCGATCGCTTCGATGATATTGCTGGTTTTCTATATGGCTTTTTCCCAGCGGCTGGATTCCATTGCGGAGCCTGTATTGGCGAATATGGCAACTCTGGCGGTTCCGGAAGTCAGAGTGCCTACCGGTCAGGTGGGGCCTGGGCAGGGTGACTACCTGAGGCGGGTACTCCAGACCGAGATTGACAAGGGGTTGGTCACACTCAACGACAGTGATGGCGGTCAGATTACGCTTAGTATCGGTAATGAATCCCTGTTTGAATCCGGTGCAGCTGTTCTGCGAGAAGATGTTTTGCCGCTCATGAATAAGATAGCGCGTGCTCTGGAGTCGACAGAGGGAACTGTCATGGTAACCGGGCACACTGATAGCCAGCCCATTGCTACCAGCCAATATCCCTCTAACTGGCACTTATCACTAGCCAGAGCGACTGCTGTTTCTGATGAACTTGCCAGCTCGGCGAACCTGCAAGGCAGGTTGTGGCCTGAGGGGCGTGGTGATACGGAGCCTCGTTTTGATAACGCTACCTCTGAGGATCGTGCTCGCAATCGGCGCGTTGAAATCAGCCTGGTTCCTGAAGCCCTGAACGATTGATTACATGAGGTAACCCCATGGCATGGATTCGCCGAATATGGTCCCGGATAACCCTGAGAGGACTTTTTGTTGTTCTCGGGTTTGTCGCACTTACGGTGTTGGTATGGTTTGGTGGCCCGCTGCTGGCCATCGCTGGCTGGCAGCCGTTTGCAACTGAGCTTGCCCGGGTCAGCTTCCTGTTGGCGCTTGTCATTCTCTACCTGGGCGTTCAGTTGTGGCGCTCACGGCGTGAGCGTCGCGACAACGAACGAGTTGTTGAAGAAATGATGGCTACTGACCAGGGAGATGAGCTGCTTCAGGAAGAACTCGAAACCCAGCGCAACAATATGCGTAAGGCCCTTGCGCTGGTTCGGAAATGGAAATCTGGTCGTTTTAGTTCGGTATATCAGTTGCCCTGGTACATGATTGTGGGGGCGCCAGGTTCAGGTAAATCCACCGCACTGCTCAACTCAGGTCTGGAATTCCCGCTTAAGAGTGAAATGGGGCTGGATTCGGTCAAAGGTGTCGGTGGTACCCGATACTGTGACTGGTGGTTCACCAATCGTGCCGTGATCATTGACACGGCAGGTCGTTACACCACTCAGGAGTCAGGCGACAAACGGGACTCAAAAGGCTGGAATGCATTTCTGGGGCTTTTGAAGAAGTACCGGCCCCGCCAGCCAATTAATGGTGTGATTGTAGCTGTCAGTGTTGCCGATATGCTGGAGCAGACGCCTACGGAGCAAGCCATCCATGCCAGGGCGATAAAGCAAAGGGTTCAGGAGCTAAGGAATCGCCTGGGTGTTGTTTTCCCCGTCTATGTAATGCTCACCAAGTTTGATCTGCTGGAAGGTTTTGTTGATACCTTCGGGATGCTCTCTGATCAGGAGAGAGAGGATGTCCTTGGCGTCACGTTTGACGTGGGTGCGGTAACCGATCCAGAAAAATTGCCGACTGTATTCGAGCAGGAATTTGATCAGTTGCTAAACCGCCTCAGCGGGTTCTTGTTGCATCGCTTGAAACAGGAACGGGCTCCGGATACCCGCAGCCGGATTTATGAGTTCCCCAAGCAAGTGGCTCTGCTCAGAACGCCGTTATGGAATCTGATCAAAGATGTGTTCTTCCCCTCGGCCTATGAAGAGGTGCCCTTGTTGAGGGGGGTTTATATGGTGTCTTCAGAGCAGGGCCAGTCGGGCTTTGACAAAGTGTCTGGCATTGTCGACCAACAGTTCCGGCTCAAGTCTCCGAAGGCGGGCAAAAACCATAGCACTCAGCCAAGCGGTGGATATTTTCAGCGGAAGTTGTTTGACCAGGTAATTTTCTCCGAGCATGGGCTTGCGGTGACTGATAGTGGCAAGGCGCGGCAGCGAATGGTTATCCGCCGTGTCGCCTTTGCGGCAATGGCTGTTCTCACCCTGGGGTTAGCTTCAACCTGGTATGTCGACTATGCGCGTGCAAGAGACGCTATTGCGGGTTTCGCGGAGCGCACAGAAGGGTTAGCCGATACGCTGAATACGGTTCCAGACGACGCCCAGTGGCTGATACTGGAAACTGTGCTTAACGAATCGGCCGGGCTCTCCGGTGGCAATGAGATTCCTGAGACCCACGGGTTATCGTCACTTGGTCACTTCCAGATTCAGGCTCTGTATCAGGGGGCCAGAGGCGTGCATGGCCGGGTTCTTCAATACCGACTTGCCAAGACGCTGAAGGGCGCTTTGGAAGAAGATATTCGATTACACCTCGATAGTCCGGAGTATTTGTACGAAGCATTAAAAAGTTACCTGATGCTCGGAGATCGCAGCCGGTTCAATCGTGATCAGGTTGCTTTGTGGCTGGCCTATTTAATGGAAAACCATTTGCCCGGAGAAATTAACAGGCCCCATCGGGAAGCGATGCTGGAGCACCTTGAAGCCTACCTGGATCTTGAGCAGCCGCTGCGCGTATCCCGGGGGCTCGTGGAGGTCGCACGGAATGAGCTGACGTCAGTGCCACTCTCGGAGCGGGCTTATCAGCGAATCCGCTTGGACGCTCAGGCAGCAGGCCTTCCTGAGTTTCGACTGCCAATGGTCTTAGGCACAGTCGCTGCAGAGGTTTTTGAGCGGCGGTCCGGCGAGAGCATACATAAAGGTATTCCGGCGCTATATACCAAGGCAGGTTACCGCGGTGTTTTTGAGCCGGAGCGGGATCAGATTGTCAGCCACCTGCTCGAAGATTCCTGGGTGTATGGAGATGATTCAGCTGCGTATCGCAACCTGGATGAGGACAGAATTAAAGCGCTCGTTGAGGACCATTACTTCAGGGATTACATCCATGCCTGGGATTCCCTGATGTCTGATCTCAAAATCCGTTCGTTCGGAAGTCCCGAGGAAGGTCGGTACCTGACCGGGTTGCTCAGTGGTCCGGATGCGCCACTGAACCGGTTGGTGTCTGCCGTTAATTACAACACACAACTTGCTGCCACAAATACAGAAGGCTCATCAGCGGCGGAAGCCGCCAAAGGGCAAGCCATACGCGAGGCCGGCAGAAAAAGCCGTGCGCTTGACCGCTTGAACCGGATCCTGCCCCTCACAGGAAAAGAGCAGCCCAAGACCACTATGGTTGACGATGCCTTCAAGGTTTTACACAGCATCAAAGAAGAAACCTTCCAGACGCTGCAGAGTAAAACCCGCCTGATGTCTCAGTATTTTTCCGAGCAGGCTGATGGCGCGAACAGATTCCAGACCGTCTCTCGTGCAGATTTCAATGCCGCTGTGACTGGGTTCTACGCCACGGTTGGCAACACGCAGTCCTCGCATCTGAAATCGGTTGTTTCGGATTTTGCACGCGAATCCAAAGGCCTGGTGCGAACCTCTGCAACGCAAAAGATAAATGGCCTTTGGCGCAATCAGGTGTACAGGGAGTTTCAGTCGGCCATTGCCGGTCTCTACCCCCTTGATGCGAACGCAACTGAGGAAGTGAGTCTGGCTGATTTCAGTCAGTTCTTTGGTCACGGTGGGACTATCGATACTTTTTTTAATCAGCACCTTGCAGACCATGTGGATACCTCCTCGAATCCCTGGCGGTTATCAACAGACCTCAACATACGTAGAGAGAGTCTGCGCTTTTTCCAAAGGGCTAACCGTATCCGTAATGCATTCTTTGAGGATGGTACAAAAAATCTCAAAGTGCCTTATGCCGTGCAGCCCGTGTATCTGGACAATCGCGTCACCCAGTTCTCACTTGAAGCCGGAGGCAGCCAGATGGATTACCGGCATGGTCCGGCAAGAAAACACCACTTTGAGTGGCCAGGCACCCGCAACGATGTTGTGCGCATTGCGGTAAACCCAGGTTCCACATCCGATGCTGTTGTTCAGAGGATGTTTCAGGGTGAATGGGGGCTGTTCCGGCTGCTTGCCGCTTATGGCGGTGTTGGAGGTGAGGGGCGGGATCTCACGCTGGAAATTATGCTGAGTGACTATCTGGCTCGATTGAGAATTGAGCCGGCCTCTGTACGGCATCCTTTCGCCGACGGGTTGATTGAGAACTTTACATTGCCGGCACGTTTGTAGGCCAGGAGGCGAAACCATGTGGGGATATATGGGTAAGGTGCCAGCACGAGGAGATTTCATCACGGTGGATGTTCGTCCGGATGTCAGAGATCTCTTCTTCGAGTGGTGTCAGACCTCGCTTGCTGTCAGCAGGGATCAGCTGGAAGGGCAATGGATGGATGCCTACCTCACATCACCGATCTGGCATTTTTGTTCAGCACCCGGAGGTATGCTCGATTCCGGTTTGTTGGGAACGGTCATTCCTTCAGTTGATCGCGTGGGCCGCCACTTCCCTTTTCTGGTGGTTCGCGAGTTTTCCGGCCAGGTGCTTGATGGTTGGCGCCAGCCAGAGTGGGCGTCCTCAATGGAAAACTGCATTCTGGATGTGTTGGAAGACGGATGGCATGAAGAAGTCTGGCGCCAGAAACTGTCTGCTATCGAGCCGCCTGAGCCCACAAGTGCACGCATGCAGTGGCCAGCTGGGGATGGCAATTTGGTGTTCGTCTCGTCCGGCAGCGAGACAGACTGGCTGGAAGCCATGTTGCGAAAAGATCGCAGGACAACCATTTGGTGGACTCAGGGCTCGGCCTTTGTAGACCCGGTAACACTGCTTACAGATGGCCTGCCAAAGATTGGCCAGTTTGCCTCGATGATGGTCGGCCAATGGCATAACCATGGCTGGCTGGAGGCAGAGTTTATAGGGCAGGGTTCCTGATATGCGCTATTCATCAGCTCAGTTTACGCATACCGGAGCCGTTCGGGATCATAACGAAGATGCCTATGTGGCGTTTCCCGAAGACGGGCTTTGGGTTGTCGCTGATGGGATGGGCGGGCATCAGGCAGGTGAGGTAGCCAGTCGTTTGATATGCGATACCGTCTGTTCAGAGCGGCAGCGGCATGGCAGTTCAATGAGTGTGGATGATCTTGAGCAGGCGATTTATCTCGCTAATCAACGAATCCGGAAATACGGCGATGAACAGCTGCCCGGAGCAACGCTGGGCTCAACTATGGTGGCACTGAAGATCACCGATGACCGGTATAACATTTTGTGGATCGGTGACAGTCGGGCCTACCTCCTGAGAGAGAGCAGGCTGCAACGATTGTCTAAAGACCACAGTCAGGTGGCTGATCTTGTTGAGCAGGGAGTTCTCTCGGAAGAAGAAGCTGAGTCCCATCCACTGGCCAACGTTATTACACGGGCACTGGGAGTAGAGACAAACCCGGCGATCGACAGTGTAGAGGGCAAGGTATTGCCCGGAGACCGCTTTCTGTTATGTACGGACGGTATCAGTCGTGAGTTCGAGCGCGAGGAGTTGGAACAGTTTCTTATGGAAGAGCCTATTGACGACATCAATCAGGCTCTACGGCATGCGGCTCTGGTGAAAGGGTGCCGAGACAACATTACCTCAATCATCGTACAGGTTGAGTCACCCATGAGGTTGACTGGTTTGGCAGACAACGCCAAAGATTCGACATTTCCGCTGGGCCAGTGGAATTTTTAACAGGTGGATAAGCCAATGACACATGAAACCAGCCGCCTGTTCCCGCTTGAAACGGTGCTGGCAGAAATTTCGCCGGAGCTACCTTGTGGTGACGATACTCGGGAGGATACCTCGCCGGAGTCTCCCTATTTTACTCTGAAAGATCTCAGGAATCAGGCCCGAGCACTAGAGCGCCAGGTGCTCATCGGTGAGGAACCTCCGCAGATGCCGCAGTGGCGTCAGCTTCTCGATGAGATTCCGGCGGTATTGGCGAGCCGGTCTAAAGACCTTGAATATGTTGCCTGGCTGATTGAAGCCCTGTGCAGGGAAAAAGGGTTTGAAGGTCTTGCAGAAGGGTTTCAGCTTGCACGGGAACTGATAGATCTGCATTGGGAGAATCTCTACCCACTGCCCGACGAAGAAGGCCTGGATACGCGGATAGCGCCGCTGGTTGGCCTCAACGGAATGGATGGCGAAGGCACTCTCATTAAGCCGATTATTTCGGTGCCTTTGTTCTTTGATGGTGACGGGGTGACCTGCTACGCCGCCTGGCACGCGGAACAGGCGACAGAAGTGGCCCGCCTCGATGACGCCAAAGCGGAAGCGAGAATACGTAGCGGTGCCATGTCTCCGGACTTGCTGGCTACAGCTGTGCAGGCAACACCAACGGAGCGGTTGGTGCAAACCCGGCACGCGTTAGAGCGTGCCCAGGCAGAGTTCCAGGCACTGTCAGATGCCATGGACCGGGCCATGGAGGGTGACCCTCAGCCGACTACCAATATTGGAAAGGCTCTTGATCGTTGCCTGATCATGCTCAACCACAATGCCGGTGAACGTATTGACCGGTATCTGGAAGCGCAGCAACAGGAGTTGCACGCCAGTGTGGATCCAGATACGCCGGGTGAAAACAGTGGTTCCGATACGCCGGTTGTTTCTGGCCGCACGGATTCGGTCAGGGTTGCTATTGAAAGCAGGAAAGAGGCGCTTGAGCAGTTACGTAGTCTGTCAGAGTTTTTTCTCAAGACTGAGCCTCACTCACCGGTTTCCTATGCGATTTTACGGGCGGTTCGCTGGAGCGAGCTGTCATTGCCAGAACTTATGGAGGAGCTGATATCTGACAGTGGAGCCCGGGATGGGTTCTTTAAACTAACCGGTGTGCCTGCACCCGAGCAGCAGGAATGACCACTGGCAAACCAACAGTGACGCTCAAAAGGAGACAGCAATATGGAAAGCATCCACAACAAATTGTCCCGGGTTCGCAAACCCCGGGTACACATTACATACGATGTGGAAACAGAGGGAGCGCTGGTAAAAAAAGAGCTGCCCTTTGTAGTCGGTGTGATGGGAGATTTTTCTGGCAATAACAATTCAGATATCAAGTCTCTGAAAGACCGGCGTTTTATTCAGATTGACCGTGATAATTTTGACGAAGTTATGCGTCGGATGAGCCCAAGCCTGAGGCTTAAAGTCGACAACAAGTTGTCGGATGATGGTTCCCAGATCTCTGTGGAGCTGGGTTTCAATTCGATGGAAGATTTTCAGCCGGCAGCGATCGTGAATCAGGTCGAGCCTTTGCGGAACCTGATGGAAACCCGCAACAAACTACGTGATCTGTTAACCAAGGTCGATCGTTCCGAGGAGCTTGAAGAATTGCTGGAGCGAGTGCTTAACAACGCAGACGATCTTCAGGCACTGAACTCAGATCTGAGCAGCACAGAGGGAGACAAGGGATGAGTCTTGAAACACGCACCGAAGAAGCGGTACTGGAACAAGAAACTGGGTCGGTCAGTTTGCTGGAACAAGCTATTGGAGCTACCAAGCAAACGGAAAGCAGTCGCGCAGAGGAGCTGATTCGGACTCTGACTGAAGAGGCGATGAAAGGCACGGTGACCTGGAACAAAAACCTGGCCGTTACGTTCAATCAGGCAATTTCGCGCCTTGATCAGATGATCTCTGGCCAGCTTGCTGAAATCCTGCACCAGGAAGAATTCCAGAAACTGGAAGGTTCATGGCGCGGTATGCACCATCTGGTAATGAACTCTGAAACCAGTGCTATGTTGAAAATCCGTGTCCTTAACCTGAGCAAGCAGGAACTGCACAAGGATTTGTCTAAGGCGGTTGAGTTCGATCAGAGTCAGATTTTCAAGAAAATCTACGAGTCCGAGTTTGGCACGCCAGGTGGTGAACCATACGGCATGATGATCGGGGACTACGAATTTAATAGCCACCCGAATGACATCGAGACCCTGAGCCTCATGTCTAATGTCGCAGCGGCAGGTTTCTGTCCGTTTGTATCGGCTGGATCTTCCGGCATGTTCGGCTTTGATGACTGGACCGAGCTGTCCAGGCCTCGGGATCTTGAGAAAGTATTTGAATCGCTTGAATACACTAAGTGGCGCTCGTTCCGCGATAGTGAAGACTCCCGCTTTGTAACCCTGACTATGCCTCGGGTTCTGGCGCGTCTGCCTTATGGTAAAGCTACAAAGCCTGTTGAAGAATTTGGATTTGAAGAGCTGGAAGTGGATGCTGAAACCGGCATGGCGGTGAAGCCTGAGCATGACGACTACTGCTGGATGAATGCTTCTTACGTACTTGGCAGCCGCATGACGAATGCGTTCTCCAAATATGGCTTCTGCACTGCGATTCGTGGTGCCGAGGGTGGCGGTAAGGTAGAGGGCCTGCCTGCGCATATCTTCCGCAGTGATGATGGAGATCCCGACCTCAAGTGTCCGACTGAAATCGGAATCACCGATCGGCGTGAGGCAGAGCTGAGCAAGCTGGGTTTCCTGCCTTTGTGCCACTACAAAAACACTGACTATGCCGTTTTCTTCGGTGCTCAGACCTGCCAGAAGCCAAAGATCTACGATAATCCTGATGCTACTGCAAACGCAGCAATCTCTGCGCGCCTGCCTTATATGATGGCAACTTCGCGGTTTGCTCATTATCTGAAGGTAATGGCTCGTGACAAGATTGGCTCGTTCATGGAAGCGGATGATGTAGAAAACTGGCTGAATCGCTGGATTATGGGCTATGTCAATGCCTCAGAAGGCGGTGGTCAGGAAATCCGTGCAAAATTCCCGCTGGCCGATGCAAAGGTACAGGTGCGAGAGATTCCGGGTAGCCCGGGTTCCTACAACGCCATCGCCTGGTTGCGTCCATGGTTGCAGATGGAAGAGCTGACCACATCTTTGCGGCTCGTCGCCAAGATTCCGGAAATCGGTAACTGATGAGGCCTCCCGGGGAGGCTCCGGGAAACCTTGGAGTAGGCATGAGCTCAGCATTGTCATTTGTCGAGCAGGATTACATCACCCGTCGTCAGGCTGCTGGCAGCACCTCTGCACCTTTGTGGCGCAGAGGGCTGTTGGAGCGAATGATTGCAGAGACAGATGATCAGCAAGCGCTGATGCTGTTTCTGAGTCAGTATCCGGGGCGCAAGGGGTGGACGCGGGACCAGATTCGGGCGGTACTGGCTGATCATATTCTGCGTCTCGACCGGCTTATCAATGCTCAGCTCAATGCCATACTTCACCATCAGGATCTTAAAGATCTTGAAGCTCACTGGCGCGGAGTCAGCCTTCTTGTTGAGCAGGCAGCGCAGGATGCGCAGCAGGATCAGGTCAAGATCAAGGTGCTGGATGCGTCTTGGGATATTATTTCTGCAGACTTTGCGCGGGCTATTGAGTTTGATCAGTCCAAACTGTTTGCCAAGATCTATTCCGAGGAATTCGGCAGTCCGGGAGGAGAGCCTTTCGGCCTGCTTCTGGGCACCTACAGTATCAGCCACCGGACTCAGGGCGGAGTCGCAAATCTGGAAACACTTCGGGAGTTGTCACAGGTTGCTGCGGCGGCATTTGCGCCATTGATTCTCAATGCCGAACCAAGCTTTTTTGGTGTGGATCATTACGCAGAACTCACGGGTGTGCGAGATCTGGAAAGCCACTTTTCCCAGGTGGAACTGAGCGCCTGGCGCTCCCTGCGGGATACTGAAGACTCCCGCTTTCTCGGGTTAGCTGTTCCAAGAATGTTGATGCGGCCGCCTCACCGGGAGTTAGGTGAAGGGGCTGAAGCATTTGGTTTTCTGGAGCATCGGCAGATTACTGACAGGGACTACCTTTGGGGCCCTGCGTGCTTTGCTTTTGGAACAGTTGCTATACGCGCGTTCTGCGAGTCGGGATGGTTTTCCCAGATCCGTGGCTTTCGGCCGGGACGTGTTGCCCATGGCACCGTTGATAACATGCCTGAGATTGCGGAAATAAATCCGTCTGGCCTGCTGTTTCCAACACGTCAGGCTGTGGATTGGCAGATTAGTGACCGTATGGAAAAGGCTCTGGCGGAAGAAGGATTCCTGCCTTTAGTGCCCTTGCCGAACACGCCCATGCTTGTGTTCCACTCTGTACCGTCAATACAGCAGCCCGAGCGGCATGAGACAACAGCGGCGGATGTCAGCGCGCGGCTCTCCTCGATGCTGCATTACATACTGTGTGTTTCAAGATTTGCGCACTATTTGAAGGTAATGGGGCGAGACCGCATAGGCGGATACCGGACGCCGGAAGAGTGCGAAGCCCAACTGCAACGCTGGATCCACGGCTATACCATGTCAACCGAAAATGCATCCGACGGCCTGCGGACGAAGTTCCCGCTACGTGATGCGCGGGTGACGGTTAAAGCGCGGGCCGGAGAGCCGGGGAAATACTATTCGATCATACATCTACAACCCCATTTCCAGCTTGATCAGCTGGTAAGTGGTTTACGGCTGGTTACCGAGCTGACACCGGTGGATGGCCACTGAGCCGACCACCCGGTTTTATATTTGAACGGAGGAGTAGGAAATGGATGTCATCAAGCAGCATTTGGCGGGCGGAAATCTGGCTCAGGCTATCGAAGAAGTCCAGAAACAGGTAAAAGCGCAGCCTGCTGCGGCAGAGTTGCGGGCTTCTCTGATTGAACTCTTGTGTGTGGCGGGTGACCTTGCGCGCGCGGATGACATGCTGGGCTCGCTCGCCCGTCACCACCCGGAGTGGTTGGCCGGTGCAGCGAACCTTCGCCAGCTCATCCGGGCACAACAGGCCCGGCTGGATTTCCACCAAGGCAAGCTGGCGGAGGACTCAGTGGTGTGTGAAAGCCCAAACCTCCAGTCAATACTGGCGCTGAGAGTTGCGTTGAATGAGCAGGATTATGCGGCAGCCGAGGCTGCGGCCACCAGTCTGGAGCAGCAAAGACCAGCGTCTGAGTTCCGGCTTGGTGACGTAAGTGGCGACATACGTGACTGTGACGATAGTTTGTGTGATTTTCTGGAGGCCTTGAGTGCTGAAGGTAAGTTCTATCTTTGGCGCTGGTCTGAGATTGATTCCATTGATTTTCATCCGCCGACCTCACCGGTTGAACTGGTATGGCGCCGGGCGGATGTTGAACTGGTATCAGGTAAGCAGGGAGAGGTGTTTGTTCCTCTGGTGTATTCCGATAGTCACACTGATGCTGAACGGCTGGGACGTGTGACAGAGTGGCACGCCCACTCTGACGGGCTGGTAACCGGCAGGGGGCTCAAGCAGTTTCTTGTGGGTGACGAGGCTGTTGGGCTGGCGGATGTGAAACGGGCAGAGCGAGTAGCAGCAGTTTATGCCGACTGATCGCAATGTACGCCTTCAAATGAATCTGCTGGACCGGTTGGCGGCAGACCATAGCGCCAAAGCGACGGTGATGACCATTCGTCAGTCCGTCCGCCGGGATCTTGAAGCGCTCCTGAATACCAGGCGATCGTGGCTGGTGCTTCCGCCTGAGTTACGGGAGCTCAAACAGTCGGTACTTGGCTACGGCTTGCCTGACTTTACGGTGATGGACCTGGGGACAGAAGAAGCCCGGCAATGGCTGTGCGAGGAAGTGCGGCAAACCATTGTGCGGTTCGAACCAAGGCTGACACGCATCGAAGTGATTGCTGAAGAGGGTGATACGCCCCTTGATCGCACCATGAGGCTGAGGATTGATGCAATTCTGCTGGTTGACCCGGTGCCCGAGCCAGTGGCATTCCGCTCCGATCTTGAGCCAGTAAATCTCTCCATGACGCTTCAGGAGTGTGCCTGATGAGTGATGAGCTCCTTCAGTACTATAACCGTGAACTTGCCTACCTGCGGCGGCAGGGGGCTGAGTTTGCCAAAACCTACCCCAAAGTGGCGGGTAATCTGCGTGTCAGTGATGAATCCGTAGAGGATCCTCATGTCTCACGGTTGCTGGAGGGGGTCGCATTTATGACCGCCCAGATTCGGCGGCGGCTGGATAACCATTTTCCGGAGCTGACGGATATCCTTATGGGGAATCTGTTTCCTGATTATCTGGCCCCGATTCCTTCAATGACGGTGATTCAGCTAAAAGCCGGTACATCACAGACTCATTGTGCGGCTTTGGATAAGCAGCAGCGTTATGAAACGACTGTAGAAGGTTTGCCGCCCTGTGAGTTCCGGTCACCGGCAAGCCACTATCTGGCGCCGGTAGAGGTTATAACTGCAGCGTTTGAAAATGCTCCCTTCGATGCCCCGAGACCATTGGGTTCAGAGGGTGCCCGTAGTGTTATCAAACTCCGGCTCAGGTCGCCTTTGCCGTTCAGTGAGATAAATCTGCCATCGCTGAGGTTTTATCTGCATGGCCAGACTCATCTGAGCAACGAACTCTATGATCTTATCCACCGCTCAGGCATTGGTTTCGCGATTGCGCCCACTACTGATACCCGGCAGCTGCGTTTCTTCAGTGTTCAACATATCAATGCACCGGGGTTTGAGGCCGACGATGCCTTGGTTCCCTACAGCAAGCGGAGTTTCGATGGCTTTCGGCTGCTGACAGAGTTCTTCCAGTTTCAGGAGAAGTTTCTGTTTGCCGAATTTACGGGGCTTGACGGCTTTTGGCCCGAGCATGAAGAAGTTGACCTGTATGTTTATCTGGGCGAGGCCTCCGGAGAACAGGAAAAGAGCTTCATTCCGGAGCATATGAGGCTTTGGTGTGTACCTGCCGTTAACCTGTTTGACGAAATTCTGGAACCGGTAAGCAATGACGATTCCAATCATGAGCATCGGTTGATTTCCCGGTTCCGTGGTGCTGATACCTATGAGGTTGTCAGCGTGGAGTCTGCCAGTTTGGTGGAGAACGAAAACGTTCGTGAAATGGCACCCTTCTATGGCATGGGCCACCCCCGGTGGCAGTCTGGCCTGGACGTGTTCTGGCACCTGGAAAGGCGTGAAGCGAGTTGGGCTGGCGGTCAGTATGAACCGGGCTTTGAAACATGTCTGACTCTGGTCGATCGTCGTTTCAACCGACGTGTACTTGAAGACTTGCCTCAAGGCGAGATCCTGATGGTCAATGCCTGGTGCTGCAACCGGAATATCCCTGAGCGTCTGCCTTTTGGTGGCGGGGAGCCCCGCTTTCGGGCAATTGGTGAGCCGCTTGTTGAGGAGGCAGTAGCTTTAGTGCCGCCAACACCGACTACCCGAGTGGACCTGTCAGACGGAGCCAGGTGGGAGTTTGTTCAGCAGTTGAATCTTGAACACTTCACCGGTAGTGACGCGCTGAGTCGCCTGAAAGCAGTACTGCGCCTGCATGATGTCAGGCACACCCCGGAAACCGAGGCGCTGATAGAGGGGATAGAACAGGTAAAAACCCGTCGCATTGCGGCCCGCGTTGGCAAGGGCGTCCATAGCGGTATATGCCAGGGCACAGAGATTTGTATAACTTTTTCCCGGTCAAACTATGCGGGCACCAGTATTTATCTGTTCTCGGCTATTCTTGACCGGTTTTTTGCTCAGTTTGCACAGATCAATACGTTTACCCGGGTTCGGATTCGATTGGAGGGGCACCACCGAGATTATTACCTCTGGCCTGCCCGGGCCGGCGAGAGAGAACTGTTGTAATGGCAACTTCCACCACGTTGTTCAAGGCCGTCTGGAAAGCAGAGCGCCAGTTAATCAACAACCACTCTGGCTACCATCGAGTGGGCCATGATGGGTGGCCAAACAAGGAGGTGGTCCGTTTCCGGTCCAGCCAGAACCTTGGGTTTGCAGGACAGGATCTTGTCCGTGTCGAAACCAGTCGGGAGGACGATGGCACCATCCTGCATGAAATGATGACAGATCTCATGGGTCTGACGGGAGCCCGGGGTGCATTGCCTGCTTGTTTTACGGAGCGGGTTCTTGAGCAGGTGAGAGAGAGATCTCCTGCTACCCGGGACTTTCTCGATCTGTTTAATCACCGGCTGATTTCACTGTTTTATCGAAGCTGGGAGAAAACACAGCCATCTGTGCATCAGGAACGGCCTGACCCCGATATTTTTACACGAATCCTGAAATCCCTGACCGGTTGCGAACAGAACTGGCAACTGTACTACGGCGCAGCATTTGCGCGCCGCGCACGCTCCGCCAGTACGTTGCGCTCCGTTCTGGAAGATATAGTCGGTATGAGTGTGGAAGTGCGTACGTTAAGGGGGGAGTGGGCTCCTCTGGCCCGGGAGGATCAATCTGTCCTCCCGGGCAGGAAGCAGCCTGAGGGTCAGCATGCCACGCTCGGCTGTGCTGTGCTGGGGAGTCGGGTATGGATGGCAGATAAAGGGCTGGATGTCGTTTTTAGCCCGAAGTCCCGGGAGCAACTCGTATCTGTCCTCCCCGGCGGTGTATATAGCAAGACCGTATCACAGGTAGCTCAACAACTGGTCAGTGGCCAGATGCGTGTTCGTTATCGTTTGTCAGCCCGCGCTGCTCACCTGACCCACACTGTGCTGGGGCGTCACGGTCGGCTTGGTGCTGATAGTTTTATTGGAGCCCGGCCCGAGTCAGTGAAGGTGGTCGAGGTCAGTTTCAAACCAAGCCAAGGAAAGGACTGAATTCATGTCTGCAATGACACTCAAATCCCTAGTCGAGAAACTCAATGACGCGGGAAAGGAATCTCTGGAAACGGCCGTGGGTCTATGCTTTCAGCGGACACACCATACGGTTGAACCCGAGCATTTGCTTAAGAGCATGGTCCGTAATGAAGACCCGGATCTTACAGGCGTACTGCGGTATTTCAATCTGGACACCGCGCGTCTGGACGCTCAGCTAGATAGTGGGTTGGAGACTTTCAGAACTGGCAGTGGTGCAACACCCAGCCTCGCGCCCAGACTAGTGGACCTGTTCCGTCAGTGCTGGCTAGACACTTCGATCGAGTTCGATGAACCCGAGATGCGCGGTGCCACTATGCTGTACAGCATGTTGAGTGATCCTTCCATGGCAGCTTTGGTAACAAGGCACGCAAGTGAACTTAACGGGATCGATCCTGCGCGCTTGCTTGCCGAATGGCCAGGTATTCGCGCAACGCTTGCGCAGGAGGTAGCTACTTCGCCGCAGCCGGCAAAAGCACGGGCCGGGAAAGAACAGCATCTTGCCAAATACACTATCGACCTTACAGCTCAGGCGAACGCAGGGGAGCTGGATCCGGTCATTGGCCGGGACGATGAAATCCGCCAGGTGATTGATATTCTGACCCGTCGGCGTCAGAACAACCCGATACTTACGGGTGAGGCCGGAGTCGGCAAGACCGCGGTTGTTGAGGGACTGGCACGGCGGATTGCCGAAGGTAATGTACCGGATGTGCTGAAGCCGGCACGCCTCTTAACCCTGGACCTTGCTTTATTGCAGGCTGGCGCAGGCGTAAAGGGGGAGTTCGAAAATCGCCTGAAAGGCGTTATCGAAGAAGTTAAAAGTTCCGAGCAACCGATCATTCTGTTCATTGATGAAGCTCATAACATGGTGGGCGCAGGTGGCCAGGCCGGACAGAATGATGCTGCCAATCTGCTCAAGCCAGCACTGGCACGCGGAGAATTGCGCACTATTGCTGCTACAACCTGGGCTGAGTATCGAAAGTTTTTTGAAAAGGATGCGGCGCTTACTCGCCGCTTTCAGGTCGTGAAGGTGGATGAGCCTGATGAGGCAACGGCTATTCAGATCCTTCGTGGGCTGGTACCAACGCTTGAAGCGCACCATGGGGTGGCGATTGCAGATGACGCGTTGAAAACAGCCGTGGTGCTTACAACCCGGTTTCTGGCGAGCCGCCAACTGCCGGATAAAGCGGTAGCCTTGCTCGACACCGCGTGTGCCCGGGTGGCAATGAGTCAGGCGAGTGTGCCGGCTTCTGTGGAACGGGCAAGGGCTGAGGTAACAGGGCTGGAGCAGGAGTTGGCGCTGTTGTCCCGCGAATCCCGGCTAGGCGTTGATCATGGCGATCGGCAAGATACACTGCAAACCCGCCTCCATGTAGCCGGTGAATCTCTGGCTCAGCTGGAGGCTGAGTGGGCAGACGAAAAGGCCCTGGTTCAGGAGGCCGCTGAAATCAGCAAGGCTTTGCTGGAAGACGAAACCCATGAGGGCAAGCAGCGCTTGAATGAAATACGGGCCAGCCTTGGTGAGCGCGAGCAAGTCATGGTGCACTGGCAGGTGGATACGCAACTGGTATCTGAGGTGCTGTCTGACTGGACCGGTATCCCCTTTGGCCGGATGCAGTCCGATGAGGTTGCAGGGATATTGAATCTCGCCTCGACCCTCAAAACCAGAGTCACGGGCCAGGACCATGCTTTGGATGACATAGCACGCACCATTCAGGTTGCCCGGGCCGAGCTGGCTGATGAGAAGAAGCCCTTGGGCGTATTTCTGCTGGTGGGCCCAAGCGGCGTGGGTAAAACCGAGACCGCCATGGCATTGGCTGAACAGGTCTATGGTAGTGAATCCAACATGACCGTTATCAATATGTCGGAGTTCAAGGAAGAACATAAAGTGTCCCAGCTGGTTGGCTCGCCACCAGGCTACGTGGGGTATGGTGAAGGGGGCGTGCTGACTGAAGCCGTCCGCCGAAAACCCTATAGCGTGATCTTGCTTGATGAGATGGAAAAGGCCCACCCTGGGGTTCAGGACATTTTCTATCAGGTGTTTGATAAGGGTTCTTTGCGAGATGGTGAAGGGCGTGATGTCGATTTCCGGAATACAGTGATGCTGATGACATCAAACGCAGCCTCGGAACATATCTCTGATCTATATGTGGATGAGCTGACTGCGCCAGAGCCCGAAGCATTAAAGGATGCGATATGGAATGACCTGCTGGCTATCTTCAAGCCCGCCTTTTTGGGGCGAACGGTGGTATTGCCTTATCGGCCGCTGGGTGACGAGCAGTTGCGGACAATTACTCGAATGCAGCTGGAGAGAGTGTGCAAGCGGGTTCAGACACAGCATGGTATTGCGCTTGAATATAGCGACGGAGTTATAGAGCAGATTGCAGGTAGCGGACACCAGGCGAGTACCGGTGCCCGAAATATTCAGCAGGTTATTCAACGCGAGATACTGACACGGCTTTCAGATGTGCTGCTTAATGCGATAGCAAATGACAAGCCGCTGAAAGAGCTGCGAATAACGTTTGATGATAACCAGTTCAATATCGGTAGTTGACGAGTGGGCAGGGGAAGCATCATGAAAATAACGGTGTTGTGTCAAAAAGAATTTCGATTTTTGTTAGGTGCACCGTTTAAAATTTTGCTACTCCTGTTACTATTTTTAGGTGGATGTGCATCCCATAGTAAGCCGGTCACTCTATATGATACGTACATTGAATATACATATAGAATTGAGGCTCGGGATTATGCTTATATATTGAATAATCTGATAACCCAGTCCATGGGTACTCGGGGTATAGAAAAATTCTCGGAATTTCCTGATTATTTCCCGATCCTGGCGGATTTGCCTGGTATTTTGGTTAAGAAAAAGGAACATTTTGAATTGCGGGACGGTAACTTTGGTTGCTTAACGCTTAATGGATTTGATCGATTTGATCGACCAGCTGTTATAAAGATGGAGTTTGGAAGAGAGCAGGGAAGCTGGAAGCTGGGGTATGTTTCAGTTGATTACCTCAATGTACCGTCAGAATTTACGGGCGCAGCCGTGTGCCCGAAACGACGTATATAGCATCAGGGCCTGGCAGTATGCCTCTGGTCTTCTCTCTTTGTATCGCTATCTAAAAGCTGGACACAAACCCAAGAATCCGAGGTTCTGACCATAAGTCAGAATCAGGGTAACCATGTCCTCGTTACAGGACGTAACTTAAAAAGCAAGGAGATACACATGCAAGCGAATACCTACCTGGATTACGAAGGTATTAAGGGTGAAACTACCGCAGAACAGTTCAAGGATATGATCACTGTTCTGACCATGGACTTTAACGTTCACCGGGAGATTTCTTCTTACACCGGTACCGCTATGGACCGTGAAGCTTCTGCGACCCGCCTTGGCGATATTACATTCACTAAGCTGCAGGACAATGCTTCTACGGATCTGTTCAAGGAAGCCACTGTTGGTAAAGGCAAAAAAGCGACTTTCTACGTGACCAAGCAGGGTGACGCAGTTGAAGAAATCATGAAGATCGAACTGACCGACGCCATGATCTCCAACTACTCTGTTTCTGTTTCCGGTGATCGTCCGGTTGAGTCCATCACTGTTTCCTACACCGAAATGATGATGACTGTTACTCCGACTGATGACAAAAACAGCATCACTGGGCCGAAAGTATACGGCTACAGCGGTGTTAAAGGTCAGCAGTTCTGATAACAGGCTCAGGACTAACAGGGGAAGCCCTTTGGGTTTCCTCTGCTCTTTTTGTTCACCGAAACCAGGAAGGCGCGGCGATTCATGGGCAAGGAAAAGCAGCATCATTTTCTTCAGATTCACAGCTCTCTCGGTAAAGACGCTCTGGTACTGGAGCGGCTGAAAGTGCGCGAGGGCATGTCACGCCTGTTTGAGGTGCGGGTCGGGTTTACCGCTAATCAACGGATTGCTGATATGAAGAAGCATATTGGCGAGGGGGTAACCGTCACCCTGAAGGTCGGGTCAAAAGATGGTGGTGGTGAAAAGCACTTCCATGGTCACTTTCTCAGCATGTGGGAGCTGGGGAAGCCTCTTCACAACAGTGATGGCCAGCGTTACGAGGCCATTATCGTACCTAAGGCCTGGTCTGCAGCCAATCGCACCAACTGCCGGATCTTTCAGGATAAAACCGTTAAGAAAATTGTTGAGACGATCCTGGGGGAACATGGGGTCGCGTTCAGCTGGAAGCTGAAAAAAGGGCTTTATACCTACCGATATTGCGTTCAGTACAATGAAACCGACTGGGACTTTGTTTGCCGGTTGCTGGCTCACGAAGGTCTGTGTTTCCATTTTGAGCATTCCAGTGGCTCTCACACTATGGTCATTACTGATCATGAAAAGGCCTGGTCAAAGGCTGTTGAGGGTTCTGTCGTATTCTGTTCCAGACCAACGGGTGTGGCGCATATTTCCAGCTGGTACGCCGGTTTTAAGGCAACAGCAAACTCCATCATCGAGCATGGTTTCGATTTCGAAACTCCCAAACAGAAGGTCAAGGCTACCAGTAGTGAACAGGTACCTGGGGCACCATTTGGCTCCCGAGAGCTGTTTGGGTATTTCGGTGAAGATAGGCCCATCAAGGATGGCGCCAATCTGGCAGCTCTGCACCTGAAAGGCATTGCTCAGGAATCCGAGAGTTACCGGGCTGTATCCGATTACCGCTCTTTTGGGGTTGGCCTGACCTTCTCTTTTAAAGAGCATGAAGACGAGATTCCACCACACAATGAATTTGTGATCACGGAAGTGGCAATTGAAGCTTCGGTGCCGCTGAACGCGGACAATCAGCCCTCTATGGGCAACTTTTTTTACACTAATAGCTTCCGGTGCATACCAACAAAAGCACCTTATGTGCCCCGAAAACTGCCTAAGCCAATGGTTCCCGGTTTGCAAACGGCAACCGTTACCTGTGCCCCAGGCGAAGAAATCTACGTGGATGAACACGGCCGCATCAAGGTCCAGTTTCATTGGGATCGCGAGGGCCAGTATGACCAGAAAAGCTCCTGCTGGATTCGAGTGGCTCAATCCTGGGCAGGCGAGAATTGGGGGGCACAGTTTATCCCCCGGGAAGGCCAGGAGGTGCTTGTTGAGTTCCTCAGTGGTGATCCGGACCTGCCGCTGATTACCGGTTCTGTTTATAACGGCAAAAACAAAATGCCGTATGAACCCTTATCCAAAAAGAATATTTCAGGCCTTAAAAGCCGGTCTACCACCAAAGGCAGCGGTGCCAACTACAACGAAATCAGTTTCGACGACACCATCGGCAAAGAACTCTTGCTGATGCACGCCGAAAAAGATCACACGCTGACGGTTGAACACGACCAGACGGATGAGGTTGAGAACGACCGCACCACAACAATCGGTAATGATGACACGCTGATCGTCAAGAACGACCAGACAGATGACATCAAAAATGACCGCACCACGACGGTTGGAAACAACGATACCCTGGCGGTCAAAAACAACCAGACGGTGGACATCACTGGTGCTCAGGCTACCACTGCGGGGAAAACCATAACGATTGATGCCGGCCAGAGCATTACCCTGAAAACGGGTGCGGCAAGCCTGACGATGGAGGCCTCTGGCGCAATATCCATCAAGGGGACCAGCATCAGCGTAGAAGGTGTCACTATTGATATGAAAGCCGCGAAGATAAGCCTTAACTAATCCACGGGCCTTGCGCTGGAGTATCTGTAGATGCTTGAAAGCCTGCTTAAGCAGCGGAAAGCGCTGCTGGACAATCCGCAGTCGCCCTTGGTGCTGTTGCGGCAACTCGACAGGCGCCTTGTGCTTTGGTGTGAGCACCATCCTCAGGAATTGGCAGGGGATATATGGCGAACGGCTCAAGGTGATACTCCGGCTTTCTGGTCGGGGGCACTGAGGCTTGAGTTGATTATGCGGCTGCGTGCCGGCTCGTCTGACGAGAGTATAGAGTGGGCGGAGTGGGAGACGGGCAATGAATACGATACGGGAAGCCACTGGCAAATGCTGGCGTGCAACTCTGGTGCAGGGCTCCCTGAAGTATGGCCGGAATCTCCACAGCAACAGTTATGGGCAGCTATGGCTGCCATCCGGCGAGGGCAGGAAGCGAGAGTAGGTGCCTGTTGGCAAGCCTGTGCAGGCATGCAGGCTGGCGTGATACTGATGAGCGAGCCCGCTGTTAAGAGCCTGATGCCAGAGTTGTGGCATACCGGGCAGCCATTCTGGCGAGAGTGGTTTTTTCCGTTGCTGTTGGCTGCGCCAGAACAACTGCAGCCGGCTATGATTAATTGGCTTGCCGGGAAAGTGAGTGATGCCTCGGTGATCGACGCCATGGGCATTTCGGGAAGTGATCGTTTTATGCCGTTGCTCGTAGAGGTGGCAGCCCATGGAGACGAACAGGGAGAAGTAGCGAACGAAGCCCTGCTGCGAAGGAAAGCCTCAGGGCAGGACCTTGGCCAGCGATACTGTCAATGGTGGGCGAACTGGTTGCGTGTGCAGGGTGCTCCCTGGTCGCTGTTCGGAGGCTGCTGGTGATGGCTGCGAATGAGCACCCCAAAGGCTGGCAGATCAGTGCCCTGGTTGGCGAAATTGCCGGTAGAGGTCTGGATGACTGGTTCCGGAGCGGGTTTGTTCCGGCGGCTTGTTCCGAGCCGGGGGAGGTACATGACGGGCTGTTAACACCCGAGCGGATACGCCCGTATTTATCCCCGAATTGCCCGGTATGGATAATACTTCCGGCCGCAGAACACCAGCATAGAGAGCAATGGCTTGCGGCGTTTACCGGCCATCCTGTGGAGATCGGCTTTGGGCGCGCAGGGCTGGCTCTGGCTGTTCGGGCAGTGGACCGTGCCGGGGTTGCTGCGCAGATACTGGCGGCAGACCTTCAGCCAGAGCTTCAGGTCCTTGCAATGGGTCTGAACCCTGGGGCCGGGCCCTGTATCCACTTCAGTGCTCTGGATGGAAGGCTGGAGGGCAACAACGACTTGGCGGCTCTGCTGAATAACGCACAGTCTGCGGTGCCGGAAATAGAAGTCCTGGTATGCCCGGGCACCCCACAGGGTTGTAGTTTTGAGCGAATCATGCCGTTTCTGGCCTGTCTTTCACGTTGGAACCGGCCGGCTTTGCGCTGGGAGTTCCCGGAGCTGGTGCTGGACGCCCCGGGTGTTCTGGGTGGCCTTTGGGGATTGTACTGGCTTCTGGATGGATACCGGATAGGCGACTGGCGCCAGCCGGGGGCATTGCTGCTGCTGGATGCAGTCAGTCCTCTGGCTGGAATCATCGCGGTTGGCTGTAACGAAAGGGATGTCGCCGGTGCAGTGCCTCGGCCAGTGACCAAAGGCTTCGAACATGACAGGACGGTGGATGCATGAACTTGCAATTGAGCGGCAGTGTTGGCCGGGGTGGCGAGAATCGGGGCAGTGATATAAAGCTGATCCGGGCACTTTTGAACGTGCACCGGCGCCAGCAGTCCCTTCCACCACTGGTAGTAGATATCAGCCCTGGCGCCGACCTGGACGCGGCCATTGCACGCTTTCAGAGTGATCGCGGCGTCAATGTTGCTTCCGGCCTGGTTGGCAAGGGTAGCCAGACCTGGATCTGGCTGAACGAAGTTTTGGCGAATAGCCGGACCCGGGTTGCCATTGTTCCTCCATCCATGGGGGCATTGACGTGGGCAGCAGAAGGTCAGGAAGGTGGGCGGTACCATAGCCGGATTCTGCACGTACCCTCGGCCTCATCCGGTCTGACTGTCGGCCGCGGCTATGATTTGAAAGAACGTTCGAGAGTAGAGGTAACACAGCACCTGTCGGCTGCCGGCCTGAGTGCGGGCCGTGCATCGACGATAGCCGGCGCAGCCCGCTTGTCTGGAGCTGTCGCAGAACAGTTCATTATTGACAGCGATTTGCTGGATTTTGAGATCAGCGCCGCAGTGCAGTTGCAGTTGTTCGAAAAGGTATATCGGGAGATGGAGCAGGATGTTATTCGCATCTGCAACAAGCGTGATGTGAAGGAACGCTATGGTGTAACGGACTGGAATGCCCTTGATTCCCGCATTAAGGACGCCTTGGTAGACCTTCGGTTTCGTGGGGATTACACAGGTACCACGCGCCGCCAGGTTCAGCCCCCGGTTGTTGCAAATGATCTGGATGCTTTCCGGAAGGTCATAAGTGACGGGGCATTGTGGACTAATGTGCCAGCTGATCGCTTTCAACGGCGTGTCCGGTATCTGGCGTGAACCTTATGAAGATAGCGTGCCGGCAAAACGGAGATAAACCGTGAGTATGAGCTTTTTTTGGAGATGGCTGCTGATATTGCAGGTGTTATCCGTGACGGTGGAGGCCGGGGGAATTGCTCCTCCAGTGGTGGACGCCAGAGTTATGGAAGTGGGGGTAGTTCGACACCAGGATGCCTTGTGGCGCTACACCCGCTTCAGCACTGAGAGTGATTACCCATGCCTGAGGTTTGAAGCGATCAATCCCGACCAGGGGTGGCGCGTAGTGGAGCGGCTGGATATATGTGACATCACACTTCAGGGTGGTACCACACTCGACTTCAGAGACACCGCATACACAGGTTTCTCCGTGGTTGAATTCAGCCGGGAGCACAGTGCCTTTACCTTTGAGGTGGAATACATTCGCCGGACGGCGCCGGGTGAGCAGAGTGTGTCGTGCACATTGCCCCTTTCTCAGAACGGGAGCTTCGGTAACTTAGTGTGCCGGTGATGAATAACTACACCGGGAGGGCCAAGCTGGCCAGATTTTACACAGGAAGTATTAAGCAGGGATTGCACAAGTATGGCCAGTCATATCGAAATTAACGGAGCAGATGGCTACAAGTACATTATTGTGCGGCCAGACACTTACGATGGTCCTCAGGGGCCGGAAAACGCTGAAGGCAATGAAGACTGGAGCCAGTGGTTGCGCAATCGCTTCAGCCCTGGATTCGCCAATGAAAGTACTCAATGGCTGAGTGTACTTCAAAGCCACGGCGTATCACTTCACGTAGCCAACAATAGTGACCTGCTGTTCCGGCATGTTGCCCAGATGCTTCGGGAAAGGCAGCTGGCTATCTACAAAGTACCCTTGAACAGTCTGCCTCCCGGGGAAGGTAGTGGCGGTGGTGGCGGTGGCAGCAGCACTGCCCGTACGGGCAACGCTCCGGTAAGTTCTGCATCATCGGCCCCCGCTGGCAGTTCGAAGGCCAGGCAGGCCGATACTGATGACCCCGGTGCCAGCAGCGATGATATGCAGTGTCAGGGTGACCCGGTAGCACCTGTTACCGGCGAGGAAATCCTTGATATCGAGGATTTTGTTATAGATGGCCCCATGCCCCTGAAGTGGGTGCGTCGCTACCGCTCCAGCTACTGCGAACGCCAGGTGGGCTTCGGAGCAGGCTGGGCCATTACGTGCCTGCGGCAGATCCGGCTTGATGACGATCACCTCTGGATACTCGATAGCGAAGCCCGCTCCCTGCATCTGAAAGCACTAAAACCTGGCGAAGTAACCTGGCAGCTCCATACAGGCCTGAGAGTGGAGCGCCGCCGGGACAACCAAATGGTGCTGACCGAAGCCAACGGCATAGCCTGGAGGCTGGCCACACAGGACCACAAAACCTGGTGGCCCGTCAGTGTGCAGAGCCTGACAGGCCAGCAGTGGCGTTTCCATTATGATACTGAATACAGGCTTTCCCACCTGCGGCTGAATGCCCAGACTGCTGTGGCGTTCAGCTACAGCAAGCATCACCCGGAACGGGTACAGGCGATACATCTGGAAAACGGTGACCAGCGTCGTCTCTTGGCTTTATACAGCTACGATGACCTCGGCAACCTGCTGCGGGCCGAAAGCGATCATGGCACTGAGCAGTACCAGTATCAGGGGCATTTACTAACCCACCGTGAACTACCCACCGGGTATACCTTCCACTTCGAATGGCAGGGCCATGGAGAGAGTGCGCGGTGTCTTCGCAGCCGGGGTGAGAAGGGCCACCATGACTTCCGGTTTGAGTACCAGCCCGAGCGTTACCAGACTCAGGTACACGATGCTCATGGTCATACTCAGGTCTTTCACTACGACGACAACGGCCGCATCCTTGCACGGCAGGACCCGGACGGCGCTCTCTGGCAGTGGGCCTACGATGGTTTAGGCCGGTTGGTACAGGAAATCCGCCCCGATGGCGCCCAAACGAACCACCGATACGACCGCCAAGGCCGTAAAACGGAGACCATCGGGCCGGATGGCCGCAGCCACAGTTGGCATTACAACGAGCTGGGTTTCTGCATATCTGAAACACTTCCTGACGGCCGTACACACAGGCGCCGGGTTGATCTGGTCGGTCGCCTGCTCAGCGAAGATCGCCCCGATGGCAGCCAGTGGAATTACCAGTACGATGCCGAGGGGTGGCCCATACAAGCTGCGAGCTCCACAGGAGAAACCACCGAACTGGGCTGTGGGGACACCGGCCAGATCCTTGCCAGTAACCGCAACGGCCAGCTTCGGCGCTTTGCCTTCCATCCGGATGGCCGCGTGGCGGGTAAGCTGGAACAGGGCTTGGTGACCCAATACGACTATCAAGGCCAACGCCTACTCGCCGTGCACCAGTACCCCGAACAAGCACCGGAACAAAAGCGCAGCCGCCAGTACCGCTATGATAAGGCTGGCCGCCTGACCGACTACACCACTGCCCATGGTAACCAGCACGGCTACGAATACGGCCCGCTGATGCGCCCACTGGCGTACCGCCGACCCGATGGCCACAAGGTTCAGTACCAGTACGATCTGGGCGAACGCCTGACAGCCATCACCCGCGCCGATGGTCAGCAGTGGCAGCTGGGCTGGAATGCCCGGGGCCATATTGACCGCTGTGCTGCACCCGATGGCCGTGACATCCGCTTTCAGTACAATGCCGCCGGGCAGATTACCCACCGGGAACACCCGGGCCTCTGGGCTCAGCGCACAGAGCGGGATCCGGCGAGTCGTGTACTGACCCAGATCAGCCAGGGCAAAGAGCGCAAAGCCGTCAGCCGCCACTACCAATATGACGCCCTTGGCCGCCGTACCCACGCCAGCTGCGCCGACCGCAAACTACACTGGGTGTGGAACAGCCTCGGCCAGATTGCCGAACACCATCAGGACAGCCACCGCACCAGCTACAGCTATGGTCCCGGTGGCCGGATCGAACAGATCCGGCTTCCCGACGGCACAGTCGTCCGTTACGGCTACGACCAGAAGGGCCGCTGGCATACCCTGAGCGTAAACGGTGATACCCTGATCCAGCGCAGCTTCGACAGCCAGAACCGGGAAGCCACCCGTACTGCCGGTGCCAACACCCAAAGCCAGCTGCACGACCGCTACGGCTGCCTGATCAAACGCAAATGGCAGGGCCAGCAAAGCGCCACCCGCCGTTACCGCTGGGATGCGGAAAACCGACTGGAAGCCACCGAAGACAGCCTGAGCGGCGCCACCCACTACCAACGGGACGGCCAGGGCCAGCTGATCAGAGAAAACGACACAGAGTTCCACTACGATCTGGGCGGCAACCGGGTGCCTGAAGGTGGCCAGCTCAAGCAGGACCGGCTGGTTGCCACCGCTGACGGCAAACGCCAGTACGATGCTCTGGGTGCAGAAGTCCGCATCACCGGCCAAACCACCGAACACCGTACCTTCGACGCCGAAGGCCAGCTGATCGAACTCAAACGTCCCGGCCTGCACATCACCTACGGCTACGATGCACTGGGTAGGCGAGCCTGGCGAAAAACCGACGCAGGCACCACCACCTATTTGTGGCACAACGATGTATTGCTGGGAGAAAAGAGCCCGAAAGGCGATTGGCAGTGGTACATCAGAGACCCACAAACCGATGAGCCGTTAATCACGCTGATCGACAACCAACCCTACTACTACGAACTGGACCACCGGATGATGCCCGTCCGTTTGTGGGATCAGAACGGCCAGAAGGTCTGGCAGGGCAACGCCGATGCCTGGGGCAACTGCCAGCCTGAAACATTCAACAATGCCATTCACCAGCCCCTCCGATTACCGGGACAGTTTGAGGATGAACTGACAGGCATCATCCAGAACCGGTTCCGGGATTATGATCCCGCCACTGGGCGGTATCTGACGCCGGACCCATACGGGATAAAGGGCGGGCTCAACAGTTACCGGTATACACCGAACCCGGTGGATTATGTTGATCCTTTGGGGCTGGATTTTGAGTTGGTTGTTACGACAAAAAATGCCCAGAAAGGCCCGGAAGCGGTGCTTGACGACGTTCCGGCACCCCCAGCGAGCGAATTGCCGGAGCCTGATAGTGAATGGATCGGGCTGAAGAAAAACGCAGATGAGGACCTTATCCTTTGTGTAGGCGAGGAAGCCTGTGCCGATCCAAGCAATGTAGCAGATGCCGGTTGGGGCGACGTGGCGGCGTGGGGCGCCATGCTATTGGTGGAACGGGTGCCTGTGGGGCGCGCTCTTGATAAAGTGCCTGTGCCAAAGGGTGTTCAGAACAAGATTGAGGAGGTGAGTGATAAGGTCTCAGAGACCATGACGGAGTTGCTGCCAGGTAAAAAAGGTAGCTGGAACAAAGCTCTGAATGGAGATCTGAAGCCAAACCATAAATATAAAGTGGGTGATAAGCTGTATGAAACCGATGAACTTGGGCGAGTAAACCGGGTTACCGGAGAGTTGCACCTGGGTACGCGGGATAGAAATACCTATCAACAGGCTAAATCAGCTAAAGAGGCAGGTATAAAGGATGGGTTGGCTGACGATGATGGTGGGCATTTGATTGCCTCCATATTTGATGGTGCTGGAGAGCAGATAAACTACGCACCCATGAATTCCAATCTGAACCGTGGTGCTTGGAAGAGTATGGAGAATGAGTGGGCAACTGCTCTTAAGGCCAAGCCGCCAAAAGAAGTCAAGGTTGATATAAGATCTGTATACAAGGGTGACAGTAAAAGGCCTGACAGTTTTATTGCAGAATATACGATTGACGGAAAGCCGTATAAACAACGTTTCAAGAACAAATCAAGAAAGGTTGATGGTTAATGAGAACTGTAGACGAAATATATAATAGCTTGGCGCAAGGAATTGTTGATCAACTATCCTCGGAATGGGAGACCGCTTGGATAAATGCAAAGGTACTTGATGATGCCGCAGGTGTTGATGGGGAATATAGAGTCGAAGGTGCAGATAACGTTTCGTATTTTAATGTAAAAGACGAAGCCTTTGATGATTTTGAGGAGCTTCATCAAATCACAACCGAAGGTGACAGTAATCGATGGAATCGGGCAAAGTTCGTCCTTGAACGTTCCGGTAAGTTCAGCATTGATTTTGAATGGGATCAGCAATTAGAAGATGAAATAAAAGCCAACTCTTGATTAAGGAGGGTCTGATTAAGGCCTGAATTTGCCGCTGAATCGCTTTTCAACTCGAAAAAAAACGATTCAACCGTCATTCGGGCGTTATTACCTCTTCATTCGTTTGTTTTTTGCCCGTTTCCCGCCATTTTGGCGGGAAACAGGCACGCTATCCCTACACCAGTAGGTATTTTTCACCGATCAGCAGATTGCTAAACGCGGCCAGCAAGTGCAATCGATGAGTGTTTTTCGCCAGGCCGCGATAGCGAACCTTGCTGTAGCCAAACACCTGCTTGATGTACCGGAAGGGATGTTCCACTTTTGAGCGAATGCTGGCTTTGATTTTCTCGGCTTTCAGTTTGTCCTCATCCAGCCCTTTCCGGGCACTGGGACGCCTGGCGATGAACCAGGAGACGTTCTTTCGGTGTTTATGTTCAGACCGTTTTGGAATACCGAGGTAGCCGGCATCACCAAAAACTCTCCGTTCTTCACCGTGCAGCAGGTTGCCGGAGGGGACGATGTCATGAACGTTGGCCGCGGTGCTTTCGATGCTGTGGATCAGTCCCAGTGTGTCGTCGACCCCAATGTGCATCTTCATGCCGAAGTGCCATTCGTTGCCCTTTTGGGTCTGGTGCATGTCCGGGTCGCGCTTGCCAGAACGGTTCTTCGTAGAGCTGGGCGCAGAAATGATCGTGGCATCCACTATGCTGCCTTCGCGCAGCATGAGACCTTGTTTCTCCAGGTGCTTGTTCACTTCTTTGAACAACACCTTGCCCAGACCATGGCGCTAAAGGAAGTGGCGGAACTTGAGAATCGTTGTCTCATCCGGCAGACGGTCCAGTTTCAGGCCAGCGAACTGTCGCATGGACTCAATCTCGTACAGGGCGTCTTCCATGGCGGGGTCACTGAGGTTATAGAACAACTGCATGCAGTGAACTCGGAGCATGGCAGACAACGGATAAGGAGGCCGTCCGTTCTCGCCCTTGGGGTAATAACGGGCCACCTTCTTCTCCAGCTGCTTCCACGGAATCAGCCTGTCCATCCGCTCCAGAAAAATCTCGCGACGGGTTTTGCGTTTTTTGATCTGGTACTCGGCTTCGGAGAAGGTAATCTGATCCACGGTGGCAACAATCCTATGTGGTTGACGATGGCCGTATTATCGCTGATTTTTGCGACTTATTCAGAGTCTCCTTAGTTATGAATAATTTAAGCGCAGATATTCCTGATCTATTGTATACCTCAAAAGACGGTAGCTTTCACGATTCCTTTGAAATGAGTCTTTTAGATGATGACGAAATTCCATTTGAAAGGATACCGAAGTTAAAGGGTCTAATTGTTGACTCTGAATCTGCGGAAGTCATTTCAATGTCCCTTTGTGCCGCTAGGTTGTTATGTTCGTGGGGAGATGAGTTTGGTCTTGAATTTATGGAAAGGCTTGTTGATTCCCGTATAGATAAACGATTTAATTTGAACCCCCATAGGCTCAGAAATTATGACACAACTTACGAAGAGATATTGGATGCCGCAATCTGTTTTTGGGTACGGTACTCTGATCGAGGCATAGAAAAGGGAATATGGGCAAGGGAAAGGGTGAAAAGTCTTGTAAAAAAATTGATCCATCTTTCAAGTGATCTGCCATTTGAAATTAAAGCCCTCTATGATCAAGTGAGTCGAAGTTCATGGCCGGAAATTGTTGAAGATGTAAAAACGCATTTGAGTTTAATTCTGAGTGATGAAAATCAAAGTCTTTGGAAGGTGGTAGATGCTATAGATTTTGTTGATAGGTATGATTCGGATTTTGTTGATCGGTTGCTTTGTGAACATGGTAAAAGTCGAAAGGATTTTTCTAAAAATTAGGGAGGGTCTGATTAACGTCTGATTTGCGGCTGAATCGTTTTTGAATTCGAAAAAAGACCATTCAAAGCCGATTCATGCGTAATCTTCCTCTCTGTTTGTTCGTTTTTTGCCCGTTTCCCGCCATTTCGGCAAAATTCAGGCGCACGGGCCCTATGCCACCAAGTATTTTTCACCGATCAGCAGGTTGCTGAACGTAGCCAGAAAATGCAGCCGGTTACTGTTCTTAGCCAGGCCGCGATAGCGAACCTTGCTGTAGCCAAAGACTTGTTTGATGTACCGGAATGGGGATTCCACTTTGGCCCGAGCGCTGGCCTTGAGTTTACGGGCGTCCAGTTTCCTGCGAGAGCAGGTGTATATAAGGCTACGATTCAAGTTCCTGATCCGAAGAATCCCGGGCAGTGGATAACCAAGACTAGCAATAACTCTACTAATACGATGTTCCCAAAAGATTGGGATGAGAAGCGCATTAAAAAGGAAGTTGATGCAGCTTGGAATGATCCGAATAAGATTGTTCAAGGTGATAAGTGGATTTCAGTTACTCCTTCTGGTGTTAAAGTCGAGGGCTGGATTTTACCAAGAACAACCGTCTACCCAGTATATCAAACACCAAAGTAACCATAGAGGTGAGATGTGCAGTTAAGGCTTTATTATGCTGACGGTGGTAATCATCCTGTGTTAGGGAGAGTTTATCATCAGTGCCAAGAGTTTATAGATGGTAGGGATGTAGCGAGATATCAAAGATATCTCGCCAACACTTTAAGTTGCATTGCTCAGTCAGTTGATGATTGTGATCGGGTTTTGGCTGAAATTGTAATGGTAGAAGAAGGAGGCAAAATTGAGTCGGAGATCGAAGGAAATGACGTCGATGTCTTAATTTCCAGGGATAGTGTTCAGGTTGATATAAATGTAAATGATGAATGGATTGGGCAGCCAGAAGGAAGATTTTCACTTTCCGAATTTAAGGCTGTAGTTTCTGCGTGGAGAGAATTCCTTCAAATGCCTGAATCACTTAGCTCTGAAGTGATTATCGATTTGTAAGTTGTGTAGTGGTTCAATGGTACCGGACACCAATGTAGGTAGTAAGATCGCAGCCATAAGCGAAGTGTCTGATGACCAGAAAGCGACGTTCTTTTCCTCCTGAGTTCAAGGAGGCCGCCAGTTTGGTGGTGATCTAGGCCTGCACGATGCCACAGGCAATATGATCTTTAGGGGGGGGGAGAAGCACGATCTTGGCCGCCATGGGCGGTGCTATCACCCATCCGGGCAACGGCTTTGCCATTGATCAAGACACTGGTTGATCCGCCGGTGATGGTGTCGGATGGACCTGTGCATACAAGCTTGTCGCCCTGGAGGGCTGCTGGTAGTGGTACCTCCGTGACCCACAAACCGACGAGCCCCTGCTCACCCTGATTGACGGCCAGCCATACTTCTACGAACTGGACCACCGGATGATGCCCGTCCGCTTGTGGGATCAGAACGGCCAGAAGGTCTGGCAGGGCAACGCCGATGCCTGGGGCAACTGCCAGCCTGAAACATTCAACTACACCATTCACCAGCCCCTCAGATTACCGGGACAGTTTGAGGATGAACTGACAGGTATCGTTCAGAACCGGTTCCGGGATTACGATCCCGCTACCGGGCGGTATCTGACGCCGGATCCATATGGGATAAAAGGTGGACTCAATAGCTATCGCTACACTCAGAACCCCGTTGATTACATTGACCCGTTAGGGCTTTGTGATGAGCAGCAAGCGCAGAAAGGGTTGCTTGCATCGCTCTGGAACGGCACCATCGATACCCTGGCCTGGGTGGACGAAAAATCCACGATCCCGGCCTTGGCAGATCTTCAGACCAGTATGCTGGAGGGGCTGGATGAAATGGGAGCCAGGGCCCATGCCAGCGGCAACAGTTGGGCGGTTCCGCTTCTTGGGGTGACATACGCCGCCACTTATACACTGATGCCGGTTAGTGCTTTGGATGTGGTGCCAGGTGGTAAGGCGGGTAAACTGGGCAAACTGGGGGAAAGTGCGGCGGATGCTGGGCTGGCGGCGAAAAGGGCTAATATTTCAAACAAAAAACTTACTGTCCAGTTGGATAGATTGCGGACTGAAGGTCATGCACTTGAAAGGCATGGCGGGTCTGTCACAGATGAGCAGTTGTACGTTCGAGCACGGACAGGTGTTGCTCCAGACGGTTCTAAAACAAGACGAGGCTACACTCCTACATCGACGGCATTTAATAGTGATGAGCTATTGGTGCAGGCTGATGATTTTCTAAGAAATAATTACTTGGATGATGCAATTAAAAATGCAGAGCTAGGTACATTAAGGATCAAAGCTTCAGCTGATATGGGGGTTGAATTAGGTCGAGGCTATGTTCCTGTTGGCAAAAAAATGGGGCTATCAGGGCCATTACAAAAAGTCGAAGGTCTGACAAATGTGGAGGCATGGTATGAGTATGATCCAGCTAAAAATATTTGGAAGACGAATACAATATACCCAACTCTAGGTAAGTAATTATGGAATCATATAAGTTAATTAGAAGCGTTTTGGGTGGGATTTATGGAGCTCAAGTAGGCTTGGATGATGAAGAGGCTATTGCTACATTTCGAAAAGATTTGCAGCATAAACCTTTTCGAGAAGGTATTGAGGCTGAACTCAAAAAAGCTTTTTGTGATGAATCTCTGTCTTGGGCAAAACTAATGGATGATTGCGAAGTTTCCTATTTTGAAACTGAAGAAGAAGCAAAATCAGTCGCCAAAGAGTTTTTGTGGGACGTGGTATTTCCCGAAGGATAGTTGTTGATTTATTGTTCTAGGCAGTTCACCTCAGTTAGGTGTGTTGGATGATGCAGCCCGCCCTCAATAACTAAGGAGACTCTGAATAACTCCCCAAAATCAGAGATAATAAGGCCGTCGTCAACCGCATAGGATCGGTGCCAGCATGGATCAGATCACCTTCTCCGAAGCCTAGTACCAAGCCAGGAAGCGTAAGATCCGCCGCGAGATTTTTCTGGAACGGATGGACAAGCCGATTCCGTGGAAGCAGTTGGAGCAGAAGGTAGCCCGATATTACCCCAAGGGCCAGACTGGCAGGCCACCGTATCCGCTGCTGACCATGCTGCGAGTCCACTGCATGCAGTTGTTCTATAACCTGAGCGTTCCCGCCATGGAAGATGCCTTGTGCGAGATCGAATCCATGCGCCAGTTCGCCGGCCTGAAACTGGACCGGTTGCCGGATGAGACGACGATTCTCAAGTTCCGCTATTTCCTTGAGCGCCATGGTCTGGGCAAGATGTTGTTCAAAGAAGTGAATAAGCATCTGGAGAAGAATGGTTTGATGCTGCGCGAAGGCGCTATTGTGGATGCGTCTATCATTTCTGCCCCAAGTTCCACGAAGAACGAGAGCGGCAAACGTGATCGAAACGTCGGACCGCACGAAATGCATCAGACCAAGAAGGGTAATCAGTATTATTTTGGCATGAAGATGCACATCGGCGTCGATGATACACTCGGCCTGATCCACAGTATCGATACCACGGCAGCCAACGTCCATGACATCGTTCCGGCTGGTAACCTTCTCCATGGCGACGAGCAGCGTGTGTTCGGTGATGCCGGTTATCTTGGAATTCAAAAGCGGGATGAGCATAAAGGTCGTAAAAACGTATCCTGGTTCATTGCCAAGCGCCCCGGCTCTCGCAAGAAACTGGACGCCCGTAAGCTCAAGGCTGAGAAGCTCAAAGCCAGCGCCCGGGCCAAAGTGGAACACCCATTCCGGTACATCAAACAATTCTTTGGCTACAGCAAGGTCCGCTATCGCGGCTCGGCTAAGAACAGTAACCGGCTGCATTTGCTGGCTGCGTTCAGCAACCTGCTGATCGGTGAAAAATACTATGCTGGCATAAGGCCAGTGCGCCGGAATGCCGGGAAACGGGCAAAGAACGAACAAACAGAGAGGAAGATTACGCATGAATGGTCTTTTATCGAATTCAAAAACGATTCAGCTGCAAATCAGGCGTTAATCTGACCCTCCCTAAAGAACGAGCTGAACTAATTCGTAAAAAAGGATTTACTCGAAAACGCCAAAGAGAGTTATTTCAACAGTGGCAGATTGAAATAGGGATAGAGTGGCCTAAAGGGGCAACGCCCCACCATGTTATCCCACTTAAAAACGGTATGACTTCACACCCCGTTTTTTCGGCTTGGTCAGAAATGCCAGCTTGTTCCCCTGGAGGGTAGTTGGCAGCGGCACATCAAGCTGACTTGGATTGAGAGTCTCACAGTTTTGACTTGTCGATACTGAAGCGTTTGAGGCGTGAGTACAGAGTCGGCGCCTTGATCCCCAGTATTTCTGCGGCTCCTCCAGGCCCTGACACCTTGCCTTTCGATAGCTTGAGCGCGGCAATGATATTCTCACGTTCCTTGACCTCCATCTCCCTGGCGGTCGCCACCTCTTGCTTGCGAGTCGATTCAGCAGCCAGGCCCTGGAAGGCTGGCAGTTTGGAGTCCGAAGCGTTTAGCAGCGGGAAGCTCATTTTTCTGGAGCGTGAAATGATCATGGCATGTTCCACTACATTGCGTAATTCACGAATATTGCCTGGCCAGGAATAGCGCTGAAGTCGCTCCATGTCCGCTATGGTGCATTTCTTCGGCGGAATATTGTGTTTTGCGGTGTACTCCTTCATGAAATGTTGTACAAGCAGAGGGATGTCCTGAGGTCGCTCTCTTAGTGGGACAGCTTCAATTGGAAAGACGGCGATTCGGTAGTAGAGGTCTTCGCGAAATCGTTTTGCTTTGGCCTCTTCTTTCAAGTCGCGATTGGTCGCGGCTATTACGCGAAAATCAGAATTGATTGTCCTGGTCTCCCCAATACGCTCGAACTGCCCCTCCTGCAATACGCGAAGCAGTTTGCCCTGCATATCGATAGGCATTTCACTGATCTCGTCAAGAAATATGGTACCTCCATCTGCCATCTCGAAACGCCCGGTGCGATCTGCTATAGCCCCGGTAAACGCACCTTTGCGATGGCCGAAAAACTCGCTTTCGAACAAGTCTCTGGGTATGGCTGCGCAATTGACCCGGATAAGCGGGCGGGCTTTTCTTTCACTCGCCGAGTGTATTGCATGTGCAATCAGCTCTTTCCCCGTGCCCGACTCCCCGACAATTAATACGCTGGAATCCGTTGGTGCGACGAGCTGAATTTTTTCGATGATGCTATGTATCTGCTCACTGTCGCCAATGATCTCACCAAACGCCTGCCGTGTTCTGATTTCGTCCTGCAAATAGGCATTTTCCTTTTCAAGACGACGAGTGAGCGCTTCAACCTCAGTCAGTGCTGATCGCAACTTCTGATCTGCTTGGCGCTGTTGACTGACGTCTCGAAAAACTACGACAGCGCCAATGAGCTGCCCGGCATCTTCAATGGGGGTTGAGGTGTACTCGACCGGAAAACAGGTGCCATCGCGCCTCCAGAACACTTCGTCAGACACGCGGTGAACGGCACCGTCCCGAAACGCAGCGTAAATGGGACAATCCGTGATCGGGTAGTTTTCTCCGTTCTCGTGGGTGTGATGTGTCACTTGGTGAGCGATGAGACCGGTCAGCTCTTCTGCTTTCCAGCCAAGCATTCTCTCTCCGGCAGGATTGAGAAAGGTTAGTTCTCCCCGTGCATTGACACCGTAAATGCCTTCTCCGACAGCGTTCAGCAGCAATTGGTTGCCTCTACTGAGGTCGCGGAAGATTCGTTCGATGTTTGCAACATCGCTTGAAGTACCACGAAGACGGTCATATTCGGCTCTTGCTCGGCGTGTGCGAACCACATTAAGCGGGTAAATCATGAGCACTACTGCCTCACGCCCGTCATGCCTGGCATGCGACAGGAAAACCTCGACGTTCACGGAGTTGCTATGGTCAGGGAGTCTGATCTCCAGGGTATCGGTCCATGCATGCCCCCTGGAAAGACACTCGTCGGTCAGGATTATCAGCAAAGGTAGCTTTTGACCAAACAGTTTGCTGGGCTTAAGGCTGTTCACACTTGCCAGATCGCAATCCAGTAGTCGTGCCGCGCTTTGATTGGCACCAAGAACCTGGTCAGTGACTGGGTCCACAACCAGAATGGCCGCCTCGGTACCGGCCAGCGCATCAGGCCAGAGGCCGGTATCAGGTGTTTGAGCCATTGGCATTCACTTTATCCAATCTGCAAGCATGGAATTATGATATATCATAATTTAATTATGAAATATAATAATTTATGAAATTTCGATACTTGAAGCTCTTTGGTTTGAGTTGCTTATAATATTGATTTTAATGGATAAAAAATAATATCTGTTGGTTGGCACAATATCTGAATACTACATCGTGACTCCGCGAAAAATTGTCCGGCCGATGTATTGGAAGGTCGCAAGCGACTGACTATTAAACGCGAAGTTGAGTGATGCTCAAACGCATCAGTACTGTGTCAACGAGGCTAAAGCAGATCATGAGAAATTTAAAAACAGAGATTCTGGCTTCAAAGGCAGAACAAAAACTGTCATGGGAGGCAATTGGAGAGCATTTGGGTATGTCTCCCGTTTTCGTGTGTTCCGCCTGCATGGGCATGAACAGCTTCCCTGTCGAGAAAGCAAAGTCACTATGCGACCTGCTTGGTCTGGGAGGCGAAGCCGTAGCGTTGCTGGTTGCACCTCCTGCCAAGGATTGGGATCGTGACGTTCCTACTGATCCGTGCATTTACCGGCTCTACGAAATAGTTGGCGTCTACGGAGAGACCTTGAAAGCGTTGATTCACGAGAAGTTCGGGGACGGAATAATGTCCGCCATCGACTTTGAAATGGAATTGGGCAAGATCGAAAGTGAAAAAGGCGACCGTGTGCAAATCACGATGAGCGGAAAATACCTCGCTTATAACCGTTGGTAGTACAGAGGGAGGGGGCTCCATTGGCCGCCGTCCTTATAAAGACGAGACAACCAGGGTACGAAGGTACCTTTGATTTCACATTCAATCTGTCAAAACTGGAGAGCTAACTCATGTCTTACTTCCCTGAAATGCAAAAAGGCAATCTGGACGATATGCAGGCGGAAAGTCACGGTCGGATAAAGAAAGAGACTGTGGAGCTGAATGGCGTATCCGTCACCAGAGTGACCTTTGACGTTGGAGCAAAATGGTCTGAGGACTTGAAAGACTATGCGGGTACTTGTAGTTGCGTTCTGCCTCATGTCGCGCTTGTTCTGTCTGGCACCTTAAAGGTGGTTATGGACGACGGGGCCGAAGAAGAATTTTCTAAGAATGACGTCATGTTGTTGCCGCCGGGCCATGATGCATGGTCTGTCGGTGACGTACCTTGTACATTTATCGAATTTTCTCGTGGCAATGACTATTACGAGGAGCACTGATCTGAGCGGTGCTTGCTGATCCGCACGGTCGGAGAAAATGCCCGCTATGCCAGTTGCTATAGATCAAGCGAGAGCTTCTTGCAGAGGTTTCGACAATAGCTGCGGGGAGTTCAGATAGCAGGTGGCCGTGTGGATTGGGGCAGGTCATCGTCTGAAGGATGTACTGCCCCGGTTGCCAACGCAGAAGAGCAGCGCCATCGACGAGCTATTGCGCCACAACTGAAAGCCGGCTATAACTGGTGGGATATGACGTCCTGACGCTTACTCTGAAGCGGCTTGAAAAAAACGGTTGACAAGGCGGCGAGAGAAAGTAGAATACGCCTCCTTGATTGAGCAACGGCTCAAACGCTCTTTAACAAATTGACCAAGTAATTCGTGTGGGCGCTGGCTGGAGTATTTCGACAA
>Ga0209345_10000674_pt1 | contig 43959 bp, 83 predicted proteins | sample Cruoilmetagenom7_FD_187294 | JGI IMG/M metagenome (GOLD analysis project Ga0209345, IMG submission 187294) | Oil polluted marine microbial communities from Coal Oil Point, Santa Barbara, California, USA - Sample 7 (SPAdes) (version 2) | ecosystem: Environmental > Aquatic > Marine > Oil seeps ...
GTCAACGTCTTGCTCGTGTCGGGTATGTCTCAGGAGTACCTTGTGTTTTTATAACAAAAAAGCATATAGGTTTTGACGCTGTGTTGTTGTCTATCAATTCTCTGCAACCACTACAGTAATTGTTCGGTCTTTGGTTCTTGTTGCTGTGGTGATTCTGTTTACCACTCCATAAGATTCACCCGCTGTGCCGCCTGACAGCTTGGCTGTACACACCGTGCCACTAAATGAATCACTGACAAGCGTGATACCAGAAGGAGCTATCCACTGGCTTGTCGATATAGTCTCCCCAACCCCGCCTAGGTATGGCCCCCAGTCTATGCCGAAATAATCAATGTCGTCTGGGTCTTTGGGGTCTACAGTTAAGAATGTCATAATCAGTCATCTACCTCGAAAACTCTCTTCTCTGTCTGCACTATAAAATCTCTATGCTCTACAACAACAACGAACAGCCTATTATCAAGCAATGTAGGAGCTACCACTACTGGGGGCGCCACTCTATCAAAGCCAACCCCAAACGAACTGCTGAACGCCTCGTTAGAAAATGACATGGTTTATGTCCAAGGGTCGCCAGCCGTTCCTGCCCCTGTGATAGCTGTGTCATTCATCGACTTCGCGTTTGAATCGACCTGATTCGCAACTGTAAATGCAAGTTGATCGGTTTTAGCTTTAACTGCTGCAATTTCCAGTATCATCGCGGCTAGCTGGGTGCTGTTTGCATCAATGTAATCAGATATTACAGATATAGGGTGAACGTGATCGGTTTTGATTATAAAGCTATCGCCATCCGACGGAGCTTCAGTAAACGCCTCATCGAGCGTGATTGTTTTTGTTGTGCCGCTATACCCAAAGATGGGCCTTGATTGTCCTTTTAGAGCACCGCCAATAAACACAAGCGACGTATCTTTGTAATGGTTGTCTGTTGTTTCGGTCAGCGCCGTGACAAAGCTCGTTGCTGTTGCCGATATGTCGCTTACTGATGACTCATCAGATACGGTGCCCTCTAATATCTGCCTGATAGCTTTGCCAAGCGACCCAGCTACATTATGCCCGGCCAATGCTTCGTCGAGGATAGCATCAACAGCCCCGGCTGTTAGGCCCATACTATCGCCTGCTGTAGCAAACCCCGTGGCGGTAGCCCATGCGCCCTGGTTTGTCTGGAGATCATTAGTATCTAGCTCAATATCATCAAGATGCTGATCTACACTACCCGCTGCTGGCGCTCCTACTGTTGGCGCTAGCTTCATTGCGTCTCTTGTCTCTTGCGCCGTCAGTCCTGCTCCTCCAGCCCCTGTTAGCCACGCGGCATCACCTCTATCCCTGATCGCCTCTAGCGAGTCGGTTGACGCATTGAATGTAGTGCCTTTGATGTCGGTTAAGTGTCCATGAGTGTCGATAACTCCCTGAGCTACGTCGTCATAGTTAATAACGCCACCAGCGGATATAAACGCAGCATCCCCCGTCACTTCCCAGCTGCCAGATAGCGTAATAGTTCCGCCGACGCAGTTGGCATTTATATCAATCTCGCCAAAACCAGACATTTTCAAGACATACGTCCCTGTCCCCTGCCCCATGTTTTCAATCTCAAGGCGGTTTTGATAGTGGCTAATGTAAACCGTGGATGCGTTTAATGCTGCCCCAAAATCTATCCCCGCAGCCCCGGTAGCTGACTCTACGCAGTTTGTCCATATATGAACTCCAGCCTCCGCAAGGGTAATGGTTCCGCCGATAAAGCAGTTGAGAAGCGCGTGTTGACCAAGCGTATTAGGCCCCAACAAAGCTCCATCATAAGTTGAAAAGTTTGGATTCGATCCATCGTCGTTGCCAGTGATTATTCCCTGAACGACTGACCCTCTATCAAAGCTCTGCCCGTTTAGCGCTATCGTGTGATTGATCCCGCTAAACATGAAGGAATCGTAACTTTGGTCTAGGGTGTAGGTCGACCCAGTAGTACATTGTATGCTGGTGATGCTTTTCCCATCAGCAATGGTTCTAGCAGACGCCTCAGAGCTTACTGGGTTACTAAATGTCCCGTCGTAATCTAGCTCTGTTCCGGTATTGCTAGCATTAGAGTCAAACCATACCGCACCATCTACATATCCCGACGCTGCATTTGATATAGTGTACTCAAGAAGAACGCGGTCTGTAGAGAAGTTGGTTCCATCAGTGCTTATTATGCGAAACCGTACTTTCCCCGAATCGACCCCTGATCCAACAAGGCTCCCAGGGTATATAAAGCTTTCAACCCCAGATACTGTAACATTGCTTGCGGTTATTTCACCGACCTGAACGTAGTTAGTCGCCCCGTAATCATACCCCTCAACAATATAAGAATCGCCGTTAGAATTAGCGTACCCCTCCCACTCAACAGCTAGAGGGATACCATTGCCGCCTATGTTAAACTCATAATAAAAATCAGTAGCCCCGGCGTTAGCAGCTACATCATGGGTAGTTCCATCAAGCGCATAAGTGTCTGTGTAGAGATTAGTCGCTGTTCCACCAGCGGTATTTACAAAAGCAACCGCCTGGATAGATATTCCAGCGGTTCCTGATGCAAGATTAGTCACATTGGTTGTAGTGTCTACTAATGTTACGTTAGCCACCGCATCTATTGCTGGATCAAATGTAGATAACCCAGAAACATCCGCTTTCGATGCATTTCGACTTGCTGTATCTGTCTCTACTGCTGCAACTACGCTTGCGACTGAGCCGACAACATTGCCATCTATATTGCCTGAGAGATCGCCGTCTACTGCAATCCCAAGTGCTGCAAAGTTAGCCGGGAATGACTGCGTAAGAGTGTATCCTGTTTTACCTATATTCCAATTGCCTTTGCCATCTAACGCGCTTGCCGCTATCCCGGTAGCTGTTAACCACCCGGTAGTGATTGCTGGAAGGTTGGTTAGCGTTGTTACTGTGGCCACTGCATCTGTTGCTGAATTAAAGTCATTTAGCTCTGATGTGATTTTTGTATCTGTCTTGATCGTAAAGTGAGCAGTTATTGCGCTAGTGTGGGTGAATGTTAACCCAACTATGTCGCCGTTCATCTCGGCAGCGGTCAAACCAAACGTCCATAAGCCGTTACCCTCATGCACTGGGGTAACATCGCCTATAGCGGTTTGTGTGCCGCCGTCTAGCGTGTAATAACCAACAGGTGTGCCCGTTGTTATGTCCGAGCCGTCTGTTGAGCTGGTTAGCCCTACAGCGAAGCCCGTGACCGCTGTATTCTTTTTAAAGCTCATCGAAACCCGCTCCCGAGTAAATTGTTTGATTTAGCAGCCCATGCCGCTTGGAATGTTGACGCCGCATCTGTCGTAAAGCTCGCGCTCGTTTGTACGTTTGATTCATTGCTTGCCGCGTCATCGTGGATGTAGTGTAAATAATACAGCGTCGAAGGTGTTAGCCCTGTGACCGATACGTTCTGCACACCTGTTGCTGTTACCGCTTGACTGCTACCAGTCTTGATAGTTGCCGCTGTCTCTGTCGCATTCTCAGACGCCAGATAGTATAACGTGCCGTTGGCTTCGTCTGTTGATACTGACCCGTCTGCCGTAGTGCTTCCAGTCTTTGTGCCAGTAGGGGAGGATAGTATCGGTGCTGTAGTGTCTGTGACCCCGCTTGCCAGCGCCCAATACTCACGCTGCGGCTCAAACAACGAGCTAATATCTGCTGATATTTTATTTAGGTCTGTATGATATGTTGTTGAGCTTTTAACTAGTGTTAGGTACTGCCTGCCTTGACCCTCGCTGAGCGAATACGCCCCGCCGTGTAAGCGGCACGTCGCACCAGACTGAGCGCTTATTGCGCCTGTGCAATTATCACTGCGTAAAAAAGTAAGCGGCTGACCTACCATACCAGCATACATATAGCGCTTTGCACCATCCCATGTCATAGCCACAACTATATCTTTATCTACATAGCTCGCAGGCAGTGTCGCGTCTACTCCCTCTCTCCATAGAGATGTTCCGTCAGTCCATATCAAACAACGGAGCTTGTAAAGGCTACTAGTGACGCGCAAAAGGGACTGCGCTACACCTCCGCTGCTAGATGTGGCCCACCGAAGCTGGGATGTTTCTGCGGTGCTAGATGCTATTATGCTGCAATTAATCACAGATATGACGGTTAGCTCACCCCACCCTGTCATATCTATGTCTACTTCTACGCCGCCATCAGTATCACGGGTTGGTGTGTGTAACGCCAAGCCCCTGTCAAACTTTCTTATTTTTGTAGGCGTCGATGTTACAGGCGAAGTCTGTTTGCCCGCCAGCCTGCCCGAGCTTCGCAAGCCATCATGCACAAACAAGTCACCCTCGCCAACACCTTGCAGTGCTGGATGGCTCTTATTTATCGCTGCTCGATTGGGTATTACCCCTTTTGCCGCCCGTCGAGTGCGCGGAAATGCGACCATTTAAGTGGCTTGACCTTGTATCGGCACAGGTAGCAGGCTAAATCCGTGGTCTAACGCTGTTGAGCTGAGCGCGTCTACCGTGGCATTCCAAAAAACTGGCCCTCCGTGTCTATGTAATATCTCTATATCACCGCTCGCAACAAACAATGGCGTTGTGCTCGCTTCATCAATGATTATTTCATCAAGATAAGCCAAATTTCTTAGCTTGTCCTCTGAGCTTACTGCTATGTCGCCGGCTCCGTCATCATTATCAGGGCTGGTGCCATCTGAGGACTTCCAATAAATACGGATGACATCCCCTACAACCGGAGTGGTAGCCATCTTAACCCAGGCTCTCCATGCGTAATCGGCAGCATGGGCAGCCGTGCCAAAATCATGCAATGCGCCTTGTCTTCCGGCACCAGCAGCTACCGAAGTAAGGGTTAAAAGCTCATCTCCACCCGAAGACGCCCAGTTAAGTATCGTTCCGGGCAGGATATACGCTGTGCTAGTAGCCATGCCTTATACTCCTGCTAGTGCATCAGCGAGTATCTGAGCTACGCCGGTTACGTTACCTTGTATTGCTGTATCGTTTGCATCTTGTATCTGTAAGACGGTCGCCTCTGAATTAGATGCCAATACCGACATCAACGCTTTCTGCGCCTCAACTTTAGGGGACGAGAACACCGCCGCTGCCCATGCTTTTTGATCCGCTGTTGGAGTGCCTGCTAGCAAGTTGTTAGCCGCGATAACAGTGGCCGCCTCAACTTTTTCCATCAGATCAGAGTCATTAAATAACCCGCGCAATTCCTGTAATGTAGCCATTTTTAAAACTCCAATTTAGTCGTATTGTTTGCGCCGTGGCACAACTGCGCACAGCCTTACTTGCCTAGCGTAGTGATGCCTGAATCAGCTTTAAACCGACCGTACACCGTGAGGCCAGTTGTCGCCAGCATAGCCAGTTCATCAATACCACCAGCGATAAGCGCAGCATCTTCGCCTGTAAAGCTAACCCCAAGCTGAGGCAGGACGCCAATAGCAAATGTCAGCAATGCGCCTAGAATAGTTTTTGATTTAAGAATGAATTTGTTGCTCATATATACACCTGTTAGTGTGTTTTTCGTGTGTGTAGTGTGCTTTCTTGCAGCACCCGGAAAAATCGGTTTAATGTCGCCTGGTTCTCATCAAGCCTTTTATTTATATTCCTGTCTTGCGCCACTTGGGTCGCTTTTATGCTGGCTATGTCAGATTGTATCGTCGAAACATCTCTGACTATTTCGTGCTGCCCTTTTTGCATTTGCTCTATTGTTTTTGTGTTCGCCTCAGTGGCGCTCGTTATCGACGCATATCCAGTGCCAAACAGAAACACCACGCCGACAGCCCATAATGCCGACTCTACTGTAAACAATCTCGCTGTTAATGGCGCTCTATCATTTGGGCTTTGCATTTGATCTGACACGCGACTTCCTTAACTACAAGCAAAGCTGTATTTTACTACCCATCGGCCTTGCTTACAAATATTGGCGACCAATGAATATGGATATGTTCCCGCGCATACCCTTCCCCTTCGTGCAGCACGACGTAGTGCTTCCCCAGCTTGCGCTTGATGGCTGCCAACACATTGCTGCGCTTGATGGCATCAATACTCTTAATCCGCAGGTCAATAGCATCGCCCCGGTAGTGCGCAGACCGCAAGGCATTGTGCTTGTAGTGCTCTGAGCCTGACGTAACTACCGTGTCCACCCCTTGTTTTTCATAGATTGGAGCCACCTTGATAAGCGCCCGAAGTATATCTGGATTGCAGCCGTCGATAGATGCACCTGTTTTTATCTTAATCATATCTACTCCCTTATGTATGTTTTTTGCTGTTTTCTATGCGAAATCCTGATTAATACATAGATTATTGCACTTTATTTCTGTGTTATGTGGGAATCGATCCCGTTAATCAGACTGTTATATGCCTTATTGCCGGGCATCGCATCCAGCATAAACGCAGACCGTGCTCATGGCCCCGTTTCGCTTCATTTTGTGCTTCCTTCCGAGCTTTCCGCATAGCGTTTCCCCGCCTTTTTCTGGCGGGGTGCTGCCCAGGTTATAATCATAATCGGCACATAACAAATCACTGTTGCCGGAACTCGCTGGCTGTTGTGCCGGGCATTTGTCGCAATACCCACCTTCTCCGCAATTCCCACCATCAAAGCACTTATACATTTCGCTCGCCCTCAAAGTTCAGCGTTATATTGCCATCCACTTTATCCACTCGCGCAATGGCAGGCGCGCACTAAACTTAGCCCAACTCTTTAACGCCCCTTACTGGACGGCTCGATCTTAATGTACTCGGCTCTTTGCTTGCATATACGGCTGCAAAGATTCGCCGTTTTCGCTACCGCCGTTACCAACGGTTCAGGCTATATGCTAGCCAGCGATCTTGTTATGCGTTTGAATAGCTGGCGAGCCTGCTGTTTTCAAACTCAAAGTAATTATGCCCGCGCAGCAAGCTATCTAGATCGGATGATTCAAAACTACAGCCTGAATGATAAATGCTCCTACACTCTCCGACGAACACATATTCATATCCCCCGCTCTTTCGCCTTGTGTATTCAATTTCCAGATCTGTAAATGTAGCGCAAAGCTTGTCAATGTCACTCATGCCACCACCCCCATTAATTCCATCTTATCAGCCCTGGCCGCGCTACTTGTTGGCAGCCCTTGTCTCTTTTCGCTTTAACCGGCCTAGCTCGGCAGACAGTTTGTCTATCGCCTCCTTCTGCTCTGCATTTTTACACTTAATAGCCTCTATTTCAGCGTCACGCTTTGCTAGCTTACTTAGCAATCCATTATATTTGTTTTTGATTTTATTAAATTCGTACTCTTCCAATTCATCCATAGCCATCACCGACCCCTTATGTTTCCCGCTTATACAAAACAAGCATCGCAATAATAAAAGCAACCTCCCAGTATTGTATCGCCTCAAAGTCGTTAAATAGTTGATAACTAACGTGAATCAAGAGCAATGCTGGAATAGCAAACAACACATCCTTAGCCATAACTACGCCCCCATTGATTCCATCTTATCAGCCCTAGCCTTTATCGCCTCGCTATCAGTTGCGAAGCTGCCCAAGTTAATCATGACGAACTTTGACAGATTGATGAATGAGCGCCACTTGCCGATGTAGTGGTCATAGACCACCCCAGGGTAAACAGGCTTTGGCTCACGACTTGCAGGCAATTTAGCCAGAGCTTTAGCCTTTGCCTTCTCTTCTCTCTCGCTAACGATATTAGCCCATGCTAGATTCGATTTATTGCCGTCTTTGTGAACGAGCCTGCCTTTAGGGCTTTCGTCTGTCATTAATATCCAAATGACGCGCCGCGCCTGCAAGCTGCTCCCCTTCACCGTTACCCGTATATTCCCACCATCAAACTCAGCAGACCCGGCTCTCTTGCCAGCGTTTTGTCGATTCCATTCTTTGCGGAGATGATCGCCTGATATTTGTTTTGCTGTGCGCTCTTTCCATATCAATGCGCCGGTTTCTGGGTTATACGTTACTACTGCCTCGATATCTGCTTTTGTGATTTTCATGCTAAAAACAAATGTCATCAGAGAAATCGTCAAACCCCGCTGGCGCATTCTGTGCTGGGGCTTGGTGCTGTTGTGGCTGACCCGTGCCTAGCTCGCCTGCTGTTCTCTGCGGCAATGGTTGGCCCATAGTTTGCGCGACTGCTGGTGCTTCTTGTTGCTGCGCATTACCGGCAAACTTGATATCGACGATACGACACTTTAGCTTGTGCCCTTGAGTGCCGTCGTTTTTCTGGAATGTCTCGACAAAAACATCATCTGCGCAGATCATAACCTTTGTGCCTTTGGTTAAATGCGATGACAATTTCTCAGCGCGATCACCCCACAACGAGGCATCTAGCCATTGTGTTTTTTTGTTGTTGCCATAGCCCACGCTGTACGCTAACGCCAAGTTGCACACTGCTTTGTTGCTAGGCGTGTAGTTTAGGGTAGCGTCCCTTCCAAGATTACATAGTTCAGTTAGCATTACTTACTCTCCTTCTCGCCTAGTATTTGATAGGCGGTTATGTGGTTTTTTAAAGACCACTCACACATTGGATATTTCCTCCATTTTCCATTAATCCTAACCCTAAACTCACACCCTTCCGGTATAGGGCACTCGCCGCCGAACCACGGCTGTGGAGGGTTTTCTATTACGCGGTAGTCTTTCCACTCCTCTTTTACTGTACTAAGCCCTGAGGTTAGCGAGTTAGAGCCATAAGGGAAAAAACGGCCTTTCCCGTCAGTATATCTCCGGCCCCTATGCTCAGCATTTGAATCCCAAACCTCACACAGTATGTCTTTAGGTAGTACAGGGCGTTTTTTGATGAGGTCATTAATACCGTCACCTTCACTATAAAACCGCCCCTCTTCCGCAAACGACACCTCCTCCCATTCGTCATTCCTAAAACGCTCCCCGATTATTGGATAGATCTGCCCCGGATGGTAGGCTAGAATATTTACTTCTTCTCCAGCTTTATTCTTGCCCTCAAACTGCGCTTGTACTTCTTCTAGTGTTTTCATGCTATCTCCGTTATTCAATATCCTCTTGCGCGCTATATTACGTCCACTGGGCCTCGGTGATTAATGCTTGTTACCACTTCATCTGGGTAGCAAGTAAACATCTTCTCGGCCACTTCTTCTATTGACTTAGCCACCACACCAACACTGCGCGTTTGCCCATAACTGCCCACTCGCTTGTTTGTTGTGACCGTCCAATATTTGTCGCAATCACTATTAAACGCTGTTTTTAATGACATTGTTATTCCCCAATGTGCCCAAAACCACCATCGCCACGGGCTGTTTTATCAGCCCTATCTCGGGCTTGATCGTTGCTGTACTCGCCAGCCGGGTATCGTTTGTTTAGCTTTTTGATGTTTGCAGCTAAGGCTTGCTCTCTTGTTATTCCTAGCGAATTGCGCAAGCCCTGTGTGTAGAACTCAATATCCCCCAACTCTTCGATGACGTTCTCAACATCAAGAGGCTTCCCGTAGAATACCCACTTCTTGATAGCATCTAGCAGCTCTCCAGCCTCACCACTTACACCAACCGCCATGTGCATACAGTGTGCCTTCTTTGGCGATAGTTCCGCTATAATCTGCTTGCCAGGCTTTGATAGCGCGCCTACAAGCTCTGAATAATCTGTTTCGTCTGGGTAAATTTCACTCACTTGTCATATCCCTGCTTCATCGCCTTTTTGTCTGTCCACAGCCATAGTGCATAAGCTACTGTCGTTATTTTCTCCTCATGGGCTGGCGCAAAACTCGACAACCATGCTTTTATCGCTCGCGTTGCTTTTGTAACATCAACGCCTTTCGCAAACGCAGGCAGAGTGCCGCCGTTAAAAAACAGCTTGCTAGCCATGTCATCGAACTTATCAGGCACATCTGGCAAATTACTTCTTTTAAAATACGCATCCTGCCTTGCGCCAAACGCTATATCAACATCCAGAAACTCTGGTACTGGGTAAAATACAAGATTGTTTATTTTCTTTTTAGGTGTCATGTGATTATTCTCCGTTTTATCTTTCTATGTGATTTTATTTAACGCCATTGCCGCCTTTCTCTCTGCTGCCTCTCGCATTCTGGTCTCTTTGCGCTCTGACGGCGTGATTAAGCGCTTACCCTTAAAAGTGTGATCCCATAGTTCTTGAGGCGCCCATCGTGACGGCATCATGTTGGGATGGTTTTTTATAGCCACCATCCCATCCTTACCCGGCCACAAATGATTGCCTGCCCTCTTTTCGCCACACTGTATGCCGTTGCGCACACCTGCCGCCACTTTCTTAAATCGAATCTTAATACCCTTCGATTGATCGTAAAGGCATTCGTACTTAGGGCAGTCGGGTATGGTGGCCCATGTTCCGGTTATGTCAGTCATTTAGCCTTCCTTGCTAGCCTTTCCTGCTTTCTGCGGTACTTGGCTAGGCATTCGTCAAGATGCGCCTTCTCGGCTGGCGTCACGAACCTGCGCATAGGTGTTCGCCCCATAGCGGCCTCACGGTCGTATCTGTCTTTTTGGTAATCTGTGTTAGTCTTCATCGCCCTGCCCGTTGTTTTTATTTATTATGCCACACATGAGGACACAGACAAGGGTTAATTTATATTTGTTTCGCCTCTCTTTTTGGCCTGCCTTAACCGCTTCCTGAACACATCACGCAACCGCCTTAGATATTCAACATCGTGCTTTACCGTCTGCCTTTGGGTATCAAGCCACTCGACTCTATCCGCCCCGATCTTCTCGATCAGCCGTGGCGTGTAGTTTTTTATATTCCCCGATAAGTGCGAGTTGCACACACTACATGATTTATGGCAGTTGAATAAATTAAACCTTGTGGCCGATGATGCCGCAACGCTACGCCAGTGTGAGCAATGCCACTGCCCGTGCCAGTTTGCGGGTTTATCGCACGATATACAGCCATCGTTTCGATCTCGATACCTTACCCATGCGTTTACTGCTGATTGCGCCTCTGCCAACCACTTCGCCCGAGGCTTTACCCGCTCCCTATCCGTCTTGTGCTGCGCTCGCTTTTCCTTCTTGACCTTATTAGCCGCAGCTTGGGTTTTACGCTGTGACCGCCTGTTAGCGTACTCGATAGCGCAGTCGAAGGAATGAAAATTGCCCCTTGGGGTTCTAATCATATCGCCCTTCTCGAAGCGGTCTTTGCATCCGGTGCAGCGTCTAAGCGGCATTATCTAACCCTTTGTATCAACATCAAAGCATATCTTCATAAATCTGCTAGCCGCATCATTCCCTATTTTATGTGCCGCACTGTAGCTAACTTGAAACATTTTTTGACGGCGTTCATTATCCGCAAGAATCGCGTCATAACACGCCATTGCGATATTGCAGTGCCAGCCATGCGCATAGCTTCCTTGCTCGCTAGGATTGTCGTCTATCATTGCCTGCTTAATGACTGCCATTGCTTTCTCTACTTCTGTTTTGTTATTGCTCATACTGCCTCCGGGTAACTCATCAGAAAAACCCTATCAATTGATTCTCTACATCAACGCCGCAATCCTTAAAGATCGTGCGCATTGCCGCCGCTATCAATGCTTGATAACAGCCCTCAAATTCCTCTGGACTCATGTTTCCGTAAGCTAGTGACTGCGCCTCTATCCTGGTGTCGCCACTGATCGTGTAAAAAGTGTCGTAATACCCCGCTATTGCCGTAAGGTTCTTGCGGAATATCGTGAACTGCTTCGCTCTATTCGCAAATTCCATATCAGAACTCCAGTGTTCAAAACAGAATTCAAGGAACGCAAACACTTTTCTACGAAACTGAGGATTTTGAACTAGCTTGATCTCTATCTCGTACTGCTCGTTATTCTTAAACCGCTCCAGTGCCGTGGCAGCTTCCTCGTTAGCTGGAGATAGCTGGCCGCCGTGGAATTTGAGCATTGTTATTTTCATGGAAGGGTTTCTGCTGTTATGTGTGTTGGGTTAGTCAAGACTTTCACCGATATTATCTCCCCATAATACAAGGAATATTCCGACTGATACCCACCAGCTTGACCAAACCCCTATCATGACAAGACCGATCAAGCCCATAAAAACGCCTATAATTGCTAGCAATGTTTGTTCTTTTTTTTCTTCCATCTTTCGCTCCGTATAGTTATGTGCGCAGAATATCATCGGGCTGCGTTATCTCAACACAATCGAGCACCGCGCTACCTGCAATCGACCTTGCCCAAACCATAGCGTCCTTAACTGTCATATCATCTTCAAATATAGCGGTTCTCTTAAACCTACCGCCTTCAACAGTCGGCGCACAAAAAGTTGCTACTATCACTAATTTATTACGCATTACACCCACCCCCAAATCAAATCAATCAATACCCACGGCCCGAATAGGCACAATAGGAATACTATGCAGTGCTTTACTTCCTTGTATGTGTTTTCCATTTTAATCAACCTGTATAAACCCTGCTGGCGTAAAAATAGCCTTCCATTCGTTGCCGCAATTACCGCATGATCTCTGCTCGCTTCCATCATTATTGCTAACGGTTTGGATGGTATTCCCTGCGCTTTCCCATTGCCTGCAAGCCGGGCAGCAAGAGTCGCAATTTCCTCCATCCATCCACGCGGCTTTCATTTTTCGCTCTGCAAATCTCTTAACCTTGCGCCAAAAAAACCACTTCTTCCATTTAAACCTCATTCCCCACCCCTCTCAATTACTAAATATGTGCTCTGCATTCGTCAAGCTCCCAAGAATCTATCCCCTGATGAATGAAATCTGCAAAATAAACAACGCCATCGGTTGCCTCGATAAATCGCCAGCCATGAAACAGCTCGGCGGAAATCTTCCCCGGTACTTTTCTTGGGTATTCTATTTTGTTAGTCGCCAACCACCTTATCGCTTGGTCTCTGCCTACCATTAGTTTTTTGAACGCAATTATATTTGCCATCACCCATCTCCCCTCTCAATTACCGGCATAGCGCCGGTCTATTTGTTAAATGTCGCATCCGAGAAGTCCGCGCAATCTTTGCTGTATATCCTGCCTTCCATACTTCTGCCCATCCTCGTAAACCTGTTTTATAACTACATCCAATATTGCATCGGCATCCATTCTCGTTGCTGAAAAATCGAAATGGAATCCGCTATGCTCGACATTGCTAATCTCATGGCAAATCTCAAACCCCATTCCTTCCAAAAACTCAGCCTTCTCAATTAAATCCATACTATTCTCCTCTCCCGATTACCGGCTGGACGCCGCCGATCTCTTTGTTATGTGCAAACATATTTATTGCCCACGCCATTAATCCGCGCTTTCTGTTGCCACCGTTTATTCGTATTAGCCTGCTCAATAGGCAGTATTGACCCGCATCGCCATCATTAACGAAGTCGCCATCATTAACGAAGTCGCCATTCGGCAACCTACAAAGACCTAGCAGATGTAGCCTAATGCCAGAGTCATGGACATAAACAGCTCCTCCAACGCGCTTCCATCCTGGGCCAGGGCGCATAACTAACCGATTAGACATTTTCATCGCTATCTCTCCTGGTTACCGGCATGGCCTCTTGCTCCGCAATACAATCCGAATAATTGCATCCAATTTCTCTAATCGCATCTAATAGCGTCGGGTATGCCATGGTATCCCAACATCCAGGGTAGTGTATTGCGTCGGCGATTAACTCAATATCAGCCATCTTTCCCATCCCTCCTGTCAATTGTCGACCTTGATACAAGCTCTGACTCTACCGCTGTTGTGTCTATGCGTTTTGGTTTTGGTGCAGCTGGCTCTAAGCCTGTATTAGCTCGCATGGCTGCGAATAGACTTAATGCCTCGCCCTTGTCCATTCTCCTGCCCTCTGGGGCTGGTAGGGCCTTGTGCGCGGCTGTAGACCTATTGGCATCCATAACTGCGGCAATACAAACATCAATATCGAGCTTTAAGTAATTACTGTCGAGGTTGTGTTTCATTTCGCGGATAAAATCTATCCCTTTATCAATTTGCTCCTTGCTGTACCCGTCGAGGTATTTGGCGCTTCCCGCCTTAATCATATCTTCGCGCCGATCAGTAGCGCCAATGGTCAAGCCATACTTGTCGGTGTAAATCATCTTTAGCCAAGCAAAGAAGTAATTAACCGGCTTCGAGTGATTAAAAGTCTGTGTCGATGTTGAATGACCGCTCGTCCCCTGCTTCAGTGCGCTGCTGATAAGCTGATTTAGATTGTTGTCCATTTTGCTGCTCCAGATTTATTGGCTGGCCAAGCTGGCCGAAATACTGGTTGAACTTTTCTGAGTTGAATAGTGTTGCTGGTCTTAGATACTTCCTGCAATCATGACCTTCTGGCCACTCGATACACTTGTAATCAACAACAGCTTTTATTTCATCAACAGTCCTTCCTTCGTTGATCCTGGCTCTAATCAGCTTACCGTTCGATTCGACGCTCTGGTAGTTACTTCCTGTTTTGAAATTAAGGTAATTGATTACATCACCAACAGCGTCGAGCTTGCTCGGCAAAGGCTCTACCTCTGCTCTGCTCTCCTCTCCCTCTCCCTCTCCCTCTCCCTCTGGTATAGCATCTTGCTCCGAAGTCTGTAGCGCCTTGCTAGCATCATGCTCCACACTTGGTAGCGGTTGATTTAATTGAAGAAATCCAGATTTAACAAGGGCATCTACATCGACCTTTGAATTTGCCCCTATTTTGCGCCCAATCCACTTAGGATCAGGATTGATTTTATTGCCGGTGCGACTTGCTAACAACCAGATACAAAGCAGGTGCGCTTTGCTAGCATCATGCAAGCGCTCGAACTCATAGTTTTCTAACAGCTCATTTTGCAGTTTAATCCACGGCGGGGATCGGTCTTTATAGTGCTGCATTTCATCCCAGTTAGGGATGCTTAGAAATGGTTTTGTATCTTGATCTTGCATAAATAAACCTCTTAAAAAGCGACACCCCGCGTGACACCCGTACATAAGGGGATAGCTTTGATAGCTGGAACAAACGGCGCTGGATGCCGCTATTTAAGAGGTCTTTCAACCCCTATTGTTTTCATTAACGCCACGTGTCGAGTGGCGGCGTTACGATCAACGCGAATTAAACAATACCCCAGCTTCCTTGCCAGGTCAAATGCTAATCCCATTTTATTCTTGGCCGGTATAGCGCATGTTCATTTGCTAGCTCGCCGTTGTACTTATAAGGCCTTGTCCAGTTCTTTGGGTTCTTATACTCTGCCAGCTCTTTGCGGAGTTGTTCGACCTCGCTTATAGCCACATAAGCCTTTACGCCCTCGCAGAACCACTTATAGTTCTGCTGGACTTGTGCCAGCTTATATCCACTCTCATTGCGTCTAAACAGCGCCTCGCGGGCATCTACTGGCATTCCTTCGCTGATTTTATTCTCGAATAGCTCTCGGTTGCTTAGTTTCATGTTTTACCCCTCGTTATGTTTCGTCTTCAACTGGGTCTTTCACCATCTCTTCAAACTCCATTTCGTGCCCGTCTACGATTAGTATGCTTTCAGATTTTCTTTTTATGGATTCTGCGTAGAACGTCATCCAGCTAGAACTCGCCCACTCTGCTTGCATTATCTCCACGCTCCATTTCTTTTTCATGTCTTCACCACTCCAATCCACGGACATTGAACTCAGTCTTGCAGCTTTTGCATACAACCTCGTCGCACTCAAAGTCTGCGTTGGTGCCATAATCTGGGAACATCTGTCTTAATAGATTGCCGTCATCATTATGGCTAGTCCCGTCTGTGTCTTCCTCCTGCAATAAGTCAATTAGATAACCGCATTCTGGGCAGTCCAAGAACATCTGAATACCTAGCCTTGCTTCTACTGTTTTCATATCTTCACCTTATTCCACAATTGGCACTCAGCACATTCAGTGTTGGCAATATCTCCGTTGTCAGAATCCCACACTCCAGACACACCGTGCCCGTGATTGGGTGAGTTCCCACGGCTTGCGTGATGGCGGCGCTGTTCATGCCATAGCTTGATTAAGTTATACAGATCGAAATACCGCTCTTGGTAGCTCTGTCGAAGTCTTACCTCTGCTAGAAACTCACCTTTATCACTCATATCTTCACCTTTGTTATTTATCCTGATGCTATACATCACTGCATATTTCGTCGTAATAAGCCGCGTCTAAATCATTTATCGCCTTCTCTTCGCGCTCTTGATAGTTAGCGCGAGCCACATAGTTGATGCCATTGCAACCTATGGCGTAAACCTTCTCCATCTTATAATTCAGACTGGAAACCGTTCTTTCAAGCTCACTGATTCGATTGAGCAATGTGGTTTTACTGTTTCTTTTGTCCATCGTGTCCACCTTTGTTTTAAGCATACGGGTCTATGATGGCGGTAGGGACTATAGATTTTCCCAGTGTTGCCGCCAGTTTGTGTCGCCCCAATTGTCCTTGCCGACATTACAATCACTGCATAGGACTTGCAGATTATCTAAATCAAGCTCCAGTCTAGGGTGTTTTGACCTTGGGTAAATATGGTCTACATGAATCTGAACACCATCGCTCGCGGTTGCGCCACAACACTGGCAAGCACCCCCGCAATTAACCAGGGCTTGATACCTAAGCGTCTTCCATGCCTTTGAATTATAAAATTCTGGGTCTTTTTTAATGAATGGTGTTTTATTAGGCTTCTTATTTAGTTTTGTGAACTTCCTAAGAACTGCCTTGACCTGATCTACAGACTCGCATTGATCCCATCCTGTTTTATTGCAAATTAATATCGCAAGCATGATGTTATCAGTGGCTTCTGGCTTTCGGTTGAAGTAGTTAAGCGCAAAATCTCTATGACTTACGCTATGCGGCCCTTTAGCCTTGCGCCGTTTTTTAACCCTCTTGTTTTTTACTTTCTTTGGCCATACTTGTTTCTTCTTTGGCTTATTATCGTCTTGTTTCCAAAACCCACTTAGATCATTACCCATGATTAATCCTTATATGCTCTCTGGTGAAGTGGTAGTTTTTGGGCAAAAGAAACCCAAACCCACAACAATGCGAGTTTAGTCCTTTTGCCTTATGCTCTCTGGAACCAGCGTATAGCCTCAAGGCACCCTGTAATCATCAAAGTTGTACAGGGTCGCCACCTTTCCGCTCTTTGAAGCGTCCACCCTCTGTAGTGGCTTTAGAACTCAGTTGCGGTATAGGGTTATCTTTAAGCCGCTTTAAACGATAGGTAGTGAGTGATAGCCGTAGCTAGACATATCTTCTATCGTCGATAGCGGGTTTGTAGAAGGCATTGGATGTGTTACGATACAGACCTGTTAGAAGCTTCCCGCTAAGAACTCTTCTAACAAAGCCCCGGTTTCTTGCTGGGGCTTTTCTTTGTCCGATTATAATCTATACGCGAGCATTATCAACATTCAATTGGTGAATGCGGATTGCTGTGGTATTTATTTGGTGAATACAGAGCCAGTTTTACAAGGGCATCCCTGAATAATACAGGAGTGGCGTTGGCTTCTTTTTTCCCAAGAGTGGGCTTGTTTTTAGCTTTGCCACGCTGATCTTGAAACCCTATCTGGTGTGTTCCTTTTGGCCTATCTTGTATTAATTCAAAAGGCTTTGATGCGCCCTTGTAATACAGCCATGTGGCTTTGTTTGCCCTGTGGCCGTATGCCGATTGCCAAACCTCGCAAACCCAGCCAGCACCACTTTCTTGCCATCCTTTGCCAACTGGCTTAATCAACCCATGAGTAGCCCATGCTCGAGTTTTTGCAGGATGCTCTAACACACCGCCGCACCTATTTACCGCCGCGAGCGCCGACTCAAAACACCCTTGGTCATTACCTGGCTTGTTATGTTCGCCTCCCCACCGCGAATAATTGACAGCCGCTAGAGCGCCCCATAGCTGGCATGGTGGATGCGCAACAACCGGCAATACTCCGGTATATTTCCTTGCGTCCCTTTCTTCGTCCCATAGGTCTACATTTTGCAGGCTTGAATAACACCCGTCGGATTGGGCGTATAATACAGCGATAGTTTGGTTTTGCGGCGTGTTCATCTGTAACCTCACAATTATTGGTTATCAATCGAGAATACGCGGCAACAAGTGATTGAGGCTTGCTTTCGGGTTCGATGCCCTAGCCGCGTTATTTATTGTAAATCGTGATAATGCTTTATTCAAGGCGTAAAAAAAGCCATCAACGCTAGAAGATGACTTTTAATACCGGCCTCGCAAAGACCGAGCTGATGTGACTACTTGCAACTACCCTAAGCTTATCCAGAACTTAGAATTCAATTATACCATATACATCTGCTGTTTTTTCTATCGCCCACAAAAAAAGCCACACCGGAGAAATGTGGCCTTTAATGCTGGGAGGGAAGGCCCAGAAGGGAATGCACTGTGAATGCCAAGCGATTATATTCCGCATTCACTGCAACTGTAAAGGATTACTTGATAGTTGAACTATCCGGAGTTTCCGGTAGGTTGGAATACCGCCCCGTCAGTTTGAGGATGCAAGCATAGCCTTGGCGGGTATTGCTGGGGTTATTCTATCTCCACCCACTCGCCGTCGATATACTCTTCGATAACAAATATATTCGAGTAGTCCGGCATAACCTTAATTGTATCTTGTAGGAATAACAACAGATCAGCAATATTGTCTGATGCGTGTCGCACGTCTTCTATTGTGCTGTATGTGATGGAAATAGTGTTGTCGCCAGCCTCTAGTGCTGGGTTTATCGTTAGTTTAAAACTCATATCATTATCTCCGTTATTTGTGGATGTCTCCCCAAGCCTCTTCACCTTCGCATGAAAAGAAGCTAGCTCATACACAAAGCCGACAAACCAAAATATCCCCACGAAAATCAACAGCTCTCTAGTTATATCGCACATTATTTACTCTCCGTAGTGTGGTTAAGTGCGCGCCCTAGTCATGCGCCAATCTTTTTTAGCGCATCTATAATATTACGGCCATCCGTCAATAAAACCTCAATCTCTTTTATCTCGGCAAGGTCGCCAAACACGGCTTGTATTGCCGCCCTTTCGTCGCCTTTCCCCTTGTCGCCTGAATCCACCCACTCGATGTCATGCATGGCTTGTGCGCCCAGCTTCATGTGCTCGCCGAATGCTCTACGCAAAGGGCTTTTATCCTGACAAAGCTCGCCAGCAACTTCCTCTGCTTTGTAACAAAAATAATCCCAACTTCCACCGCTCATTCTATTATCTCCGGTTATTAATTAAGTGCTTGGTCGCCCCACCCTGTCCAGATGCTCCAAGCCAACGGTTTCATCCAAAACTCGCTCCCAATGTTCACGGGCTTGCCTGCCCCAACATCACACCAGCAAAGACAATTGCTTTATAGTGCCTGAACTGCTAGCGGCAAGCATGAACCTCGGCGCTAGGGTCTTGCTTGCAGGCTTCAATATAACGCTCAACCCAAGGGATGAAATCATCATACGTACCCCACCCGTTTTCAGCATCATACTTACGGAACCTCTCAGGGTCAGCTTTCATCTTTTTCAAACCCTCGCTCAGTGGTTGTATCAACTCGCTAGCTTTTTTTATACCAATCTCCTCTGGCCGCCACAAAGCATTGTAGATCCCTGCTTCTTCGGCCATATCATTTAGGTTGTGTGTGATATTTGCTGAAAAAACCTCTACTTTTTTAACCTTGTATAACGATACATCTAGGCTCATAGTTTATTTACTCCGCTTGTTTAACAAATGCCGTAGGGATGGAATCACTTGGCTCTAGTAATCCTAAGTGCTCTAAAATCTCGCGTAGGGCTTGTTCACTCATAACGCAGCCTGATATACATACTCTGTGCCACCGCTTTCTTGTATAACGCAGTGACGCTGTAGGTACCCAGACAAATAGAGCCTTTTGAGTTTAGCTCCTGCATTTTGAACGCTTATATTCTTATCTGACGCTAGTTCGGCAGTAGTGATTAGTGGGCCGCACTTCCTGCTTCTTATACTATTTATAAGCGATACTTGCTCCACGCTTAGAAGCAAACTGCGGATGCGCTCACCATCCCCCTGCAACACTGCGGCCCTGATTCCACTATCAATATTTATCATAACTCAGGCACCCATAGTTCATCGGCGGGGATTGGTGTTGCGTATTTCCAGCGACCAGTATCACTTCGGTATGGGTAGTCAGCGCCTTTAACATACTTGCATATGCCCCTTTCCGTACCTACAAGTGTGGGGTCACTGTCATTCACATAACAAGGCACCTTTTTACCCTCGGGGATGCAGTCGTGCCAGTTGAGTTTTTTGTAGAAGGTGTGGTTTTCAACGTCCCAAAATTTCTTTATCGGCTCGTCAACACCATAGAAGTCTTGGAATAAAAATGGTTGGTTACCTACATCATCACAAAAATGAATCATGTATTTTTCGCATGTAACATACAGCTCTCCTTTATTCATTAAATGCTCGGCAAGTTCTTTTTTAGTGTTTATTTCTACTTCTTCGTACATAATTTATCTCCGTTAGTCCTGTTGTTCGGCGTTATACCCATCAAGGTCGTGGATGCTGCTAGTTTTGTCTGGGTCAATCATCCCAAATATCTCATCAAGCAAGTCGTACCTTTGCTCATCGTGCGCCTCCTCTATTAGAGCAAGACGGTGTAGCTCATGCCCACGCGACACTGCGGTTATCGCCCACGGTAGGCCGTCAGATTTTTTAAAGTTGTCGAAAATCCTTTTGTTTTCTTCCTCGAACGCGGCTGTGTCGTTGATTGTGTAAACGGTTGTCAACTGCCTCAATCTTGGTATTTTCATGTCTTTCTCCGATTGTTTGTAGTGTTATGTGGGATTCAATCCCGTAAAGCAGGCTGTTAGCTGGAAAAAACACCCTTAAACGGCGTGCCATCCTCTTTAGCCCGATTGATAAGATAAATATTTCGCGGCCCTTTGATAAAGCCAGCGCTTTCAATTCCTGCTATCTCGATTGGCGTCCCTTCTCCCGCGATACATTGAACAGCCATAATATATGTTCCATCATCGCGCGATCCGTAATGAAACCAGTACCGAGTCCATGTATTATTAGCAAGAAACCGAACCTTGTCTTGCACGTCAGCAGGAGTAGCAAAGCCAGCATCAGCTAACAAGGCGCTTAACGCGGATTCGTCACTCTTCGCTTCGCTCATCTTTCCTCTCCGGTTAACTAAAGCGCTAGTATTGATCTGGTCGTGCTGTGGTGCATTCTGGGTTATCGCACTGTGATTCTTCTTTGTAATAACTCCAGCCGCAAGTACACTTTATCCAGCAATCACAAGCGCCAGCTTTCGCACCGCACATTGTGCAGGTCATTTTGGCTTTAATAAAAAACATATCCATCGGTGTTGCTGTGTGGAAATCTGATTCTTTCATGCTAATATCTTTCCGGCATTGCTGGCCCTATCTCGGGGCAGTCTGGTTTTAAGCCTCGATAATCAGGCCATACTTTAGAGCATACATTTTACTTATAGCGCTCTGCCTCGCCAGCATCATCGTCATAGCTCATTGATCCAGCCGCAAAGAATAGAGCCAGGATGATGGCGCATAGTATGTGGACTCTCATGACTCGCCCTTCTTGATAAACGCGCTAGCCTTCACCCCGAACACATTAGCCAGCTTTAATATCGTGTCGCTGTTGCAGCTCCCACGCCGCAGCATAGTTGATACCGCAGCCGGTGAAATACCAAGATGCTCGGCTAATTGCTCTTGATTCCAGCCCTTTTTCTTCATGTAAATTTTAGTTGATTTTGTTATATCCATGTCGCGCCTCGCTTGGTTAGGCTTTAATAATACGCTAAAAATATAATTTGTAAAGCGCTTGATTTAATAATCGAAAGGGTGCTATTGTTTGACCACAACAACGGAGAAGAAAGCATGATAAATATATCTGAAATAGTAAAAGACTGGCCTGTAGTGGATGGGTGGAGTGTCAGCACTGGCGTCTCATGGTGCGCCAAAGGCTTTAGATTGAAGGTTGGCATAAACTGTTATATCAGCGACCGGGCTCATGTTGGCGACCGGGCTCATGTTGGCGAAGGGGCTAGTGTTGGCGAAGGGGCTCATGTTGGCGACCGGGCTCATGTTGGCGGCTGGGCTCATGTTGGCGAAGGGGCTCATGTTGGCGAAGGGGCTAGTGTTGGCGAAGGGGCTAGTGTTGTTTGTAATATTGGCTATGCAGACGGCTACGGCAAGGCGCTTTGCTCTTTTGAAGGGGTCGCATACATTGGGGCTGGATGCCAGTGGTTAACTCTGGATGATGCTATAGAGCATTGGTCTAATCACGACGAAGATAGAAGCATGACTCTATGTCTGATGGAATCGGCCAAAGCGATAGCCAAGCTGAAAGGGCTAAAAACTGGAGCATCATGATGCTAAACGCAAAGCTAAAAATAGCAGTTTTTAAGCACATAACCCTGAATTATTTAATGATTGGCGAGGCCGGGCCATACGGTCGAATAACTAATTATCTGCAAATATCAAAACCTATTGAGGTTGAATTTGAACCTAATGACGGCGGCGAGTTGCTGAAAGAGCAGAAAGAGAAGCTGATTAAACTAGCAGAGCAATCGGTGAAAGAAGCACAGCAAAAACTAGATGATCTAAATAACGGAGAATAAAATGAAAACTACAACAAGAGATGTAGGTGTTTATAGGCACGTAAGATCTGGCATCAGTATCGCCGGCGAAGCAGAAAGGTATAAACACGATAATGACTACATCCTTACATCAAACATTGTAAATGTTAAATTTGAAGTGGTCGATATTCTAGCCGAGAACGATGCAATGAAAGCTATCAGGATCAAGCTAGCACAAGAGCGGCTAGAGGTGGCGCAAAAAGACTTGGAGGACCTGCTATGAGTGACTACACGATATATACAAGGATTGGCGATGCAAATATAGAGCTTCGCATTGAGTTTGAATACTTTCCAGGTACACCAGCCAAGATTACCGGAACAATGGAAGACGGATGCCCAGCAGAAGGCCCGACACTTAACGTGACAGAAGTTCAAATAGTGCCGTCCATAGAGCCGAGAGACATAACCGATTTTGAGATATGGGGGCAGCTCATAGATAAGGCCTGCCTTAACCACGTTGCAAGCATAGGGGAAGCGTGATGAGTAAAACACATTATCGCAAAGTATTTAAAAGCGACCACCTTGGCGTGGCTGATCTTGAAGATTTTGTCGAAACAGGCAGCAATCTAAAGTTTACAATATCTCACGTCAACCAAGAGATTGGCGCAACTGTTGCAGGTAAAAAGATAAACGCCAACATCGCATATTTTAACGAGAAAATTAAGCCTCTAGTGCTTAATGCCACTAATTCTAAAACAATGAGGAATTTAACGGGAAGCAGCTTTATTGATGACTGGGCTGATATTACGGTGCAGCTTTACATAGACAAGACCGCACAGCTAATGGGGGAAATTGTTGGCGGTGTGAGGATTAGTCCCAACAAGGTTAGTGCGACTAAAGAGGAGCTGACACCAAACCATGCTAAGTGGGGCGGCGCTGTAGCCGCGTTCAAGCGCGACGGCAATCTAAAGGCCGTTATGGATGTAATGACTATAAGCAGAGAAAATCAGCAGCTTATAATCGACCAGGCTACCGACAATGTTTGAGTTCCACGATGTTGAGCAGAATAGCGACGCGTGGTTTGACCTTCGTGCAGGGAGGCTTACCAGCTCAAAGCTCGGCGTCGTGATGGCGAACTACGGGAAGGCGTTCGGCAATCCAGCCAAGCAGTACGCTGTTAATATCGCTGTAGAGCAAATTACCGGGAAGCCCATGCCTAGCGGCTACCAGAACGAACACATGCAGCGCGGCCACGAACAGGAGCCTGTAGCCCGCATGATTTACGAGACCGACACATTCTCCACCGTAAGCAATGGAGGGTTTTTCGGCTCTGAGTTCATTGGATGCTCACCTGACGGGATGGTATTCGACAGTGGTGTAATTGAGATCAAATCGGTAATACCTAGCGTTCATTTTGCCAACATCAAAAGACAGTCGCTTGACCCGGCTTATCGCTGGCAGTGTATCGGCAATCTTAAATTCACCGGGAGGGACTGGCTAGACTTTGTGAGTTACTGCGCTGACTTTCCACCCGACAAGCAGTTATTCACGCATCGCATTGAACCTGATAGTTTTACCGATGATTTCAAGATGATTGATGAGCGTATCAGTGAGTTTAAGGCGCTGGTCGATAAGACTCGGCAAGATATTTTAAACCTCGACTACAGGACGTAACTATGTACAGAATCAAATACTGGTACACCGGGGACGATAACCCAAGGTGGTGCTTATCTGGCACTATGGACTACAACTCAGCGGCAATGATTGTCGAATCTGGATTACATGAGAAGGCGCATATTGTGTGCGAAGGGGAAATATAATGTTCATTATCGAATGCGACCCGGCAATAAGTGAGTCCCATATTTTTAAGTTTGACAACGAAAAGGATGCTTTTACGGCTGCTTCTGTTATGGCGAAAAAACATAATGTAGTGGTAACTGTCAGCAAAGAGATTAAAAGGTTCCGTCTCATTGTTCAACAGGAGGTTGTACAGTCATGACTATTGAAGTAAAGATATCTTGCGACGCTAGTGGTTGTTTTAACGAGAGAGACCTTTACGACTGGCCGACTGACAGTGATATTGAAGATATGGGATGGCACCTTCATCCTGGCGTTCCAGAGCAACAGTATTGCGACGAATGCTGGCCTGTTGTAAAAAAAGAAATCGACGAAATACGCAATTCAGGATGAGCATCAATGACTAAACCACTAATGGCACAACCAGGCACCGTAATGGCTGCCATCGAAGCTATGGAGTCAATCATTCATAATAAACGGCAGGGTATGAAAGAGCAGGCTGTAGACAGGCGCAGGCTTGAGGTTATTAAGAAGGTGTTGATCGGTGATATTTAGACAAAAAAACCCCGCAATTAAGCGGGAAAATGTGGGCCGTCGCCCTTTCGGAGAAACTAAAGGATAGCACATGAAACCAATATACGCATTTAATCTGTTTATATGGGGCATGGTGACGGGCCTAAACTTATTCGCGTTAAGCTGGCCCGATAATATGCCAGACCATGTTTACGGGTCGTGGCCGCTGGCTGTCGTGGGAATATGCGCGGCTATTTTTTGCTTTATAAAAGTGACGCGGCCTGATAATTAGTCAGTATTTAGCAGCGCATCGACCAGCCCCACTGTGCCATCGACTTTAGCCAGCCCATTATCGGCTAGCTTTTTCTGGTAGCTAGACAGTTGAGTGATAACGTCATACGGGTTTTGTCCGCGCTTTCTGATTACTTCGATCTCGCTGGCAAAGCCTGCATCAACTAGCGCCTTATTACCCATAGCTTCTTTTAGCGGATCAATCCACGGCATTTGCTGGCCAACAAAGAGCGCGTCATTGACTGTCAGCGGGTCAATGTCTCGCGGCATAGGAACAACGCCGGAAAGATTAGCGACACGGACAAAGTTAGACCATGTGGGATTAACTATAGCGCAAACAAAGTTATCCGTTTCGATAGCGTAATTAACCCACTGTTCGACAAGCTCCTGCCTTTGAGCTGAATATGTGCCGTCGTAGCTTTTAGATATAGAGCTGTAACTTGTGCCAAACCCAGCCGCCACTGCCTTTAGCTGGCCAGCCCTGAATGTAATTAAATTTGGGTTAGGTCGCTTTGAGTCGATCATTCCTATATCTTCGCCGGGGCCAAGGTCGTCAATAACCATTCCGGCCTCAAAGTCTATTTGGCGGTCGGTTTCGCTTGCGCTGTAGTCATCTGTTGACCCTTTGCGAATGTATGCCGTCAGCTTCGCCGCTATCTTTGCAGCAACCCGCTCGCTCTCTTCATAATCTTTGACGTCTTCGAGGCGATTTAAAATACTGGCGAATTTCGTTACGCCGCGCATTTGCCCGATTGATTCCAGCCCCGCATAGTGTAAAACCCTCGCCCACGGTACAGGCACAGTATCAACGGACATAGTATTTAAAGTTGTCTGCCACGGCGATTGCTTTATAACGTGCAATGCTTGCGGCCTGCCCCATCCATTAACCCTGATGCCCTGGATTATTTTGTCAGTCGTGTTGTTCAGGCCAAGTGGCACACTATCTGCGTCGATCATCTCAATAGAGAATGGAACTCGCGTTCCGTGCACTAGCCCGGCTTTATCACCGAACACCATCTGGCCGAATACCTCGCCATCACGATAGCGCGACCATGCCAGCAGTCTTTGCACTTGGCTCCACTTGTGCCGCCCGGTCACATCAGGGCTTGCCGTCCAATCCTTCCACGCCTCGCGCAAATCGTTAGCGTATTGTTCGTGGACATTTCCTGACGTGTCTTTTGGCTGCGGCTCGATGCCAACACCATTGCCAACAACATTGTTAACCATAGTTTCTAGGACGCCACGGGCTAAATCGTGGTTTAAAACAGCGTGACGGGCTTGCACTCTTAGATCATACGCCGACCGCTGCACATTTATGTTCTGCCCGCCGGACGACTTGCGAAAGTTTCGAAGTCTATTTGACTCGCTCGCCTCGTAAGATGCCGCAGCGCTGCGATAAGCTGCCCGCCTAGCTGCCTTTTCCGGCGATATGTAATTAATCGCTTTATCGAGGATGTTCATCTTAAAGCCCTGTATTAAGGTTAGCTTTTGCAAAAGAGAGTGACCCGCCACCGGCCTCGCTTCGCAGCTTTCTCGCAAGATCTCGCTCTAACTTCGCTATCTCTGCGCGGACTTCTTTCAGCTCAGTCATTTTATGGCTTTTGCCATCTCGCGCCATTTCTTGCGCGCCAAGTATTTCAAGTTCTGCGGCTTTATATGCGGCGAGCCTTGTTTGAATTTCTGCTGATGTTGCCATTTTATCACCTAGTAAACTGTTGCAATCGTGCTAATTTCATCTTCAAGATAGCCATAGGTTGAAACGTATGGTGCAGCACTTTCATCCGACCCAAATACCTCGCCATCAATCGTCTTTTCTTCTGACATTGCAAAGTCTGAAACAACAAATGAATCAGCCTTCTCAGCTATGCGCTCATCCTCGTTATTCTTTAATATTATATCAAACACACCATGCCCAAGCGTAACGTATGCAGATTCATCGCCAAACCGATAGTAAAGCTCGTCATACGATGAGAATACGACAGGCTTTGCAGCAACGGTCTTTATGGTTGTTTCACCTTGTTTGACATTAACGCCATTATGTTTAGCTGTATTCCCGCCGTATGAAATTACATTATTGTACGATTCTATCGCCGAGGATGCTGATTCTTTGTAGTATGTTGTTGTTTTTACAGAATGGAAATTGCCAATCTCCTCTATATAATCGCCATTTCCGAGTATTCTAGGCAGCACTGATATAAAGGTTATTGTTAGAGTGTTGTCATCTGTCGTGGTTGCGCCGTCCCATGTGTGCACCCTGGTTTCGTCACCGTCGATGTCAGCTATTCGCTTAGTATATATATCGCCTGCGTCTATATCTGTTGTTCTTAAAGATGTGTTGGCTATCGTTTTTGTTCCCGATGTTGGGAAACCAAGCCCGCCCGGTCTCTCCCATGATCCAGACTCAACTGAAAGAGCATTATAAGCTGATTCGAGCGTCACTATCTGCTCAGTCCATGCTCCTGTTGATCCAGTCCAGAACACACCTATAGGCCCAGAATATCCGCCTGTTGTTGTGACTGTCCTAGTCCACGACCCAGACGTTCCAGAAGGGTCGTCTTCTGGCTCATTCCCAGTTTTAACCTCGCTAGTAACATTCGCGTCTGCCACGGCGTATTCCTGGCTAGAATCAACAACTGCGCTAAGGCCATCGCTTGAGATAATAGCCGAGCAATAACCATCGCCATCGAACCCGTATATTTTACCGCCGTCCGGCCTTGTGTAAATATGGATCGAATAGGGTAGTGTAGCTATAACCACGCTACCACTTAGGCCGTCAACAGGCGATGAATTCACAGTCCCGTCAGAAAATACCGTTATAAACCTTCCGCCTGAAACCGCGAACACTGCCCTTATATGAATTGCTGATATAACGGGGCTGCCTTTTGAGAAGGCAAAGTTTGATGAGCTGCTAATTATATACGGCTCTGTATCGTGCGCGAATTTATTAAGCGCCCCAAAGTTTGACAGTTTTATTTTGTCTAGCTGGTCATCGCCTCTCAATAAAACTGGCTCTATCCCTTCTCCAGCGGGATAAACAGAGACATAATCATCTCGCGGGCTTAAAGAATACGCAGGGCCGATAATAAACGGTGAGCACCCTCGCGGATTGCTCTCAAAACCTACAACCTTGGGGCTATCCCAGCTCTGCCCGTCGAACTTAACAACCACTCTATCATTCAATAAAAAGGCTGCCCGGTTGCAGGTCATGTACTCTATTGGCACATCAATTAAATCTGTAGCCATGTTTATATCCAACCCTAACGTCGATGATGATGCCGCGTCAATTGTTACGCTGCAAGTTTGATCGGCGTTAAACCCAGTGATTTCGGCTAGCCGATATGTCGGCAAAAACTTCTGCCAGCCCGGTAATATCGCGGCATTGTAATAGCACTGATGGCCAAATTGAACTCCCCGCGCCTCTAAATGGCCATCGTCTGATACTGGCGCGCTGGCTCCGGGGGCGATTAGTATCAAGTCATTTTCGCCAGGCACTTCGATAGACGCCACATCACCAGATGCGCCTACAGTTAAATCGCAGCACCACGCCTCCATGTCATTTTCAAGCACGAGGTCTGTTAGCTCTTTTTTATCTAATTCAAGAGCGGTCTTTTCAAACTCTAGCTCATTGACAAGAATTTCCTTTACAAGCAGATCGCCTCGCGCCCTCAATGCAACCTCAGTGGCGCTAGTAACAGCCGATCTCTGAGTCTGGTTGTCGTCAGTCGGGGCAAGAATAAAAGCGTCAATGGCTGAATTCATCACTGACAGCGCAGAATCTAGGGCGGCTTGTGCGGCATCTCGCTCAACTATCAGATTAGATAGGTCTGCGTCAATTTCCGCAATACGCGCATCAATTTCAGATACGCGCCCATCTCTTTGAACCGTTCCCGTGTCAACAGAAACACTATAAAGCCCCGCGCCTATGTGGTTGTTGACCGTAACTTCGCCCATTACAACTGGCTCGCGCCTACGTCCATATATGCGCTGGTTTCATTAACAATGTAATTTATATAACTTACTGTGAACTCCTCACTATCAACAATAGCATTCTGCCCCGGCCTTAAAAACCAATCTATACCACATCGAACACGAGTCCCGCCGTTGTATGTTGTTACCGTCTGTATATCTTGAAGCGTTCTCGTTGTTGTGTCTGACGGCGCGAGAGGAACAAAAACAGACTCGTAGCCTGATAGTGTCGCCGTGTAATTGATCGCGCCTCTAGCCGCACTGAGCGACGTTAAAACACTCCTCGACATTTCCTGAATAAACACTTGCCCATCAAATGACGCTTCTCGATAAATCACAAAGGTCGGGCTAACCTCTGATGACAAAAAGCTAATGTAATCACCGCAAGCAGGCACAACAGCCTGTAAATAATTCGAGCGGTCTGTTTGCAGTGTGGCCTGCCATGACGATATGGGTATTCTTTTTGTTTCTGTCCCGACAACATCCATAACGTAATTAATTACAGCGTAGTCGGGTATTAATCGGCTCCAGTCGTGGAACACTGAAAAAGCAGCAGCCCCCAATGGTGAGTCAACGGCGATATGTACAATTATCGGATTGTCGGCACTGCCGTTTATTGGCGCACCGTTTATCGAAAATAAATTAGGCACTTAAAATCTCGGTGATCAGCCCTCTGATAACAAGGCGGCCTGTATAATTACCTGTTCCGGCTGTCACTAGCCCGCCCCCAAATTGCTTAGCCCCTTCGCTATTCGTCGGCTTTATCATTTCCGCCGCATAGTCGCCGGTTAGAAGCGTTGTCTGAGTCGAGGCTAGCCATTTAGTTAAATTGCCGTTTATGCCGAACGATATGAAGGGTTGTGTTGTATCACTTACCGTTGTTGCGATAAACCCGAACTCTATAGGAGTGAACCGTAAATAATCCGGCATGATAAACTGGTAGTCTGTGGGGTCTATGCATATCCAGCTTAAATCACCATCACCAGTATTGGCCGCGCCTACAGTCGTAGTCCATGTTGGCTCGGTGCTTCCGCTTGTCCCTGAACCAAAATAACTGCCGACCCACTCGTAACACAAATAGCACTTACCATTCGATACTGTTGGGAATATAACGTCACCGTGCTCGTATGACGTTGTTGCAGCCCATGTTGGAGAATCTCCCAAGTTTATCGGGTCGCTGTAAATGATCATTTCTTGAGCCAAATGCTTCGCTGTTTGATCTTCGTCAACTGTCGCCGAGAACTCGCCAAAATGCGGAGCTATGTACTCAAACCCTCCAAGGTGGCGCTGGTAGTTCGCCGTTGGGTATTTATACGAATTTATATGCAATGCGTGTTCGGCAGTCTTTCCTGCATCACCTGTCCATTGGTTTATTGCTGTTTGCCGCGCTGATAATGCCTCGCTATAACCGCCGATTGCTATAGCCCTGCCGCCTGCGCCACCTGCGGCCTCTGAGTTCGACCCGATTGATATATCATACAGCCCAGTCGCTTTTGTTTTATATCCGGCGACAATCGACTGGCTGCCACTGGCGACCTGATCCGACGACGTGCGCGAGGGCTGTAAATTAACTGACGCAAAGCCTTTAGCATCGCCACCATTATCGAACCCTTGCGGGAACTCATCTAACATGCCAGCCGTTACCCTTGCAGCCACAATGCTGCCTATCGGCCACTCTTTCGCAGTAGTGCTTTCTCTGCCCCTTGTGACAGTAAATATCAGCCCTGCCACCAGCGTGCATTGAACAATCTCGTAGTCAGTATGGTCAAAAGGGTTAACGATTGTCAGATATAGAATCTCAGTTGCCGCTGGTGTCACAAGGTCGCCAACTGACGCCACCGTGGCCGTGAGGTCGCCAATAGACATAACCGCTGTCAGTTCGTCCTGATAGCTATTATAAAAAACGTACTTGCTCATAACCTATCCAATCGTTGCGGAAACTAGCGCAACTACCTGATTAATTTTAATTGCCGTGGTGTTTAATACAATATAACCCGCCACCGGAACAACACCGGAAGTGGCAGGAAGAGATAACAGTAAATTATCATCGCCGTCTAAAAGTTCGCCGTATGTCGCTGTACCTGATGCCACCGCCTGAACTTGTGTAGGCTCTGTTATCGTCAATATCCCAGTTACACCAGACACGCTGCCGCATGGGTCATTTAGTGTTATTGTCGCCAGCAAAACATCGCTATCGTCTTTTATTAACACCTTGCCCGCCGTCGCTGCGCCGTCAATAGTGTCAAGCATCCCCGTGTGCGCGCCTACAAGCGCGGCAACGGTATAAGTCGCTGATACTGGGGCTGGCATTATGTTTTACTCAGTAGTGACAGGTTAAGCACAGAGTCGGCCCCGACTTGCGTGTAGCCGGTCGGCACTGCCTCAAAAAACCCGCTATGCCCGGAAACATTTAACCGACTGTAAGCCTCGACAATGCGCTCGATATTCTCCTCATATTCTTTGCTTTTTGTTCGCCACATAACCACCGCCAACCTGTCTCCGTGACTTGATCCGCCGTCATTTACAGCCACCCCGCCATCGAGCGTTTTAACGACCGTGACGCGCCGGGTAATATCGCCAAAACTAGAAGATGGTTTCGCGTCAATAGTCACAAAACCATCTATGTCGTAGGTCTGAGTTGATATTGTGATTATCATATCGGCGCGGGGCTTCCCAACAGCATATCAAGGCCGTCAGAATTCACCCTTACTTGTATTGTTCTCAGTATTTCCCACATAAAGCCCTCTAAATGAGGTTGCAATCCTGCTCCGTCGATCTGAATTATACCATCCCCACGGTTTAGCGCCTTGGCCCTTGCTTCCATTTCTTTAATCTGCGCGGCGGTTAAGTCTTTCTGTAAATCAAGAGCCTCTTGCCTTCTGTCGTTTTCTATTTCAATCTGCCGCTCGATTTTAAATTGGTCGCTCAGGCTTGTATCACCGCCATAGGCTAGGCCATAAAGGTCAGTTAATAACTGCCCGGTGCTTTCAATCGTGGTATTTATTGATTCATAAGCCGCTTGTATTTTGAGTGCGTCGGCCTCGATCTGAGCGACGGCTATTTCTGTGTTGCCGCGTATGACTTCAGTCTGAATATCAACGCGGGCCTGTAGCATGACCTCGTTCCATCGCGCTTGGGCTGCTGCTGCTTTGTCTGCCTCTCTAGCTGCGTCGCTTATGGATTTAGCGGCCTTGCTTGTTTTGTTTTCTAGCGAGTCTGCGGCATTCGAGCTATTAATCAACCCTTGCTCGTAGCCGACAATCTTCCCGGTGGCCTCATCGTAAATAGGCACGATTCCGGTCATGGACTGCTCTAATTTTTCGTTTACATCAACAACCCCTGCAAGACCTTCTTTAAACCCGGTAACAACGTCATGAGTTTCTGACATGACAGGCTGTAGATTTAACTGCGCGGCCAACGCTGCAAACGATGATTTTGTAAACTCTTCAAAACTAAGGCCAGCTTTTACAACGCCATCCTCAAGCTGTAGCATTTGCGATGCAATCAGCGCCGATTCAATAGAAAAGTCCTCGACACCTTCTGCTAGTTTTTTTGCCGACTCTTCGTCGGCTACTTTTTTTACCGTGACACCAAAATCACTTACAGCGTCTTTCAGATCGCCTATCTTCTGCTCCGTGTCATTAATTGCGTCATTCCCTTGCAATAGACCTGCAAGCCAGTCGCCAGTCGCTGCCCCAGCCTCACCAAAAGCACCTGGAAGCCCTGTAGTTAAAATCCTGATAAGGGGCAACAAAACGTCAGTCGTCGTGTCTACGTTTTCCTCTATCTTGGAAGGGTCTGTGATCTGCTCAACAAGGTCATATATCTCGCTACCTAGTGATGTATCTCTCCCTGTAAGTGCCGATAGAGCGTCATCAATTCCATTTTTTAGAACAGTGCCAAGCGCATAACCAGCAGCCCCCGCCGCAGCCACAAGACCACCTTTTCCTAATAGCGCAATAAGCCCTGTGCTGCCTGTTAGCTTTGATGCCACCGCGCCAAGCCCACCGACAAGCCCTGCGCCTTGCTTAATAACCAAAAACTGCAATAGCGTTTCTATTGTAGGCATCAGGTTATTAAGGCCGGTGGAAAGTATATTCGCTTGTTCCGCGAACCCGCCGACCAGCCCCGCTGTTTTGAAAACCTCATCGCCTAGCTCGCTGGCGTCTGTAGCGAGGTCGCCAAACGTATCGACCATTGTTTCAAACGATTCAATCACGCCTCCTGTAAACGCGCTAAGACCAGCAAATGAATTGCCGATTAAGGTAATAGCCTGGGCCAGCCCGTTTGCTGTAGTCAGGTCTGCCCCGTCGAATATTTTGCCGAACGCATCACCTATTGACTCTAGCCCGCGAATAAACCCGCTTAGGTCAGCTTGATCGAATGCCGCTGGTATGTTTTTGGCTATCGTTGCTAGTGTTTTTTCAAGCCCCTCCATTTGGCTTTCAATATACTTTATAAAATCAGTAAGCGCCCCGTCTTGAACCTCTTTTCCAATGGCTAAAAATATAGCCCTGATTGCCTCTGCGATGCCGCCAAACTCATCTAACAACGGATCACCGATTGAAATACTTAGCAGCGTGAATCCGTTCACAATTTTCTGGATGCTTAAATCAAAAGAGCCGGCCATCTTCTTAAATGCCGCGTCCGTAGCCCCTGAGCTGCCTGCCATAGCATCAAGGGTTTCGGCAAATTTTTCTGATGCGTTGCCTGTCAACTGCAAAACGGCTTTCATAGCCTCAGTGCTGCCAAACAGCCTTCTCATTTGCTCTTCGCTTCCGCCCGTGGCTTCGGCAACCGAGTTTAGAACGCTTTGCAGCCCGTTAGCCTTTACAGCCTGGGCACTAAATTCTAGCCCTAGCTCTGCGGCTATGGTTCTTGCCTCGCTAGACGGCGCTATCATCGCAGTAAGGGCCGCATTAATAGCCGTAACCGCTTGCCCTGTCGGGATACCAACAGAGGTCAGCGCGGCAATAGATGCGTTTAAGTCAGAAAAGGGGATTTCTAGCGTTGCGGCTGTACCTGTCACATTTGACAATGCCGCTGATAATTCAGGGAGTGTGGTCTGGCCCTTCTCAACCGTCGTGAACAATATGTCACTAAACTCAGCGGCGTGTTCCATGCCAAGTCCGTAGGCATTGAGCGACGATACTAGCACGACCATCGAGTCATTCAGGTCAGCCCTACCGCCTACCGCAAGCTGCTCTGCAACCCTTAGTGCGTCGATAGAATCGGTATAATCAACCCCCGCAGAGATAGCGTTATACGTTGCTGCGGTGATTGTTTCGAGTGATTGTGTGCTAGTGCCCGCGTAATCTAAAAGCGACTGTTTGAAACGGTCTAAATCTTCGACCGGCGCATCAATTAGTGTTGAAATTTCGCGGAATGCGGTGTCAAAACCACCGGCGGCAACAATCGACGCGGCTGTCATTGCTACGCCAACCGCCAAAATACCAGCCTCTAGCTTTACAGCACTGGTGGTAAAATCGGCGACTGGTTGTGTGGCTGATTGTACGCTCGAAGAGAATGAACTGACGCCATTGACGGCGGATTGCGTGGCCAGTGCGGTTTTATCAACGCCGTTAAATATTATGTCTATCGTGCGTTGTGCATCAGCCACTTTTGAGAGCCTCTATTCTGTCGTTTTGCTCGCCGATATGGAGACCCCAGAGAGCTATTTCATCGTCCGTTAAATACCCCTCTGGGAATATATCAGGGCGCACTTCATAAAGGCATTTTCCTAGCCTGTCAGCGAGAGCAAGGCTTGCCCTTACGCTCCCGTCTTCCCAGAGGGCTTCGGCTTTCCCGGCTCTTGACCTTGACCTGTTAGAGCGTCAATTTTATTGGTCAGCTCGTAGAAAATCACGGGGAAAGTTTCGGCCAGTTTCACAACCGCATCACGGGAATTTGCGTCTATCTTCGGCGACACTGATCCAAGCATTAACGATTCAATTCTACGCGATACGTCTTGCGGAACATCAGCGCCCGTTAAGCCTAGCGCACTCGTTACCGCTTCGATCTTATCAGGCGCATTAGCCAGCGCACCGATCAATGCCCGCGCTGTTTCAGTCCGGTCATAAGCCTGTTTGGTTTGCGCCACCTCGATAGCTGTCAGTCCTTTGACAGTCCACACGGCCTCCTCACCATCGGCAAAATACTCTGCCAAGTCTGGGACTTTTACATCCTCAGTGCGTGGCGAGTATTTTGCCTGCGTGAATCTATCTAAGTCCATTAAGACAGCACGTCGATGGTTTTGCTTTCAGGTGTGATGGTGCACGATACGGGGCGTTTACCCTGTACCGGGTTGGCAATCGCCACACCTAAAATGCCCTGGGTGTATTGCTTAGGGAAAGAAGTGTCGCGGTCTGGTCGAAACTCAAACCATAGTGACTCGCCTTCCTGCTGTACAACAGCATCAGTAATGCCGTCAACACCCTGGAACGTGAATGTGGCCTGCCCCAATGATGAGCTAGATGAGCCGATAGGGCCATCGTAAGTATCTGTGCTCGACACGCTGTAGCTTGGCTTGGCTGGCACCCAGTCGCTTACGTTTGGCACTGCTGAAAATAAAGGAGTAGATCCTTTAATCCAAACCTTTTTCGTAACTGATGCCGTGTGAATCAATGGCAGCGCGTCGGCAAATGTAACTTCGCCTGTGCCGCTATCCAGTGAATAGACAGGGAAGTCACTACGCTCTTGATGAGATCCTACAACTTGATAAATCTCAGTGCTTAAAACATCGCCCGCCGTTACCGATGAGGTGCGAACTTGGCCGATCTCAACCGAACCAACAGGGATAAAGGGAGGGCCACCCGTCGCGCCTCGGGTTTCTGACAGCGTGGGGCCATCAGTACCGGAAACCGCAGCCAATGCGCCAGAGCTGTTAATAGTAATCGAGGTTACATTGATAATATCTGTAGTGATGCCGCGAGTAATTGAAACATTTCCAGACGATACTGACACATCGCCGTCGGCGTCTGCTCCTGTAGCTTCTGGCATTTTTGCGGTCAGCGCTGCGACAGTCACACTGTCATTGGTGCCGGTGTTAGGCGTGATGACTCCGCCCGTCAAAAGGCCGTAAGGGGCTACTAGCGCCTCCGATCCTGCCTTGTTTGAGATAGGAGAGAAAGACGCGGCAAACGTGGTGTAATCGCCGCTGTCCGTCATTTCTTCAAAAGCCTGTGCAACTTGCCCGGCTTCGTATTTTAAAATTGAACGACCCATGATTTTATCCTCTACGATAATGTGTAAGGGTCGCCCCTCACATGACTGAATTTAATTGTAAATTGCGCTTCTGCGCCTACGAACGTGGAATTTAAAGTGATCCCGCCGCCGTCGTATTCTGTGTTTTGTGCTAATCCGCCGAACGTACTATCGGCGAACATTTCCGTAATAATTTCGGCTTGCAGTGCGTTGGCCTGCGCTCTTTGCGTATCGCCATCACGCCCAATTGTTGCCGCTGCTCTTGCTACTGCCACGGGTATTTCGATGATCGTTTCGTCATAGTCGCTGGTCGCTGTTTCAACATCGTCGAGCACTAGCGTTATTGGTAGCTCTCGCTCATCTGTGGGGATTTCGGTGTTATATTCACCGCCTACCGCAAGGGTTATTGCTGCTAATAGTTGCTCGCGTATTGATACCGGCATAGCTAGACCGGGTACTTCTTCTGCAATAAGTAATTAATTGATTCGAGCATTTTCGACTCGTAAATCTCTTCGGCTTCAACGTCTTCCTTGATGTTGCCAAACGCCTGCGATACCGATGGCCCATACAGCAATAGCAATTTTCCGCCTTCCGGCCCTGCTGTCTTCCTGCGCTGTGCTATTGATACGATCCCGCTTTTCAGCAAGATATAAAACGGCTTTCCTGTGCCGTCAGAGCTGCCCTGCACAATCTTTCGCTTGCCAGGTGTTACCTCTACACGCATGCCTCGCGGGGGCACTGGGGGCGCTTGGCTGCCCGTCCATGTATTATTTCTAATTGCTGGCGTGGTCGAATATCTCGATAACAACCGGCCTTTTTTCTTTGCTTTTACGCGGCCTTGTAAATTTGAGTTGGTCGCCTTGCTTTTAATGTCGAGCTTGTCGCGTACTTCACCAGCTTTGATTTTTAGCTCTGCTCGAATGCCAACACTTGCCGCAGTTCTGGCAATCGGTAATGATTTATTGATCGCAATACGAAACGCATTTTTTGAATTGCCGCCGACAAACTCCAAAAGACTGATCGCGTCTTTTACTTGACCTTGATTGACTTCGACAGCGTTCGTCATGCTTTAACCGTCATGCTGTATTCAATGCCGTTATCTTTAAACACGTCATCAACGTGATATGTCGTACTACCCACTAAAAACTGATGATCTTTAAACGGCCTGATCGGTATTTCTGACTTTCTGACGCTAACCACGGCTTCCACCCCGGCTACGTCAACACCGGCTTCTGAATACGTTTGCAGGTCTTTATCAACCAACACCAAGCAGCTCGCGTTAATGACAACCGAGTCTTCGTCGAGAGCGATGGCAGCATCACCATGAAAGTTGTAGATGCTGCCATTTCTCGAATCAAACTTGTCGTCAAAAGAACTCACTAAGCAACGGTGCCAGGTGTGCCGGTCAGCTTAACGGCGATGGTAGTAACACCATTACCGGCAGCCTCAGCCGCGAAACAAGCCGCGCCCGTTACATCGCCAGTTGCAGGTGTTGCTGCGTTGTCATCAAAAGCACCAGCCGACACATCCCATGTCAGGCTTTCGCCTTGGGCGATTACAGCCGCAGATACTTTGGCGAAGTTATAAACACCAGTTACAGCAACCGCGCCTGTGCCTGTAGTGGCGGCAATATCAACCAGGGCAACGCCAAGCGTTTCGCCCATAACCACTAAATCACCAGAGCTGATGGCAGAGCCTGAGTTTGAATAATCAATGACGTTGCCGTCTTGTACAAAATTTGTAGCCATTTTCTAAACCCTCAAAATAATTAAATGGCGCTATTAAACGCCCGGCTTAATTTATGCGCCTGCGTCTGTAACAGCACCTTGATAGCCAACACCGGCAATACCGTAGTCCAAGGACACTTTGTAGCTAGTGCCATCGACCGTAAAGCCCTGCTCCATCTCTATGGTAGGCTCTTGCATACCATCCAAAAATGCGACCTCAAGCACAGGCGCAATGGCTGGATCAGCAAACAAGTAGCGGCGTGTGCCGGTAATGCGTGGTGAGTCAACAACATCGCCAAACAGCCCGCGTACCACGTTGGGCTTGCGCTGGTTCTTGCTGGTATCGTCGTTGTATTCCTGTGCGTTAACTTCGCGCATTGAGCCACCAAGGCCAATTGGCACAACGGCCACGGCTGGGGATAAGTCGAGGAAGTCGTTACCGCCATTGTCCTGCTGGCTGGCCATGATTACGCGGTTAGCGTCAATGGCGGCAACACTGATTGCAGACCCCGCACCGATGTTGTTGTGGTCGGCGTGGAACAATGATTTACCATCGCCTAGCAAGGGGCCAAGGCCGCTATTAGATGTAAGGGCGGTGTAAACGTCAGACTCAATAGTGCGGGCTGCACTACGGCCTAGATCGGCGGCGATGCTTACAAACGCGCCAAGGTCATCATTAACAACCATTTCGCGTGATAGGCCGATAATCAAACCCTTCGTGGAAGCTGTGATTGACTCTTTGGTGCCGTCGCCTAAGCTGCCGTTTTTGTACTCGTTCAGCTCGGTTTTGCCCATCAAATTGCCGATAGAGCCGCGCATGTAGCGATTGTGAGCGCGAAAGTCTGAAACACTGCCAACCGCACAGAATCGACGCCATGTATCAGCCGCTACGTTGTAGCCACCCAATAGCGCTTTGTGCATGGTGTTTTCGAGCAGAATCGGGAAGTCGCTACCAGAATAAGTAAAGGCAGCGGCAACAATCTCTTTCTTGCTCATGTGTGCCGATACAGCGCCGCAACGGTCAAGCGATGCTTTTGCAAAGTCGAGCAATGTGTGCCCCATGTAACCAGCTTTGATGGCTTCTTGACGCATTTCCGGCGTACCCTTGCCAGCTTTGCACAAAATAGCCGAGATGCTAGCGGCGCGTATTTCGTCGCTATGGTCAACAACAGTAATACGGCTAACTGACTGCGCGGGCTGCTGGCCTTTAGCAAGGACTTCAAGCAACTGAATGCCAGCGGCCTGTGCTGTTACCTTGTGGTCATTCTCGCAAGATTCGCGCAGAGCCAGAATCTCAGGCGTCTGCTCAAAGCCTTCAAACTTCGCTCGAATCTCAGTGCGGCGCGATTGATCGGCGGCCAGAATGTCGGCAGTAGATTTAACCGCTTTCACTTCTGCTTTAGCCTCAACATCCTTAGCTTCTACAGGCTTTGCTTCGGCGGGCTTTTTAGTCTCAACTTTTTTAGCTTCGACCTCTGGCTTTGTATTAGCTTCTGTTTCTTTTGGCATGGTTTTTAATCCTGTGGGCGCTTTGTGCCCTGCTTCGTTGATTGAGTTAATTAATGACGCTGCAATCTGCATTGGTTCCGTGATTTCATCCACGAGGCCGAATGCAAGTGCCTCTTCTGCGTTGAAGTAGTGGTCTTTGCCGCCTGATAACAGCGCTTGAATTTCGTCGAGAGTCTTGCCGGTTTTTGTGGCGATGCCTTGCGCATAAATCTCTGTCCACTTGTCGAGAACGTCGGCCATCTCTCGCATATCATCAGCACGACCCGCTGCGCCGCCGTGGGGCTGGTGCAACATCAAGAGCGCATTACTGGCCATTGTGGTGCGGCCTGGGCCTGATGAGATATAGGCGGCCATCGAATAGGCGACTGAATCAATAACGTATTCAATGCTTGCGGGGTGCGAGTCGAGCGCGTTGGCAATAGCGATGCCGTCCGGTACTGATCCACCGTAAGATGCGATGCGCACCTTTATTGTTTCGGCATCAATCTCTGCAATTTCTTTGACTAGGGTTTTCGCCTCTACAGTTTCATCAAACCAGCTAGGGCCAATGTCGCCATAAATCCAGACTGTAGGCGTACCGTCGTGCGCTGCTTTAATTTCGTAGGGTTTTGGCATAAAAACTCACTCCAATATAGCCGGAATGATATAAGCCTAGAGTGTGCCAAAATAGGGCAAAGTGCCGCTTTTAACACACTGTTGGCTTTGCGTCTGGATGCAAATAAGGGGCTTCTTGTATCCAGTGAATAACGCGAGGAGCGTTTATGTGATTTTGATCTAAAGCAATACTTGCCGCTAGCAAATAACTTGTTATAATGAACTCACACAAACAAGAACGCGGAGAAATAAAATGGCTAAAGTAATACAAGAAGTGTTGGAAGAATCAATGAAGGCTATAGCGCAGCATTACGCTGACAAAATGATCGCACAAGGCATTACGCCCACTAAGGCGCAAATTGAAGAATCTCTACAGAACAACTGGGAAAAAGTGAGCAAGGAAGTGTCAGAACTTTATGCGCAGGTTATGGCTCAGTTGGAGGCGGCGTGAGTCGCCGCTTAACATGGGCGCAGGATGGATATGGTCGCAACTTCCTACATTACAGTGATGAGCTTATTGTTATTTTATGCGGCCTGCCAGGCACTTCAGGAATGGAGCTTAAATGGTTGCACGAGGATTATGGGCCATGACGCCATCACAACAAGCGATAGAAGCAGGGCTGGAAAGCCTTGCTCAGGTCATAAAGCTAACAGGGCAAAGCCGCCAAACGCTAGCGAACTGGCAGCGAGACAAGCCCGACCTGTTTAGAATTGTCTTAACAGGGTGTGCAACTGAGATCCATGGAGAAAATAATGACTAAAGTATATCTTCAAAACTCAACACAAAAACGCGACGATCTAAAAACTAGCAACGAGCGCGCCGAATTCGATTTTAAGAAAATGTACTTGAATGCGATAAATCGGGATCAGTTCGACGATGACGGCACTCTGAAAATCACCGCTGGAATAATTGAAGGGTTTTACGTTGCCGGCGAGTCTAGCCCCGAATTATTCGGTACACGGTTCTAGGCGATACGTTGTACTTCTTGCAGATTGATTTTAAGTTGTTGCCTTTGAAGTCTGCCAAAATCATGGCGGAGCGCTCTTGCGCTGTTAACAGGTGGAACTGACATGGCCAGTAGTATTTCTGTCCGGCTATGTCATTGTCTGCCCCCCACATGATAATGCGCTCTGCAACGGTCGTGGCTTTCTTTTCATTGTCGCCAGTTTCAATTAAGGCTGTTTTTATCAGGTCTGCTAACTGGGTCATAAGCGCCGCCCCCAGTTGCCACTGGCCATGCTATTGCGTTGGCGCACTCGTTTTTTAGTGACCTCTTTCCTGATAATGCGTTCCTCTTTGTTGACCATCTGACTATTGCCGTCAAATATAGGCAAGGCCCATTCTGGTGGCTTATCCCATAACAGTCGGCCATTAGCACCAAACCCTAGATCGTCCATTACCGCTTCAGCATAGCCCCAGTTATCGAACGCCTCGTTCGCCGCGCCTTTCGGGCACTTCCACTTGCCATCAACACCGCGCTTTTCTGCTCGCAATTCTCGAAAGTAATCACTGGGTAGCCATGCAGAAGGATGAAAATACCCGGCACCTGGCACATCACGGCGCATTGAGTTGGCCACAATGTCCTTGAAGTAATTGGTCGCCAATAGATATATCGGCACGTCGCGCATTCTCCGGCCACGCGAATCACGCGCATAGCTTTTCACCACTGGCTTTTCTTGCTTGTGGTTGCCGCCTTTCACTAAACAAGCCCGATCGGACAACCCCGCCGACCTTAGTCGCTTAAGCCATGCATAGGCATTAGGTGTTACACCCGCCTCACCACCTGTATCGACGGCGGTGCGGTAAACCCTTAGCTCCTGCTCGCCACTTGTCTTGTAAGTGCCGTTGATTAGCTTGTCGGTTAATAAGTCCCAATCCTCAGCAAAGCCAGCCGGGTCAACTCGCACGTCCTTGCCGCCTCGCGTTGTATTGCGCAGAGAAAACCTATCAACAAGGCATGACTCACGATCTACGCCATAGGCTCGAACCTCACAGACAAAGCGCGACTCTACGCCGCCCTGTACATCCACTGACGCGATTAGAACCCTAGCCCAATCCGGCACAAGATACCGCTCTAGTCCGTGATCGACTCTATCTTCTGCGTTTTGTGTTTTATCTTCTTTCAGATAAATAGGTAGATAAGCCAAGCCCTGATCGGTGTTGCGCGTGGCTTTCAGGCTTTGATCTGATCCAGATACAACGTATTCTCGCAGCCCTTGCAGCTCTCGAAGTATTAAGCTGTCCCATTTTTGATATGCCGCCGCCACGCCGCCCAAACAATACCCAGCTATGTTGCTCGGTATTCTTTCGCCGGACAAATTGCCATCTTTATCGACTGACTGCCCATCGCCAACCCATCGAGCAGTTTTAATGCTATTCAGCTCGGGCTTGTGCTTCTGTTCTATCTGAGAGCCGCAATGAGGGCAGCATACAAGCGAATGCTTATGTGCCAGCTCGCCCAAGTCTGCATCTCGCACCATGTCGATTAATTCGTTTTCTTTTGGTAGTGTTGCGAATAGATCAAGCCCAGGCTTTGCCTCGAAATACTCTTTACAGTCTAAGCACTGCCAGTACCACCGGCACCGATCAGAATTGTTATAAATACCACCAACACCACTTACAGGCGGGAATTCATGGGGCGTTGACGGATCCCAATAAGCATCTTCATAGTCACGGCCCGGTGATGACTCAAACAGCGCCATGCCTCGACTAAGATACGTCTGTGTTCGCTTTAGCAGGAGAAGGAACCCAGAGCCGCCACCGTCAATATCATCAGGGGCGCGGTCGTAATCTGTCCACGCCACATAACGATAGTCACTGCTTGATAATTGGGATTCGCTAGGCCATCCAAGTTTGAGCCACATGCCGTTTTTAAACAGCTTGTCATGCGTATTATCGTCTTGCCCGCGTATGCTCAACAACTCCCTAAGCGCCTGAGAGTAGCGAATAGCTTTATCAATCCGAGTCTTTGAGAATTCGCGCGCTTTTGTTTGTGTCATTTGAACAATCAGCATATCGCCAGGGTCATTGGCGACATTGTGAGCCATCCATCCATCAATCAGCCCCATTGTTTTCCCCGTTCGAGCAGGCCCGACAAAACACACCGCCTCATGCTTTCGACTGGCTAAGGCGTTCATCGGCTCGATCATATACGGCGTTTCTTCCGCTGACCAAGGCCCTGTATAGCCACCGGCTTGGCTTATGCGCAACACCGACGCTGCCCCATCTGACACGCTCACGCGCTTAGGCGGTCTAAATGCCTGCGCTGAATCTCTCAGGATTGGGAAGGGTGACGCAAAACTCACTCTTCGTCGCCCCCAGCTTCTACAGGGCCAAATGCCGCCAACTTGTCTGCTGTGTCATCAAGATAACCTAGAACAATATTATCGACGATCTCGGCTATCTCAGGCGCTATACCATGTCTGCGCTCTAGCGTGTCACCAATCGATTGTAGGTTCTGAGATACAAGGGAGAAGGCTGTAAGGATGGCCGGTTCTAATTCGCCTGCCGGTATAAGGTCGCGGTCTTTGACTTGAAGCTCGCGTTTTTTTGTTTCTGATTCATACCACGCCTTTCTGTCCTGTGGCGAGTATTCATCTGGGTTTTCACCGCTGCCAGTTTCGCTGCTTCCATAGTGCCATTGAGCCATAGCATTTAAATCTAGCTCCCACGACAAGCCGCGAGACCCTTGCTTTAATACCGGCGCGCCTTTCCTGATCCACCGATTAATAGTCGTTAGTTCAACATCGAAAAAGTCTGCGGCCCCGGCTTTGTTTGTTATGCGCCTTGACCCAACAATGCTCTCTACTGTTTGAGACATAACCCTCCGCGATACTTAGCTAGGTCTGTTATTCCAGCGGGATATAGTAGTACCCAATAGGGGGCTAAAAACTCTGAATTTGCGCCGTCAACGTCTTGCTCGTATTGG
>Ga0209345_10000675_pt1 | contig 43943 bp, 45 predicted proteins | sample Cruoilmetagenom7_FD_187294 | JGI IMG/M metagenome (GOLD analysis project Ga0209345, IMG submission 187294) | Oil polluted marine microbial communities from Coal Oil Point, Santa Barbara, California, USA - Sample 7 (SPAdes) (version 2) | ecosystem: Environmental > Aquatic > Marine > Oil seeps ...
TTCCATGGCATCCGAGAAACCGGATGCGGCTGTTCGGCGCAAGAGAAAAGGGAGAGATGCCCGAACATCTCTCCCTTCCCCATCCCATGCGAGGGACGTTTCGCATGGGTTTCGGCGCGAAAGTGGTGATACTCCGCGCGCCGAATTCACTATTACCCGTGGGCGAGCCTGTAGCCGCTGCGACGCAGGCAACGCGCATCATAGCCTGACCGTTTGCCCTGATAGGTGCGGATGGTCATTGCACAGTTCCGGGGCAACCGATGTACGGAACGGTAGTGCCGTTCAAGACAATGGCGTCCGAACATATGCGCGCGGCCTTGACGGGTCTCAAAGCTCCGAAGACAGTTTTGGGGCAGCAGCTTGCGGTCTACGCGGCGCGGCAGCGGTCTGGGCTGCACAGCGCCACGGTGCCTCACCACTTCTCTGCGCCGCTCTTTATACACTTTCTTCTGCTGGACAGGCGCGCGGTAGACTTTGCGCTCTTCCCGTTTGTCCTTCTTGTGGTCGTTCACAATGGCCCCGATCACGGCAAGCCCCAGTATGGTTGCCGCGATACGAGCATTACGTTGATCGTCTGCATGGGCTGGAACGGCTGCAATGGTGGTAAGGGCCATCGCCGCTGCAGTGACTGTGCCGATCAGACGGGAGGGAAACATGAAGCGCATGAGATTATTCCTTTCGGTATGAATGCGGCACGCTGTCCGTGCTGCGATGTCCAATCAAATTGGGGGCATGTGGCAAAGACAGGCAATAACGTCAGATTGTTATTGGATAACCGGCACGCAGCAGGCAGCTGGATATTGTATATCAGGCGGGAAAATAGCATCGTCCAAAGCATGAAAAACAAACTTCTCTCCGCGTGCATTGCAGTACTGGTGGGCCTCGGAGCGCCCGCCATGGCCGCCGATTGCTATGCCGACTACAAGGCCAAACAGGACAATCCGCTGCGGCTGCATTATGGTGTGGCCGTGGTGAACGGACAGTGTTCCAAAGCCAACGCACGTAACGAACTGTCCAAGCGCCTTGGTGCAAAGGGCTGGACGCTTCTGAATGTTGTTTCTGTCTTTGGACCCGAAGGACTAGCAAAAAGGAAAGATAGTGCCGGAACAAACTTCCTCCGCTTCTGACATCCGCCGCAGCGGTGGCCGCCTTGTGGCAATGGGGATAGCGGCGGTTGCTGCTTTGTTGGTGCTGGGGGCGGCAGTATTGTTCTGGGCGCTCCCCGACGCAAACGCTTTCAACGCGCGGGTTGAGCGTATCTTTGTAGAGAATGACAACCTGACTTCGGCAGCCGAGATCAAGCTGCTGGAGATTCTCGCGCAATCCGGCACCGCTTTTTCCGATACGCTGACCAATTACCGCGTGCTGATCGGTGTTCTGCTGATCTTTGCCGCGGCGATGCTGGTGGCTGCTGTGGTGTTCTTGATGCTGTTGATCACCTTCAACCGCCGCATGGCCCAGATTGAGCGAACAGGTATACAAGTCTCATCCCTGCTCATCAGCCGGGAAGAGAACAAAGTTTACCTCAACAACCTTGGCTTCAAGCTGACAGATGCGGCAATGGAGACTTTGGCCGTGCTGGCCGAGGCGCGCATGGATGATGACATCCTGACAGGCTCCGAAATCGAAGGCGTCATTTCGGGACGCTCTGCTGCCGATTGCGATGAAGCCGCCGGGGCTACACGGATCAAACGGCTGCGCGATACGCTTGGCAACCAGATGGTCAGTGAGCTGTTGGTCAAGAACATAGCGCGGCGCGGCTATATGCTTGCCATCGACAAGGACGTGATCAAAGTCCTTTGATCAGTTAACTACCGCAGGAGGGTCTCATGAATAGACGCCAGTTCAACGTATCGCTTGGTGCGCTTGGCAGCTCTGCAATGCTGCCTGTAACTGCCGCGCAATCTGCGGCACTGCCTGCGGTCTCTCCTTCTACTTACAAATGGGCACAATTGATTGTGCGCGCTCAGGAAAAGGCTGATCCCGCTATGCTCGCGCGCCTGCTGCGCCTTTCGCCAGAGATGGCGCAAGGGCTGTTTGACAAGCTGATCCGCGACGGCGCGCTTCGGGCGCGGGGCGCTGCGGGCATCATGCAGGCGATGCAACCTGTACAAATCAAGGGTCACAGCACGACTTCCACTCCTGCCGCCAGATGCAAGTTGCGGGCCGCTTGGAACAATATGACCGAAGACGCGCAGCCTCTGGTCAACAGGGACAATCCGGCGCTAGGGTGCGGCAACACTCCCGAAAAGGAAACGCCCGATGCCAGCGCCGCTGAACCCCTTCAAGAAAGCCCTCGCCGAGGGTAAAATACAATTCGGCTGCTGGTTAGGCTTGGCCGATGCCTTTTCCGCCGAGATGATGGGCCAAGCAGGTTTTGACTGGCTTTTGATAGATGGGGAACATGCCCCGAATGATCTACGCTCGACGCTGGCACAGCTACAGGTTCTTTCCGCAACTGATTCTCATGCCGTTGTCCGTGTACCTGTGGGTGAGACATATTTGCTCAAACAGATTCTGGACGCGGGCGCACAGACTGTATTGGTTCCAATGGTCGAAAGCGCGGATCAGGCCCGTCAACTGGTGCGTGATGTCACATATCCTCCGTATGGTGATCGTGGTGTCGGCTATGCACTGGGACGCGCCTCGCATTTCAGCACAATCGCAGATTACGGCACCACGGCCGATGCTCAAATTTGCCTGCTTGTGCAGGTAGAGAACCGGCGCGGTCTGGCAGCACTGGATGATATTCTAGCTGTGGACGGTGTGGATGGTGTTTTCATTGGCCCTGCCGATCTCGCAGCAGACATGGGCCATATGGGAAATGCCGATCATCCCGATATCCAGGCAGCAATCATGGATGCCATCAAACGGATCAAGGCAGCGGGAAAAGCCCCCGGTATCCTGTCCACCCGCGACGGCATGACTGATGACGCTATCGCGGCAGGCGCGCAGTTTGTCGCTGTTGGCGCTGATGTACTAATTCTCGGCAACGGCGCGCGTGCGCTTGCGAAAAAATGGCAGGCCACCAAAGAATGAATGCGGGTATCGCACTACTGGCCTTTGCCTACGTCCTAAGCCAGTTCTTTCGCGCCTTTCTTGCTGTACTCAGCCCGTTTTTGGCCACAGACATCGGCGCGACTCCGCAAGACCTCGCTTTTGCCTCCGGCATGTGGTTTCTGACATTTGCCGCAATGCAGCTGCCCATCGGCTGGGCGCTGGACACCGTCGGACCGCGACGCACTGCGGCTGTGCTTTTGCTCTTGGGTGGTGGCGGTGGTGCAGCCGTATTTGCACTGGCCTCGGCACCTGTGCATCTGGCAATTGCAATGTCGTTGATCGGGGTTGGCTGCGCGCCAGTGCTCATGGCCTCTTACTACATCTTTGCGCTGGATCATCCGCCAGCACGCTTTGCCTTTCTAGCCGCGTTGATGGTTGGGGTCGGGACATTAGGCAATATCGTTGCCTCCTATCCCACCACGCTGGCAGCCGAGACTATGGGATGGCGCGCAGCCCTGTGGGGGCTTTGTACGCTTTCGTCAGGCACGGCTGTCGGGATCTGGTTCGCTGTACGCGACCCTGAAAAGGAAGCCAGCGCGCAAAAAGGCAGCTTTGCCGAAGTGCTTCGCATCCGCGCCTTGTGGTTCATATTTCCCCTCATGCTTGTCAGCTATGCAGAAGTAGGCGCCTTGCGCGGCCTATGGATCGGTCCTTACCTTACCGAAGTCTTCCGCGCTGAACCGCGCCTGATCGGACAAGCAAGCCTTGCTATGGGTATTGCGATGGTCATCGGCCCAATGGCCTACAGTCCGCTGGACCGGATATTCAACACGCGCAAATGGGTGATCTTCACGGGCAGCTTTGGCGTGCTGCTGGCCACCATAGGAGTTATTATTCTGGCAGAAGCATCTGTCCTTTGGGTCATCGCCCTGATGTGCGCCATCGGCTTTTTCGGCTCCACGTACCCGGCAATCATGTCACATGGCCGCAGCTTGCTGCCCCGGCATCTGGTCGGGCGGGGTGTGACACTGCTCAATCTGTGTAGTATCGGTGGTGTCGGCATAGCTCAGTTTGTGACCGGTCGCATTTATGCTGCCTATTCACCTGCCAAATGGGAATCGACGCCATTCGTCATGATTTTTATCTTCTTTGCAGCGGCATTGGCCATTGGTCTGGTCATCTATCTTTTCTCGACAGATACCAAACCGGACAAGGCATAATACCCAGCCCCTTTTCATAGCCAACAAAGCGGTATAACAGGCCCGCACCATCAAACGCATATATATTGGAGTAAACGAGATGGGTTATCGCGTCGTTATCGCAGGTGCCACCGGAAATGTCGGCCGTGAAATGCTGAGCATCCTGGCCGAGCGCCAGTTCCCTGTGGATGAAATCGTCGCACTTGCCAGCCGCAAGTCGATGGGTACGGAAGTCAGCTTTGGCGATAAGACACTCAAGACGAAAGACCTTGATACGTTTGACTTCACCGGTTGGGATATGGCGCTGTTTGCCGTAGGCTCTGACGCCACGAAGAAATATGCCCCCAAGGCAGCAGCTGCTGGCTGTGTTGTGATCGATAACTCGTCGCTTTACCGCTACGATTCGGACATCCCGCTGATCGTGCCAGAAGTGAACCCCGAAGCGATCCACAGCTATGCCAAGAAAAACATTATCGCCAACCCCAACTGCTCTACCGCGCAGATGGTTGTGGCGCTCAAGCCACTGCATGACCGCGCCACGATCAAGCGCGTGGTTGTCAGCACCTATCAATCCGTGTCGGGTGCCGGCAAGGAAGGCGCAGACGAGCTTTGGGACCAGACCAAAAGCATCTATAACCCCGTTACAGATGTGCCCCCGAACAAGTTCCAAAAACAGATCGCCTTCAACGTGATCCCGCAGATCGACGTGTTCATGGACTCCGGTGATACGAAGGAAGAGTGGAAGATGGTCGTCGAGACCAAGAAAATCCTCGATACCAAAATCAAAGTCACAGCAACCTGCGTGCGCGTGCCTGTGTTTGTCGGCCACTCTGAATCGATCAACATCGAGTTCGAAGATCATCTTGACGAGAATGAAGCGCGTGACATCCTGCGCGAAGCGCCCGGTATCATGGTCATCGACAAGCGCGAAGCAGGTGGCTACGTCACGCCTGTCGAATGTGTAGGCGATTATGCGACCTTCATCAGCCGCATCCGTCAGGACAGCACAATCGACAACGGGATCAACCTGTGGTGCGTGTCTGATAACCTGCGCAAGGGCGCTGCCCTGAACGCAGTTCAGATTGCTGAACTACTCGGACGTGAAGTGCTTAAGAAAGGCTAATTTCCGCCCACGCGGTAATGGTTTGGGGGTGTCCGAGAGGGCGCCCCTTTTTCTTTGGGAAAGAGCGTTGCATGCTGGTGGAAGTATTAAAGGACACCATTCCCATGCGTTATTTTGCCATCACTCTTGCCGCTTTGCCCCTGCCCGCCTTGGCAGACACCTTCACCCTGCCCTCGGCGCCATCAAACGTAACCGTTTACAACAGTTTTGCCGTCGTCACTCGCGAGGTGAGCGTCGATGTCAGTGCCGGTGCGCATGAGCTGGTACTACCGGATCTGCCGCAATGGGTCGATGCCAGCAGCCTGCGCGTCAGCATCACCGGCGCGAAACTGGGCAGCACACGCCTGCGTACCGATGCACTGCCGCCTGAACCGGATAACGATAGCGCCGCTGTGGCCGCGGCCAAAGAGCAGATAGAAAACGCGAAACGCGCCTTGCGAGACCTTGATGACCGCATCGAAGATGCAAGCGTCGCTGCGAATGCCGCCAAAGCACGTCTGGACTTTCTGACGGGGCTTGCCACCAACAATGATCTTCCCGGCAATCCTGAAGAACTGGCAGCCATTGGACAGATGGTAGAAACTCAAACGCTGGCTGCCACTCAGGCGCAAATCAAATCACAACGCGAGGCGCGCAAAGTCGCCGAGGAACGCACCGATCTTGAGAAGAAACTTGAGGACGCAAAGGCTGCGTTGGCCGCCCTCACCCCCCCAGTCGATCCCAAATCTTTGCTCGCTCTCACGTTGGCGGCACCCGAGGCCGGTACGGTAGTAGCATCTATCAGCTACCCCGCCCGCGCATCATGGGAGCCAACCTATAACGTCATGCTTAACACAGGCGATGCCGACACCTTAACGCTGGGCCGCGCAGCGCTGATTTATCAAAACAGTGGCGAAAACTGGGAGCGCGTGACCCTGTCGCTATCCACTCTGGCACCCAGCGGACAGGTTATCCCGTCCGAACTGTATCCGCCGCTACTGCGCTTTGACGACCCTCAGGAAAGAGCCAAGCTTGAACGCTCCGTGAGCAGCCTCAGCGCAGATTCAGCTGGTGCCCCGCCCGTAATGATGGAGATGGCACCCGCAACACCAGAGCCGAATTTTGACGGGCCGGGTGTGACCTACACTCTGCCCGATACAATCACGATTGCACAAAGCGCCGAAGGCGCACGGGTGGAACTTGATGCGCTCGACTTTGATGCTCGCGTGTTTGCCCGCGCAGTACCTGCACGCGACACAACTGCGTTTCTGATGGCAGAGGCGACGAACGAGAGCCGTGAACCGCTGCTGGCAGCCTCCAGCGCACAGATATTCGTGGATGGCGCGCTGGTCGGACAGAGTGATTTTGCCGCCGTGGCGGCAGGCGGAGAGTTCACGCAAGCATTCGGTCCGCTAGAGGACCTTCGGCTCAGCTATGCCTTACTGGACCGCAGCGAAGGTGACCGTGGCCTGATCACCCGTAGCAATGCACGAACCCAAGAGGTCCGGATGACCTTGGAAAACCTTGGAACGAAGGATTGGAACGTAGAATTGATTGAGGCTGTGCCCTACAGCGAACAGGATGATCTGATTATCCAATGGGAAGCACAACCAAACGCTGACGTGAAGGACGTCGATGACCGGCGCGGTCTGCTCCAGTGGAACCTGTCGCTGGATGCCGGTGAGACTCAGGAAGTCACCGTTGCGCAAACCATCCGCTGGCCGGATGGAAAAGTCCTGCGCTGAGAGCCCGCCAGTTGGAGCGTTCGATCAATTCGCTATCTTGCTTGCGGACATGGTGATGCTGTCCTGACCTGGAAGCTCGCTACCAAAGCGCGCAACCAATGTTGGATAAGGTGCCCCGACTGTAGCGGTACTGCACAAGTGTCGGCCGGTTGAAGCGTTGTAAATGCCCAAGTCACCGCCCTGCCTTCGCAGCTCCATCCCATTGATCGCAAGGCGATTGATCAGGTCTGGCCAACCTCGCGCAGCTTCAACATGGCCGCTGAGCAGCGCATGACGCGTGGCATCCAATGCCCCTGCGGGCATCACGCTTTGGCCGTCCGTTACCTGGCTTTGACCTGCCATGTGACCGCCAAAGCGCTTCACCAGCGTGGCATAGGAAACCCCGAGTTCGGACCCCTTGCACACGCGGGTGCCGCAGCTTTTCTTGAACAAAGCTATGTCGCCGTCGGAGGGGTGCAACGCATAGCCGTGCGGACGTAACCGTTCTGCCAGATCATCCCAGCCTGACGCCTGTGCCAAATCGCGGGCGAGCAGCGCTTGAAGCGCCGTGAGCAGACGTTCATCGGTCGCCACACGCCCCTTGGTAGATAGCTGCCTTTCCACCTCCCGCTTAAGAAGGTGCCGCACCAGATGCCCTATTGTGACGTCCCGCGCGGTAGCAACACGTTGGGCGCCTGACAAAAGATCGCGCGGTAGTTTGAGAGTGACTGATTCCAGATCCATACCCCAGCCTGTGCCGGATATGGTTAACACATGGTTAAAAGCGTTCTGCCCGCAGCACGTCGCAGTCGACCACGCTGACCACACCGATGTGCCGCTCTACCACCTCGAACGCCGCATCCAGCAGCGCATCAAGGCGATCCGGGCGGATAATACAGACGACCTGCACCATACCCTGCGCACGGCTTACCTGTCCGGAACGCGTCCAAGCACCGGAGCGTCCAGAGCCACCAAGCACTGGCAATACCGAATATCCGGTTACGCCAGCCTTGCGTAAAGCGTCAGTCAGGCGCGACTCCATCACGTTCTCGATGGTAATCTCAACCCGTTTTGCTTTGTGTGTTTGCATCAATCAACCTCCGGTCACAGCCATGGCAATGCCCACATAAAGCGGAATGCCGATAGTCAGGTTAAAGGGAAATGTCACGCCCAGCGACAGCGTGAGATAAAGTGAAGGATTGGCTTCGGGCAGTGCCACGCGCATTGCAGCTGGCACCGCGATATAAGAGGCCGAAGCAGACAGAACCATCATCAACGCAACCCCGCCCGCGCTGAGCCCCAACGCCATACCAGCCGCAAGCCCGAACACCGATCCAACCAGCGGCATCAAAACGCCAAAAGCAAGCACACCGCGCGTCAGCAATCCACTGCCACCGCGTAGGCCGCGCCCTGCGACAAGCCCCATATCAAGGAGGAAGAGGCATAAAACGCCCTTGAAAGGATTCACGATGAAGCTCGAAATCTCTTTCAGGCCTTGTTCGCCCGTCGCCCAGCCGATTGCAAACGCACCGACCAGCAGAACGATAGAGCCGTTCAACATGATCTCACGCATCAAAGTGCTGTCCATGCCCTTGGACTGATCGCCACCGCGCGAGACAAGCCATAGTGCAGACAGAATGGCCGGAGCTTCCATTGCGGCAGCAACCGCGACCATATATCCCTCTGACGGGATACCGCGCCCTTCCAGAACCGAGGTCGCCGCGACAAAGGTCACAATCGAAATTGACCCGTAATGCGCCGCGACAGCCGCTGCGTCCAAGCGGCTGATCTTTGTCATCACCCTGAGCAATCCAAAAGCAACAAGTGGCAACAAAGCCGAAAGCACGACACCAGCCAGCAACGATAGCCCAAGCCTCAGGTCAAAACCGTAGGAGGCAACGCTTGCGCCGCCCTTAAAGCCGATGGCAAAAAGCAGATAAATCGACATGCCCTTGGCCACTGCCTCGGGGATGTTCAGGTCAGACCGCGCAAGGGCGGCAAAAACACCCAACACAAAACTAAGAATGATGGGCGAAAGCAGGTTTTGCCCGGCAAGGCTTAGAAACTCGGACATGGTTTCCCCCTATTGCTTGGTATTTTGTCAGACCGTTTCGAATTTGGTGGCTGCGGGGTTGTAGTATTCCAATCCGCCCTCGGCGATATCGGTCCACATTCCATGCAGCGTCAGCTCACCCGAGGTCACTTTTTCAGCCAACCAAGGGAAGGTCATCAGGTTTTCGAGCGACATCATAACCGAGTGCTTTTCAAGCTGACGCACCTGCTCTGCTGAATCTGTGATGTCTTTGACCAGCTCGTACTTGGGTCGCAGAATATCCATCCAGCGCCCGACAAAGCTGTCTTTGGCATCCAGTTCGGGCGCGTTGCCGCTGCACATGTTCAGGCACCCCTGCACACCGCCGCAGTTGGAATGGCCCAACACAATCAGATGTGCGACCTTCAATACCTGCACCGCATATTCAATCGCCGCAGAAGTGCCGTGTTGCGCGCCATCAGGCTGATAGGCTGGAACAAGATTGGCGATATTACGGTGGATAAAAAATTCGCCTTGATCCGCGCCAAAAATCGACGTGACGTGAACGCGACTGTCACAACAAGAGATGACCATAGCCCGCGGATGCTGACCATCGGTTGCCAGCTTGCGATACCATGCGCTGTTTTCCGCATATGTTGTTGCTTTCCAGCCGTGATAACGCTGCACCAGATACGCCGGAAGCGGTTTTGCCTTGTCCATGATCTGTCTTACTCCAAAAAGCCGTTTCGCTCAAATAGACTGAATTCATCCTGAATTCGAGCGAAAACACCTCTTGCCGACAACCATTTGAAAACCCTTCTCACGGATAACCCACCTCAGCCGTGGGGGCAAAAAATGGGGTGTTTCATGAGTAACGTTGTCAACATAAGAGTATCCGAACAAATACAGCTAGATCAGTCCAGACTGGGCATACTGTATGCACAGTTAGGCACAGCAAGTGCTGATTCAGTCATCTCTCGTGCTATGGAAGAACTGGCTGTGCGAATGTCACAGTGCGACACGCTGTGGCGCGCCAGAAATCTGGGCCAACTCCGCAAACATGCCCGATCGCTGATCGCCATTTCGGATCAGATCGGCATGGGTCTTCTTGCGCAGGTCGCGGGCGATGTGACGTCCTGCATAGATAGAGAGGATGAAATGGCAATCGCCGCCACCCTTTCACGGATGCTGCGTATCGGGGAACGGTCGCTATCTGCGGTTTGGGCCATGGATGATCTCAGCATCTGAGCGACTGCGCTTGCAGCGGCAGCAGGATGGGCTAGGCTACGCCTCTGTCCCTCCCCACCAAAAGGTTAGCTGCTCCATGTCCTTACGTTTTGCCGATGTCGACCCTGACGCGATTGATTTGCATGTTCTATCTCAGGACACCGTAGAGGGCTGGTTGGCAGACCAACCACCGGCTGTCGCAGCTTGGGTCGGGGCGAACGGGTTTACCGGCAGCATCGGTGAGGCGCTTGTCATCGCAGGGGCGGATGGATTGCCCATGATGGCGCTGGCAGGCTACGGAACACCCCAAAGCCGCGCGCGTGGGCGTTTCGCACTTGCCTCAGCAGCAGCCAAACTGCCCTCAGGCACCTACCGAATTGCAGGTGGTCTATCGGCCGGGCAGGCCGAGACCGAGGCCTTGGGCTGGCTATTGGAAAGCTACCGTTTTGACCGGTACAAGACCGCTAACCCGATGGTCGCAAAACTGATCGCTCCTGCGGGTATTGACGCAGATCGCATCCAGATCATCGCCAATGGCGAGGCCCTGACACGTACGCTGATCAACACGCCTGCCTCCGATATGGGGCCACCAGATCTGGAGCAAGCCGCCCGTGATCTTGCGAAGCAGCACAATGCGCAGATCAACGTGACCGTCGGAGAGGATTTGCTAACCGCCAATCTACCGATGATCCATGCGGTAGGCCGCGCTGCGGACCGCGCACCCCGCCTGATTGACATCCGTTGGGGAAATGGCGGCCCGACCCTCACGCTGGTTGGTAAGGGGGTCTGTTTTGACACAGGTGGCCTGAACCTCAAACCGGGGTCATCCATGGGCCTGATGAAAAAGGATATGGGGGGCGCGGCAGCAGTTCTGGGGCTGGCCCATATGATCATGGGCACGGGCGCAAATGTGCAGCTACGCGTACTGATCCCTGCGGTGGAGAATTCAGTTTCCTCGAATTCATTCCGACCGCAGGATATCCTGACGTCGCGCAAGGGCCTGACAGTCGAAATTAACAACACCGACGCCGAAGGGCGGCTGGTTCTGGCGGATGCGCTTGCATTGGCGGATGAGGAAAAGCCCGATCAGATCATTTCGATGGCGACCCTGACCGGTGCCGCACGGGTGGCCGTTGGCCCCGATCTTGCGCCCTATTTCAGTGATGATGCCACGTTTGTCGCCGCCTTGGAGAGTTCAGCCCAAGCCGTGGCCGATCCGGTATGGCGTCTGCCCTTTCATACCCCGTATGAGGCAATGATTGAGCCAGCCGTTGCAGATCTGGACAATGCGCCGTCAGGTGGCTTTGCCGGCTGCATCACTGCGGCGCTGTTCCTGCGTCGCTTTGTTACGGATAGCAACTACGCGCACTTCGACATATACGGCTGGCAACCCAGCGCGGCACCCGCACGTGCCAAAGGCGGCGTTGGCCAAGCCACGCGCGCATTGCTGGATGCTTTAGACAGGATACTGACCAAATGACCCATCCCCGTACAACCCCCGATCCCGATCGATCCGGCCTGAACGAACCTGCTCAGATCGGCCGTAGTGTCGTAAACTTGCTGCGTAAACCTAACGGTGCTCGTGATCGCCAGCTGCTGATCGGCGCAAATGTCACCATCTTGTGGCGTGAAGACGGCTGGGCGTATGTACAATCGGCAGCGGACGGTTATTGCGGGTATGTTGGTGTTTCCTCCCTCACGAAGCCACAGCAGATCACCCACAAGGTTATCGCAGCGGCCAGCCACGGATATCAGAACGCCAATATCAAGGCGATTGATCGCTGCGCGTTGAGCCACGGAAGCAGACTTGCCATGCTAGACGATGCTGACGGTTTCATCCGCACCAGCCACGGGTTTGTCCCAAAACAGCACATCACCACTGTTGATCTATTTGCAAGCGATCCTGCCGACGTTGCGGCACTATACCTTGATACGCCGTACCTCTGGGGCGGTAACAGCCGCTTGGGTATTGACTGCTCTGGCCTGATTCAGGCGGCCTGTGCAGCCTGCAATATCCCCTGTGGTGGCGACAGCGACATGCAAGAAGCGGAACTTGGTGAGTTGTTGGAGCCCGGCACGGCACCTCAGCGCAATGACCTGCTTTTCTGGAAAGGTCATGTTGCGCTGGTTTGGGATGAAGACACCCTGATACACGCGAACGGACACGCAATGGCCACTGTTTTTGAACCTATCAAAGACGCAATTGCACGGATTGCTGCGGCTGACGGCGAAATGACTGCCCACCGCAGACTGCCAACCGCTGATTAATTTTCGCAAGTTGCCTTCGGTTGTCGCCAAGCTTTTGAGAGATTGGCGGCAACCTAGCTTTCTATTCTACCACGCGGATCAGCTTGCGTTCCAATACACCAAGCACGGATTTCAGATCGTGCCCGCGCTTAAGCACTTGCCCGTTGGTGCCAACAACAGCGTACATGCCTTGTTTGGCTCTCAACTTGGGACGTTTTTCTATTCGGTAAAGCGGCATCTCGGCGGTGCGGCGAAAAACCGAAAAGACAGCCACTTCGCGCAGGCAGGATATGCCGTAGTCGCGCCATTCGCCCGCTGCGACCATACGGCCATAGAGCGATAGGATTACCGAGAGCTCTGTCCGGTGGAATGCCACCTGTTCAACTGGCCGCTCCGCTTTGGCGCCTTGCATAGTGTTTGTCGGGATCGTGGGTATATTCATACCTACAGATTTGCCCTCAGCGCCGTGCAAATCAAGCCCCTTGCAATCAAATTGCTTGATTGCGTTACAAATACGGTTATGGTTTGAAAATTGTGAAACACATCAGGGTGAGGTGATGACTCCACAAACACGTGCGGAAAAAGCAGCCGAGGCGATGATGGCAAACGATAATGCCTCGCGCGATCTTGGTATGAAGATCAGTCAGATTGCACCGGGATCGGCTACGCTGACCATGCGTGTCTCTGATCGGATGCTCAACGGCCATCGCATCTGCCATGGCGGTTATATCTTTACGCTCGCCGACAGTGCATTTGCATTTGCCTGCAACAGCTACAACAAATTGACGGTCGCCCAGCAGAACCAGATCACCTACATCAGTCCCGGCAAAGCGGATGAGCTATTGACCGCGACGGCGCAGGAAACCGCGCTGAGCGGACGCTCTGGTGTGTATGATGTGGATGTAACAGGCGAAGACGGGCGTATGGTTGCCACCATGCGCGGCCTGTCCCGCACGATTAAAGGCCACTTGTTTGCCGAAGACGGAGAAAACACCCCATGAAAGACCTTACACCAGCCCGCAGCAGCCTAGATCCGATCGAGATTGCCAGCCGTGACGAGATTGGCGCATTGCAACTGGAACGTCTTAAATGGTCGCTCCGGCATGCCTATGATAATGTCCCCTTCTACCGCACCAAATTTGACGCGGCAGGCGTACACCCTGACGATCTGCATCACCTGAGCGATCTAGCAAAGTTCCCGTTTACCGTCAAAACAGATCTGCGGGACAACTACCCTTTCGGTATGTTTGCGGTACCGCAAGATCAGGTGAAACGCATCCATGCATCCTCTGGCACGACGGGTCAGCCGACTGTTGTCGGCTATACCGAGAATGACCTTAAGAATTGGGGCAATGTCGTTGCCCGTTCCTTGCGCGCCGCAGGAATGCGGCCCGGCGACATGCTTCACAATGCCTACGGCTATGGCCTGTTCACTGGCGGTATGGGCATTCACCTTGGCGCGGACGCGCTAGGTCTTAGCACCGTGCCGATCTCTGGCGGGATGACACCGCGACAGGTTCGCCTGATCGAGGATTTCAAGCCCAAGGGCATCACCGTAACGCCCTCTTATGCCCTGTCCATTCTGGACGAGTTTGCCAAACAGGGCATTGATCCACGTGAAAGTTCCCTTCAGGTGGGTATCTTCGGGGCCGAACCGTGGACCAACGCCATGCGCCTTGAGATCGAGCAGGCGTTCGACATGCATGCCGTGGACATTTACGGGCTGTCCGAAGTAATCGGGCCCGGCGTTTCGATGGAGTGTGTCGAAAGCAAAGATGGTCTGCATATCTGGGAAGATCATTTTTACCCCGAAATCATTAATCCCCAAACAGGCGAAGTTGTGGCAGAAGGCGAAAAGGGAGAGCTGGTGTTTACATCGCTCACCAAAGAAGCGTTCCCGATCATCCGCTACCGCACCCGCGATCTTACGCGCCTACTGGCCGGCACCGCCCGCAGCATGCGGCGGATGGAAAAGGTCACAGGACGCAGCGACGACATGATCATCCTTCGCGGGGTTAATGTTTTCCCCACTCAGATCGAAGAGCTGTTGATGCGGATTGATAGCTTGGCCCCGCATTTTCAGATCGAACTGACACGGCCGGACCGCATGGACCAGATGCGCATTCTGACCGAAGTGTCGGACCCTAACATTGGCGCGGATGACCGCGCAGCCGCAGCTGCGAAACTATCGGCGGGGATCAAGCAATCCGTCGGTATCAGCGTAAAGATCGAGGTCGGAGATAAAGGGGCCATTCCCCGATCAGAGGGAAAGGCCGTGCGCATTCTCGACAAGCGGCCAAAAACCTAACCGCAGGTGATCGCCACAATATTGTCGATCTCGTCCAGCTGAACATTCAGCCGGGCGGGATTGAAATCCGTTGTTACAGCATCATTGGGACCATACAGGCGTTTAGGTTCCGGCAGTGCCAGTGAGGAGGCGGCGTCAGACCCGATCAACCCCTGATACGCAACTGCGTTGCACGTATCCGGCGCGTTTGCTGGGGCGCGGCCCGCTGTCGGGGCGATCGCCGCGCCGCAACCTGCCAACATCAATGCTGCCAATATCGTGTATTTCATGTCCCGTACCTCGCTAAAAAAGTTTCTACTGCACTATCAACCACACGGTCGATTTCGGCGCTACTTACATCCTTGATAACCCCTAAGAGCAGCCGCATCCATAGATCGACCTTACACAACTCACCGAACTGATCCGCCGCCAAGGCGTAATCGTCGATTTCAAGCTCTCCGCGCGCGCACGCACGATCGAAGTAAACGGCCATTTCAGCACGCATCACGGCAGGACCAGATTCGAAAAAACCCTGCCCGATCTCTGGGAACCGCTGTGATTCCGCCACGCAAATACGATAGATTTGCAGGCCGATTTTACTGGTCAGGAAGTTTAGAAAATGCCGCCCCGTCTGCATCAACACCTCACGCGGGGGCGCAGACAGATCAATATTTTCCAGAACAGAACGTGCAAGATGCTCGCACTCGACCTGCGCCACTTCTATGAACAAGATTTGCTTGTCCGGGAAATACTTGTACAACGTCGCTTTGGATACCTCTGCAGCGCGGGCGATATCATCCACACTTGCACCCTCAAAGCCGTCCTTCATGAAGACGGCCCGCGCGCCCTCAAGCACTTGGCTGTATTTGCGCCCACGATGAATGGCGTCTTGGGGGATTGAGGTCAGCGCGGTCATTCAAGCTCCTGCCTATGAAGGCTTACCATATAAACTGGTCAGTTCACTTCCAAGGTCAAAAAGCCAGAATATCATCCTGGTGCCTTCGCTTTGCGCAATCTAGGATGCCTCTATGGCGCGAACCTCATGGACCGAAGAAGAATTCGATACTTGTGTTGCAGACTATTTTGCGATGCTGGATGCCGACGTGGCGGGGACGCCATACGTCAAAGCGGAACACCGCCGTGCACTATTGCCCTTTGTTTCTCACCCTGAGGGGTCCATCGAGAAGCTGCATCAAAATATCAGTGCGATCATGATCGGATTTGGGTTTCCCTTTATCAAGGGCTACAAGCCACTGCCGCACTATAACGCCAAACTGCCGAATGCCGTAGAAAGGTATTTGCAGAAAATGGGTGAACCTGCGTTTGCAAAACCAAAATTGGGCATGGCCGAGGATGCTCCATTGTATCTTGATACGCCCCCCACCCAGCGCAATGCACCGCCGCCCAAAGTGGCCGAGGAATACCTTTCCATCGCGCGCAAATTCGACGTTGCGGCGCGTGATGCTCGGAATCGTGCGTTGGGCCGCGCGGGAGAGGCGCGCGTATTGATGCATGAACGTGCCACCCTGCGCCAACATGGTGCGCCTGAGCTGGCAAAGCGCGTGCGCTGGGTTTCGGACAAAGATGGTGATGGTGCCGGATATGATATTGTCAGTTTTGAGCCGGATGGCAGCCCCCGGCTGATCGAAGTGAAAACCACAACCGGCTGGGATAGGACACCGTTCCACATATCGCGTAACGAACTCGCTGTTGCAGATCGTGAACGCGCGCATTGGCGGCTAATGCGGATATATGACTTCGCCCGCAGACCACGCGCGTTCGTACTATTCCCGCCACTGGACGCCCATGTCAGCCTTACCGCCACCAGCTTTCAGGCCGATTTTCACTAGCGTCTGAGATATCACCAAGCTATCTGTAACAAATGCTTGCGATCTTCCTCAAAACGCTCCCCTTTTTCGCCCTGATCGGTCTGGGCTTTTGGGCCGGCCGGACAAAATTCTTCACGGCAGAGGCAACAGCGTATCTGACGAAATTCGTTTTCTACTTTGCTCTCTCTGCAATGTTGTTCCGGTTTTCCGCAAACCTGTCGCTGGCCGATGTCTGGAACGGGCGACTGGTGGCGGCCTATCTGTGGGGGACTGCATTTGTCTACGGAATTGCGACCATTGTCTGCTACGTCAGGGGCCTGAGCATCGAAGTAACCGCCATTGAGGCGCAGTGCGCGGTGATCGGCAATGTCGGGTTTCTCGGCGTGCCGATGCTGACTCTGCTTCTTGGGCCTGAGGCAATTGGTCCGGTCATGCTTGCGTTGGCCGTGGATCTGATCGTTTTCTCGTCGCTCATCGTCATCCTGATCACCGGATCGCGTGACGGTCGCATGAGCCTGCGCATCCTGCGCACTGTCGGGATGGGGTTGATCCGTAATCCGATGATTGTTGCGATTACCTTGGGTCTTGCCTGGTCCGGTCTCAAAATTCCGATCCCAGACCCTATGAACGAATTCTTGGCCCTTCTTGGTGCAGCCGCCACACCCGGAGCCTTATTTGCCATCGGCGCGTCTCTCGCCTCAAAATCTGCCGAACGGCTGTCGGTCGCGGGCTGGTTGAGCTTTTGTAAACTGGTGCTGCACCCGCTGTTTGTGGCGTTCGCCTGCTTTGCTCTTTTCAAGGTCGATCCCTACCAAGCTTCGGTGATTATATCCGCTGCTGCACTGCCTGTGGCTGGCAATGTGTATATGCTGGCGCAGCACTACGGGGTCGCCCCACAGCGCGTGTCGGCGGCCATACTGGTTTCAACTGCGATCAGCATCATCAGCGTTAGCCTTTGGATCGGATGGGTTACAAAAGCCGCCGTCGGCGTTTGATACAGACAACTCTTGCCCAACGCGCTTGCGCTGGTTAGCCATGGGCAACCCCGAAAAGGAGACCCTCCATGGAAACCCTCTCATCCAATGCATGCTTTGGCGGTACCCAGCATGTGATCAAACATACATCCAAAGCATGTAACTGCGATATGACTTTCGCCCTGTTCCTGCCCGCAGAGGCGCAGGATGGTCCCGTACCTGTGCTTTGGTTTCTCTCTGGTCTGACCTGCACCCACGAAAACGCGATGGTTAAAGCCGGCGCACAGGGGTGGGCAGCCGAGCAGGGCATAGCGCTGGTATTCCCTGACACATCCCCTCGCGGTGAAGATGTCGCCAATGACGAAGCTTATGATCTAGGCCAAGGCGCCGGTTTCTACGTCAACGCAACACAGCAACCGTGGAAACCACATTTTCAAATGTGGACCTACATTGCGGACGAACTGCCTGCGCTACTGGCCGAAAACTTTCCATTGGACATGGACCGTCAGGCAATCTCCGGTCACTCCATGGGCGGGCACGGTGCACTCACGCTGGCGATGTCTTTGCCAGGGCGATTCAAATCCGTTTCTGCGTTCGCACCAATCGCGCATCCCACAAACAGTGACTGGGGCCGCAAACAGCTTACCGCATATTTGGGATCGGAGGAGGGCGATTGGGCCGCCCATGACGCCAGCCTTTTGATGCAAGAGAAGGGCTTTGATGGACCAATTCTGGTAGATCAGGGGACCGATGACCAGTTTCTTGACCTGCTGATGCCAGAGGCGCTGAGCAGTGCAATGGCCAAGCGCCGACAGAACGGCGTCTTCCGTATGCAAGCGGGCTATGATCACAGTTACTTCTTCATCTCCACCTTCATGGAAGATCACGTCACCTTCCACGCAGATGCGCTGTGGTCTGCATGACCGCAATATATATCGACGCTGATGCCTGCCCCGTCAAAGAAGAGGCGGAGCGGGTCATAACACGCCACAAACTAAAGATGTATGTCGTATCTAACGGCGGCCTTCGGCCTTCGCAAAACCCTTATGTAGAGACTGTTATTGTCCCTGACGGCCCTGACGTGGCGGATATGTGGATTGCTGACCGCGCAGGGCGCGGCGATGTCGTTGTGACAGGGGATATCCCGCTTGCAGCGAAGTGCGTCGAAGCCGGTGCACGTGTAATCAAGCACAACGGCGAAGCGCTGACACAGGCGAATATCGGCAACGTATTGGCGACCCGTGATCTTATGACGGACTTGCGCGCCGCTGATCCATTCAGACAGGGCGGCGGCAAGGGTTTTACAAAAGCTGACCGCTCTCGCTTTCTGGAAGCGCTGGAACGTGAAATCAGAGCTGCACAAAAGCTGACATAAACGGGTTGCCGAAAACTCCGACACCCGCTGAGAGGATAAAGCATGACACCAAAGGCCGTGATCTTTGATATCGGCAACGTGTTGATTGAATGGCAGCCAGAGCGTTTCTTCGATGCCGAGATCGGCACTGAAAACCGCCGCGCCCTTTTTGCCACCATCGATCTGCACGCCATGAATGACCGCGTTGATAGGGGCGAGAATTTTTCCGCCGTTTTAGCAGAAACCGCAGCAAAACACCCTGAGCGTCAGGCCGAGCTTAAAATATGGCATGACCGCTGGCTGGATATTGCGAGTCCGGCGATTGATCATTCAGTCCGATTGATGGCCGCATTAAAACAACGTGAAGTACCGGTGTTCTCGCTTACCAATTTCGGCATCGAAACCTATGCTTTGGCTGCCACTTCTTACCATTTTCTCCGGGCTTTTGACCTCGACTTTATCTCTGGTCACATGGGGGTCATTAAACCGGATACGCGTATCTATGAAATGGTCGAAGAAGGTTCGGGCCTGAGCGGGGATTCGCTTTTGTTCACTGATGACCGCGCTGAAAACATCGCTGCAGCGGCGGCACGTGGATGGCAGACGCATTTATTTGAAGGATCACAAGGCTGGGCAGATCGCCTCGTGGCAGCAGGGCTTCTTACGCAGGAGGAGGCACAATGACCGATATTCCTTTCATCCCTTTTGAAGCAGGTGAAAAGCTGCTCGACTGGATTGCACTGACCGATGCGCTGGCCGAAGGTCACAACCTGCCTAAGGCAGAGATCGGGGACACGTTCCTATACCGCGATCCAGACACGCTGCTAAGCCGTGCCGCGTGGATTGACGGGATGGGCATGGCTGTGAAGTCAGCCACTGTGTTTCCCGGCAACAGCTCAAAGGGCAAGCCGAATATCAACGGTGGTGTCAGCCTTTATTCGGATACCGATGGCACGCTGGAAGCGATCATCGACTTTCATCTGGTCACTAAATGGAAAACTGCTGGTGACAGTCTCTTGGCCGCGCGCCGCCTTGCACGCCCGGATTCCACACATATCCTGCTGGTCGGTGCAGGCACGGTCGCACGGTCTTTGTACGATGCCTATTCTGCGGCCTTCCCGAAGGCGCAGTTCACAGTCTGGAGCCGCACGCGCGCGTCTTCCGAAGACTTGGTCGACATGCTGCCCGATGTCACCATCGCTGACGATCTGGAAAGCGCCGTGAGGCAGGCAGATATCATCGGCAGCGCCACCATGGCGACCGAGCCAGTGATTAAAGGGGCGTGGCTGCAACCGGGCCAGCACCTTGACCTGATCGGCGCCTACCGCCCCGACATGCGCGAAGTAGATGACGAAGCCTTACGCCGCGCACGCCTGTTTGTTGACAGTTTCGATACCACCGTTGGCCATATTGGCGAGATTAAGATCCCGCTGGAGACGGGTGGTATCGTGCGCGAAGACATCATTGCAGACTACTACGATCTTGCCGCCTTTACCCGTTCGTCGAATGAAGAAATCACGATCTGCAAGAATGGTGGCGGCGCTCATCTGGACCTGATGACCAGTCGCTATATCCTTAAGCAGTGGCGTGCCGCCGGATGATTTGGCTGCTCGTTCTGGGGGTTCTGGCCGCCGTTGTGGCCACCCCTTTTGTGATAGAGCATTCTCGATCAGTGATGAGCGATGGTCGCAGGGGTTCTGCCCCCGGGCGGTTTGTCGAGCTTGGTCAGGGCGTCACGCATTACCATCTGGCTGGTCCTGCAACAGGACCGCTTGTGGTGTGCGTCCATGGCCTGACCACACCCAGCTTCGTTTGGGCGCCGCTGACCAAAGGGCTTGTGGCGCTGGGATTTAGGGTCTTGGTGTATGACCTTTACGGGCGCGGTTTTTCCGACCGGCCAGAGGGGCTGCACGATAAGGCCTTCTTCAACCGCCAACTGGACGATCTGCTAAGCCATCTTGATATTGATGAGCCTTTCCACCTGATCGGCTATTCAATGGGCGGCGCCATTGCGGCAGGGTTTGCCGCCAACTATCCCGCCCGTGTGAGGCGGCTGGTACTGCTTGCCTCTGCTGGCATTACGATACGTGACACACCGCTGCTGCGCTTCATACGCACGCGCGGTAAGGCCGGAAAATGGCTGATGCTTGCCGCCTTCCCAATTCAGATGCGCCGCGGCATCCGCGCCGAACAGACAGCCCAGATTGTCCCGCCGGAAATCATCGAAGGACAAGAAGCGCAGCTTATTTTTCAGGGATTCATCCCTGCTGTCATGTCCAGCTTGCGTGGTATCCTTGCCAAACCAATGGAGGGTGAGCATATGGCGCTGCGGCGTATCGGGTTACCTGTACTGGCAATTTGGGGTGCTGAAGACGGCGTCATCCCTGCCAGCGCCATGGGGCAACTGGCGGCTTGGAACCGCGATGTGACACATGAAGTGATCGAGGATGCAGGCCATGGCCTGCCCTACACCCACACCGCAGCCGTTCTCACGCTGATCGAAGGTTTTTTGCCTGCCCCTGTTTCCGATGATTGGGGCCATGACACCTAGAATCAGGCCGTTGCAAGGCGCACTGGCTTCTCTCGCACCGGTAGATGCACGATGGCGCTGAATGCCCCGACAGCGACACCAATCCACCAAACAGTCGTATAAGTACCGTAGGCATCGTACATCCGTCCACCAAGCCAAACGCCTGCAAAGCTACCTAGCTGGTGACTGAAAAAGATGATCCCGTAGAGCGTACCCATATAACGCAGCCCGTAGATATGCGCGATCAGCCCCGATGTCAGCGGCACCGTGGCAAGCCAAAGCGACCCCATTGCAACTGAGAAGATGATGACACTCATCGGCGTGATCGGCAGCATAATGAAAACCGCCGCAATGATTGTGCGGCCTGTGTAAATTCCAGCCAATAAGTATTTTTTAGAATACCGCTTACCAGCCCAGCCAGCCAACAGCGTACCAGCCACATTCGCGGCCCCGATCAGCGATATCGCGACAGCGCCCAGCGCCGAGGTCGTTGTGATGCCAATATTGTGCAGCACACCACCAGCAAGGATCGGACCGCACATTTCAGTGACGAAAGCAGGGAAATGCGCCGTGATAAAGGCCAGCTGATAGCCGCAGGAAAAGAAGCCAAGAAAAATCAGCGTATAGCTTGGGTCTTTGAAAGCGCGCAGCAGGATGGTGCCCATCGCTTCTTCCAGCTCTGCGCGGTCGGCTTGAACAGGCGCACGCATGAAAGGCAGCGTCAGGATCATTGACAGGATCGCTGCCGCAAAGACGATGAACACCGACTGCCAGCTCATCATGCCCAGCAACCATTCAGCCAGAGGTGCGCCGAATATCTGGCCCGCACTACCCGCTGCTGTCACAACTGCCAGCGACATTGATCGATTGTCGTCAGATGCCGCGCGGCCCACAACCGCCAAGATCACACCAAAGCCCGTGCCAGCGATGCCAAACCCGACAAGCCACGCGTAAGTCTGGTGCGCAATCGGGGTGTCTGAGCCAGCCGACAGGATCAAGCCCAGTGCATAGATCACAGCCCCGATAATAATAGCCTTACGATCGCCGATCTTCTCTGCCATCGCACCGAAAAATGGTTGCCCGATACCCCATGCAAGGTTCTGGATCGCAATCGCGAGCGAGAATTCAGCGCGCAACCAGCCGTATTCCTCAGCGATGGGAATCTGGAACACGCCAAAAGAGGCGCGGATCGCAAAGCTCACCATGATTATGACGCAACCCACAATCAATACAGGCGAGAACAGAGGTGATTTTTCCAAGGTGTGTCTCCGCTATAATCGCGCAAGATTGCGCAACCGTGCTGCCCCCGTCAATCAGCCGATTGTATGCACACACTTTTCAACCGCGCCGCATGGCGATAGGGATTTGTCCATGACAAGCCTCAGCACCCTATACGACCAGATGATCACCGACGGCACCCTGCGCCCGGACCCTGCCCAAGTAGCGGTCCTGCCGGAGTTTGACCGCATTCGCGAAGCACTATTGCAGCCTGTAAAGAAGGGGCTGTTCCGCAAAGCGCCAGAACCACCAAAGGGTCTTTATCTCTGGGGCGGTGTCGGTCGCGGAAAATCCATGATCATGGATCTGTTTGTAAATACCCTCGACGGTATTCCCGCGCGCCGCGTGCATTTCCATGCGTTCATGCAAGAAATCCACAGCGCTATGCACGAGGCACGCAAGACAGGCGTAGATGATGCCATTGCTCCGGTTGCGAAAGCAGTGAGCAGTTCGGTCAAGTTGCTGGCCTTTGACGAAATGCAGATCACAGACATCACCGACGCGATGATTGTAGGGCGACTGTTTCAGGCGCTTTTTGCAGACGGTGTCGTTGTTATCACCACGTCAAACCGGATACCGGATGACCTGTATAAAGACGGTCTGAACCGTGATCTTTTTGTGCCTTTCATCGAACTGATCAAAGAAAAGATGGTCGTGCATGAATTGGTGAGCCCGACCGATTACCGACAGGACCGGTTGGCCGGCAGTCCGGTGTACTTCACCCCGGTCAATGCCGATAGCCGCGAAGCAATGGATGCCGTCTGGCGCGATCTTACGGGCGGCGACGCAGGGCCGCTTACGCTGCGCGTGAAAGGCCGCGATGTCGTTATACCGATGTTCCGTAACGGGATCGGGCGCGCACGCTTTCACGCCCTGTGCGGTCAGCCGCTTGGCCCAGCCGACTATCTGGCTGTCGCCGAGGCGCTCAAGGTTCTGATGCTTGATGACATCCCTTCGCTGGGCCGTAGTAATTTTAATGAGGCAAAGCGCTTTGTTACGCTGATCGATGCGCTTTATGAGGCGCGCGTGCGTCTTATCTGCTCGGCAGCAGCCAAACCCGAAATGCTATATCTGGAAGGTGAAGGCACGTTTGAATTTGAGCGCACCGCGTCACGCCTTCGCGAGATGCAAAGCGAGGATTGGCGCGAGACTTAGTCGGTCCCAGCCGCGCCAATCAGTCCTGACGCGCCAAGACGCGTCACATCTTCAGTATATGCTTCGGGGTGATAGGGCGCTTTCTGGCCCATCAGGCTCCACGCGCCCAAAGCCATAATGCCAAGCGCGACAGCGCTGGCGATCAGTTGCCGCACCAGCGCGGATTTAGGCACCGGAGACGTTTGCTTTTTCTCGGTAATTTTATCCATGCTCAAGCCTCGATTTTGCGGTTCAGCGCGAAAATTGCGCCGTCCGTTTTAAAGCTGACATAGGAGACTGTTTGATCAATGGTCAATGAGACCGAGCGCTTATCTAGTGGGCGCTAGCTATTATACCGCAAGATGTTGCCTGCAAGATACAGCGAACCACAGATCAACACACGCGCTTGAGGCTCCTGCGCGACGATTTCCTTAAGCGCTGAAACAACATCCAAAGCCTGTGTTGCGTTCATACCAACCGCGTGCGCCGCAGCGGCAGTGGTTTCTGCAGGAAGGGTCGCCGCTTCGCCCGGAATAGAGACCGCATGAAGACCAGCCACATGTGGCGCAAGCGGGTCCAGATAACCTTTGATATCCTTGGTATTGAGCATGCCGCAGATCAAATAGGTCGGCACTTTTGGCAATTCGGCCAACAAGGCCGCAATCGCGTGACCTGCTGCGGGGTTGTGCCCGCCATCCAGCCAAAGCTCTGACTGCCCTGCCACCTCTACCAACGGGCCATGCCTGAGGCGCTGCATCCGCGCCGGCCATTGCGCTTGCGTCACAGCACCCTCACAGGCAGCGGCGTCAAATCCCAAAGCGCGCAATGTGGCAATCGCTCCGCCTGCATTTTGAACCTGATGAAGGCCCGGAAGGTTGGGAAGCGGCAAGTCAAGCAGGCCCTGCTCGTCCTGATAGATCATGCGCCCTGCTTCGCGGTGCGCATGCCATTGCTGGCCGTAAATGCTGAGTGGCGCCAAGTTACGGGCGGCAACGGCTTCGATTACTTCAAGACCAGCCTCTTGCTGCGGACCAACAATGCACGGCACACGCCGCTTGATTATGCCTGCTTTTTCGCCGGCGATTTCAGCCAGCGTTTCCCCGAGGTATTGCTGGTGATCAAGGTCAACCGGCGTGATCACCGTGGCCACTGGTGCACCAACCACGTTGGTCGCGTCCAGACGCCCGCCCAAGCCAACCTCTAACAACGTATAATCTGCGGGCGTGCGGGAGAACGCCAGCAGCGCTGCGCAGGTGGTGATCTCGAAGTAGGTGATGTTTTCGCCGCCGTTGGCAGCATAGCACTCGTCCAGAACCTCTGTCAGCGCCTCTTCGGTGATGAGCGTGCCAGCCAGCCGAATACGTTCATGAAAGCGCGCAAGGTGCGGCGACGTGTAAGCGTGCACAGTCTTTCCAGCCGCCTCTAGCCCCGCCCGGATCATCGCCTGCGTAGAGCCTTTGCCATTGGTACCTGCGATGTGAATAACCGGTGGCAGCTTGTCCTGAGGATTCCCCAACGCCTCCAGCAGACGCAGCATCCTGTCCAATGTCAGATCAATAATCTTTGGATGAAGCGCCATCATCCGTTCAAGGATCACGTCAGAGGATGCGGAGGTCATACAGAAACATCTTTCTAAGAGAGCGCTGAGAGCAAAGACTAGATCGCGTCACTGACGAACGAGACATCACCCCATCCTTTTGCTTACGGCCAACCCCGAAATTACTTTGAAGGCTTCGCGGTCTTTTCTTCCGTCTCGACTGGCGACAATTCGTGGGGAACTTCGGCAGGCGCAGGTAGATCACCACGCACGGCAGGGGGCATACCCATCAACATACGCGTAATTGTGATCAGTTCATCACGCATTTGCGGACGCGGTGTTACGCGGTCAAGCATACCATGCTCCAGCAAATATTCGGCGCGCTGAAAGCCCTCGGGCAGCTTTTCGCGGATGGTCTGTTCGATCACGCGGGGACCCGCAAAACAGATAAGCGCGTTCGGTTCGGCGATGTGGACGTCACCCAACATCGCGTAGCTTGCTGTGACACCGCCCGTGGTCGGATGCGTCAGTACAACGATATAAGGCAGGTCCGCTTCCTTTAGCATTTGCACCGCGACAGTTGTGCGCGGCATTTGCATCAAGCTCAAAATGCCTTCTTGCATGCGCGCGCCACCCGCGGCCGAGAAAAGGATCAGCGGCCGTTTCAGTTTCACCGCTTCTTCGGCAGCCGCGATGATTGCGTTGCCGACATACATGCCCATGGACCCAGCCATAAAGCTGAAATCCTGTGCGCAAGCGACGATCGGCGTGCGCCCGATCTCACCGGACGCGACCAGCATCGCCTCAGCCTCTTCGGTCTGCTTTTGCGCTGCGCGCAAGCGGTCTGGGTATTTCTTCTGGTCACGGAACTGGAGCGGATCAACAGTTGGTGCAGGCACCTTCACTTCGTTGAAGATACCGCCATCAAACAGCGCCGCAAAACGATTGCGCGGAGAGATGTGCATATGGTGGCCGCAATTGGTGCAGACGTTCAGATTGTCACTGACTTCACGGTGAAACAGCATCGTGCCGCATTCATCGCATTTCGTCCAAAGGTTTTCCGGCGTTTCGCGGCGCGAAAAGATCGAGTTGATCCGTGGACGGACGTAGTTGTTGATCCAGTTCATTACAGCGCCTCGTTACGTTACGTTTCCCTTCAAATAAGGGCCTCGCGCGGGAATTGCAATCAGCGGCGCAAGGCCAGCCGTGCAGCCAGCCAGCTGACAAACATCATTGCGAAATCTACCGGCATCCAAGCGCGCACCTCAGCCACATCATTCATCCCAAAAGGTGTATGCCACAGGGCCAACCCACCCAAACTGTCTGGCAACGAAGCAATCAACAGCGCCGAAATATTGTTAAAGAAATGAACCGCCAAAGCTGGCCCAAGTGAGCCTGACCGCGCCGTCAAATCTGCCATCAGCAATCCGAATACGCCTGCCCAAACCGTAATCATAACGGCGTTTTCGCCTGCCTCTGCCGGCTGGTAATGGCCGATCGCGAACAGCACAGATGGGACAACCATCCACACTAAAGGAGAGCGGAAGCGCGCGCCAAGCTGCTGCTGTAGATAGCCCCGGAAAAAGATCTCTTCGGCGCTGATCTGCACAAAGACAGCCACCAACGACAGTGGCAGCAACATCATCCACAAACCCGCTGACATGTTAGCGACCATCGGCGCACCGAACCCGTACGGGGGTAGCACCATCAGCGTCAGCCCCAGTATAACGAGGGTTCCAAACACACGAAAAAACTGTGGCACAGCAAGGACCAGCGGCCCAATGACACTCAGCATGTCACGTTGGTGCAAAAGCTTCACCACAATGAACACACTGGCGGTGATCAACCCGAAGCTGACCAACAGAATATACATGGCAAGGGGCGTGCTGCCAGAGATCAACTCTGCCTCAAAGGCAGGGCGGTAGCGTGTCAGTTCGGACAATGCCTGATTAAAGAACAATGCAAGCAGGATGTAGAGGGCAACCATTGCCACGATTCCGGCAACCGTGCGCCAAATTTCCGCACGCGGAGCAGCCGCAGCTGTATGAATGATGTGGGCCCGATAGTCGGGAAGCAAGCGCATTAGTCGCCTTCCTTTTGACTGTCGCGCGGTATTTCTATCCGGGCGTCACGGATCACTTCAGCTGCGCCAGTCAAATGCCCTGCAACGGTCCTGAGCAGGCTAAGCAGGACGGCTTTGTCATTCTCGATAACAGACCGGTATTGCTCTGCGCCAAAGCGCAAAAAGCGGGCGTCTTCCAGCGCTCTGAGCGTCATCTGTCTCGGCTCATGCAAAATGACAGCGAGGTCCCCTATTACGCGGCCAGGTTCTACGGTTGAGATATGCTGGGCATTGTTCTCTTTATCCAGATACGAAAGCTCTGCCTTGCCGGACAGGCAGAGGTAAGCCGCATCCGGCGGATCACCTGTGTTGAAAATTACAGTACCGGCGGGTGCGTCATACCACTGCGCGGTAAATGCCAGAAGGCGCTGCGCACGGGCTTCCAACGCGCCAAAAAGCGGGTTGCGCTGCAGAAGGGTCAACTTGCGCCGCAGATCGTCAGAAACACTATCGGCTCCATCAGGGCCTTCGCTACTTGCTGCCCCGTCAATACGTCCATGGCTGATTTCCACGTACATGTCGTAGCTCTCAGGAGTTTTGAAGTTGTCATCCAGAAAGATCAGCGTTGTTTCGGGCATAAGATCACGCAAACGGTCGCGGGTACGCCCCAGATCGCTACCCGCCAGTGCCTGATCAAAGACAAATACATCAGGCCGCTTCATGGCCGCACGGGTAAATGCCGCGCGTTCCTGAATAGACTGGGGTAAATTAGTGCCTCCGATTGCAGTCGGAATATCGAAAACATTTGTGGCCACTTGCGCGCGAAGCTTATGAGCCCGCAGAACGTCCGAAGCCACATCCATCACCAGATCGGCCTGCATCCCTGCCATGGAAGAGATACGGCCATAGATCATGTTCTCAAGCAAGGTCAGCCGCGGCAGGTAATTTTCCGGCGTGATTGGCACAAACATGTCTTCCGCCATTGCCCGCAGTTCGGCCCCGCGACTGCGGCGGAGAGCCAGAATTTCTTCCTTGAAGCTTTCGGGAAAGGCGGGGCCAATCTGCTCGGCGGTGAAGGCGAATGGCACCGTAAGCAGCAGTGCAAACTCTTCCTCGGTTAATGCGCCGTCGCCCCGGCTCCGGCGGCGGTTCGCGATATCGACCAGTTGCTCGTACAGTTCTTCATCAATGTTGAGCGCGGTGAACAAGGGGTGGTTGGTGCCATCCATGCCGAATGTCTGGTGCAGTGTTTCGACAAGCGTCTGTGAGATGGCAATACCCTGCTCGGCAAGACCATGCTCGGCGATCATGCCGATAAATATCTTTTCGGCGACCAGCCCCTGCTGGCTAATTTCGCGACGTGGTGCAGCGAACAAAAGATTGCCGCCCAGCGGAATAGTTGGATTGAATTTTTCAGGGTCGAAACGATAAATGGCGCGATCAAGATTGCGTTCTTTGAGTGTCTCGAACACCTCTTCGCGCAAACCTACAATCGCCTCCGCTAGATCGGCGTGGGTTTCAGCGTCGATACGCGTACCCAACATCCCGCGAATAATCCCCTCGTCTGTGTTCAAAACTCGGCTCAGCTCGAACCACCACGCGTCTACGTCCTCACGCGTGTCGAGACCGGCCAAGGCAGGATCAAGCCAATCCGCCCGCAAACTATCAAGACTGTTGCCAGACCGGCGCGCCTCAATGCCTTCGCGGTCCCGGTGATCGGGATCCCACAACACCGTCTTGGGCGACGTCCGAAGGGACATCAGCAGGTTGTCTCCGATTGAGCCATAAAAGAGATATGGATGCGCCTGCACATAGCCGATTCGCGCTGCAATCACCGCCTGGTGCAACGTGGCTATATTTTTGCCGCCCATGATGACAGTGCCACGCGTCGGCATGACTTCACGGGTCAGTAGCTCCGCCAATGCGCGCCGCTCGGCAACAGAAGATACCTTGATCGCGACCTGCGCGCCCTTGGGAATATCAAGCGTCAGATCATCCAGCACCGGCGTGCCGTTCTCACTGCGCACAAATACATGAGATATCTTGATGTCACCCTTCAGGTGCGGAATTTCATCTGGCGCGCCTTCGAACAGCTCCTCATCGATAATCCCTGCAGGATCGAACCGCTCTGTTACCACTTCCCACCGCAGCGCCATGTCCTGGGTTTGGTTGTAATACGTCAGAAGCTCTTTCCACGGGCTGCTCAGATCTTTGTAGGCAGCAAGGGCAGCAACAAGAGCACCAACAGTAATATCGCCGCGGATCGCCAAAATACCGCCCACCAAATAGAAGAAGAACGGGGTCAGTTGCGTGATGAAGTTGTTCAGAAACTTCATGAAGAATTTTTTCTGGTAGATCCTGAAGCGGATATCAAACAGACGGCCCAACCGGTCCGTAAAACCCGCCAGTCGGAATCGCCAGCCGCCATTTGTCCGCAAATCCGTGATGCCCGCAGCTGTCTCGCCGATCTCTGCAGAAAGAAGGCGTACTTCCTTGATCCTGTCCTTGTTCAGCAAGTTGATCTGGCGCTGCAACATCGGGATGACATAGGCCTGCAACGGGATCAATGCGATCCCCGCCAACCCGAACCAGAACGATTGCAGGAACAAGAAGATCAGGATGATCAGCATCTGACCGGCCTGAAAAACGGGCTGGGCGATAAAATCCCCCATTAGCCCGCCCATCGGCTCCGCCTCGGAGGTAACCATGCTCACCAGCTCACCCTGCGAGGTGTCTTGGAAATACCGCTTTGGAAAGCGCATCATCCGTGAGATCAGGCTATAGCGAAACCGCCGCAAAAGCCGCTCTGCCGTGACGCCCTTCATTGTATTGAGCCGCATCTTCAGCAACCCGTGCACAAGCACTGCGACCAGATACGCAATACATAGACCCGTCAGAAACTGGATCTGGCTTAGCTCATACCCATAAAGGTTGATGACTGGATCATCGGCACCAATGGCGTCGTTGATGATCCTTTTGGGCAGTTCCAGCGACACATAGAGAAACGGAAAGGTGAAGAGCGTGAAACCGAGCAATACCAACTGCTCTCGCTTTGAATACTTCCAGATAAAGGCAAACAGGCTGCTGTCCATGGGCGGGCTTTCGATCGGGAAGTGCTTTCCTATCCTAGGGGCTGCCCCCCCGCAAGACAACGTATGAAGGCGATGCAAATGCTTGCAGCAGGGCCGTTGCATGATTATGCCGTTGTCAAACAAATCTTAAGGGAGCGCAGCCTGATGTCTACCAACAACCGTTTCGACAAGTCCAAACTGCCAAGCCGCCATGTGACAGAAGGGCCCGCGCGCGCGCCGCACCGCTCCTACTATTACGCGATGGGCATGACAGAGGAAGAAATCCACCAGCCTTTGGTGGGTGTTGCCACCTGCTGGAACGAGGCGGCGCCTTGTAACATCGCGCTGAACCGTCAGGCCCAATCGGTCAAGATCGGTGTCAGAGAAGAACAGGGCACGCCCCGTGAATTCACCACCATCACCGTCACAGACGGCATCGCCATGGGTCATGAGGGTATGCGCTCCTCCCTGGCGTCACGCGAAGCGATTGCCGATACGGTTGAACTGACCATGCGCGGCCACTGCTATGACGCGCTTGTCGGTCTGGCCGGCTGCGATAAATCACTGCCAGGCATGATGATGGCGATGATCCGTCTCAATGTACCATCGGTATTCATGTACGGCGGTTCAATCCTGCCGGGCAAAGCACCCAAAGGCGCAGATGTGCCAGCGTCTTTTGCAGACCGTGACCTGACAGTTCAGGACATGTTCGAAGCGGTTGGTAACTGGCAGGGCGGCACCATGTCTGAAGCGGCCCTTGATGTGCTTGAACGCGTTGCCTGCCCGTCTGCCGGTGCATGTGGCGGCCAATTCACAGCCAACACAATGGCCTGTGTGTCCGAGGCGATCGGCCTTGCGCTACCTAACTCCTCCGGCGCGCCTGCCCCGTATGAGAGCCGTGATGAATACGCCATTGCTTCCGGCAAGGCCGTGATGAATCTGATTGAAAAGAACATCCGCGCACGCGACATCTGCACGCGTCAGGCGTTCGAAAACGCGGCACGCATCGTGGCCTGTACAGGCGGTTCGACCAACGCGGGCCTCCACCTGCCAGCAATGGCACATGAGGCTGGCATCGAATTCTTCCTTGAAGATGTTTGTGACATCTTCCGCGACACACCTCACTTTGTTGATATGAAGCCCGGTGGCGCCTATGTTGCCAAAGACCTTTATGAAGCTGGCGGCGTACCGGTCGTCATGCGCGAGCTGCGCAAAGCGGGTCTGATCCACGAAGACTGCATGACCGTGACCGGCTATTCAATGGGCGAAGAGCTGGACAAGATCGCGCGCGAGGCGGACGGCAAAGTGATCCACGCGATCACCGACCCGATCAGCAAGACGGGCGGCGTTGTTGGCCTCAAAGGCAATCTGGCACCTGAGGGCGCGATTGTGAAAATCGCCGGCATGAGCGAGGACGACATTGTCTTTACAGGCCCAGCGCTGGTGTTCGAATGTGAACAGGACGCGTTTGAAGCCGTACAGAACCGCACCTATTCTGAAGGCGACGTTTTTGTCATCCGCAATGAAGGGCCACGCGGCGGTCCAGGTATGCGCGAAATGCTGGCCACAACTGCGGCACTGTCGGGTCAGGGAATGGGCAAGAAGGTCGCACTTATTACCGATGGCCGCTTCTCTGGTGCGACGCGTGGTTTCTGCGTCGGCCATGTTGGCCCGGAGGCAGCAATGGGCGGTCCGATTGGTCTGCTGAAGAACGGCGACATGATCACTTTGAACGCAATCACCGGGTCGATATCTGTCGATCTGACAGACGATGAGCTGGCAGAACGTAAGGCAGCGTGGGAAGGCCCGCGCGAGACCCTCTATGCCTCTGGTGCGCTGTGGAAATATGCACAACTGGTAGGCCCAACTTATCTTGGCGCTGTAACGCACCCGGGAGCCAAGAAAGAGCGGCATGACTACATGGACCTCTAAACATCTCGTCACGCTCGGCTTTGTAGGGGCGCTGGGCGCTTGTGATGTTGCGGACAGTGGTAGCACTCTGCTGGCGGGCTTACCCCGCCGGCAGACACTGCCCTGCCTGCGGTCCCCCTAAAGCAAGCCCTGATGATGAGGGGCAAGGTTACGTTGGTTCCGCCAGACGGCTATTGCATTGATCCCGAAAGCCTTAATCAAAGCTTTGCACTTTTGGCACGGTGCGATGCGCTAGGGGCATCCACCGGAGGGTCTGGTGCGCCTGTCGGCTTGATGACAGTCAGCCTTACCCGCACCGGTAATCAAAAGCAGCCTCCGACCGCAGAGGAATTCACTGCCGCCGCCGGTCTGGCTGCTCCGGAAAGTGCGAAAAAGCATGCCTCCGGCGTGATTTTCAGAACAAGCGGCACGCCTCCTGCCGATGATCTGTCGTCAACGCACTGGCGGGCTGTGTCTACGGTTGGCGAATTCACCATGGGTGCCGCCTTGTTCGGCCCTGATGGCCGACGAGCCGTGTCTGCCGAAGGTGCTGAGGTTTTGCAGGAAATGATCCAGCGAACCACCGACAAGACCAAGGCAGGCTAGAGACTGCATCGAAGGCTATGACCACGCTTGCGTGACACCGCCGATGCGTGTCATCTTGGTACAAATGCGTAGGTGTTCAGCCAGATGACACTTTCATGCGCCATAAAAATGCAGTGAGCAGCAGGGCAGAGATAATGGCCAAAATTGGCGGAAACCTATTGGATGCGGCTTTCTACAGTCGGGCAGTTGCCAAATGGGCGCGAAATGCGCGCATGGCGCGTTCCGCGGATCTTACGGGCCTGCGGCGGCAACGCAATCGTGCGCGTCAGCTCAAGGCGCATCTTGATGAACTGATCCACATCGCGGATGAGCGCCTGGCCTTGCCGCTGGAAGGTTCCACCAGCTTTCCAAAACCACATAATGCAGATTGGGCTTGGCGCCCCGAATTGTGGCGCGGACCTTTGCCGAACCCGGGTCTTTCGTCGGTCCAGAACCGTGCCATGCTCGGGAATGAGGTCACCTTGTTCCACGATTGCGAATTCTCCGAACTGACCCTGCGACAGCTCCGCAATCTACGCGCGCAGGATTTGGCCCCTTACGGGCTGCGCATGGATGTGTTCCGGTTTGATGGCTCATTCCTTTCCCTTGTCGTCGATCTTCCTTCGGAAGGGGTCGAGGGGTTGAAAAGAACACATCTCATCCGGATGGACGTGATTGTGGAGCTGGAAAAAGACATCGAAATCTTTGCACGCCTCAATATCAAGAATGGTCCCAATACCGAACAGATCGTACGCGAACTGGATCTTTCGCAAGATCAGATCATTGTTGAATTTGATCTGGCATATTCCACCCTGAACGAGCGACGCATTGAAGGTGCATGGATCGATCTGATCTTTGAGGGCCCCGAGATGAATCAGGTTGTGCTGCGGGATTTAACGTTCTCCCGGCGACCACGCGCCCAGATTTAAAGACAGTTGTAGGTCCGCAGGCGGGCCATGGAGGATACGATGACCAAGCTTTTGCTGACCAAAACCAAAATGAGCCAAGGCGTTTGGGAAGGGTTGCTGACCGGCGCAGATAAAGGCACGCATCCCAAGATCACTGTCACGCATCAGGGCACCGCGGTGCCAGATGTCAGCGTAACGCCCTTGGAAAATGACGAAGGTCACGCCCTGCGTGTTCCGATCCCCCCAGAAGCCGTCTCGGACGGGATGCAGACGCTTTTGATTGCAGACGCCGATACCGACAGACAGCTGGGATCGATAACGCTCATTGCCGGTGAAGCGCTGGGGGATGACATGCGCGTCGAAGTAGACTTGCTGCGCGCGGAGCTTGATATGCTCAAGCGCGCATTTCGCCGCCATTGCCTTGAAACGAGCTAACGCAACATTCCTCTTACAATCGGTCATACTCCTGTTCCACGCTGTCCTGCAAATAGTGAGGCAGCGCAAACTACGTTCAGCTTTTTCTGAAATGTCGCGATCAGTTTGACAGACATGGTCTGTTCGCAAATGTGCCAAGGACCGAAATCACTCCGCTTTGGCGCAAGGTAGACGACCCAAATTTAATCACACTTGGGAATGTCACTTTCGCTGGAAAGCAGTCCGCGCTTTCACTCCAAGACGTAGAAAGGGCCGCTCCTTTGACAGAGCGGCCCTTTGGCAAATCAATGTATCCGAAGCTTACTCTTTAGGAGCAAGCGCTGTCAGGCCTTTGAGGATGTCGATGGCATAGGCCAGCTGATAATCCTCAATCCGCAATTCAGCAGCTTTCTCGGCTTTCTCACGGTCTGCTTCAATCTGCTTGATCTCGTCATCGCTCAGGCTGTCGTTGTTCAGGCTGCCACGCAGATCAGCCTCAGAACGGCCACGACGGACCGGTGTTTCCTCTTCGTCACCGTCCGCAACGCGTGGCGGCTGTGCGACAACGATATCAGGAGATACGCCAAGCGATTGAATAGAACGGCCCGACGGCGTGTAATACCGCGCAGTGGTCAGACGCATCGCCCCTTCAGAGCGCAGCGGCATCACTGTCTGAACTGACCCCTTACCAAAGCTTTTTGTGCCGATGACAATTGCACGGCGGTGGTCCTGCAAGGCACCTGCCACGATTTCAGAGGCGGAAGCAGAGCCGCCGTTAATCAATACAACAATCGGTTTGCCATCAGCCAGATCACCCATTTTGGCATTGAACCTGTCCCCGTCAGAGGCTTCGCGGCCACGGGTGCTCACGATCTCGCCCTCGTTCAGGAAGGCATCGGAAACTTTGATCGCTTGTGTAAGCAAGCCACCGGGGTTGTTGCGCAGATCAATGACAAAGCCGTTGATCTTATCCATACCGCCAGCCGCGTCGACCTTCTCGGCCAGTTGCTCGGCCATCTTGGGGTATGTCTGGTCGTTGAACGTGCTCAAACGCAGCACAACACTATCACCTTCGGTGCGCGAACGGACCACTGTCAGCTCAATTGTGTCGCGCGTAATGGAAACATCAAACGGTTCTGTCTCACCTTCGCGCACAACGGTGATCACGATTTCGGAGCCGACAGGCCCGCGCATCATTTCGACCGCTTCGTCCAGCACCAGACCAAGAAGGCTTTCGCCATTTACGTGGGTGATGAAATCACCGGCTTCAATGCCGGCCTCATCAGCAGGCGTACCATCAATCGGAGACACAACTTTCACAAAGCCGTCTTCCTGTGTGACCTCAATGCCCAGACCACCAAATTCGCCGCGTGTCTGCTCACGCATCTTTGCGGCATCCTTCGGCGACAGGTAGCTTGAGTGCGGATCAAGCGATGTCAGCATGCCGTCAATCGCCGCTTCGATCAGGGCCGAGCTATCAACTTCCTCGACATATTGGGCACGAATCCGTTCGAAGATATCCCCGAAAAGATCAAGCTGTTCGTAAACGTTGTTGGTTTTCGCCGCTTCTTGCGCCAGCAAAGGGGCTGCAATCTGGGTCGTGGCAATGATCCCCAAGACCGTACCGCCTGCGGCGGCCATCAAAAACTTCTTCATTTATCTATCCATCCTTGTCGGTCCTAAACCAGGATGCGGGATCCTGGGGGACATTGTCCTGTCTGACTTCTATATAGAGCGTTTCTGAGCGGGCAGCACCAGTCCCATCACCATCTGTTGACAATTCACTGCCAGACTCAGCCCCGCCCATCAATCCGATGGGTGTTCCTGCGGCAATCACTTCGCCTATTTCACCGTAAACAGTCTCTAATCCAGCCAATACGAACAACGTATCCGCGCGCGGTTCAAGGATCATCACATTGCCAAAGTCCAGCAGGGGTCCCTGATAGCGGATTGTTGCCGCTGTTGGCGATGTGACAATGGCGCGCGGGCGGGTTGCCAGCAGCAAGCCGGGGCGCACGATACCTGCGGCATCTGCTTCGTTCATGCCCCGCAACACTATACTTTGTACCGGCAAGGGAATGTCACCCACGCGAGCCTCAATGCTCACGGGGGTTTCGATACTCATGTTTTCATCGGTAACAATTTGCGACAAGCCCGAAGCGAACCCGTCCAGTGTTTCGGTCGACGCAATGAGGATCGCGGTTGAAACGGGATCTTCGGTAAAGCGTTTGGGCAAATCTGTGCGCTCTGCCATCGCTTGATTAAGTGACGTTCGTGCGGCCTGAACAGCGGTAAGACTGGTCCGCAGGCGTGCCTCGGCATCAGTTTGCAATAGCTGCAACGTTTGCACATCTTCAAGGTCGTGGCGGAGCTGGTCTGCCCGCTTGTCCAATGCCGGGGTTAGTTCGGCCAACAACATACCTGCGCGCGCAGTGCCTGTCGGGCCATCGGGGTGCAAGAACGCCGTCGGATTCGTTTCGCCCATGCCCTGCAAAACAGCCAGTAATTGCCCGACTTCGCCATCGCGTGCAGCCAAGCGTGCGCTCAGCTGCGCCTCGCGGATTGCTACCTGCCGCAATCCTGTGCGCATCGCGGCAAGGCCTGTCTCGAACGCTTGGATCGTCGCCGTTAACGCGCGCACACGGTCGCGTGCGCCATCTGCCGCGTCCATCTGCTCTGCCGCATCCTCAAGCAGCGCGACCGCCGTCCGTGCCTGCGCGGCAGCATCACCTTGTGCAAAAGCCGGCACGGCGAGAGCAAGCGATAAAAGAGCGGCGCGCAGGATCATGAAAGCAGATTCTCTCCGGTCATTTCGGCGGGCTTATCCAGCCCCATCAGCGCCAACACTGTGGGCGCAAGATCGGCAAGCCTACCTGCGCGCAGTTGTGAACCTTCAGGCGCGCCAACGACCACCACAGGCACGGGGTTCAGTGTGTGCGCCGTGTGCGGCCCACCTGTGACTGGGTCTATCATCATTTCGCAATTGCCATGATCCGCCGTAACAATCATGGCACCGCCGACGTTTTCCAAGGCTTCCAACGCACGACCAAGGCCGACATCGACTGCCTCGCAAGCCGCAATGGCTGCATCCAGATCGCCGGTATGGCCGACCATATCTGGATTGGCGTAGTTCACGACAATGAGGTCGTAGCGCGCCTCGATTGCTTTCACGAACTGGTCTGTGACCTGCTCACACGACATCTCCGGCTGTAGATCGTAGGTTGCAACCTTAGGCGAAGCTGGCATCGCGCGATCTTCGCCTGTCTCGGGTTCCTCTGCACCGCCATTCAGAAAGAAGGTGACATGGGGATATTTCTCTGTCTCCGCGACACGGAACTGGCGCAGGCCCTTGGCGGCAACCCAAGCGCCCAACGTGTTGATGATCTCTGGCTTGGGATACATCGTGGTCATGTAATCCGCGTGTTGCGAAGAATATTCTGCCATACCCATCACGGCCGACCAAGCGATAGCATCGCCACGCTCGAAACCGTCAAATTCAGGTGCAGCAAGGGCCGCCATAATCTCTCGTGCGCGGTCTGCACGGAAATTGAGGCAGCAGAAACCGTCACCATCCTTAGCGCCCGCATAGTCACCGATCACCGCCGGCTTGATAAATTCGTCAAAAACGTCTTCCGCATAGGATGCTTCCACGGCTGCACGCGCGTTGTCAGCGGGCGCACCCACCCCTTGTGCAATCGCGCCATATGCCTGAGACACCCGTTCCCAGCGGTTATCGCGGTCCATCGCGTAATAGCGGCCCGTTATCGTAACAATCCGCGCTGTAGCAGGCAGTACTTCCTCCAGATGCGCCAAATCAGCCAATGCGGATTGCGGCGCCACATCACGGCCGTCGGTCAGCGCATGGATCACAACAGGAACTCCTGCGGCATCAAGCGCGCGCACGGCCGCTATCATATGTGAGATATGACCATGCACGCCGCCCTGCGACACCAACCCCATCAGATGGGCTGTCCCGCCGGTCTCTTTAAGCGACGCAATAAAATCTTGCATCGGGGCATGAACGGCAAAGCTTCCCTCTTCGATTGCCAAATCAATCTGTCCCAGATCCATCGCCACGACACGGCCCGCTCCGATGTTGGTGTGCCCCACTTCGGAATTACCCATCTGCCCCCGTGGAAGCCCAACATCTGGGCCAAAAGTCGTGAGAGTGGCGGCAGGTCCATGCGCCATAAGCCTGTCCATATTGGGCGTATGAGCCAGAAGCGGGGCATTGCCCTCGGGGCTTGCGCCAATTCCCCAGCCGTCAAGAATACATAATACAACTGGTTTTTGGGATGACATGGGCGGTCTGGCTCCGGCACTAATAGTTTCTTGGCGCCTTGTACCGACCCCGTGGCCGAACGGGAACCATTTTCTGGACAGACCTGATCTGTCGGTGGTTATCTGCAAGAGTGAAAGCCAATCTTTCTATGGGATCATGATGGCTGTTTGATCATCGGCATGACAAACAGACTCTGGGCCATCGAGACCAAATCAACCATTTATCGGCCTGAAACGTGAGACGCCTGCATATCTATCCGTTTGGCGCATACCACCTGTCGCGTCCTCCCCCTTGCCCGCGCGCGCAGCATTGGTCATAACAACGCAAAGCTTACTCCCACGCTCGAAGGGCCTGACATGACAGCGAACGCACCTGAAACCCGCATCGTAAATACATTCCGCGTGGCCTGTGACGGCGGCGAGGGTGCCTTGGGCCATCCGCGCGTCTGGCTGCAAATCCCCGCCGACAAAGGTTGGGTGGAATGTGGGTATTGCGATTGCAAGTTCATCCACGAAGACTTTGAAGGCAAAGTCTGAACTCTATCGCCAGTTCTGGCGCTTCCCCTCTGGTGACGCCGACTGTGCCATGGCAAAAGAGGGGCCACCGTATTTAGGGAGCGCACGCACATGGCATTCGGCAAAGGTCACCACCTCCATCTGATCGATGGCTCCGCGTTTATATTTCGGGCCTATCACGCCCTGCCTCCGCTGACGCGGAAATCCGACGGGTTGCCGATCGGCGCGGTTTCCGGCTTTTGCAATATGCTGCAACGTTATGTTGAAGGTAATGCAGGCGGGGACGTGACCCATGTTGCCGTAATCTTTGACAAAGGCTCCCATACCTTCCGCAACGAGATGTACGACCAGTACAAAGCCAATCGCGAAGCGATGCCAGAAGACCTCCGCCCGCAGATTCCGCTGACGCGTGAAGCCACCATCGCCTTCAACATCGCCTGCGAAGAAAAGGAAGGGTATGAGGCCGACGACATCATCGCAACTTTGGCCGTGCAGGCCCGCGAAGCCGGTGGCCGTTGCACCATCATCTCATCCGACAAGGACCTGATGCAGCTTGTCGGCGGTGGCGTAGAGATGTTCGATGCGATGAAGAACAACACCATCGATCGCGACGGCGTTCACGCCAAATTCGGCGTCTTTCCGGAACGGGTAGTAGATGTGCAGGCGCTTGCCGGCGATTCGGTTGATAATGTGCCCGGTGCGCCAGGAATCGGCATCAAAACCGCCGCATTGCTGATCAACGAATATGGTGATCTTGACGCCTTGCTTGAGCGGGCGAGCGAGATCAAGCAACCTAAGCGCCGTCAAACCCTGATCGACAACGCCGATCAAATTCGCCTGTCACGCCAATTGGTGCAACTGGATGAAAAGACGCCGCTGGACTTTACCCTTGATGATCTCGAAGTGCGTGAACCCGACCCGGAAAAACTGATGGAGTTCCTCTCCAAGATGGAATTCCGTACGCTGACAAAACGTATCGCCGACGCACTTCATATCGAAGCTCCGGCCATTCCCGAGCCAAAGCCAAGCGCCGATGCCCCCGAACAAATCGACACCGTTCCGTTCGATCAGGCCATCTATACGATGGTTGGCGATGCGCAGGCCCTGCAGACGTGGATCGATAAAATTTACGAACGCGGCTATGTCGCAGTAGACACTGAAACCACCGGCCTGGATGAGATGACAGTCGATCTGGTCGGTATTTCGCTTTGCGTTGAGGCCGGAGAAGCCTGCTACATCCCGCTGATCCACAAAGCCAACCGCGGCGATGACCTGTTCGGCTCTGATGATCTGGCAGAGGGGCAGATGGGGCTGGAAGAAGCCCTGCAGATGCTCACGCCGATGCTTGAGGACCCATCCATCCTCAAGATTGGTCAGAACATGAAATATGATGCCAAAATCTTTGCACAGATCGGCATCACTGTCGCCCCTATCGATGACACCATGCTGATGAGCTATGCCATGCACGCCGGCATTCACGGTCACGGTATGGACACGCTGTCCGAGCGCTATCTCAACCACACCCCTATTCCGATCAAGCCGTTGCTTGGCTCCGGCAAATCTGCCATTACCTTTGACAAAGTACCGCTGGATCAGGCCGTGCCCTACGCCGCCGAAGATGCGGACATCACTCTGCGGCTTTGGCAACAGTTCAAACCCGCCCTGCACCGCGATCAAACCACCCGTGTCTATGAAACGATGGAACGTCCGCTGGTTCCCGTGCTGGCGCAGATGGAACGTTACGGCGTGAAGGTCGACCGTGACACACTGAGCCGTATGTCGAACGCATTCGCACAGAAAATGGCCGGTCTCGAAGATGAAATCTACACGCTTGTCGGTCGCCGTTTCAACGTAGGCTCCCCCGCTCAGGTGGGTGAAGTGCTGTTTGAAGACATGGGCCTTGAAGGCGGAAAGAAGGGCGCGAACGGAAAGTATTCTACCGGCGCCGACATTCTTGAAGACCTTGCAACCGAACATGATTTCCCGCGCCGAATTCTGGATTGGCGCCAACTGAGCAAGCTCAAATCAACCTACACAGACGCGTTACAAGACCATATCAACAAAGATACCGGCCGCGTTCATACCTCATATTCCATTACAGGCGCGTCCACTGGGCGCCTCGCCTCGACCGATCCAAACCTGCAAAACATCCCGATCCGCAGTGAGGAAGGCCGCCGCATCCGCGAGGCATTTGTGGCGGAAGAAGGCCGCGTATTGGTTGCGCTGGACTACTCCCAGATCGAGCTGCGCCTGCTGGCCCATATCGCCGATATTCCTGAACTCAAACAAGCATTCAAAGACGGGCTAGATATCCATGCCATGACCGCCTCCGAAATGTTTGATGTGCCAATGGACGAAATGACGCCCGATATCCGGCGTCAGGCCAAAGCGATTAACTTTGGCGTTATCTATGGCATTTCCGGTTTTGGCTTGGCTCGCAATCTGCGCATTCCACGGGCAGAAGCGCAGGGCTTTATCGACCGTTATTTTGAACGCTTCCCCGGCATCCGCACGTATATGGACAATACCAAAGCCTTTGCGAAAGAGCATGGCTATGTCCAAACGCTATTTGGTCGCAAGATCAACACTCCTGAAATCGCCTCCAAGGGCCCGCGGGCCGGTTTTGCCGCCCGCGCCGCGATAAACGCGCCGATCCAAGGCACCGCCGCCGATGTGATCCGTCGTGCAATGATCCGGATGCCTGCCGCAATCGAAGGGATGCCCGCCAAGATGCTGCTGCAAGTCCACGATGAATTGCTGTTCGAGGTGGACAAGGGTGCTGAAGATGCTCTCATCAAAGTCGCACGCGACGTGATGGAGAACGCATCTGATCCTGTCGTGAAACTGGACGTGAAGCTGAGCGTGGATGCGGGCACTGGCGCGAACTGGGCTGAAGCGCACTAGGGCTACAGACGTAGGTTGGGTGAAAATCTGTCACCAAATACAGCAGAAGTGGCCACTCAAATCCGGAGCGGGCCGACCTCATGCCGTCACCACTTTGAAACGTGCCTGTTTGAGGGATCGTATATCCCCTCTAAGCTAGATTGATAGCTATCTTTGCAACCACGCTAAGCCGGACGCACCAGCAGCGCCACAAGGCGTCGCGTCACAGGTGCAATGACCAACACGACCGGAAAGGCCACACCCCAGCTAACCAGCCATGCCGATGTCCAAGCAGGCAGAAACGCGTCTGCCGCATCCAGCGCCCGAAAAGTCGCAATGCCAGAAACGATGCTGGACATTAGGCCGGACAGAATAAGGCCGAACACAATCGGCGCAAAACGTGCAGGGATCATAGTAGCTTCATCCAATCAAGAGTAGCGTTTGTATTCGGACCGGGCGTGTACTCTCCACTTACCCAGCCGTCATACCCTGTGTCACGCATTACGGCAAAAAGCGCGTTAAAGTCCACAGTGCCGCTACCCGGTGAACTACGGTCCGGCGCGTCGCCCACTTGGACATGTACGATCAAATCGCGGTAAGATTTGAACACTGAGACCGCGTCCCCATGAATCATTTGCGCATGAAAACTGTCAAACTGAAGCCGTATATTTGGCGCGTCTACAGCGGCAATAATCTCGGCGGCCAGAGCGTAATCATTCAGAAAATACCCCGGTTGTGATTGCGGGCAAAGTGGCTCTAACGTCAGAGTAATTCCCTCTGGCGCAGCCTTACTTGCCAATCGTAGATTACTGATAACCCGCTGCTTTGCCTCCTCACCCACAGCATTTCCCGTCATCACGTGGATCATTGGTACGCGCAATTCCTGCGCATAGCGATACGCACGGCGCATATCGTAGGCGAACCGCTCTTCGGCACCTTCCACCGCAGAAAAGCCGCGAAGCCCGCCAGTGTAATTGGGCGGCGGTGCGTTGATCAGCACCATCTTCAATCCCCCGCGCACCAATGCGCGGCGCGTTTCCGTCGCAGCGACGTCATATGGGAACAAAACCTCTACCCCATTAAAACCTGCCATTGCCGCTGCATCAAAACGATCAAGATAGGGAAGTTCGGGCCACAAGTGGCTAAGGTTGGCCGCGGCTTTCATTGAGCTGCTCCTGTATCAATACTGGCCCCAAGCGAACCATCAGGTGCGAGCAAAGGTTAGCACTCTACCCTCACACTTGCCGCCATTCCGGCGGCGAACTGACGAAACGGGCGCATGTTCACGCCTCCGTCGGCAGATCCTCGGAAGGAATGATTCCAAAGAAAGCACCACCTGACCAGACACCAAACCACCCGTCATGGTGGCCCCCCAAATCAACCAGCCTGTAAAAGCTTTTGCGATCAATCAGCGCCTCAAGATTGCGGCGAATGCGAACATAGGGCGAAGGCTCTCCGCTTTGTGGATCGCGGACAAACCGCAACGGTGCGTCCGGACCAGCCTCAGACACATCGTCGAGGTTGGTGGTGAAAGTCAGCTGCTGTGCCTCCCCCTCGCCCGCAACATCAAAATCAACGGCAACAAAGGGCGCGTCATGCACACGAATTCCCACCTTCTCTACCGGCGTCACAAGGAAGTATTTGTCCTCCTCGCGGATCAGAATCGACGCAAAGAGCTTGACCAGTCCCTGCCGTCCGATGGGGGTACCTTCGTAAAACCACGTACCATCACGGCGAATTTCCATATCGATATCGCCGCAAAACGGTGGATTCCATTTTTCAACAGGCGGTAATCCGCGTGATTTGGCTGCTTTTATGGACTCCGCAAGGCTTTGCGCTGAAGGGGTAACGGTTTTTT
>Ga0209345_10000676_pt1 | contig 43914 bp, 32 predicted proteins | sample Cruoilmetagenom7_FD_187294 | JGI IMG/M metagenome (GOLD analysis project Ga0209345, IMG submission 187294) | Oil polluted marine microbial communities from Coal Oil Point, Santa Barbara, California, USA - Sample 7 (SPAdes) (version 2) | ecosystem: Environmental > Aquatic > Marine > Oil seeps ...
TTTTCGGCGGCATCACCCAGTTGCAGTTGAACTTGCAAGGCGCGGGCGTTGCCATTCCTGTGGAGTATCTGGCAATGTCGCCGTATATCATCACCATCATCGTTCTGGTGGTGCTGTCGGCTGACAAAAGCGCCGCACCGGCGTCATTGGGCCGAACCTTCCACGCCTCGAACTAGGGGCATCACGTCACGCGGCCAACACCGCATATCAAGCCCCGGCAAAGGGGCAAGCAACAGGGGAAACCACATGAAATTAACCACCCTTCTGACCAGCGCCGCCATGGTGCTCGGCCTCGCGACTGGCGCGATGGCTCAGGACAAGACCAAAGTCGGCTTCGTCTTTGTCGGCCCTGTGGGCGACGGCGGCTGGACCTACGAGCACAACCAAGGCCGCTTGGCCGTCGAAGAAGAATTCGGCGACAAGGTTGAGACCGTTTTCGTGGAAAGCGTTGCCGAAGGCCCCGACTCTGAGCGTGTGATGACGCAGATGGCGCTCGACGGTGCTGACCTGATCTTCACCACGTCCTTTGGCTACATGGACCCAACGATCAACGTCGCCAAGAAATTCCCGGATGTGAAGTTTGAGCACGCCACGGGTTACAAGCGCGCCGACAACGTCTCGACCTATTCCGCACGTTTCTATGAAGGCCGCGCCATTCAGGGCCATATCGCGGGCTCGATGACCGAAAGCAACATCATCGGCTACATCGGCTCCTTCCCGATCCCGGAAGTGATCCGCGGCATCAACTCCGCCTATATCCACGCCAAGAAAGTGAATCCCGACGTTCAGTTCAAGATCGTCTGGGCCTACACATGGTTTGACCCGGCCAAAGAAGCCGACGCCGCCAAGGTGCTGATCGAACAGGGTGCCGACGTGGTGCTGCAACACACCGATTCCACCGCACCCCAAGCGGCGGCACAGGAAGCGGGCAATGTGATCACCTTTGGTCAGGCCTCCGACATGGCGCAATACGGCCCCAAGCCGCGCGTCTCCTCGATCATCGACGATTGGGCGCCCTACTACATCGACCGCGTCAAAGCCGTCATGGATGGCACATGGGAGTCCAAAGACACATGGGACGGCATTGGGCCGGGCATGGTCGGCATCGGCGAGATCTCTGACGCCGTTCCTGCGAACGTCAAAGAAGAAGCGCTGGCGCTGAAGGACAAGATCGCCTCGGGCGAGTACCACCCCTTCACCGGGCCGATCAACAAGCAGGACGGCTCCGCATGGCTGGCCGAAGGCGAGACCGCCGATGACGGCGCGCTGGCTGGCATGAACTTCTACGTCGAGGGCATCGAAGGCTCGATCCCAGAGTAAGCCGCATCGGCTGACGTGAAACCAAGGGCGCCGGGCAACCAGCGCCCTTTTGCGTTGCAGCGCCATGCAGTCTTGCTAGGCTCGCCCTTCTACGCCCCGCCCGAAAGGCCCAGCCGATGATCACCGTCCACCACCTTAACCGCTCACGCTCGCACCGCATCCTTTGGCTGCTGGAGGAGTTGGACCAGCCCTATGACGTCATCCGCTACCAGCGCGACGCCAAGACCAACCTCGCCCCGCCGGAGTTGAAGCTGGTGCATCCTTTAGGCAAATCCCCGATGATCGAGATCGACGGGCAGCTGGTGGTCGAAAGCGCCGCGATCGTTGACCTACTTTGCAGCCGCTTCGCGCCCGAGATGATCCCCGCCCCCGGCACGCCGGACCACCTGCGCCATATGGAGTTGATGCATTTCGCCGAAGGCTCTGCCATGACGCCCATTCTGCTGAACCTCTATGTCTCGCGCTTGGGCGATGCCGCAGCACCGCTGCACCCGCGGATCACGTCTGAGTTGGACAACCACTACAGCTATATGAACAGCCTCCTGCGCCCCTCGGGGCATTTCGTGCAGGATACACTCTCGGCCGCTGACATCATGCTCAGCTTCCCTGCCGAGATCGCCATGCGCCAAGGCCGCGCCGCGGATTACCCCGCACTCAAAGGCTTTGTCGAAATGATCCAAAGCCGCCCGGCCTATCAGCGCGCGCTTGAAAAAGGTGAACCAAAGGAGGGCTGACAGCGCTTGCCAAACCCATTGCGCACGCCTCTGTGTCATGCCACCAATCAGGCATGACACATCCCCTCACCAGCCCCGACGGCACCCCCGCCAGCCGCCTCGCCTTTGGCACCATGCAATTCGGCGGGCGCGCCGATGCCGCCGCCTCTCGCGCCATGTTCGACGCCTGTATCGAGGCCGGGATCACCCATTTCGACACCGCGCATCTTTATACCGACGGGGCGTCCGAGACCCTGTTGGGCAGCTTCCTCGGCGACCACCGCGACAGCCTGATCGTGGCCACCAAAGCGGCCTTTCACGGCGGTGCGGGCCGCGCCAATATCCTCGCGTCAGCCGAAACCTCGCGCCAGCGTATGCAACTCGACACGCTTGATGTGCTCTACATCCACCGTTTTGATCCTGACACGCCGCTGACCGAAAGTTTCGGGGCCCTGGCCGAGCTCAAACAACAAAGTCACATCCGCTACATCGGCCTGTCGAACTTCGCCGCATGGCAGGTCGTGAAAGCCGCGCATGTGGCAGCAGGCTTTGGGCTAGAGATCGCGGTGATCCAGCCGATGTACAACCTCGTCAAACGCCAAGCCGAGGTCGAAATCCTGCCCATGGCCCAAGACCTCGGCATTCATGTCGCCCCCTATTCGCCTTTGGGCGGCGGGCTGCTCACCGGCAAATACGCACAAGGCGGCACCGGGCGTCTGAGCGAAGTCGACCATTACGCCAGACGCTACGGCAAGGAGGAGATGCACGGCACGGCTGTCGGCCTCACCGCCCTCGCGCGCGATCTTGATACCCATCCCGCCACCCTAGCCGTGGCCTGGGCCGCCGCGCATCCCACGCGCCCCACACCGATCATCTCGGCCCGGTCCCCCGAACAACTCGCCCCTTCGCTGGCCGCGCTGAACTACACCATGACGCCGCAGACCTACGCCGCGATCACCGCCCTCTCGGCCACCCCGCCGCCCGCCACCGACCGGCTTGAAGAACAATCATGAGCCAGCGCCTGCCCCCCAGTGCCAGCGTGGCTCAGGCCACCGAGGGCGACCGGCTTTTCGCCCCCGCCGCCGCCCGCAATCTCGAGCCGCTCTGTGATCTGCTGGCCGCACATGCCCCGCAGACAGGCCGTGCACTGGAAATCGCCAGCGGCACCGGCCAACACGTCATTGCCTTCGCCAAACGCCTGCCCGGCCTCACATGGCAGCCCAGCGACATCGACACCGCCCGCCGCGCCAGCATTAACGCCCATGCCGCCGACGCGGCCCTACCCAACATCGCACCCGCCCTGCCGCTTGACGTCACCCAACCCGGCTGGGCCGCCGAACACGGTGCCTTTGACCTGATCATGCTGGCTAACCTGCTGCACCTAATCCCCACGGGCGCCGTGCAAACCCTCATCACCGAAGCCGCGGCCGCCTTGGCCCCCGGCGGCACGCTGATCCTCTACGGCCCCTTCAAACGCGATAGCCAACTCACCTCCCCCGGTGACACCCGCTTTGATGCCGAGCTGCGCGCCGCCGATCCGGCCATCGGCTATAAGGACGATCTCGACATGGCGCGCTGGCTCAGTGATGCTGGCCTCAGCCCGATCGACCAGATCGACATGCCCGCCAATAACCTCGCCTTTATCGCAGGAAAGCCCAGCCCATGATCCTCCGCCGCGCCCTTTTGCTGTCTCTCCTCGCCCTCGCCGCCTGCGGTACCGCCGTTGCCCCACCCCCGGCGGCCCCCGGCGTGCTCTTCTCCGCAAAATTCGGCGACAGCGACCCGGTAGACTTCAAGGGCCGCACACCACAGTCTTACCCCGTCCACGGCATCGACGTGGCGCGTTTCCAGAAAAACATTGACTGGAACACCGCCCGGCGCAATGGCGTCAACTTCGCCTTCATCAAGGCCACCGAAGGCGGCGACCTCAAAGACATCAACTTCGACGACCACTGGCGCGGCGCAGGCCAAGCCGCCGTGGCCCGCGGCGCCTATCACTTCTACTACTTTTGCACCTCCCCCGAAGACCAAGCCCGCTGGTTCATCCGCAACGTGCCCCGCACCCCCGGCATGCTGCCCCCGGTGCTCGACATGGAATGGAACCCCTTTTCCCCGACCTGCGCCCATATCCGCCCGCCCGGCGCAGAAGTCCGCGACCAAATGCGCCGCTGGCTCAAGGTGGTCGAAGCCCACTACGGCCAACGCCCGGTCATCTACACCACGCCTAAGTTCTACCGCGAAAACGACCTCGGCAGCTTCCGCGGCTATGACTTCTGGCTGCGCACCACTGCCAAAACCCCAAGCGTGGCCTACCCCGGCCAACCCTGGCGCTTCTGGCAATACAGCGCCACCGGCACCGTCCCCGGCATCTCCGGCGACGTCGACATCAACGCCTTCTCCGGCAGCCGCGCCGACTGGCAAAACTGGCTCGCCACCCGCGCCCTGCGCTAAAGGTTGCGGGGAAGCACCCTTCCCCCCTCCTTCATCCTTTTAACAATACCGCTACGCGACCGCAGCCCCAAGCGCACCCCCCGCGCTCAGTCCCGCGCGTAATGCCGCGCCACGACAAACAACCCGCCCACCAGCAACAGCGGCAGCAAAAATATCCGAAACACATGCACGCCCAAAACCGCCAGCAAAGCGCCAATCAACTCATCCGCCCGGCTCCATAGGTTGCTGGCCAAATGCCGATACTCCGTCAACCCCGGCTCTTCCTCGCCCAAGGCCTCGCTGCCGCCGACACGGGCGGTGATCTCTTCGATCACCTCCATATTGCGCACGTAAACACCTTCGGTCAGCGTCCCGGCCAGCGGCTCTGACACCACCAAGGCCAGCGGCAGTGCCAGCCCCAGAAAGCCGCCATACCACGCCAACCGCCGCGGCAGCCCGCCATGTCCGCGCTTGCTCAGCGCCCAGATCCCAAGCGCGACGCCCAGCAATCCCAACCCAATCGCACTCACAGGGCCAAGCGCCACCGCAATCACCCCCGTCGCCACCATGACGCCAAAGACCAGCCCCGCGATCCGCTCCACCGTGTCATCAATCGGCTCCAGCACTTTCAAAGGCCGCGCCGAGCCGGAGGCGATGAACGACAGCCCCACCTCGATCTCCTGCGCCGTCGACAAAAAGGCATTGAGCGTGCGCAGCGTGACATAGCTCGCCGCCGCCGTGGTCGCCACATCCGCGGCATAGCCCTGTGCGGCGCTGACAACCGGATTGTCGCGCAACAGTGCCGCCGTCAGGGCCAGCACACAGAAAATCCCCAGCAACGCCCGCCGGATCAACCGTCCACCCGGATGCGCTGGTTTTTCGGATCATAGGGGCTGTCTTCGACCACCTCGGCCTCCCACAGTTGATCAAGCATCTTTACCTTCAGCTTCGTGCCTACCACCGCGTCCTGCACTTGCACATAGCCCATGCCGATGCTCTTGCCGAATGCGACCGAATAGCCACCCGAGGTCAGCCGCCCGGTGCGGCGCGCGCCGTTGTAAAGCACCTCCCGCCCCCAAGGGTCCGCATCCTCCGGCCCATCGATCAACAGCGTGACACATTTCACGCGGATGCCATGATCGACCATGGCCTGCTTCCCGTGAAACTCTTTGTTCAGGTCCACAAACCGCGGCAGATCCGCCTCCAGCGGCGTCGCATCCCGGCCCAGCTCATTGCCAAAGGCACGGTAGCTCTTTTCTTGCCGCAGCCAGTTCTGCGCCCGGGCGCCGACCAGCTTCATCCCATGCGGGGCGCCCGCCTTTTCCAGCGCATCAAACAAATGGTTTTGCATCTCGATCGGATGATGCAACTCCCAGCCCAGCTCGCCCGTATAGGCCACCCGGATCGCCCGCACCGGCACCATCCCAAGCTCGATGTTGCGCATGGTCAGCCAAGGAAACCGCTTGTTGCTGAGCACTGTCTCCGGCTCCGCATCCCGCACCAAATCCCCCAGCACATCGCGCGCCTTCGGCCCCGCAATCGCAAAGACACCCCATTGCGTGGTCACGTCATGGCATTCGATATAGCCGACCTCAGGCATCTTATCGGCAATCGCCTTGCGCAAATAATCGCTGTCATAGGCCGACCACGCCCCCGCCGAGACAAGATAATACTCATCCTGCGCCAGCCGCACGATGGTATATTCCGTGCGCGTCGTCCCCGCCCCAGTCAGCGCATACGTCAGATTGATCCGCCCCACCGAAGGCAGCTTATTGCAGGTGAACCAATCGAGGAACGCCGTCGCCCCCGGCCCGCGGACCAAGTGCTTGGTAAAGGCCGTGGCATCGATCAGCCCCACCCCCTCCCGAATGGCCCGCGCCTCTTCCACCGCATGCGGCCACCAGCCCCCGCGCCGGAACGAGCGGCTGTCGTGGTCGCTAAACCCCTCGGGCGCAAAGTAATTCGGCCGCTCCCAACCATTCACCTGCCCAAACTGCGCCCCTCGCGCCGCCTGCCGATCATAGGCCGGAGAGGTCCGCAAAGGCCGACAGGCCGGGCGCTCCTCATCCGGGTGGTGCAAGATATAGACGTGCTCGTAGGCTTCCTCATTCTTACGCGCCGCATATTCCGTGGTCATCCAATCGCCGTAGCGCTTGGGATCAAGGCTCGCCATGTCGATCTCGGCCTCACCCTCAACCATCATCTGCGCCAGATAATAGCCCGTGCCCCCCGCCGCCGTAATGCCAAAGGAAAACCCTTCCGCCAGCCACATATTGCGCAGCCCCGGCGCAGGCCCCACAAGCGGATTGCCGTCGGGCGTATAACAAATTGGCCCGTTGAAATCGTCCTTCAGCCCCGAGTTCTCGCAAGACGGGATACGGTGGATCATCGCCGCGTATTGCTCTTCAATCCGCTCCAGATCCAACTGAAACAAATCCGCCCGAAAACTGTCCGGCACCCCATATTCAAACCGCGCTGGCGCGTGTTTTTCATAGACCCCAAGGATCCAGCCGCCGCGCTCCTCACGCACATAGCTCTGCGCATCGGCATCGCGGATCACCGGATGCTCGCCATTGCCCGCCGCCCGGTAGTCCACCAACGCCGGATCGCGGTCCATGACGATGAACTGATGCTCCACTGGGATCGCGGGCATTTTGATCCCCAACATTCGCGCCGTGCGCTGCGCATGGTTGCCAGAGGCGGTGACCACATGTTCCGCAGTAATGACAACCTGCTCGTCCGACGGGACAAGATTGCCACCCTTCTCCACCATCTTCGTCGCGGTCACTTCCCAATGGGTGCCATTCCAATGAAAGGCATCGGCCTGCCACTTGCGCTCAATCATCACGCCGCGCTGCCGCGCCCCCTTGGCCATCGCCATGGTGACATCAGCGGGGTTAATATAGCCATCCGTCTGGTGATAGAGCGCGCCTTTCAGGTCCGAGGTCTCAATCAGCGGCCATTTCGCCTTGATCTCCTCAGGTGTCAGGAACTCATAAGGCACACCGCAAGTCTCGGCGGTCGAAGCATAGAGCCGATACTCATCCATCCGCTCTTCGGTCTGGGCCATGCGCAGATTGCCCACCACAGCAAAGCCCGCGTTCAACCCGGTCTCCGCCTCCAGCGTCTTATAAAACTCAACCGAATACTGGTGAATATGCGTCGTGGCAAAAGACATGTTGAACAAAGGCAGCAGCCCCGCCGCATGCCAGGTCGAGCCGGAGGTCAACTCGTCGCGCTCCAGCAACATGACATCGTCCCAACCCGCACGGGCCAGATGATAGGCAATAGACGTGCCAACCGCGCCGCCGCCGACAACCAATGCTTTGACTTGCGTTTTCATCTGCCAATCCCTCTGCCTTAGGCCCATTCCCGTTGTACCCAGCAGCGCCTTGCCCCGCAGGCACCAGCCGACCCAACATCGTCAAAAACCGACTTCGCCAGTAGAACGCCCGTCCCCTCCATCTTCATCCTTTTACAAATACCGTGCACGACAGCTGCACCCCAGCACGACGCAAAAGCGGCGTGGCTGTCATGCCTGCAAAAACCAGCTTGGATTCAGATTGTTGTTCGGGGCAGTTCATGGGAACTGCATCCGGTCAAAGCATTGATGGCACGACTTGATCCGGTGGGCGGTGACCGTCGTCAAAGGTCTTGATGTTAATCAAAACCTTCTCGCCCATCTCGATCCGTCCCTCAAGCGTGGCCGAGCCCATATGCGGCAACAAGACGACGTTCTTAAGCTCACGCAGGCGCGGATTGATCTCGCGGCCATGCTCATAGACGTCTAGCCCCGCACCTTTAATCTCGCCCGCGCGCAGCATTCGGGTCAGAGCATTTTCGTCAATCACCTCGCCCCGCGAAGTGTTCACGATCACAGCATCAGGCTTCATCAGACCCAGACGGCGGGCATTCATTAAATGAAATGTGCTCGGCGTATGGGGGCAGTTGATGCTGATCACATCCATCCGGCTGACCATCTGGTCAAGGCTGTCCCAATAGGTTGCTTCTAACTCGCGCTCGACCTCTTCGCGCAGGCGTTTGCGGTTGTGGTAATGCACCTGCATCCCAAAGGCACGCGCGCGGCGGGCCACGGCCTGACCGATGCGGCCCATGCCCAGAATGCCCAAACGGCGCCCCCCGACGCGCCCGCCCATCAGCGCGGTAGGCGCCCATCCGTTCCAGTCACCCGACTGCATCACCGCCATGCCCTCGGGCATACGGCGAGTCACGGCAAGGATCAGACCCATCGTCATATCCGCAGTGTCTTCTGTCAGCACACCGGGCGTATTTGAAACCAGCACCCCGCGCTGTCTGGCGGTCGCCACGTCGATATGGTCAACCCCCGCCCCGTAATTCGCGATCAGTTTAAGCCGCTCGCCCGCCTGTGTGATCAGCGGGGCGTCGATATCGTCTGTGATGGTCGGCACCAGCACATCGGCCTGCCGCATCGCCGCGCCCAACTCCTCGCGGGTCATGGGGCGGTCGTCCTCCCGCAGGGTCACGTCGAACAGTTCCGACAGGCGTGTTTCCACCGCCTCTGGCAACCGTCGCGTCACTACAACACTCAACCGCTTCTTTGACATGCCTGCTCTCCCGGTCTTGGCGTCGCCTTGTTTCAAGGGCATGGTGTCCCATGCAGCGACGAGGCACAAGAACTCGCGTGGCAAAAAGAGCAACGATCCCGTAGAATTGCACAGACCGACCCACCGCAGTGACCCGACTTGCAGGCAGCCCCATGATTACCGCATTCCTTCGCAGCGCCCTCATCTTGGGCCTGCTGCTTTCGGCCCCATCCGCCCCCGTGAGCGCCGCCGAAACGCGCGGACAGGTCACGAATCTGCCCCTCCCGCGGTTTGTCTCGATGAAAGCGGCCGAGGGCAATGTGCGCCGGGGACCGTCGTTGTCACACCGGATCGACTGGGTCTACAAGCGCCGCGACCTGCCGCTGCGGATCACCGCAGAACATGGCCATTGGCGCCGTGTCGAAGACCGTGACGGCATGGGGGGCTGGGTGCATTACTCGCTCTTGTCTGGCGTTCGCACGGTATTGGTCGAACAAGACATGCTGCCGCTGCACAGCGATCCAGATGCGAATTCGTCGGTTGTGGCGCGGCTGGAATTGGGCGTGGTCGCCCGTTTGGGCGAATGCACGCTCGAATGGTGCGAGCTGCGGTCTGGCGGCTACACAGGCTGGGCACCCAAGGTGCGTCTTTGGGGCGTCGCGCCTGACGAGCTGCGCGAGTAAAGCTATTCCGCGCGATTGCATGCGCCGAGCGCTTGCGCCACTCTGACGGGGAGCAGCCAACCCCGGGAGAGACCGCAATGCACGCTATCACCTACGACAAGTTCGGAGCCGCGGCAGATGTGCTGCAATTGACCGAGATCGACACTCCTGCCCCGCAGCCCGGCGAGGTCTGCGTGGCCCTGCACCTGTCGGGCGTCAACCCGTCGGACGTGAAAGCGCGTGCCGGCAGCCGTCCCGGCGTGACCAAGCCTCCCTTCCCCCAAGTCATTCCCCACAGCGACGGCGCAGGGGTCATTTCGGCTGTGGGCGCGGGCGTCGATCCTAAACGGGTGGGACAGAAAGTATGGCTTTGGAACGGCCAGTGGCAACGCGCCTTTGGCACCGCCGCCACACAAATCACCCTGCCCGCCCATCAGGCCGTCCCGCTGCCGGAAGGCGTTTCCTTTGAAACCGGAGCGCAATTGGGCATTCCAGGGCTGACCGCTTGTCACGCTGTCTTTGGCGGTGGGGCGGTTGCCGGGGAAACCGTGCTGGTGCAGGGCGGCGCGGGTACGGTGGGCTATCTCGCCGTGCAACTGGCGAAATGGGGCGGCGCACGGGTCATCGCCACGGCCAGCCCGCGCGATGCCGAACTGGTGCGCGATGCCGGGGCCGAAGTGGTGCTAGACTATGCGGACCCCGATCTGGCGCGGCTGGTGCTGGAGGCCAACAACGGCAAACCTTTGGAGACTATCGTCGAGACCGAGTTTGGCATCAACATCGACACCGACACCCAAGTCATCGCCCCCAATGGCCGCATTGCTGCTTATGGTTCGGCAGCCGAGATGTCACCAACACTGCCGTTCTATCCGCTGCTGTTCAAAGCGGTGACGATTGACATCATCCTAATCTATCTGCTGCCCGCTGGTCCGCGCGATCAGGCAATTACCAGATTGCACCATGCTCTCGACGACGGCGTCTTGCGCTGTCCCGTCGACACGGTATTGCCGCTGGCCGAGGCCGCGCAGGCACATCAGTTGGTCGAAGCGGGCCAGCGCACGGGGGCAGTGTTACTCGACTGCCAAGTTTGACCTGATCCGCTTAGGATAAGCGGCACGCGCAGCAAGCACCGTTCCGATGATTCGAACCCGTAGGTGTAAGCTGACAGAAAGCCCCCCGCCCACAAAATCTGAAGCCATTATCCCAACCCAAAAGGCAGGATTTGCCCCATCTTATCGTGCAGAAAGGTGCCGAAGCGCCGGGCTAAGTCCTGCGCTTCTTTGCTGCGCGCAAAGAATAGGCTATTTTATTAAAAACGGTCTTGCACACCGCGCCGGAGAACTTTAGTTAGCGCCCTGTGTTGGGATGTAGCCAAGTGGTAAGGCAACTGTTTTTGGTACAGTGTACCGTAGGTTCGAATCCTACCATCCCAGCCAACACACATGAAAAATCGCATACTTCCCAATGGGATAGCCGTCAATCAAGCGGCCAGCCTCCCGTCTCCACGTCGTGGTGGTTCACAAACTGGTTCACATCGCTCGGGGTGTCGACCGCGTGAATCATCAAGGAAATGGGGGCTTTATCTCGTTCGAAGAAACATGGTCTTCTACTTTAGGCGCCGCTGGCCAGAAAAACTTCGCCAGTATGGAGCGCCAGCATTTCTGTCTGTTTCTCTTCGAACTCAAATTCTCTCTGAAGCGGTAAAGCGGTCGGTCGACCTGCTCTCCGCGGTCGAAGCAGGAGAGAAAGACGTGCTTGAAGATCTTCAAAACAACCGGGCCTGTGAGGCACGTGTGCAAGAAATGCTGAAAGAAATCGTCCGACGGGCGGTTGCAGCAATGATCGCGCGCCAAGAAAGCGACACGTTGGGCGAGAGCTCTGACGCATATCTCCGCCGGATCGATGCAGAAACAAGCCAGATCCGGGGGGCCCAGCGCGCCCGAGACTGGTCGGTCGCCGCCACATTCGCAGAAAAGATAGCGCGAGATAGCGGCCTCGAGAGCGACGCTGTTGGGACCCCTGCCGTTGCTCGGCAGATACTCTCCCTTATGCGCCGTATCAACGAGTTGAGCGTCCGGGTGGAACAGAATTTCGATGATCCGCTCCACATAGGGCGAGAACTACTGATCGATTACGGTCTAAAGCCGCACCAAGATGCCATGAAACCGCCTATGCTCATGTCGGAAGCGATCGAGAAAGCTTGCGAAGAGGCCCCGCAAGGCGTGGAAAATAAGATACGCGTTATCGGAAAACTTGCTCTGGCCTACTTTGGCGACATCCCTGTTTCTTCGATCTTGCTGGAGCAATCCTATCAGTTTTTGTTCACCGTTTGGATGCTGCCGAAAGGCTGGGGCAAAGCACACGGTCGGAATCGCCACGGTCATGCGGGACGCGATATGTGCCCCCTCCAAGAAATCCGTGATGCAGATGAGAAAGACGCCGAACTGCTCGAGAAGATCATGAACCTCGACATGTTATCGATGCCTGACAAACGTCGCAGGCTTGTACAGGAGCTAACTCCGCGGCTGACCGATGGGTACCTTTTTGTTCAGCGGGACATGCTCAATCGCATATTCCGCGCTGCGCTCGGAAGGAAGCGCGTTGGGCGTGATGTGGATGAAGAAGATCGCGTTGTGCCCTCCCACGCGCAACTCAAGGCTCGAATGCATGCTTGGCACAAGTCCCAGAAAACGCCCTGTAAACTTCCCAAACGCGTATCGCGCCCGAAGCGGCGCATGTCCTGGTCGCTTGAGCATGTCTCGCGCCTATTGCGGTCGCCAATATACCTCGGCACATCGTCTCCGAAGCAACGGAGCCGCAAAGCCACCGCCCGCAAGTGCGTCATCATTCGAGATGCGATTTACTGGGTCCCTCTTTTCATGATCACTATGGGCGTCCGGCCAGAGGAGATCCTACAGGCCGCGGTGCCGGACGTCGTGCGCCGCGATGGCATTCTCTGTCTTTTCATCGGAGATGAAGAGGACGCTGTGCTCAAGAGTGAACAATCTCGGCGTGTCCTACCCATCCCGCAAATCCTCCTCGACCTCGGTTTCCGCGAATGGATCGTGGCGAAACGCAAGTTCGGCGAAACTTGGCTTTTCACTGAGATTCAGCCTGACATAAGTCATGGGCGGCGATCACAAATCTTCGGCGACCGCCTGCGTAATCTCCTGAAGACACTGAAGCTTCACGATCCACGCGAAGACATTTATGCAATGCGACGCACGTTGTCTTCCAAGCTCATGGGGCTCGGGATCGATACTGGCACGCGCCAAAGAATTCTTGGCCACCTTGAGGGCACAACCATCGACCGGCACTACTCGGATCATGGTCTTCTGGAGCTCAAAGATCTTTTGGATTCCGTCGATTACGGCATCGAGGTCGGCACCGATAGACGGTTCGACTTCCCCATCATCGTTGGCAATCGCACCACCCTACTGACAGCTCTCGATGTTGAGGTAGCATTGACCGAGCGACGTGAGATTTCCGCAATTCAACTTCGTGATGCAGAAACAGACGAAGTTGTGTTTGAGGCCGCCGTCTCCGGTCGGAAGGCACCGGCCGGGTTTCCTTGGAATGACTGCGAAGCACTCTCAGAAAAGGACGTTGCCGCCAGGATCATATCACTCGGCCGGGAGTACTCCCTAACCATGCCCGCAAACGAAGAGGCGACAGGTGCGCTGGAACATTTGCTAATCCTGGTTGATGACAAACCCTTTTATAATCAAATGTGCCGAGAAGATCGGCTTGCGGACAACCATGAAACAGAACCGAACAATGATCTTGGTGATGAGCCGCGATTGGTAGCGGATAAAGCTGACCTGCAGACTGCTGACCTTTGTCGCGGGGATCTTGTCATCGGCTTGTTTCCAACTCGAAATGCAGGTTCAGACAGTCCCGCTCCACGGCCAGGGTTGGTTGTCGATACCCGCACGCTTGCTGGCCAGACATACCTCGACGTAGCATGGGGTGGCCCAATAGGGCCTTCGCGTGCGGTGCCACATGAGCTTGTTCTGACGCAGCCGAAAGAGATGTTAGTAGCGCAAATCGACATTCCGACACGTTTCAATCTGCGCCGTCGTATCCTCGTCCCCGCGGAGTCCAAAGCCTTCCTTCACGGGCGATTGGGGCGGATCGGCGAAGGTGCGTGTACGCGTCTCAGAGAATGCCTCATTCATGCTGGAGATGTATCTCCTACACCGTTTCAAGAGGCCAATCGCCCTGTTCGCGCCCTTACGATCGAGCGCCGCCGCACAAAATCTGTCCGACCAAGAACACGCCGGTAAATCTGTTCTTCAGGTCGCGTGTCCTTAGACCACCCTACTCGTAAGACGTCGCTGGAGCCCCCCCATGTTAAATCGAACGTGCAAATTACAGTATTCTCAGCCTCCAGCTCTTTTAGCCGCTTGATCTGATTACAACTCATGCCGCCGTATTCGTTGTGCCACCGATAGTAGGTCTGAACCGTCACGCCGATTTGTCGCACGGCTTCCGCAGTTCACCGCCCATGCCCTTGCTGCACTTCGACTTGTCGCAGCTTCAGCACGCTGTTCTCGGGCTTCTTTCGCTTCCCAGTCATCTCGACGTCCTCCTGAAAACGGAATAATTCTATCCCAAAAGGTGGACCACTTCAGTGGGGGCGTTCAAGGTACTCGTGAAATTGGCCGTAGCGCGATCACTGGTCGCTTCACTACAGTCAAGAAGGCTCAACAGGCGTCCAAGACGGATGTTGTGACGACAATCAAAAAGCTTAAGTGATTAGGTCTTAGGGCGCTTGTTCTTCGCGGGATTGGCGTCCTGTTTCTTTTCTACGCTCTTATGAATCAAGGCGTCAAGCTTGTCGAAGTCCCCGTCCGGATCATACTCATGTTCTTTGATGAGTTCTTCAATTTTGCCCTTCCAAGCGTCCTTAAGTGACGCCTTCGGCTGGCTCTTCGAATGACAAGAGATGAATACGTTTTGGTTTCAGGCTGTTGTCAGCCCGCCGTTCGCACTCGATAGCAAGGTTCGCCCTAACTTTTTGATGTTGGGCAAGGTCTTCCGGGTTTACGGTTGGGTAAAGGTCCATGGGAAGCCTCTTGGGGAACCGCTCATCTCCGACGACGATTGCACCCCAACCCGTGTTGATCTTATCCCTGTCCGTACCCCTGATATCAATAATCGCCCCTTCTACATCTATGACCGTACTGTCATCGACGGCCTTAAGGTCAGCATCGCTTGGGAATTCCGCAAGAGCTTCTGGGCCGATATCTGGGGCATTGTTCATTTCGATCTTAGCTGATCTGTCCTTCTTGGCCGGTCGCAGGAAGTCAGCCACCGTGGGAATCAACTTTTTCCTCTTAGACGGAGGAAGTGTGCGCTCAAGCGCCTTTTCAATAAACTGAGGGTCTTGCCCTACAACGCTTGAAATCTGCTGTATGACAATGTTGTTGTCGCCCGTAATTGTAGGCGCAGCGCTCGAACTTTCGCCTTTGGAGCGGGCCACACGGTCATATGCGTAGCGCGCGACTACATAGGTCACTGCAAGCGCCGCAAGCGTAACTATACCCTCATATTCAGGGGGGATATCTACTCCAAACATTTCTTCAAGACTGCCAACGACCTTCTCCTCGATCTGTGTCTGATACTCGCCATATACTTCGACCAACAAGTCCCAAAACAAAGACCCAGTAACCAAAGAATCTACCCGAACGGTGACTTTGTCGAGGGTGAAATCAGGGTCAAGTTCGGCCAGAAAATTCAGCCCTTCTTCCACCAAGACCTTTTGGGCGGATAGGGATGCAATCACCTCATCAACGGTAAAGGCACCCGATGTATACTTTCCTGAGTGCTTAAATTCGGTTTTCAAATCACTTCCCCTTATCGGAAAAACAATTCAACCTTTAGATGTTTGAGTCAATTACGTATGCTGAGGGAATACACCCCAATGAACTTTACATAACTGGGGAAGTCTTTTCCCGAGACGTTGCTTTGCTGACAACGCTTTGGTTAAGTCCTGAGAACATTTTTTTAGAGCATACAATGTCATTTTTCGAACAGCCCATTCTGAACTCGCCGTACCGCATTCCCGGTAAACACTGGGAATTAGATGACGACGGACGCCCAACCGACACTGTAATCGAGAAAAGGCGACGGTCCGACCTCATCTCCGCCATGCCTAAGCCTAAAAGCGTCAAGGGCGGCAAGCAATCGGAGATGGAGTTGAGCTCCGCCGGACTCGAAGGTCAAGACATGACCTATAACGTGACCGAGTTCGTCAATGAAATGAGGTCCCAAGTCGACGCTTGGCGTCAGCTTCCCAACCCGAACGACTGGCAAGTTTCTCCGATCACCCAGCGCTTGCTTCAGCATTGGCGTGCTATTCAGAAAGACGAGACTCAGGTCATCCGTCCTTTCTTTTGCCAGTTAGAGGCAGTCGAGACCGTAATCTGGATGACCGAAGTTGCTCCCAGAATGGGTGAACGAGGCCGTCGCGTTAGGCGCAGGCTGGAGGCTGCGAATGTAGAAGCGAACCCAGACCTTTTCCGGGTCGCCATGAAACTGGCCACCGGCGCGGGCAAAACCACTGTGATGGCGATGTTGATCGCTTGGCAGACGCTCAATTCTGTCAGAAGTCCCAATTCGAAAACCTTTTCGCGCGGTTTTCTCATCGTCACACCAGGCATCACGATCCGGGATCGGCTGCGGGTGCTCCTGCCAAACGATGCCGACAGCTACTATAAAAAGCTGAGTCTCGTGCCGAACGACCTTATGCAGGATATGCAGCGCGCAAAAATTGTCCTGACAAATTATCATGCCTTCAAACTGCGCCAGCGGATTCAGCTCGCTCAAGGAACACGTTCTGCTCTTGAGGGGCATGGTGACGCTTTGACTACGTTGGAAACCGAAGGTCAGATGCTTCAGCGGGTCATGCCGGAACTCATGGGCCTTGGCCGCATCAACGTAATTAATGACGAAGCGCACCATTGCTATCGTGAGCGCCCGCACGTCGATGGCCCGAAATTGACGGGGGATGCCCGCAAGGAAGCGGAAGAGAACGCCGAAGCCGCACGCCTTTGGATTTCGGGGATCGAAGCGGCAAAGCGCAAATTGGGCGTTCAGATCGTCTATGACCTTTCGGCGACACCGTTTTTCCTGTCCGGATCTGGCTGGATCGAAGGCACGTTGTTCCCATGGGTTATTTCCGACTTTTCGCTGATGGATGCGATCGAATGTGGGATCGTTAAACTACCGCGTGTCCCCGTTGCCGACAATTTACCAGGGGAACCTGAGCCGCTCTACCGTAAGCTATGGGATGCTATCGGGAAGAAGATGCCGAAGAAATCCCGCGGCGCAAAACCTGACCCGCAAAGTTTGCCGATCCCGCTGAAGACCGCGATTGATGCGCTCTATGGACACTACGAGAAAACATTCAAACTGTGGGAAGCCGAAGGAGTGGGCATTCCACCAGTGTTTATCGTCGTCTGTAATAATACGACTAATTCCGAACTCTTGCGCGATTATATGGCTGGCTATGAGCGCGAGAACACTGACGGCACGATCGAGACCATCCCGGGCAAATGCGATTTGTTTTCGAACTTCTCGTCCGATGGTGATCGCTTGCCACGGCCTCGAAGCGTATTGATCGACAGTGCAACGCTGGAGGCCGGTGGCGAAGTGGACAAATCGTTCCGCGATGCTCACGCAGAAGAGATCGAAGCCTTCCGCCGGGAACAGGCTGAACGAGACAAAGCAGACGAATTAACGGATGCTGATATTCTGCGTGAGGTGATGAACACCGTTGGCAAGAAAGGGCGTTTGGGCGCGCAGGTGCGCTGCGTTGTGTCTGTCTCTATGCTTACAGAAGGCTGGGATGCCAACAATGTCACCCACATTCTCGGGCTGCGGGCGTTTGGCACTCAATTGATCTGCGAACAGGTGATCGGCCGCGCCCTCCGCCGACTGTCCTATGATGCCGACCCTGAAACAGGCCTATTCCAAACCGAATATGCAAACATAATGGGGATCGATGGACTAAATTTCTCAGATCAACCTCGTGTCGCTCCACCACAGCAGCCCCGCGATGTCATCAATGTGCGCGCCATCTCGCCTCAACGGGACCATCTGGAAATTTCTTTCCCCCGGGTGACGGGCTACGTCGCAGACTTGCCTTCGGATCGGCTTGATGTCGATTTTTCTGAGATGGAGCCCTATGTACTCACTCCGGAAAAGACCTCGGCCGCCGAAGTCACAATGCAAGGGATCGTTGGCGAGAGCGAAAAGCTTACTTTGGAGCACCTTCGCACGACACGCCAATCCACTATCGCTTATCATGTGGCTAAACACATGGTTTTTGAGAAACTTCGGGATGCGAACCAAAAGCCGCGCATGCACTTGATCCCTTCGGCCAAGCGCATCGTCAACCAATGGCTTTCCGAAGAGCACCTGCGCTGCACAGGTGGGACCGTCCCTGCTCAGCTTCTCTACCGCGAGATCGCCGATGAGGTCTGCGATATGATCTTCGGGGCCCTGATCGATAAGCCAGGCGGCGACAGCATTCTGCGCGGGGTTCTTGATCCCTACAACCCGACGGGAACCACCCTTGGTGTCAACTTCAACACCTCAAAGGCGACGCGCTATCAGCCGCACCCTAATAAGAGCCACCTTAATTGGATCATTACAGACAGTGACTGGGAAGACAAACTGGCTGCTACCATTGAAGACCACCCAAAGGTTCTCTCCTATGCCAAGAACCACAATCTCGGATTGGACGTACCCTATCTTGTCGAAGGAGAGCCGCGACACTATCGGCCAGACTTCCTGATCCGGTTAGATACGCCAGAGCCGACGACGCTGGTGATCGAAGTAAAAGGGTACCGCGGGCATGACGCTATGCTAAAGGCCGAAACGATACGCGGGAAATGGATCCCGGCAGTGAACAGGCTTGGCACCTATGGTCGTTGGGGGTTTGCCGAACTGCGCGAAGTTCATGACTTCGGTCCAGCACTGGACCAGGCTATTGAAGGCATGCTGGGCAAGGTTACAGCATGACCGACATTCAATTCGGCCGACTCGAAGATTTACCTTTGCGCGAAGCCTGGAAGCATGAAGCACTTCAGTTCACGCCTTGGCTCGCAGAGAATATCGATCACTTGGCCGAAAGCATCGGCATCCCTTTAGAATTGACGGGAACAGAAGTCGCTGTCGAGACTTTTTCCGCAGACATCCTCGCCCGAAACCCAATGGATGATAGCGTCGTCCTGATCGAGAACCAACTTGAGCAGACCGACCATACGCACCTGGGCCAAATCATGACCTATCTCGCTGGTCTTGAAGCGCAAACGGTTGTTTGGATTGCCCCTGCCTTCCGCGAACCGCATCTCTCTGCAATCCGCTGGCTTAACGAGCACACTTCGGATGGATTCTCCTTTTTCGCGGTTAAAGCGAGAGTAGTTAGGATCGGGAACAGCCCGTTCGCACCAATTTTTGAGGTCGTCGAAAAACCTGATGGCTGGTCGCGCGCATTGACCCAGAAACGGCGTGAAGCCACCTCAGGGCGTGATGCAAATAGTGATACGAGGACAGCATTTTGGACCCGATATCTGGAACAGCATCCAGCAGCTGGATTGGAGGGAATTAAAGTCCAGCGCGGTTGGAACGGTTATACGAAGCTGGCCGACGGTGACATCCAGATATCGATATGGATCGGTGAAAAGACGGCAGGCATATATGTCCGCGGCGGATGGGGCGACAGGAAACATTCAGCCGAGCGCCACCTTTCGGCACATGCTGGCACACTCGTAGCAAGGCTCGGCTCCTCAAAATACAACGAAGATTCCAATGGTCATGTCATGGGGGAGAGACTTCCTAAATCTTACCTTGATGAAAGCAATTGGAACGAAATGATTGAATGGATGGAAGAGCGTCGGAAGGCCTATGTCGCTGCCATTTCTGATGTACTGGAACTGAACCAATGACCGACAAGAAGACCCCCATCGAGCCGATCACCCATGACGAAGCCCGCGTCAACATTCCCACGCCCGAACTCGCTCCCATGATGGACCCGGCGGATGCTGCGCCGATCAAGGTGGCCTATCAGACCCGCAACCCGGACCTTGACCCGCAACTGATCTGGCGCGGCAAAGATATCGACCAGGAAGCGCTCACCGTGGATGCTCCGCCGATCTATCTTCAGGAGCAGGTCCATCCCAAGGCGATCATCGAAGACCTCCGCGCCGGGGGCAAACGCAATGGCGAAGGCAGCGGTGTCGACCTTTTCGATCACTTTGGGCTGAGCGAGGAAGACCGCGAGGCCGAGATCGAATTCTACCGTCACCACCGCAAATGGTCGAACCGGATGATCCTGGGCGACGGCTTGCAGGTCATGGCCAGCCTGGCCGAGCGCGAAGGGCTGAAAGGCCAGGTGCAGGCGATCTACATCGACCCGCCCTATGGCATCAAGTTCAACTCCAACTTCCAGTGGTCCACCACCTCGCGCGATGTGAAGGACGGCAAGCTGGAGCATCTGACCCGCGAGCCAGAGCAGGTAAAGGCCTTCCGCGACACCTGGCGTGACGGCATTCATTCTTACCTGCAATACCTGCGCGACCGTCTGGTGGTGGCGCGGGAACTGCTGACCGAGAGCGGGTCGTGCTTCGTCCAGATCGGAGACGAGAACGTCCACCGGGTACGGGCGCTGATGGATGAGGTGTTTGGGGAGGAGAATTTTGTTAGCCAGATCAATGTTCGAAAAACCGCCACACCTTCCATTTTGCTTGATGACAATTTTTTCTACGTGATCTGGTACTCAAAGAAAAAGGACCAGACAAAAGTTCGAACCTTAGTCAATGACAAACCTCGTGACGAATGGGTTTCAGAGACCAGAGGCGGCTCATGGGGTTTGCGCTATGGCGAATGTGACTATCGTCCTCTCACACCCTCAGAAAGAAAAGAACCCAAAACGATACCTGACGGTAGCGTATACGCTTTGTCGAAAACAAATTCAGCGGGTCCATCGCAATCAAATCAACAGTTTTTTTCCAAGGTAAGCAATACCATCCCGGCCGTGCTAATCATTGGAAGACAGCCTTAACTGGAATGGACAGGCTTATTAAAGCGGATCGGCTTGAGACTCGCGGGGGTCCCCCTTGGATGCGCAAGTACCATGAGGATAGCGCCTTCAAAAGGATGACAAACGCGTGGTTGGATACATCCGGCAAATCCACCGAAAGGTTCTACGTAGTCCAAACGGAACAAACTGTTGTCCAGCGCTGCCTGCTAATGACCACCGACCCCGGCGACCTCGTGCTCGATCCCACCTGCGGTTCCGGCACCACGGCAACTGTCGCTGAGCAATGGGGCCGACGCTGGATTACAATCGACACCTCCCGCGTGGCCCTCGCGCTCGCCCGCGCTCGGATCATGGGCGCGAAATACCCCTGGTATCTGCTCAAGGACAGCGAAGCCGGCCATAAGAAGGAGGCCGAGGTCACACGGACGGCCCCTGCTACCGCGCCCACTTACAACGACATCCGACATGGCTTCGTCTATCAGCGCGTTCCCCACATTACGTTGAAGAGCATCGCCAACAACGCCGAGATCGACGAGATCTGGGCAGACAAGCAACCCGCCGTTGACGCCGCCAGGGCGGCCCTCAACGCTGCGCTCATGGGCAACCCCACACCCTTCACAGTCGAGATTGGCGGGCGCAAAGGCGAAAAGATCGACTTCACCGCCGAGGGTGAGGTTACCTTGCCCAGCGGCGAGACGGCCCCTGCAAACGGCGTCATGGAATGGGAAGTCCCGCGCGAGGCCCCCTCGGACTGGCCCGAACCCGCAAAGACCGCACTGGCCGATTTCTGGGCCGCGCGCATCGAAAGACAGACAGAAATCGACGCCTCGATCGCTGCCAAGGCCGATCATGAATTCCTCTATGACAAGCCCTACGAGGACAAGAAGCGCGTCCGCGTCGCCGGGCCCTTCACCGTTGAAAGCCTCTCGCCCCACCGCACCCAGGCAGTCAACGAACATGGAGAGATCATCGAGGAGCATGACGCCGCTCAAGGCAAACGCAGCCCCGGCGCTCAAGAGGCCGACAACTACCGCACCGCGATCCTCGAAAACCTGAAGAAGGCAGGTGTGCAGCAGGCTGACAAGGCCGACCGGATCACTTTCACCTCGCTCACCCCCTGGCCCGGCGAATGGCTCGCCGCCGAGGGGCGCTATATGGAAGGCGACACCGAGCGCAAAGCAGGCATCCTGATCGGGCCCGAGTACGGCACCCTGCAGCGCGCCGACCTCATGGCCGCGGCGCGCGAGGCGGTGGACGCGGGGTTCGACATCCTGATCACATGCGCATTTAACTACGATGCGCACACTGCAGAGACGCGCAAGCTGGGCCGCCTGCCGATCTTGCAAGCCCGGATGAACCCAGATCTCCATATGGCCGACGACCTGCGCGCCGGCGGCGGTAACCTCTTCGTTGTGTTCGGCGAGCCGGATATCATGGTGAAGGAAGAAGGCGACATGCTACGCATCGAATTGCTTGGCGTCGATATCTTCAAACCCGCCACGGGCGAAGTGGTATCGAGCGAGCCCGACGACATCGCTTGTTGGTTGATCGACACGGACTATAACGAGGAGAGCTTTTTCGTTCGCCACGCTTATTTTCCCGGCGCGGAGATTCCTTACAAGCAGCTGAAAACAACGCTGAAAGGGGAAATCGACGAAGAGGCGTGGGATTCACTTAAACGCACCGTTTCGCGGTCGTTTGCGCGACCAAAATCGGGGCGTGTGGCGGTTAAGGTGATTAACCACCTTGGAGATGAAGTGATGAAGGTGTTGGGGGTTTAAGGATGCAGCGACGGGCACTTGACTATTGGGACCCAGAGGAACTTGAAAACAGTGCGGGTAACCCCTTGTTTAAGAACGTTGTGCTTAATTGGTCCATGCCTACGATTTGGGGCAAGGACGACCGCCTTCCATCGTTCGATTGTGATGATCCTTTCTTGTATATACTTTTCAGGAACCATGGACGTTTTTCAGATCGGGACCGTATCGAGTATGTAGGGCTGACAGCGTCGCCCCGAACCCGCTTTGGAAATCACCGGACCGCTCGGGAAATCGTCACCCAGTCCGGCGTTGTTTCATTCTCTTATGCGAAGGTGGAAATCACTCGCGGACGCAATCGAATTGATCGGTTGCAGCGAGCGCTGGAGGAAATCGAGCATCTGTTGATCTGGTCAATCGACGAGGAATTGTGGAACGAGAAGAAACAGTCAACCTTGCCAGGGTTGGGCATCAATCCTGGTCAGGCTTGGATCATCTGCAACGAGGGCTATCGCTTTCACGGAAAGGTTCCTAAAGAAATCATCTATCCGTGGATTTTGCTTAAACCCGGACGAAATAGTAGCGCGAAATGACCCACCGCATCGCCGACACTTTCTACGACGCCCTTGAGAAACTCCATCCGCAAGAGCAGAAAGCGGTCAAGCAATCCGCTTTCGATTTCCAAATGGACCCCAGCCTACCCGGCTTCTCCATGCACCGCGTCGATCGCGCTCGTGACCCTAACTTTTGGACCGCAAGGGTAAACCGCGACATCCGAATGGTGATCCATAAGAACAAGGGTGATACCTTGCTCGCCTGGGTCGGACATCATGACGACGCTTACCGCTGGGCGGAGACTCGGCGTATTGAAAACCACCCCCGCACTGGCGCCGTCCAAATCGTCGAGTCCCGCGAGACCATTGAGGATGTTGTTGTTCAGCGGATCGTCGAAGAAGCCGTCCGCTTGCCGCGCATCTTTGCCGAAGAAACAAATGATACGCTTCTCTCATGGGGCGTACCCGAAGATTGGCTCGATACCATACGCGACGCTACCGTAGACACGGTCGTTGATATTGCTGTGCGCCTCCCCTCCGAGGCAGGTGACGCAATTCTGGCCGCGGCCACCGGTGAGAGACCGCAGCCCGCGCCGGTTGTGGCCGCAGGGGAAGATCCATGGGCACACCCGGACGCGCTTCGTCGGTTCCGTGTGGTGGACGATGTCGAAGAACTAAAGGTCGCTTTGGATGAGCCTTGGGAGAAATGGACGGTCTTCCTCCACCCTGCACAGCGCGAGTTCGTAGAGCGAAATTTCAATGGGCCAGCCCGCGTGATCGGATCCGCGGGCACCGGCAAAACAATCGTGGCCCTGCACCGCGCCGTGCGCTTGGCGTCGGAACCAAATGCACGGGTACTGCTTACAACATTCAATCGCAGACTTGCTGACCTGCTACGTCGCAAGCTGCCTTTGATCGCCCGACAAGACGAACGTGCCCGGATCTTTGTGGAAGATCTCGGGACGATTATCCAACGACTGCATGCAGATCATTTTGGCGCGGCTGAAATCGTCGATGAGACGACCTTGCGCCATTTTCTCGAGGACGCAGCGGCCCACTCTGGGCTGTTCTTCGATCCGGACTTCCTCTTAGATGAGTGGACGCTTATTGTGGATGCGTGGAATGTCTCGGACGCGGATATATACCGCGATTTGCCAAGGTTAGGCCGAAAACAACGAATGGCTGCAGCTCGCAGAGATGAGCTTTGGCGAGTTTTCGAACAAGTCCGCGAAAGGCTGCGACGAGAGAACCTGACGACCGAAGCCGCTTGCGCGCATGCACTTCGGGAAAGTGGACCGTGGCCCTTCACACATGCCATCGTTGACGAAGCGCAGGATATCTCTGTGCCCGAGTTGATGTTGCTTGGTGCCAAGTGTGGGGGCGAGCCAAACGGCCTGTTTTTTGCCGGCGATATCGGTCAGCGAATTTTTCGCGCGCCCTTCCCTTGGTCAGCTACTGGCGTAGACGTACGTGGCAGGTCCCGCAGCTTGAAAGTTAATTACCGGACTTCGCACCAAATCCGAAAGCGGAGCGATACCTTGCTACCAGAGACACTGGTCGAGGCCGATGGTGCGGAGGAAAACCGCTTGGGCGTAACGTCAGTTTTCGATGGGCCTGCGCCGACCATCAGGGTTTTCAATACTCTTGAAGAGGAATTCGCTGAGCTTAAGACATGGGTAGAGAGCCTGTTGAAAACAGGTTTAACCCGCGAAGAGATCGCTATTCTGGTTCGCTCCGAGGCCCAAATGGCAGAATTTGCAATGCTCAACATTTGCGTAACGACAATGCACGATGCCAAGGGAGCGGAGTTTAGGGCTGTTGCCATTCCTCGTCTTTCACACAACGTCATTCCCGACGAAAAGCGTTTGCTCGCTGCGAGGGACGAGGGTCATCTCGATGAAATCATGACTACAGAGCGTCACCTGCTTTACGTTGCCGCCACCCGCGCAAGGGATTTTTTGTGGATGTCCGGCGTAACGCCGGTTTCGGAGTTCCTTTCTGATCTTGCTGATCAGGAAGCGTCTTAGCTTGGCGATCAGCGGGTTGTCACTGCAAACTGTTATCGCTTGTCCCGCTACCAACTTCAGATGGCCGCTTCCCGAACTTCTTACTACTGCGCGCCGCAGCAGGAAGTCCGTTTCACGGTCATCCGAAGATGGCGTGGGGTTGCCGCCGAACCCGGGTGTCGACAGCTGCACTGCGCCAAGGAAACCCAGCGCAATGCGTTTTCATGGGGCCGCACGTGTTCGACCCGTGTCACCGCCCTAAACCCACGCTGCCGTTACAGACCAACTGCTGCGCGCCGCAGTAAATCGCACCGACAGGGAGTTGCTTAGTAGCAAGTGCACCTGACACAAGAAGCATATGGATCTTTTCGCACCGACAAAAAAATCTTTTTTCCCCGCCACGATGAAAATATCCTGACGACCTCGAACGGCTTAAGAGCCCCCCCCTCCAAATCAACAACAAAACTGCCGCGCAGCGGCTCTTTCAGGGGATTCTATAATTCCTTAATTCAGGGGCTGAATTCCTATTTATAAACAGCGCCCTGAGGGGTATTATGACGCAATTTCTCCGCGTTATGACGCAAAAATTCCGGACTTTGACGCAATTTCCCCGCGTAATGACGCAAAAATCCCCCAACTTGACGCAATATCCCCCCGTGTATGCAATGCACTTACTCGCTGGATCTCATACGTATCAACCGCCTTAAAATCGCACTCATATGAGCAACTGATGGGCATCCGTAGTGCACTTCCGGCCGCAACTTTCTCAGATATTTCTTCGTCCCTGAGCAATCGAGCCAATCTTCTATCTGTTAGCGATCAGGAGAGCGAATTGAACACATTTGACAATCGGAGCAGATACCTGGGGTGGGCGGAGGTTGCATTACGGATTGCCAATCCAGATCTGCCGAATTTAAGACTGTCAGCGCAGTCACATTACGGTCCGCCGGATCGTTTGGCATTCATTTCCGTTTCAGGAACAAGCGGCGATCGAGACCGGAGGAAAAGCATAGCAGACGAAGCGGCAAAGCTCCTACAGCGACTTGGCTGCACCGTAATACTGGAGCCAGGCCGAGATGTTTACGATGTGAAGCCGCAACGACCTTCCTCCTCGCATGAGAGGCTCGGTATGCTGCGGAGCCTTGGAGACGCATTGCGTGAATCTGCGGATGGTTCATGAAGGCGATTACTATACCCTCTACCGAACAAAAACCGGATTGCTTTTCTGAAGGGTTGGCGTTGCTTGGGTTCAGCAGGATCGCCTCGTTTGAACCAATTATCGACAGAACCCAAAAACTTCTCAACCGGCATTTGGGATGCCGTTTCCGTTTCCCTATTTCCGCTTTTGCCGGAAGAGGAGAAACAGGAAATGACAAGAAAAATATATACCACAGAAGAGCTTGCGTTGAGATTCAGGTGCACACCGCGTTGCATCTCCGATTGGATCCGCAAAGGCTGCCCCACTGGCAAGGGGCGGGTGAAGCTGCCCGCTCGCAAACTGGGACGCCGCTGGTTCGCCACTGAGGAAGATGTTCTGCTCTTCGAGCATCGATCCCAGCCTTCTGAGGACGGAAGGCCGGATCTCGAGCTCGATGACGCGTGATGGCCATTGAATGACCAGAGGAATGACCATGACCCTTCGTGATGAACTTCAAGCCCATATGGAAGAAACCGGTGAGTCCAAGCGCGCACTTTCTTTGCGGGCCGGGCTGAATGAGAAGTGCGTATCAGATATCCTTTCAATCAGAGGCCTGAAGCCACGGCGCAAAACGCTTGCGGCACTTTCGAACGCAACGGGTCGTGACCTTGTGCGTGCCGTATCTGGTTCTAAAACCCTCACATTCGGCGAATTGATAGACAAACTTCAAGCGGCGGACCAGAAGTACCCGGCAAGCAGGCTTCGCTGGATTATGCGTAAGGCGAACTGGTATGCAAATCGGCCAATCTGCCGGCACGATGTCATCGATTTCTTTGCTTGCCATAACGCGGCCAGCCTCGGGCTCTCGAAAGGAAGCTGTTCGACTTACAAGTCCGATATCCTCGCAGCTATCAGTGATCATGGCGTTCGCAATCGTCCGCGCGGGGTCGATGATATCGACGGCATCTGGGCGGATGCATATCTGGCTGTCAAGGCGTCTGACATTCCAACTGATTGCAGACTGAAGGCCGGTCCTTTCTTCGTTTATCTTTATGATCGAGGGATCAAGCCCTATCAGGTTTCCTGCGAAACTTTGAAGGACTACTTCGCGTACCGGCTCGAAACAGGGGTCGTCACTGAAGCAAAGTGCCGAAAGCATGTGAGCAACGTCGTAACACTTATCGGTCATCTCGTGTCTAATCCGTCCACGTCGCATTTCGGTTTTGTGCCAGTTGCGTCGCCGTTTCCCGACCGCCGGGACAAGTTCGGCGTATCGAACAATTTACTTGAACAGATCCTACGCGAATATGACACCTGCGTCGCCCCGTGGGCGCGCGGTGAAACATCGCGTGATGGTCTGCCCTATAGCAGTTTCTTGGAAGATCTGGACCGGGCAGAATGCACAAAGAAGGACGATCCGCTTGCGGACATCAAAGCTCAGCTTCAGGAAAGCGTTGCGAAAAAGGCAAAGCTCCCGGGGCGGACCAACGAGAATAGGAGGGTGGAACGTCGGGAAAAAAAGTTGCGTGAGTATGGGTTTCTGACCCAGAATGACCGCTGGTCCGATAAGACCATCGCAACCCGTCGAGGATATATAGTCTCTCTGGCGAAGGCGCTCGTTGCCGCGCACGGCACAGTGCTGCCGACGATTGCGAGCCTTGCGGACTACCAGATCCTACAATTGGCCGCTGAGGCCCTTTTCGACGCAAATGGACGCCCCAGAGACAGCGAATACCTGGGGACCGTTATGAAAACGGTCAAGAAGATTGCCGTCGGTTACGTTGGCGTTCCTGAACAAGATGTCGAGGAAATCCGAACATTAATTCGCCATTATGACATTGGCCGGAGCGGGATTGCTTCGAAGAACAAGACGAAGCTTCGAGAGTTTACCCAGAAACGCATTCAGTTGACGATCGACCTGTCTGGCACGGTCCTGAACGGGATTAACTCAAAAGTTGATCGGCGCCGTCAGTCAGAGAAGAAAAAGACCGGAGCTCTTCCGGACCGGTTGTCCGCTATCGACGTGGAATTGGCACGAGATATTGCCGCGATCATTGCGCATGATATTCTGCTGACGCGAGCGCCGCGCAGTGCGAACGTAATCGAAGCCCGTCTGGACTGGATCGCATTTCAGGATGGCAGGGCGGCCCTGACGGTTCCAGCGGCGCAAGTTAAGGCCCGGCGTCAGGGTGATCCGGATTATGTCGTTCGCCTTGGTGAACGCGCGAGCCGTCTGCTGCAGCTCTACATCGAGAATATCCGGCCGATCCTTCTACATCCGCAGGACAGGAGCAACGAATATCTCTTTCCGCGCCAAAACGGCGGGAAGTTCAAATCCAATGCACCTTACCGTGGACTATTGCAGCGGGTCACGCGCCTGTTGCATCAGCACGTCGGGGTAAAGATCAACCCGCACCTCTACCGGCACCTCGTTGGCTATATCTGGCTCAAGGAAAGCATGGACAATTTACCGCGCGTCCAGCGCCTGCTTGGTCACAAGAGCTTGCAAACCACCGTCGAATACTATGCCGAGCTCGATGAAACGCTCGTCATAGACGGTTGGCAGACATACCTCGAATCAAGGACGACGACGGCTGCTTGAGCAGCCGTTCGGCGTTCTCTCAAACTTCTGGACATAACATGATGAACGAACACCTTATACTGCTACGCAGGTTTCGCGCAGCATCGCCCTTGGACGCTGTACCGTCGCGCAAGGCGTTGACCGACCACCTGGCCGCACGGGTCGATGAGGTCGGTGCCACGGCCTTTGCGGAATTCGCCTATCTGCAAATGGTAGCAGCCAGAATCTGGGGAGCAGAAAGAACCGCGCGTTTCGCGCGCGTCCTAAGAGACGCACGGGTTTCGCCAAAGAGACACGACCAGTGCCCCTGGCGGAACGCGGAGCGTCTGGCTGGATCACTGCCGGGCGTGTGGCGAGCGCCGTTGCTTGAGCAGATTGCCATCTCGAGGAAGGGACACGCTGTTCTCGGGCGGACAATCTGGAGCGCTTATTACACGAAAGCGGTTCTGGCTGCGCTCAGCCGCTGGACTGCGTACTGCGCGTCTCGGCGGCAGAACAACCTGCCAACGGCCGCCTCACTCCATGCCTACGCCCAGCATCTTACTCAGCCTGGTGCCGATGGCCAGCAGACAACAACGGGAACGGCGGCAAATTACCTTCAACGGATCATGGCTGGCCTTGCGGTGGCGTCACGTGGGCGTTTTCGATCCGAAGCCTGTGAATTCGTTGTCGCGGACTGGCGGGAACGGTCAAGGGTAGAAGGTGCCTCGACGAAGACCGGCAGTCAACTCGTCGGCGCGAGCGCACTCTACGGGTTCGGTTTTGGCCTGATGGCAGAGGCCTATGCGCGCCACATGCGCGGCCTGGAAGCCGCCAAGATCTTCCGAAACGGTCTCATCTTCGCGGTTGGTGCCGCGCTGCCGGAGCGTGCGCGTGCGCTGACTTGGCTCGAATTCGACCGGAGCCTGAAATTGATTGATCGCACGCACATCCACATCGATCTGCCTGGCAAAGCATTGAAGTATCCGGAGGCGCGCAAGGCGCAGGAAGGTTATGAAGTCATCTTCGAAAACTTGGGGCTCGCGGAGGCGCTGCACGCCTATCGCACAGATTTCCGCCCTCTCTTTGACGACGGTCTTCACCTCTTCCCTTCGTTTCATGGAAAGCTCGGCGCGATTACACCGGCTCATCTTGGTCGGTTGACTGGGGATATCACAAAGCGCGAGTTCGGCGTGCGCATCCCGATCCACCGGCTGCGGGACAACGTCGCCACGGAAGCCTCGGAAAACCTCATCGGCGGGGCCTATGCCGCAAAAACGCTGCTTCGGCATGTGGACGAGGCCACCACGCTCCGGCACTATGACCACTCTGAAGGGCTCAAGGCTGCCCGGGAGTTCGATGATTTCATCGAAAAACGCCGCAAGAACTCTTCGGAATTGATCCTTTGACACAGTGCCGCCGGCTGCCGTCCAATGCCGTGTTTTCCGTTGTTTCCGTGGCGTGTTGAGAAAGGGGCAACATCACCCGCACGGGATGAAACGGCCCCTTTCTAAACATTTTCTGTGGGTTTCTTTAACTTCCGTCAACTGCCGCTGCGAGAGATGACCAGGTTCAATTTCCCACCCATCTGGCTGATAACTAAAACACAAAATTCAACACGACATTTGCCATATTCTCTTTCGGCCGCGCTCTTGCTGACGAGAGCGCGGCCGAAAGAGAATATGGCGCTCCGAAAGAAGAAAACTCTCTGACTGGCGAGGAACACCTCCGCTGCTACCGGAACGCCGGACAGAGACAGAACACCCGTTCATGAAAGGAGACGATCTGGGTGCTTGAAGCTGCTGTCACGAACGACAGCGCGACGAGGAGCATCATATGTTACCAATGATCAACACCCCTGATTACAGCGGGGAGGAGGTCCCTATCGCTGCGATAAAGCGGTTCGTCCATGAGAATGGGCACTCGCTGCTTGGCGCGGTCGCGGCAGCAAGCGGACCGCGCGCCCATCAAAATTGCCTTCAGCTGTTTTGTGATGTTGCGCAGGCGCAAAGGCTGACGCGTCCTATGCGGTCTGAACTCAAGCGCTTCCAGGAGCTGCTTACCCTGGCAGAGGCAGACGAGCGTCGGCCCGAGCGCCTGAACGATCATGATCTGGAGGCCATCGACCAAATAGCCGTCCAGCTCGAAAGTCTACTGCAGAGAATTGGCCCCGATCGGGCACCAATCGATATCGGCAATATGCTGACAAAACGCGCATGACCTAATCCCCGGCGATCCGTGCCGGGGAGCTTGAAGCGCAGCATAGTGCTGCGCGAAGACCGGAGAAAATGGTCATGCATAAACACTATCTGGAAATGCCCCTCGAGAAGCTTTGCGCGAAAGCTCTCTTTGAGCTCAATACAGCTGGGGAACGGATAACCTCTGCGGACCTTGCATCCAGCGCTCATGATAGGCTCAAATTGGCAGGCTGGGCAGTCAGTGTGGGCGGGGACATCAATCTTCGACACGCCGCCTCGGCACTTACCCCAATCATTGGGTTGCTGGAGCGTCAAACCGATTGCGAGACAGTGGGTCATCGCAACATCTTTTACGGGTCGATTGACCCAGACGGCAGCGATGTCGGAGAAGTTGTTGCCGTGCCTATTCTTACGGAGAGAGGTGAACGCATCAAGCTTTGGTCTGGCCGCCTACGTCGGGTACGTCATATGCTGCAGGTGATTGAGGTGCGTCTGGCTGCAGAGGAGGCTGTCGACCAAGAAAGGAAAAGGAAAGGACTGCAGACACGGCGAAGTTCTCGAATGCCTCGAGGAGCTCGATGAACCCCTTTATTCTATCTTCCAGTGGGAACAACAAATATTAAATCGGCCGCGCACGCCGCGGTGAAACCAACCTGGGGCGAAGAGTTGCGGACAAACATTCTATTTTGTCTGCAACTCGCTCGGAACTGATCTGGTCTATTAAGTGCGTAACAGCATGATCTTAGGAGCCGTCAATGGAAGCATTCGGTTGCCGGTAGCTCCACTGACTGTAAGCTCTTTTATTCAATAGGGTTTCGAACATTGAAGGATTACCATGCCTAAATTGAGTCAGCTAATTATTGCATCAGCTATAATGTCATACGCAACTTTTGCGTCCGCTCAGATGACCCCCGAGGATCTAAAAGCGCAGGTCGATTCGCGGTCGGGCAACCTATCGGGTTTCCAAGAACTCTTGGACGACCCCAATCCTCGCAGATCATTGGCAGCGGTTGAGGGCATGCTGGCTTCAGGAGCGTTATGATCGATGCGGGCTCAACCCAAAAACAGAAGGACAGTTTTCAGCATCGTTCCTGTCGCAATCATGCTGCATCGGTGCCGACGTTCCTGCCCTCTGCTGGCACACAGACTGGTGCACAATAGTCATTTTGATGCCAAGCCAATTGACACCATATTATTCTTTACCTATAATAAACTATATATATCAGCATCTTAACTTAGAATCCTACCATCCCAGCCAACACACTCCACATGTTTTCGCGTTAACAGTCTGACGCTTGCGGCGGTTCGGCCTCGGGGCCGCACATCTTGCAACATCCCATTGTTGAAATCCTTAAGCCCGCTGCCCTGTTTTTTTTCGAACAATGAAGCTCTCTCTCCCCATAAAACTCGAAATGTCATTTTCGCGACCCATATCGCAAAGTTGAGAGAAGTTTCACGCCAGATCGGACGAACCGGTCTGCGCAAAAGGGGCGATCAGATTGCAGAACCAGTCGCTTGGCGGGGTGTTGTTTCTTTCGCGTAAATTTTGAACGATACGTATTGCGCCACCTCATGCGCATTTAAAGAGAGAAGAGCCGAAGTGCCAAATACGCCTAAAGAGCCATTCACCGACGAAGACGCAAACCGCAGTGATTTGCAGGGAAAATCCGCTGCGGACCCCGGTTTGGGCGAGGCGGCACAGGCCTTTGGCGCCGCACTTTGGCGGTTGATTGTGCGGGCGCTCGTTGCGCTGACGGCGTTTTCCAAGACCTTTGGCGCGGCGGCGCTGACAGCAGGGCGCAGTGGCGCGGCACAGGCGAACAAAAGTCGGCGCAAGATGGCTCTGCTCCATGCGCGGCGCAAAAAGGCCAAGGCGGCAGAGGCTGAAATGGCGCCTGTCCCGGTTGCCCCTGCGGCCACTAAGCAGCCTCGAAAACCGTCTCGTTTGGCGGGCGCTTGGTCTGCTTTGTCGTTCCGCAAGATTTTTGGCGGCCTGACCGCTCTTGTGGTTTTGGGCATTGTGGGCGCGGTTGTCTTTGCCGTCGCAACACTGCCGGACCTCGATAACGTTAAACCGGGGGCCGAAACCCGTCTGATCTTTGCGGATGCCAGGGGCGAGCCGCTGATTGCCAGAGGCAGCGTTCCAATGGACTATGCCGATGCTGAACGCATCCCTGACACCCTGCGCGACGCTGTGATTGCGGTGGAAGATCAGCGTTTCTATGAGCATGGCGGGCTCGACGTGCGCGCGACCCTCCGGGCCGCTTGGCGTAACATGCGTGCGGGCGAAGTTGTTGAGGGCGGTAGTACGCTGACCCAGCAATTGGTCAAGATCACCTATCTTGAGCCGGATCGCACGTTCCGCCGCAAATGGAGCGAAGCCTTTCTAGCGCGGCAGGTTGAGAAGCGGTTTACCAAAGAAGAAATCCTCACCCGGTATCTGAACTCGGTCTATCTGGGGGCGGGTGCCACCGGAATGCCCGCCGCTGCACAGGTGTATTTTGGGGTCGATATTTCCGAGCTCTCACTTGCTCAATCCGCAGCTTTGGCCGCGATGATCCGTGCGCCGAGCGCTGTGAACCCTTTTTCTGACATGGCGAAACTGCGTGAGCGCGCCTCATTGGTCATCGGTCTGATGCTGAGACAAAACCGGATTGACAAAAACGCCGCCAATGCTGCCCGGGCCGAGCTTGTGACGATGGCACCGCAGCGCTCCACCGCGAGCTATGGCAGTTGGTTCACCGATTGGGTTGTCCAAGAATCCAACGAGATTTCGACTGGTTTCGACGGCATCGTCACCCTGCGCACTTCGCTTGATCCTGACAAGCAAGCGGCCGCCGAAGATGCCGTGCGCACGATCATGGATCAGGCCAACAGTCCGGCGGAGGCGGCGTTGATCTCAATGACCCCATCGGGAGAGATCGTGGCGATGGTTGGTGGGCGCGACTACGACAAAAGCCAGTTCAACCGCGCCACGGATGCGCTGCGCTCGCCCGGCTCAACTTTCAAGACCTTCGTCTATTTAACGGCGCTCGCCCAAGGGGCGTCCCCGAACGACAAGATCAGCGATGCGCCCTTGGACCTTGATGGCTATAGCCCGGAAAACTTTGACGGCGATTACAGGGGAAATGTCACCCTTGCCGAAGCCTTTGCCCGCTCGCTGAACGCGGCAACCGTACGGCTTGCTATGATGCTTGGAATGGACCGCGTCATTGAGACTGCCCGCGCGCTTGGGATCGAGGCTGAGTTAAGCGAGACACCCGCGCTTGCGCTTGGCGCATCGGGCGTCACCCTTTTGGATATGGTCGAGGCCTATGCTGGCATCGCAAGCGGTGTCGCGCCAGTTAAAGGTCGCGGCATTCAGGGCATCACTTCGGAGGAAGATGCGACCTTTCTGAAGTTCAAATGGCCTGCTCCAGAGAAAACCGACCTGAGCGAGCGGCTGATGGCCGCAAAGGACGATATGACCCGGATGCTCGCGCTTGTTGTCAGCGATGGGACAGGTCAGGCCGCAGCTTTGCCCGGTGGCGCTGTCGGCAAGACTGGCACCAGCCAGGACTATCGCGACGCGCTGTTTATTGGCTGGAACGACAGCTTGATAACAGGCGTCTGGGTTGGCAATGACGACAATTCGCCGATGGATGGTGTGACAGGCGGCAAATTGCCTGCAGCGATTTGGCAGCAGTTCATGGCAGATGCCACGGACCAAAAGACCGACCTGCCAAAGCTTGTGCCACCCGCGACCTCCGCCACGGCGCCTGCTGACACAGAGGGCGACGCAGCGGCGACCATTCGGCTCACCCGGCATTCGATAGCCGCAGAGTCTACCGGCCCCACGTGCAACATCTCTGCTTGCCAGCGCGCGTACCGATCCTTTCGCGCGTCGGACTGTACCTTTCAGCCCTATCGCGGGCGTCGTAAGCTGTGCACTAAGTGATCCACTCATAGCAATCAGATCGCCCTTTTTGGCTTTGAGACCACGACCGTCGCGCAGCCTTCTTGCGTGAGAGGCGTGGTCTCGCATATGCACGCAGGCCATCGGCGGGACATAGCGCCGCAGCCTGCCCCCGTTGCTGGCCAACAGAGCAAGGGCGCGCTAACAGACATCATGTCTTTCGCGTCGCGCCTTCATTTCCTTCGGGTCACGCTGACCTTGCTGCTGGCACTTGCGCTTGCCAGCCTGCCAGTCGCGCACCGCGGCACGGCCGAGACGCAACAAGACTCGGCCTTCATCGCGTTCATCCAATCCGGCGGGACATTGGCCGATTTGTGTGACGGCGGCAGCGATGGCCACGCGCGTGCGGCCTTAGATTGCGAGGCCTGCCGAATCGTTGCCGGGCTGATACTGCCCGCCCCCGCCCAAAAGCTGAGCGCACCGCTGACTGCTACGGAGCCGCCGCAGGGCATCGGCGCCGTTTCTTGGGTTCCGCGCAACCCCGCTGGCACGCCGCCCCCGGTGAGAGGCCCGCCCCTTACGTGACTGATCATCCTTCAAGCCAACCAATCAGACACGGAAGTACAGATGAAACAGATATATACTGCGGCTCTGGCCGCGCTCCTTGCCCTGCCCGCTGCCGCGCATGACTACACAGTCGCCAAGATTGTGGTCACCCATCCAGTGGCCTTCGAAACACCCAAAACAGCGCGCGTCGGTGGAGGCTATATGACACTTACAAACAATGGAAAGACAGCAGATAGGCTGACGGGCATCAACGCGGACGGCTTTGACGAAGTATCGCTGCATGAAAGCTCGACCGATGACATGGGCGTGGCGCGGATGCAGCCATTGGACGGCATTGACCTGCCTGCGGGCGCGGCAGTCGCGCTGGAACCCGGCGGCATGCATGTGATGTTCATAGGCCTGAATGACGGCCCGTTTGCAGAAGGTGACGAGATCAGCGCAACCCTGACCTTTGAAAAGGCAGGTCCGTTGGACGTGACATTCAATGTCGAAAATCGCCGTGCCGCTCATGATGGCAAAATGGACCACTCCGAGCAGCACTGACGCGACCCACTTTGACAAGAGACGCCGGCGCCTCTGCGCCGGTGTTCCAAACCCGTCTAGGCACAGTGGCGCATTACCAGTTCTTTATAGAGCGCCTGAATGCGTTTGGTGACCGGACGCCCCGCGTTGTTGATCGTCCTGCCGTCAATCTCGGCCACAGGGGTCTGCGCGCCGAATGTGCCGGTCAAGAATGCTTCATCCGCGCCATAGGCCTCGTAGAGTGAGAAGCTTTTCTCGAGCACCGGAATCCCGTTTTCGCGGCACAGGTCGATCACCTTTTGCCGAGTCACGCCGTTCATGCAGTAATCTCCGGTCGAGGTCCAAACCTCGCCGCGCCGCACGATGAAAAAGTTGCAGGCGTTGGTGGTGTTCACGAACCCATGCGGGTCGAGCATCAGCGCCTCATCCGCGCCAGCGGCCTCGGCCTGAAGGCAAGCGATGATGCAATTCAGCTTGGAGTGGCTGTTAAGCTTGGGGTCTTGGCTGTGCGGCAACCCGCGTACCTGCGGAACAGAGGCCAGCCTGATACCCGTAGATTGCAGGCGGTCCACGGGTTTGGAATGCTCCATGATGATGACAAGCGTCGGACCAGAGGTGCTAAGCGAGGGGTGTTGAAACGGTTTGTCCTTGATCCCGCGCGTCAGCATCAGGCGGCAATGCACATCGTTGTGCATATCGTTCGCCTCGGCTGTCTGCCGAAGCGCTTCGGCAATGCCGGCCTTGTCCATCCCCACATTTATCGACACGGCTTTGCAGGAATTGAAAAAGCGATCCATATGTTCATCAAAAAATGCCCATGTACCGTTATAAAGGCGCATGCCTTCCCAAATGCCGTCCCCCAGCATGAAGCCGCTGTCATAGACCGAGACGCGCGCCTCATCGCGGTGGACGATGTCGCCGTTGACGTAGATCTTGATGTCGCGGTTGCGGACGTCTTCGTCGGCGGCATGAGTAGTCGTGTGTTCGGTCATGGGGCGGTCCGTGTGTGAGGGTGCATTTCAGCTATTCATACCGAAATGCTTCCCCCCTGCCACCCCGGCTCGGTCTCAGCCGGACCATCGTCTATACCCGCCAGCGAAGCACCCGCCGCTCCACCGCTGCAACCACCGAAGACACCGCCACCCCCAGCAGCGACAGGATCACCACACCCGCAAACAACCGCTCCAGATCATAAAGGCTCCCGGCCTGCAAAATGTAGGCGCCAATGCCATATTCAGCGCCCAGCATTTCTGCCGCGACCAGCAGGATGATGGCAATTGTCAGCGAAATCCGAAGCCCCGAGAGGATCCCCGGCATCGCCCCCGGCACGACGATCTTGGACACGATAGACCACCAGCCAAGGCCAAAGCTCTGACCCATCCGGATCAACACGCGGTCGACATTGTCCACCGCGGCATAGGTGGCCACGACCGTGGGCGTGAAAGTGCCAAAGGCGATGAGCGCATATTTACTGGCCTCATCTATCCCGAACCAAATCACGAAGAGCGGTAGCAAAGCGATCTTTGGGATCGGGAAGATCGCAGCGACCAGCGGCACCAGCCCAGCGCGGGCCAAGGAGAACAGACCAATCAAAATACCAACGCCAATGCCCAGCGACGCGCCAATCAGCGCACCGACCAACAGCCGGGTCAACGACGGAACAAGATGTTTGAACAGCATCCCCGACTGGTAAAGCTCTTGAAACGTCAGCAGCACATCACTGGGCCGCGGCAGGGTCAGGGCCGAGATGAATCCGCTGCGCGTGCCCCATTCGGCCAGCAGAATAAGCACCACAAAGACTGCCAAACCCACGCCACGCCGTGTACCGGGTTGGAATCCTCCGCCGCGAAAGACGACTTCGCGCGCTTCGCTCTGTGCAGTCTTAACCATTAATCAACTCCGCATCCGCCGCCGCAGCCTCATCCCGCATCAGCGCCCAAAGGTGCTGTTGCTGGGCCTCAAGCGCCGGGTCTCCGTGATGCCGCTCGGCCAAGGGCATGTTCAACTCCACCACCTCGCGCACTTCGCCCGGACGGCGCGAGAGCACGACGATCTTATGCCCCAGCCGCACCGCTTCACCGAGGTTGTGGGTCACATAAACCGCCGTGAAAGGCTGCCGCGTCCAAAGCGCGACCAAGTCATCCATCAACAACTCGCGGGTCTGACTGTCGAGCGCGCTCAGCGGCTCGTCCATCAGCATGACCGCCGGGTTCACCGCCAGCGCCCGCGCGATTGCAACGCGTTGTTTCATCCCACCAGACAGCTGTTTGTGGAGCGCGTTGGCAAAGTCGGTCAGCTTGGTGCGGGCCAGTACATTGGCAATGATCGCTTCGCGCTGCGCTTTTGCCAGCCCGTGATCTTCGAGCACCAGCGCCACATTGCCCCGCACCGTGCGCCAAGGCAGCAAGGCGAAATCCTGAAAGATATAGGTGAGCGGGTTGAGACAGCCCTCTGGCGCATCCCCGAACTGAAGCACCCTGCCTTCGCTAGGTTTTTCCAACCCACCCAACATCCGCAACAAGGTGGATTTACCGCAGCCTGATGGCCCGACGATGCAGACGATCTGTCCCGAAGGGATGTCCAGCGTGATGTCACGCAGCACTTGCGTGTCGCCGTAATAGTGGCTGACGGAAGAAAGCTTGAGATCCATGCCGCTCTTTTCCGGTAAAAGGCGGCCATGTGCAATGCGCAACCGAAAGGCCTCGCTCCCCGATCGTCAGGGCGTCAGACCCTCACTGCGCCTCACCCTCCTTCGGGGTCCGCAACCCTTCTACCGCTATGCCTGCGGTGAAGCCGTGCAGGAGTGCAGACAGCAGGATCGCAAAGCCGACGATTGCCCAAATCTTTTCTTCGTTCCAAAATTCAACTTTTCCCGCAGCATAGGCGAGGTAGTAGATCGACCCGATGCCGCGGATGCCGTAAAGCGCCACCACCCAGCGATCCCGCGCGCCCAAAGGGGTATGCGCCAATGACAGCCACCCTCCAAGCGGTCGTACGACAAGAATAAGCACCAATACAATTGCGGCCCCCGACCAAGTCAGCGCGCCCAGCAAGGTCGGCAACACAGCCCCCAAGGCAATGAGCAACAAAGCAGTTAAGGCATGTTCCACGGCGGACACGAAATCATGCAGGCGCCGATGAAAGGCGTGATCGCCCTCGACCCGCCGGATCACCAAGCCGGCAACGGCCACCGCGATAAAGCCATAGCCCTCCACCAGTTCGGTCGTCCCGTAGCACAAAAGCACCCCAGCCAGAGCGACGACACCGGATGATGTTTCGGCCAAAGCGGCGTTGCGTGGGAAGATGAACAAGACCTGCCCTAACGCCCAGCCTCCGGCCGCGCCCATCGCGGTGCCGACCGCAATCCGCCACAGCACATCCCGCGCAAGCCACTCGGCCCCCCAAGCACCCGGTGCCAATCCTTCGGCTGCCACCAGCAGGCCAAGATAGACAAAGGGAAATGCCAGCCCGTCGTTCAGCGCAGCCTCGGTCGTAAGGGCAAAGCGCACAGGATGCTCACCGCCCTCTTGCGGGGGGCCGACCTGCACATCGCCCGCCAAGACCGGATCAGTCGGCGCCATCACAGCCCCCAGCAGGATCGCGCCCCCGATGGTCATCCCGGCCAGTCCATAGCCCAGCAGCGCCACCGCCAGAATAGTGATTGGCATGGTCAGCCCCAAAAGCCGGATCGTCGGCCCCCATCGGCTGATGCTGGACAGCTTGTCGATGCGCAGACCGGTGGCGAAAAGGGCAACAATCACGCAAAGCTCGGCGACGACCTCCCAGATATGCGGATTGGTGCGCGGGTCTGGGACTTGTGGCATACCGGGCAAAAATCCGAAAACAGCCATGCCAAAAAGGATCAGCAAACCCGAGGCAGCAGGCTCGCGCCGACTGACGAAACGTGGCAACCAATAGGCAAGGATCACAACCGCCCCGACCGCGCCTAGCGCGATGTGATAGCTGTCCAATCCAAAGAAAGAGCCTTCATTCATAGCGGTTGTCCAATTATGTAAGTTGCGCCTGCGCCGGGGTACTCTGTAGGTAACGCCGCGCGGCGTCTATGGGTTGCCACGCGGCGCAAACTACGACTGTCGCAGCAAACTGAAAACGGCGCACCACTGTCGCGATGCGCCGCTGGACAAACCATTTCGCAGGAGGCCCGTTAGCTGCCCATCGTCTCGACATAGGAGGTGTCGATCAAGGTCTCTAGCGCGATGTCAGCATCCACCAGCCCCTCTGACTGAAACCACTCCAACTGGTCCCGTACCGAGGCCACGTTCATCGCGGCGCCCTCGTTCAGGCGCATGGTGCCGTTAATAATCGACGGCGCGGCCTTGTCACGCGGGCGGTCAGTGTAGACGTATTTGTGGATCAGATCGACCATCTCGTTCACGCCGTCTTCGCCGCTGTCCTTAGCGATCATCGCGGCGTTGTAGTCGGCCACACCTTTGGAATACCCGGCAAGGAAGGTCTCCGTCATCTCGCGCTCGCTTTCGGCATTGCTGGCCGAAGTAAAGACGGTGGTGACCTGATAATCGGGCAAATAAGTCGCCACGTCACCAATGATATGCACCGCCCCCGAGCCCGCAAGCGGCTTGGCAATATGCGGCACGATGGACCACGCATCGATCTGGCCCGACTTCAGCGCGCCAATGACCGCGCCGACCTTTTGCAGCGGTTTGAACTTGACGGTGATCCCCTCCGCTTCGGCCATTTTCGAACCCATGTAGTGGAATGACGATCCGGCCTGCGTCATGCCATAGCTTTTGCCGTCGAGCATGCCCGGCTCGGTGATCCCGGCCTGAAATGCCGCGTCAGAGACAAGGAACTTCTGCCCGTCAATTCCGGCCTCTTCTTGAAGCGCACCGCCGATAACCTTGACTGCGCCCTTTTGCGCCAACGACACCAGCCCGCCCGAGATCGCGGTGATTGCGTAGTCCACATCGCCACTGGCAATCGCCACGGCCATGGGCTGCGCGGCCTCGAAGAACCGCAGCTCGACGTCAAGCCCGGCCTCTTTGAAGTAGTCCCGCTCGAAGGCAACGAAACTGCCCGCGTGGCTGGTGAAACGCAGCGCGCCCACGGTGATCTTGCGGTTCTGCGCCAGTGCGGGCGCGGCAAGGCCCACAGCCGTGGCAGCCCCCATGGTGGCGATGGCCTGACGGCGGTTGAACAGGGTCATAATCTCACTCCTCAGTTTTGCGCAGCATGGTCGGGCGGTATCGTCAGTGTCAAGCAAGAGCAGGTTTTGCGAGGCCGCCGGGACTGGCGTTTCCGCGTAGCCCGTGGCATCGATTCCTGCATGAAACTCTTTTCGTCCAAGACCCGCCCCATGCACCTCGGCCCCTTCCCGATGGAGCGTCTGCGGCGTCAGGCCACGCCTCCTGTTCGGCTGCCCGATCTGCCCCTCCCCCAGCTGCAATTTGAGCGCGCCAAAGACCCGCAGAGCATTTGCAATGCGATGGCCCCCTTTCAGGCGATGATGGACGTGTTGCGCGACGGGCCGATCAATGCGGCGGGTGCTGCGATCCCGAAAGACCCTGTTGAGCGGGCCAACCACCTCAAATCCTTTGGCTATTACAACGACGCTTCGATGATTGGCATCTGCGCTCTGCCAGATGAAGCCCGTTTGGCGCAGCCGCGACGCAGCAAAGGGACCGACCAGCTTGCGCATGATCTGCGCAACCGACAGACCAAAACGCTCGCCGCCGGGGTTGATGTCATCATGGCCAATCTGCGCGATGCGGTGGATGCGCCCGAAACCTCGGTGGCGGGGCACAGCCACGCGCTGGTGATCCTCACCGCCTATCCCCGCGAACCGCGTGAGGATGAGCCGGGCAGCGATTGGATCAAAGACGCCCAGCCGCAACGCGCCTGCCTGCGCGGCACCGAAAACGCCACCGTACTGGCCGAATACATCCGCCAGCTGGGCTTTGCGGCCAAGGTACATTCTGCCACCACCTGCGATGTGCATTTGGGCAAGCTGGCCGTGGCGGCAGGCTTGGCGGTTTCCGAGGACGGCATGCTGCAAGCGCCATGGATCGGGACGCGCTTTGGCCTCGCCGTTGTGACCACCGACATGACCCTCGCCCCAGACATGCCGCTGCGCCCCCTGTCCGAGCAGCCATGGTCCGTGCTCAAAGGCCCGCATTGGCAGCTCGGCACCCACGGCGGGGTCAGCGCCCGCGATGTCGATCCCTATGCGCGGCGCGACTACGCCGCCGGGCCGCACCCGTTCGAGACGCTGAAACGGGTCGAGGAGCCGACCACCTATATCGACGCGCCCAACGTGCCGCGCGTGCCAAAACGCGGCGATCTTTTTGCGCGCGGCCAGTTCGGCGACATGGGGCCAAAGGTGCAGAACGCCATGAAAGGCGGCCATCATGTGGTGAAATCCGCCCCCTCCGCCGCGCAACGGCGTCTGCTGGGCGCGCTGATCCTGTTGCAGGACGGCCCGGTAAATACAGACGCCCCTGCTGCCGAAGACGCCGCCCGCAATGCCGCGAACCTTAAGGCGGCGAGCTATTTCCTCGGCGCAGATGCCGCTGGTCTTTCAGCCTGCCCCGATTGGACATGGTACAGCCATGACGCCACCGGCACGCCCATCACCCCGCCCCATGGCGAAGCGTTAAGCCTCATCATCGACCAAGGCTTCGACACGATGGAAGGCTCTTCGGGCGATGACTGGATCGCCGTGTCGCAATCCATGCGCGCCTATCTGCGGTTCTCGATGCTCGGTGGCGTGCTGGCGCAACACTTGCGCAACCTTGGCCATGCCGCCAAGGCGCATACGGTGATGGACGGCGATGTGCTGCAACCCCCGCTGCTGCTGCTGGCCGGTCTGGGCGAGGTCTCCCGCATCGGCGAAGTGATTCTGAACCCCTTCCTCGGCCCGCGCCTCAAATCAGGCGTGGTCACCACCACCCTGCCCGTCACCCATGACAAGCCCATCGACTTTGGCCTGCAAAAGTTCTGCGAGGCCTGCAACAAATGCGCCCGCGAATGTCCCTCGGGCGCGATCACCGCCGGGCCGAAGAAGATGTTCAACGGCTATGAGATCTGGAAATCCGACAGCCAGAAATGCGCCACCTACCGGATCACCAACCAAGGCGGCGCCATGTGTGGGCGCTGCATGAAGACCTGCCCGTGGAACCTCGAAGGGCTGTTCGCCGAAGCCCCCTTCCGCTGGGCCGCCTCCAACATCCCCGCCGCCGCCCCCATGCTGGCCAAGCTCGACGACAAGGTTGGCAAAGGCCGCCTGAACCCGGTGAAAAAATGGTGGTGGGACATTGAGCGCGACGCCACAGGCCGCTTCGACGCCCCCGTGCAGCCTATCAACGCGCGCGATCTGCAACCTAATCTCGACCTCAAGTTCGAAGACCAAACGCTCGCCGTCTACCCCGCCCCGCTGGCCCCGCACCCTTGGCCCTACCCCGACCCGATGAACCGCGAGGCCGGGATTGCCGCCCATGCTGCGCTCCTGAGCGCCGATGAACACCGCCGCAAAACGGCGGCAGGCGAGACCGACCATCTGCATCTCTACAAAGTCGGCAGCGACACCCCGGTGCTCGACCTACGCATCACCGAAGTGACCCATCTGAACGCCACCACGGCGCTCTACGACATCGCCCATCCCGAAGGCCACGACCTGCCCGCATGGACCGCTGGCGCGCATCTCGATCTGGTCGTCGCCCCCGAATTCCTGCGCCCCTATTCGCTGTTGGGCGACCCCGAGGACCGCAAACGCTACCGCATCGCGGTGCTGCGCGAAGACGCGGGCCGCGGTGGCTCTGCGCTGCTGCACCGGGTCTTTACCAAAGGGCGGCGCATCTTTGTCGGCAAGCCAGTGAACCATTTTGAACTGGTCGAAGACGCGCGTCATAGCCTGCTGATGGGCGGCGGCATCGGCATCACGCCGATGATCGCCTTTGCCCATCGCCTGCACGCGCTCGGGCGGCCTTTCGACCTACACTA
>Ga0209345_10000677_pt1 | contig 43827 bp, 43 predicted proteins | sample Cruoilmetagenom7_FD_187294 | JGI IMG/M metagenome (GOLD analysis project Ga0209345, IMG submission 187294) | Oil polluted marine microbial communities from Coal Oil Point, Santa Barbara, California, USA - Sample 7 (SPAdes) (version 2) | ecosystem: Environmental > Aquatic > Marine > Oil seeps ...
TCTCCAGCGTTCTATCCTGCGTCGTTCTGTGATACTCAGTTGGTTGTAAACGGCTCCCATACCGATTCCTCTCATTAGATAAACTACTGTTTTCTAACAAGAGTCGCACTTGAGGGTAGCGCGCGCCAGCGCTGCAAAAAAACTCCGATAGGGTTAATTATGTTAATATTGAATCCTACAACGCGCTTTAGCGTTCTTGGCTCGTTGAATGGCCCCGGCCTCGAACGCAGCTTGTGTGCTTTCGATTCGCTCGGGTACATCAATCGGGACCACGGAATTGTCTGCTTTGGTCGGGAGCGAGCCTGTAATGGCGACACAGATGATTGCGGGTTTTTCGGTCATGGGAATCCTCAGGTATTAGCAGGGTCAGTCGGCTGTGCTCTTGGCGATAGAGATGACCCGACGCAGGCTGTCGTCGGTAGGCGCACACGCTGCTTCGGTGGCGCTCGGCCAATCGTAAAACCCCTTGCCGCTGCGTTTGCCCAAATGCCCCTGCGCCACTAGATCGGCCAAGGTAGGAGAAGGCGTATGGCGGTCGGCAAGATCGGGGTAGAGGTATTCGTCTGCTCGTGGCGATCGCGTTGTGGGCTGCGGCGCATGTCGTCCCCAATGGGGATCTGGCGCATGTGCTTCTTTTTGGTGTCTTTGCGACCTTTGCAGCACTTGGCGGGCGTCTGGTGGACCGGCGAAGGCAGCGCGAAATGGGGCCAGGCGCCTGGGATCGAAACGCTCATTCTGCGCACCACCGAACGAAAAAGGGTTGGGTCGCCCGATCGCTACAGCTAAAATCAAACAGGCTAGCAGCACAATGACCAAGGTCACATGTCATTGCCACGATGCTCAGTCCCACAAGGGAGCAAATGGCGCGCGCCCTGCAGCACCGATCAGCCAGGCCAAAGCGGCCAGTGATAGAAGAGAATAGGCAATGCTGAACCCACGCAGCCCAAGCCGCGCCTGAAGCCACGGCCGCACCAGAGGTCGCAGCGATATTGAATGGGTCACGAAGAACGCGATCCAAGCTAGGGCAAATTCCGACCAGCCCATCGCGCTTCCCTACCGTCCAAACCGCTTGTCAGGCGGCAAACGGAGCAGCAGCGGCCCATAGACAGTAGCGAACCCACCAAAGCCCGCGATCCAACCAATGCCCGCGACCACGTTGAGCCAATCTTGCGCATAAGGCCAGTAACCTGCGCCTACACGCGCCACCACCGCGATCAACACGGCGGTATAGATGCCGACCGTCCCGCCACCGGCCGTCAACGGCTGGCCAGTGTGCCCAAGTGTAGCGCGCGTCATCACGGCCAGTGTCATTACTCCAACGGCACCTGCCATCCAAAGATGTTGTGCCGCGGCTGTTCCGAATGTGCCGGGCCAAAGGATCTCCGCACCGATTGCAAACGCGCCTAATGGTACAAGAGCATAGGCTATATGCAGGATTGCAACCAACGGTTCGGTTCCCGTCCGATACCCCGCCCATCGCACTAAGCGGACCGCCTGTGCGATACCTGCCACTAACAGAACAACGCCCGTCAGTAGATAATGCGGCCAAACCACCCACAACAAGAGTGCTGCTAGCAGGACGAGAAGCGCCGCCTTGTCTAACCGCTGCAGTGGAGGCGCGGGCAAGCGCCCGCCTCCTCGTTTGACCAGCCAGTTACGGGTGAAAGATGGCACGACACGCCCGCCGATCACCGCGATCATCATTACGCCCGCCCCAAGCCCAAGACGCAGCCCGTATCCCTGCGGGGCGTAAAAGCCATGTGCCACCTCCCAATGGAACAGCCCGTTGCCGAGCGTGAACACCACCAGCATGACCAAGACGATTAAATTGCGCCAATTCTTGCCCACTACGATCTCGCGCGCGATCACGGCACCCAAAGCGACAGGCATCGCAAGGTCCGCGACCGCCACAAACAGCGGTGGCAAGAACTGCGAGACACCCACAGCAATGCGGCCCGCGAGCCAGAGGGCGAAGAGCGCCCCCAGTGGCCAGCCCACAATCGGCAGCCGCCCAGTCCAATTCGGCACAGCCGTCAACAAGAACCCAGCGATCACGGCTGCAAGGTAGCCAAACAGGAACTCATGTGCATGCCACGATACGGGATCGAAAACAGTTGGCAGCACCAAAGCGCCCGACAACATCGGAATCCAAAGCGCCATTGCCAGAGTTGTCCAGACTGCCGCCCCGAAGAAAAACGGGCGAAACCCGAACGTCAGAATAGCCGGACCGCGCCAAGCGCGCATTTGTTCTGCCGTACTGCTCATGTTCTCTGCCTTACACTCTGAACGCCTGCCTCAATCAGTATCTCATCCAGCGGCACATCGTGCGATTGCGGATAAATGGAGGACAATGGTCCGGATTGAAATCCAATCTCGATGGTGAAAGTCTGCCGTGCAAGGGCCGCCAGCATCCGATCAAAATAACTCCCGCCGTACCCGAGGCGGTAGCCTTCGTTATCCCAACCCACAAGTGGCGCCAGCGCAATGTCAGGTGTGAGCATTTCTGCGTCACGTGGCGGAACAGGAATATTCCAATGGCCGCGCACCATGGCTGTCCCAGGCGCCCAGCGGCGAAAGACCAGAGGGGCTGCCTTTCGTTCGACCGACGGCAATGCGATCGTGATACCACCTGCGTGCAGTTCAACCATCAACCCGCGCAAGTCAGGCTCGCAATTGATCGGCCAATAGGCTGAGAACACTCTGCCCCGCGCTCCGCGGAACCGATCGGCCAAAAGGTCACGCAGGTGGCCGACCAGCGAGGCGCCCACTGCCTGGCGGCACTTGACACTAAGCGCGGCACATTTCGCTCGCAGGCGCGCGCGTTCCGCCTTTCGCCAACGGGCCACATCGCGTTCCTGTTTGGAGTCCACCGCCGGCGGATCGAAATAACCTGGCGCGATCTCTGGCGCGAGGCAGGGTGACGAGGCATAGCGCCATGATGCGTCGAAGTTTGACATCGCCCTGCCTCAACTGGGCTCGAATTGCGGAAAGAGTACGTTATTCTTCAGTCGCATACGTTCTTCGAGATCGGTCAGGAAGTCCGTCAGCCCGGTGCAAAGAGGCGTCCGAGTGCCAAAAGCCCCGTCCGGCAAGGTCAGATCGCCGGTCAGACGACGGATTTCCGCAGCTTCGGTGGCAGGATTGTCATGGCCGGCGCGCATCACGGCTATCAAATTTTCGCCGAAAAGAACGGTCTCAATCTTTTCTGCCCTCTGGGGCAGGACGGGGAGACGCTCGCGGTGCAGCGCATGATAGCGCGTCTCAATGCAGCGGGTCAGCTCGGCGGCCTCGTTTAGTGGCGTGTCAGTCATTATCGCGTCCTTTCATCAACGAAGGGACGGAATGGCGTTGGAGCAGATGCTTTGCGCATCCTGAACCGCCATGCGGAGCGATTGAGCGATCCGCTCTGCGCGGGTAATAACGTGGTCAGCCCCTCTTGGGCTGCAGACTTCGTGTGCGGTTTCGCGAAACAGCGCCAGCCAACGGTCGAAATGCGCCCGTGCTACCGGCAGGCCGGTATGGGCGGGCACCGGCGCGCCATGATAGCGCCCGGTCATTAGTGCAACCGAGGACCAGAAATCGACCATGCGGGCCAGATGCGGGGTCCAGTCGGTGATGCGGTTGGCAAAGATCGGGCCAAGCGTCTCATCTGCGCGGACTTTACCATAAAACCGGTGGACTAGCTCAGTCAGCATTGCTTCATCAAGGCCGGTTTCGCGCACGACCACGCGGGTCACCTCTGGACGGACCGAGGCAATGCGAGGGGTCGTTTCGGAGAGTTCGGCCATGGCGGCCTCCAGGTCATAGAGCTTGCAAACAGCGATAGACCTGTTAACTGGTATTGTAAATACCTATTCATTGACTGGGAAAAGCAAGTGCGTCTCACCTCGTTCACAGATTACGGTCTGCGCATGCTAATGCGCATGGCCAGCTCCCCGGACCGCGCCTTTTCGACGGCCGAGCTGGCCGAGGAATTCAAACTATCGCGCAACCATCTCAGCAAGATCATGCAGCGCCTCTCACGGGGCGGGATTGTCGAAACGCGCAGAGGCGGCGGTGGCGGCGCAGTGCTGGCACGAACACCGCATGACATCCGGTTAGGTGATGTTGTGCGCTTGCTCGAGGAAGATCAGCCATTGGTGGAGTGCTTCCAAACCCAGACAAACATGTGCTCGCTTGACGGGCGGTGCCGACTGAAAACCCTTCTCCGAGCAGCAGAAACTGCTTTCCTTGCCGATTTGGATCGCTCAACGCTGGCAGATATCGCACTCCCCCCAATATGCGCAGACGCGTGACGTTCAACCCACAAAGCAACACCTAATGTCAACGTGGCTACCAAACCTGATCACGCCAACGCCGCAAGAAGGCTGTGAGCGCGCTGGAATCTCTTACGCATGACCATCAAACTCACCCAACCCGACCCAGTAGCTCGGGACCGGATGCGCCCGGACTATGCGAGGATGCCGAGGCATTGATGGCAGTCAGTCAAGTTGTCGCCACGCATTTTACGACCGTTGCCGCGGCGAATGGTTGCTGTAGGGATGCTTTAAGACGTCCGTCAAAATCGGCGATGATGGCAACATCGTGGACGCAGAGATAATCGCAGATGCGTTCGGTGTTGCTGCATCAGCTGGGCATTGCCAAGTTGTTCAGCTTGCACATAGGCCCAATCCGGTAATGAGATCGGGTCAGAACTGTCCGCAGTACGTCGGGGAAACAATGGCAGCTCCAGATCAGCGTCGGTAAACTCACTTGACAGCGGCCAGCTCAAGTCTGCGTCGCGGGCGCGGCATAAATACGGGCGCAGGAACGTGCGCCCAACGCCATCACCCGCGTCGACAAAGCCTCATGTGACAGGCGCAACGCCTCTCGTATCTTCCGCATAGACAATCTCTTCACTCGGCCATCTTCGGTTCAAAAAGAACGGCAAAATAGCCCGCTTCAGATTACCTCGCAGCAGCACATCAAGAGGTGGGCGGATTAGATCAAAATTAGCCAGCCTATCACCCCGGAATGCGCAGTGCCGACGAATTGAAAAACAGCCCGAGGATAATATCAGAAGCGTTTTCGGGCCAATCTCATGCAAACAAATCTAAATGAACAAAAGTAATGTTCACTTTTTCAACGCGGCCAGCGTGCGTGCCTTGGCCACCGCAGAAGGTGCGAACTCGAAGTCCGTGACATTTAAACAGTTTTTTCGCCAGATGCACGCCATTGCGCCCTTCGCCTTCGGCGATCAACAAGACCGACTGCCCTTTATGAAAATACGCGTGATACTTCAATCAGAATGGGACTGGTTCGTTTTCGAAGAGATAACCCTGCTTGGTCAAGCCTTTTTTCCAAGTGACATTTTCCCTATTTCTGAAGCGGAAGTCAGCTCTGAGTTAAAGCACCAGCTTAATGGCGTAACTACCTGGAAATAAAAGGAGGCAATTGAAACGTGCTCATGACATATTTACCTCGAACAATCTGTTTGTGAGCGCTACCCAAGTAACAATAATTATCGACTAACGCTATCCGAAACAGCCATTCTGAGCTAGAGAGCAAACATTGAACAGAAATTTGCGAGTGTGTTGTGGGAATTAGTTGAACCAACAGCCCAAAATGTTACGGAGCATGCCATTAGCGTCCCGTAGATGTGCTATTTGTAGCAGCCCTTTATGGCGCGCCAAGATGCTTATCTCGTATCCATACGCGTGAGAAAAAGTGTCTTGGCCGCATTCGGTTTTAGTTGCCAAATAGCAATTCGCTTTCTCGCCACCTCAAGCTTCAAGCGTGCGGCTTCTAGCTGGAGTACAGCTCGCTCACGCTGTTGATAAAGGCGTCTTATCTGCGAGCCTGGGTTTCCGATCATCAAACAGCTGGGTTGGTTGGCCGCCGGAAACCAAGATTTCATCTCAAGCGTCGCTACGTTCCACGCTCGCTCCGCCTCTAGATAGCGCTGGTAACTCACTTGCAGGACACGACGTCTAGTTGCCAAATACGCATGCATTTCTTATCTCCTTCCAGTTTAGTCTACTTGTCTTCCAAACCACAGGGGGCGACTACGTCGATTTTGGACTTACAAGAGGCGGCCTATGATCCATATCAATGTGAGTTTTGAAAAATGGCGCTCCTAAGTGCGTTGGGTTACGGCCTCCATGCCTTGGGCTTTCACTCTGTTTATCACAATAAGCCAAAAACCAAGATAAGGATTTGCGGGGGATCAAATCACCAAAAATTTGACTTATGCGCTTCTTCAATTGGTTTGCGCTGGCGTTGCATTCCGCTCCTAGACGGACAAACGCAATCAGATCAGCCAGCGCACCAGAACCGGTACAATCAGGCTCGTTAGCAGAGCATTCAGAGCCATGGCGATGCCAGCATAGGCCCCTGCTACCGGATTTACTTGAAATGCGCGCGCCGTCCCAATGCCATGAGCGGCAACACCGACTGCAAAACCTCGTGCACGCCAATCTGTAATCATGAGAAAATTCATCAATGGTGTGACCGTCACAGCCCCGATAATTCCCGTGAGAATAACTAGCACTGCTGTCAGCGCCGGAAGCCCACCAACCGCTTCTGAGATACCTAGTGCCACGGGTGCAGTTGTGGACTTTGGTGCCAACGAAAGCAGCACCTCCATTGGAAGTCCAAAGGCACGCGCTAGCAAAATGGCCGACGCTGCCGCAACGATCGAGCCCACCAGCAAAGCAAGTACAATCGGTGCAACCGAGGTTTTGATTGTGTCTCGATTGTCCCAAAGTGGCATGGCCAATGCCACCGTCGCCGGACCAAGCAGGAAGTGGATGAATTGGGCCCCTTCGAAATAGGTCGGGTAATCTGTCTGTGTCAGCCAGAGCACGGGTGCAATCAGAATAACCGACAGAAGCACCGGATTGGCCCAAGCCGGACGACCTAGATGCCGCGCCGCCCCATCTGCGGCCAGATAGGCGAGAATTGTTGTGGTGAGCCAAATAAGCGGTGTGGTTGCCAGATAAATCCATAGGTCTGCGACACCTTTCATCCTGTCCGGCTTTCGAGCAGATATCGAACACCGAGGAATGTTCCGACAGTGGCAAGCATCGAGAGAACCGTCGAAATAGTCAGGATTGTCAGCAATGAAAGTCCGTCATCAAACAAGACCTCGAAGTTGCCAATGACACCTACACCGGCAGGTACGAATAGGAACGACAGATGCTTTAGCATGACCGAAGTGGTCGGCCTGAGCCGTACGGCGAGTGTGGGCACCGCCCAGAGTAATAGCACGAGCAAAGCAAGACCCAGAACTGGGCCGGGAATTGGGAAGCCAAAGCTGCGCATAGCTATTTCCCCAATTAACTGACAGCCCAAGAGAAGTCCGAGTGTTTGAAGCATAGTGATTTTCCCTTGAACAAGTAGTTCGAACCACTGTCATGGTAACATTATATTTGTGGGGATTTGACCATGTTTTCTATTGAGGCCCATTATTTCTCGACCGGCATTTGGTGACGGACTACACTCAGGCCATCATCACTTTGTGGGGACAATGCCGGTAGTGGTGGCGACGCTGACTATCAGGACAACAAAGCTATATTTGCGTGGTTCACGTTCGGCCATTGGCAGAAGGTGAAACGCGCCAAAATAGAAGAGCGCCCCGGCAGAAAGAGCCACAAGATTTCAAAGGGCCATGTCGCCTTGTGTGCCAACCCATGTATACGAAACAATGCGCCGAGAAGTTTGGTGACTGCCGCCGCAAGGAAAGCCAACTAAAAGGCCATTTTCTCCCCGAATCCACCTTTCGGCAGCAAGACGTAGGTCACAATGCCTTCGGGAAACTCATGCATGACCGTCCCAAACGCAGGCAGGATACCGGTATAAGCGCTGACTGTGGAGACAACTGCGTAAACGATACGGGACTGATGCGTTAAATGACCACGGTCGCATGGATGCCGACACCGCAGACAGGGCTATGCAGCGGCGGGTCGAACAGTCCGTCGATGAATTGGATTTCCCCTTTGGCGCCTGGCTGCTTGCTATGGATATGGCCGTATTTGATGGTTCGTATTGTTTCGAGCCGGATTAAGGTCGCCTTCGCCGATCGCAAGGATCAGAAATCTCTGGCGGTAACTAAGTACCCGTTTTATGGTCGCGTGATCGCTCTCAATGAGGTTGTTGCGTTACTTCTTGTCAATATGCCGGATGCTGTCGAAATGTGGGTCATACCGGCAATTGATCTCGCGGATGACTCATCGATAGGTCGGGGCTTTATCTGAGAAGATAGTCACAGTGCGATAAAGCCTTAGGCGAAGCGACATCTATGTCCTGATCGCTGGGCGGCTCTTTCCACAACGCGCGCAGCAGGTCCAGAATGTCGGCATATCCGCGATCATGCGAGCACGAAGCGGCGTGATCGGTGTGGATTGCTGAATGTTCATAGAAAAGCTTTGTCAATCAAGGTGAAATCAGCTCTGTGCAACAGCACACACCCGACATCACAGAACGCGCAATAAGTTCCATCTCAGCGCAACACCTGAAACAAGTGCCCTATCGCGGAGCGATTTAGTGCTTGGCCGCAACGCCGACTTCAATTTCTACTGCAATAGAGAGATCTGTTTGGAATCGAGACATTGCCGCCGACAGAATTGGCCAGTTTGCATTCTGCCTCTGTCGGTGACCGTTTGGGTGACAAAATTAAAGCAGCTCGGCTGGTCGGAGGGGATATAGCGGATGTGATAATCCTGCGCTAATGCCGCATTCTCTGACCCGGAAATGATTTGGAACACGCACTTTGCCAGACCGACACCGATAATAGTAACTTTGGGCATGGATGCTCCTTCCTTTTGTGACGGCTCCAACTCTAACCAAAATAGCACATTGCGATGCCGGCGGGAGGGGCGTCCACGCCAACGACAAAGCTGACGGAGCGTTTCGACGCGCAAAAAACAGGCGGCAGCCGGATGGTCCGACCGTCGCGCCGTTCTGTTCGTATTACGGCTTACCTGGCCGGGACCATTTTTGCATGGCCACCCGTCAGCCGGTCGGGCAAGGCGAAGGCGGCGGCAACGAAGACCGCGCCCAGAGCGATGCCCACTAGGTCACCGCGCAGACCTTCTAGCAGCGCAGGGTTATCGAGCCCCGGCACCGCGCCGACGGTCGATTTGCCGCCGGCGAGATCGGCCAACACCCAGGTCCCGTCGAACAATGGGAAGGTCAGCATGTAGGCCGCGGCGCCCGCCAGCCCGCCCACGGCGAAGACCGCCGCGTCGGTACGCCCTGTGGCCGCCGAGGCCAGCCCGGTGCCGGGGCAAAAACCCGAAATAGCCCAGCCGAGGCCGAGCAGGGCACCGCCGAAGAAGACCCCGATATAGGCTGCCTTGACCGACATGTGGCCGACCTCGATCAGGCCCGCCATCTGGGCGGCGAACATCAGGACCGAGGCGACCCCGATGGCTAGCAGGATCGCCTTGGCCAGGTGCAGCACGCGCAGCGTCAGCATGCCGATAATCAGGTCGGGTGAGGTGGCACCGGCCCGGTCAAGGGCTGCGCCGAATGCGGCGCCGAGGAGAAGTGCGAGAAGGATTTCCATGGCTTAAGCCTCCTTGGGATACAGGAACATTGCGGTGGGGATGGCCGCGGCGAAGGCCCCTGCGGCAAAGATGTAGCCAGAAACGGCGGTCTGCATCATGCCGCTCATCATGTGGCCCGAGGTGCAACCGCCCGCGAGCCGCGCGCCGTAAAGCACCAGGAACCCGCCGCCGAAGGCCGCGAGGAATCGCAGCACCGGGGTCTCGCCCCAGTTGGCCAGCCAGACCCTCGGCATGAAGCGGTTGGCCTCGCGGAATGAGCCGCGCAGCCAGCCGGAGATGGCGGCGCCGACCATGATCGCGATGACGAAGAAAAAGCCGTAGTTAAGCGGGTCGGCCACCGCACTGGCGTATTTGCCGCCGTTCGCGTCGAGATAGGCGTTGGGCGAGGAATAGCCCGATTTCGCCGTCTCGTCCGCGACCACGGCGGTGCTGTCGACGGCGTTCCACAGGATTCCGTCGAAGATGACGAATTGGGTTGAAACGCCGATCGGTTTGACCAGCGCCACGGCGAAGAAAAAGGCAAGTCCTAAGGCTAGCCCTCCGTATTTCCATGACAGTGTCATTGTGAGTCTCCTTATATTCGTATCTGCGAATATAAGGAGACTATTGGGATGCCGAGTTTGATCTAAGTCAAGCTACAGGTGTTTGGCGAACTTATTTTGATTAGCGTTCAGAGCAGTTAGAGTTGCTCGGTCTTCTTCGCACAGGTCTCGCATGAACGCCGAAGCGCATTGCCAGCGGCCTCCAATGAAACACGGTCGTAGGCGTCATGAAGACCATCGGTGACCACACCAGCGTCGCTACCCGTGGATAACAAAGCGTTTACAGAGGTCGTGTTGCTGGCCTAACATCTTTAGCGGAGGAGATATGACCGACGCTCTGAACCTCAGGGATCGGGACGAAATTAGCGCGTCCTGGGTTAGGTGCGAACGCGAGCACAAGCTCGACCGCGATGCGGTGCGTCCGGTCATGCGCCTGCAGAGCTCAGAAGTTGCACCTCGGCTGGAGCAAATCACAGCCCGTACCGGTGGGCGGCAGGGGTTCTTTCGTCAATTGGCTTCCGTTGTAGGGGACGGCAATCGCTGTCTGGTCGTTACTGACGAAGAAGGGGTGCTTGTTCGACTCGAAAATGCCGGTGGACAAGATGCCGGGGACTGGAACGGCATTGCTCTGGGATCTTGCTGGGATGAACGGATCGCTGGTACCAACGGCGTGTCAATGGCGCTCCGGGTCGGGCGCGCTTTCACTGTTAGCGGGGCGGATCATTTCTACCGCCAGCTTCAGGCTTTTACGTGTACTGGCACGCCAATTTTCGACGCAATTGGTGCGCTAGTGGGGTCGATGAACCTTGTTACCTTTGACCGTGGAAACACTGCTGATCACCATGTCGCACAGGAGTTTTTGTCGACCGCCGCAGAACGCATCCAGCGGCGATTATTTGAGCAGCACTTCAGCGACAGCCTTCTGGTAACGGTCTCTTCCGCCGTGCCAGGGGAGCCTCTTGGGGGTGATGGGTTGGTTGCAGTGGATGAGGCCGGGATAATCCTTGGCGCAACAAACGGCGTTAGTCGGTTGTTCGAGCATAACGCCCACAACGTGCTGAATGGGCAACCCTTTCAAGCGGTCTTTGACTTGGAAAGCGAGGCCCTGGCGAAAGTGCCTGAACGTGTGCTTTCAATGCCAAGGCCTGAAGGAACAGTCATCAGCGTTTCGGCAAGGCTCCCGGGCAGAGCGCGCAGGATGTATCAGGTTCCAGCCGAACCCCGACCTGCGCGGCGCGGACGCCGCTTGCAGCCGTCCCTGCACCACTTGGCAACAGGGTGCAAGATTATGGCCGCTTGCTCCGCAGAGGCGCAGACCTTGTTTCAAGCCGGCACGTCACTTTTGATTGAGGGAGAGACGGGCACCGGAAAGACCTCCCTGATCGCCGCACTGGCGGGCGATGCGCCTCTATTGCAAGTGGACTGTGCTGTCTTGTGCGACGATGTGGCGAATACGGATGTCCTGCGCTCTGCTCTGACGCAGGCGCGTATTTTCTCATTGGCGTCAAATGCGGCCAGGGATCGCCCTACAGTCGTATTCGACAATATCCACGAGATGCCTCCCCGAGCCCAATCAAAGCTACGTGGACTGCTAGATGTACTTGAGAGTGACGTCTGCAGACCAAGATTGGTGGCCGTAAGCCGACCTCCCTTGATGCAATGTCTTAAAAATGGGGACTTCCGCGACGACCTCTATTACCGGATCGCCGACGCGCGTGTGGCTTTGCCACCATTGCGAGATCGCGAACAGATCGAAGTTCTGTCCGAAGTGCTTGCCACGCGGATCGCGGGGCGAAGGATCACGCTCAGCGACACGGCGGTTGCATTAATCCGGGCGCATGCCTTCCCGGGCAATGTACGGGAATTGCGGGCGGCGCTGGAGCAGGCTTTGACTACCATGGCAGGGGACGTGGTTACACCGGTGGACTTGCGCTTGACGTCAATTGTGAAGGCAGAGAGTGCTCATGTCAGCGGCGATACGCACGCCGCCACGCTGCCCTATGATGACGGATTGCGGCTCCGCGATGCGCTAGTTTCAAGCGGTTGGAATGTCACCGAGGCGGCCCGCCGTCTCGGCATGAGCCGCGCTACAATCAACCGCAAGATCAAACACCACGGCCTTGTGCGTCCAGCGTGACTGCTGGGCAGTGCAACACGCTAATCGACGCTTCTTAAGGCGCCTCAAGATCGGATGCATAATCCGAATTACAAAATGCAATGCAACTTCGTGACTAGTCGGACGCACCAAATACTTGCCGCTATGTTTGGCGATAATGGGGTCCTTTGCAGGAGTGAAGTGGTCCCAGAAAACTGGACAATGAGCTAAGGTGTACCCCAAACGTTTGAAGGATACGAAGATGGCAAAGCGCAGGAACTTTACAGATCAGTGAAAAGCCAAGGTCGCGCTGGAAGCGCTGCGTGGCGACAAGACCGTGCAAGAGATCGCAGCGAAGCATTAACTGCATCCGAACCAAGTCAGCACCTGGAAGCGGCAGGCCATCGACGGAATGGCAGACGTGTTCTCGGGCGGCAAGCAGAGTGTTCCGACCGAGGCTGAAGTCAAGGAACTGCACGCCAAGATCGGGAGGCTGGCAGTGGAGAACGATTTTTTGTCGGAAGGGCTCAAAAGGTGAGCCCGGCAAAGAAACGGGCGATGATCCAGCGCGGCCACCCCAAGCTGAGCATCAGTCAGCAATGCAAGCTGGTGCGGCTGAGCCGATCCGCGTTCTACTACGCTCCTGTCAGGAGCGACGCCGAGACGCTGGCAATGATGAAAGAGATCACTGTGTGTTCACGAAGCACCCGTTCTTCGGGTCTCGCCAGATTGCTGCGTATCTGCGCCGGGAAGACACCATCGTGGGCCGTCATCGCGTGCGCCGCCTGATGGCGGCCAACCGCATCCGCAACATCGGGTCTTCCCGTATTTGCTGAGAAAGATGAAGATCGACCGTCCCAATCAGGTTTAATGCGCCGATATCGCCTTTGTGCCGGTCAAGAACGGCTTCCTCTACCTGGTGGCCATCATGGATTGGGCGACGCGCAAGGTGCTGAGCTGGCGGCTATCGAATACGATGCATGCCGACTTCTGCGTCGAAGCGCTGAACGAGGCCATCGCAAAGAATGGACCACCCGAGATCATGAACATGGATCAAGGATCGCAGTTCACCGGAGCTGTCTGGATCACTACGCTGACCGACGCCGGGTGCGCATTTCGATGGACAGACGCGGACGGTACCTCGACAACATCTTCATCGAGCGCCTGTGGCGATCCCTAAGACAAGAGGCCATCTATCTCGAAGAAATCGCCGATGGCTTCAAGGCCCGCCGTGCCATCAAGGACTGGATGGCCTTCTACAACACCAAACGCCCCCATTCCGCGCTTGATCGGCTCATGCCTGATGAGGCATATTGGGTCGGCTTGAAAGAGCAAAAAGCAGCATGAAACCTAAACCCGATACACCTTAGAAATGCTGCAAACTTTTCCGACAAACCGGGACCACTTCACATCGCGCCAAGTCTATCTGTGAAAGCTGACATTGATGCTGGTAGTCTCGTGGAAATGTTTCCTGAGAGAAGGATGGCAACAGAACTGTTCTGGCAATACAGCGCGATCTCGTCTGAAATTCTTACGCAACTGTCGCGGAAAGTGAAAAACGTTGCTCGTGAGGTTTTGGGTCCCTAGCGCGCCTAAGATGACCCTCTTGTTAGACGATGCTCAACCACACATCAAAAGCATCGAAATTTCCTATATTACAAGCCTTTGGTAGAACCTTCTTCGGTTTTTCACGTTTGGCCATTTCGACAAAAGCTTTCCTCAATGTTCCGCGCAGCATCCGTTCCTTTGAGTTTTGGGTTAGAGTTTGCCGATAGTGCCAAAAATGAATGCTTTCGCGCTAACGTAGGATCCCACACTCTCCTGCGAACGACCCCAATAATATTTCCGACCCGCTGGACGTCTTGGAATCCAGTCTCCTGACGGGGAGAATTGGACAGACTGTCATGGGGAACCTTTTCGATTGGCCTTCCTCCGGCGGGGCGAAGAATTTCTTGGTTTCAGGCCGCGATCTCCTCGAAATTTGGCTTCATGGCGGTAAGAGCCGCAAAGGTTTTGTCGTACAGGCGCGTGGCGAGATCCTCTGCTGTGCGCCATCGCTCGGGAAAGGCCGATTGCAGCGTGGTATGCGCGTCCGCCGATACCGATGCCAATCCAAGGTCACGGTGGAACAACCCGACCGCAGCAGCGCCCGGGGCGATATCGCCATCTGTCAAAATTAAAGCATGGGCTAGAATGCGTTTTCCCCCACCGCCCATGGGGCGCAGCCGTTGTGCCGTGCCAACTATTTTGCGACCAAAGATGCCAAGGTTCCACGCCCCATCACAAAAGCTGTCCGGTGTCGCACTTGGCGTAAGCTCGGGGGACACAGCGTCGCGTATGATTTGGGTCACGAGGCGGTAGCCATCTTCGATTGTGAAACTTTGGCCATGTGTGAATGCGAGGGCGAGGTTCAGTACACCAGCGCCTTGAGGCACAGCACCGCCGCCCGTTGGGCGCAGGACAAGTGGCCAGCCGCGTACAGCGGTTCTGTCAGCCGCCCGCTCAAATCCGGTAAGGCGCTGCATTGATGCGGGGCACACCAATGCCTGCCGCTGCGCGGTCCACAGGCGAATTTCGGGGCCATCAAATACGAAGGCTTCCTTTTCTAAGGCAAGCCCTTTCTCGACAGTCTTAACAATATGCAACGGCCCGGTCACGGCGCCATCTCTTCGATCTCGGTACAGATCGTTGTTACTAGGTCGCCCGCCGGTGCGCCATCAAGTGCGCGATGATCAAAGGTCAGCGACAGGCCAACATGTGGCCGCAGTTCGATTCCGCCATCTTGACTGCGTACTGCGCGATCCGTCATCCGCCCAATGCCAAGGATGCAAATCTGGGGCGCGTTAATGATCGGGGTAAAGTGCTCCACCCGTGTCAGCCCGAGGTTTGAAACGGTAAAGGTGCCGCCGGTCATCTCGGTCACACTAAGCTTGTTTGCCTTGGCGCGGGTCGCCAAATCTTGACGCGCGGCGCGCAAGGCCGAAACGTCCAGTTCTCCGGCGTTGAAAATTGCCGGGGCGACCAGCAAGTTGCCCGGCAAGGCGATAGCGACCGAGAGATCAATCGCGTCCGACACCTTCACCTCGCGCCCCTCGACACGGCCATTGGCGTCCGGGTTCTTCTTAAGCGCCCTAACCACCGCCAGCATCAACAGGTCTTCGACCGAGGCCTTAGTGCTCGCCTCTGCAAGCCTTGCCTTCTCTGCCAAGAGGCCAGAGGCATCGGCGCTGCCGTGATGGGTGAGTTGAGCAGCAGTCCGTAGGCTTTCGACCATGCGATCCGCAATCATTCCGCGTATGCCTTTGAGTGGCACCACCTTTGCCACGTTGGTCATCCGACACGCCCGATCACAGCACCCTTGGCGACAACGGCATCGGCTTCTTTGGTAATCGTTAAGGTGCCCGAGGCAGGCGCATGGATTTCGTATTGTACCTTTGCGGTCATGATCTCGGCGATCAGCGCCCCTGCTTCAACACGTGCGCCGTCATCAACAAGCCAGCCGGTAATGACGCATTCCTCGTCCTCTTCCCAAAGGTCCGAGGGGATGGTGATATCGGTTGCCATCTTGGCAGTCCTTTCTCGTTCGGGGACGCTATTCGCGCCCCCGTGGGTGATAAGATGTACAGTAAGTTGGCCTATTCAGGCCGCTTTCATGTCGTGCCAAGCGGCGACAATTTTGTCGGGGTTTGGCAGGCAGAACTGCTCCATCACCCGCGCATAGGGGATTGGCACATCGGGGAAAGCGACACGTTTCGGCGCGGCTTTTAGCGACGAGATGTCATGTTCAGTCACCGATGCGATGATCTCGCCCGACAGCCCATAACTCATGTAATCTTCATCGACGACAATAAGCCGCCCGGTTTTGCCAACGCTGGTGCGGATGGTCTCACGGTCGAACGGCACAAGGCTGACGAGGTCCACTACCTCGGCACTGACGCCCTGCGCTTCGAGCGTCTTCGCGGCCTTAAGTGCATTGTGGACGCCCATGCCGACGCTGACGATAGAGACATCCTTGCCTTCGCGTACGACTTTGGCCTTGCCAATCTCAAGGGTGTAGGGCTCTTCGGGCACATGCACCGTGGCGCCCGCCTCGGTGCCAAGCCACCCCATGCCCTGCAGCCCCTTGTGATACATGTAAACGACAGGGCTGTCGTCGCGTATTGCGGCGGTCATCAGCCCCTTGGCGTCATATGCGTTCGACGGGGCGACCACCTTCATCCCCGGCAGGTGGGCGAAGGTGCCATAGAGACATTGCGAATGCTGCCCGCCATCGGAATAGCCCCCGCCTGTTGAGGTCATCAGCACCGTCGGCACCTTAAGCTTGCCGCCAGAGAAGTAGATGTTCTTGGCCATAAGATTGTAAATTGCATCGAAGCAGACGCCGAAAAAATCGACGAACATCAGCTCCACAACGGGGCGCATCCCATCCTGAGCGGCCCCTACAGCAGCCCCGATAAAGGCAGTCTCAGAGATTGGCGTATCGCGGATACGCTCGTTCCCGAACTCTTCCAGCAGGCCACGGGTGTTACCATAGACACCGCCAAGCGCGGCAATGTCCTCGCCCATGACAAAGACTTTCGGGTCAACACGCATTTCCTGCGCAGTGGCCTCGGCCATGGCGCGGGCGATGGTCAGTTTTCTTTCATTCGAATTGGTCATTTGACGTCCCTCCTTCAGGCTGCGAAAACGGCGGTCAGCGCGTCTTCGGGGGCCGGATCCGCGCTTTCGCGGGCGAATTTGATGGCTGCTTCAACGCGGGCCTCGGCCTCGGCCTCGATTCTGGCAAGATCCTCCTCGCTCGCCGCACCCTCCTTGAGCAGGCGGGCGCGCATCGCAGGAATTGGATCCTTTGCGGTGAGTCCGTCCTTTTCGCCCTCTGGCCGATAGTCCTCGGCATCGCCCATGAAATGCCCGGCCAGCCGGTAGGTTTCGACCTCGATCAGAGACGGCCCCTCACCATTGCGGGCGCGGGCGATGGCCTCGCCTGCCGCCTCGTAGATCGCATAAGGATCATTGCCCTCGACCCGCGTGCCGGGGATGCCATAGGCAGCGGCGCGCACGTCGTTGGTGGGCACCGCGGTGGCTGCGGATTTGGCAACAGAGATGCCCCAAGCGTTGTCCTCAATCACGCAGACGAACGGCAGGTTCCACACGGCGGCGAGGTTCATCGCTTCATGCCAGCCGCCCTGATTGACCGCGCCTTCGCCAACGAAAGCCACTGCCACGCCTGGCCTGCCCTGCATCTTACGGCTAAGCGCTGCCCCGACGGCAGGCCCCATGCCCTGCGCGATAATGCCGGAGCAGGCAAAGTTGACATCCGTATCAAACAGATGCATGTGCCCGCCGCGCCCGCCGGAAAGACCAGAGGCCTTGCCGAAGATCTCGGCGGCCATCTTGTCGAGGTTCACGCCCTTGGCAATCGCCTGATGGTGGGGCCGGTGGGTGGCCGTGACTACATCTTCGGGGGTTAGGTGTGCACAGACCCCTGCCGCCACCGGCTCCTGCCCATCGGACAGGTGCATCTCACCCGGGATGGGGCCGCTGGCCATGTTGAAGGCCGGTGATTTACCTTCAAAATAGATCTTCGCAATGGTCTCTTCGAACCGCCGGCTCGTAACCATGTTGCGATACATCCAATGCTGTTCTTGCTGTGTTGGTTTCATGAACCTCTCCTCCCATGTGTGGCGGGGTCGCCGCCTTAAACATGTTGAGAAGCGTTCCCTTAAATCTCAGACCAAACAACACTCGCGTGAGATTTTGCGCTGCAAAAGGCTTAACTGTCTCAAAGTGAGACAGTTTGAGACAGTGCATGTTGGGACTCTAATGGCAGAGTTCCTCTAAGCAATTTGATCTAGAACAAATACCGGTCCGACTCAGGGCGCTATTGCTGGCCCAAAGGAGATCACGATGGACCTTATCACGATCATTGATCTGGTGGACGACCAGACCGCCGCTGCCCTTGCGGGGGTTTTGGCCGGGCTTGTCTTTGGCGTGTCTGCCGAACGCAGCCGCTTTTGCCTACGCGCTGCTGCAGTGGAGATGGCGCGGGGCCAGCTTGGCCCCCGTTTGGCGGTTTGGCTCCTCACCTTCTCGACAGCGCTGTTGTGGACACAAGGCCTAGACTGGGCAGGAATGCTTAATTTGTCTGAAAGCCGCTGGCTCGCCTCCCCCGGTACTTTGTCGGGCGCGGTGATCGGGGGGCTGATCTTCGGCGTTGGGATGATCTTGGCGCGGGGCTGTCCTGGAAGATTGTTGGTTTTGGGTGCGACGGGCAATTTGCGTGCTATCCTGTCAGGCTTGGTCTTTGCGGTGGTTGCGCAAATGAGCCTGCACGGCGCGCTTTCCCCCTTGCGCGAGGCGGTATCGGGTGCATGGGTCACCAATGGGCCAAATCCAGAAATGCTGGCTGCAGTTGGTCTTCCCAAGGGCACGGGAATTGCGATTGGCGTCGCTTTTGCCGTCCTTGCACTGGTCATTGCACGCAAGGCCCGCGTGTCGCGTAGCGTGCTGCTTTTTGGCAGTGGCGTTGGCTTTGCCGTCGCTTTGGGATGGGCGCTGACCTACGCCCTGTCGCGGATCAGCTTTGACCCGGTGCCAGTAGGCAGCTTAACCTTTTCTGGCCCCTCTGCAGACACGCTTATGTTTTTGCTTTCCTCTGGCAAAGCACTGGAATTCGACATTGGATTGGTGCCTGCGGTCGCCCTCGGCTCCTTCACGTCCGCTTGGTTCGCAGGACGGCTCAAGTGGCAGGGCTGGGATGGGGCTGGATCAATGCAGCGGTATATGGCGGGGGCCGCCCTTATGGGGTTCGGCGCGATGACAGCGGGCGGCTGCACAATTGGTGCGGGCGTCACCGGGGGCTCGACATTCGCGCTTACAGCGTGGGTTGCTCTGGTGTCGATGTGGGTGGGCGGCATGGCCGCTGACCGCTTGATCGAACGCAAACCCACACTTTCAACCGAGCCCGCGGCGGAATTCAATTGATCATGCCAAGGTCAGGGCCAAAGAACGAGACAGTCCCAATGATGCAAAGACCGCTTTGCCGCTTTCCGGTTGTGGCGCAGTTGAACGGAGGGGAAAGACTGAAACTCCGTCGAGTCGCCGGTTATCAACCGCGCAAGGTTCGATGTGTTTGATGAAGTTGGAAAAATGGCGGTTCACCCATTACCCATTCGCCGACGGCTCGCGCTTGGCGATCAAACCGCATTTGACCAGCGAGCCTTCGTGCCCTGCGATGCCTGCTTTGACCCTAAAGTTGCAGGCGGTCGACGCAGCCAAACTGATGATACCGTTCCAAGTTGTCTGAGAAGCGACAATCTTAGATGCGGCATTACTGTACAACCACCCTCTTGAGGAATTGTCTCTATGACTAAATTGAAGATCGTGCATTTTTCCGACATTCTATGTGTATGGGCATATGTTGGGCAGGCCGACCTCCTAAATCTAGTGGAGAAGTTCGGTGATAGGATTGAGGTGGAAGAGCATTTTTGTTCAGTTTTCCCCGACACAGAAAACAAAATTGAAAAGTCTTGGCGAGGTCGAGGCGGTTTCGGCGGATACGCTGATCATGTGAAAACGATTGCGAAGGAATTTAACGGCGCGATCATCCATGATGAAGTCTGGTCCAAGGTGCGGCCAAAATCTTCCGCAAGCCCGCACTTGTTCATTAAGGCAATAGAATTGCTTGAACGCGAAGTGATCAGTTGCTCATTCTCAAACCGACCATCAATTAAAGCAGCGAGGGAACTCCGGACCGCGTTTTTCGCCGAAGGTCAAGATATCTCCGATTGGAAAGTTCAAAGAGCTATTGGCGAAAAAATTGGCGTCGATTTCAAAGAGGCCTTGAAAAAGATTGAGACAGGGGAAGCAATTGCGAAATTGTTCTCTGACTATGAGCTCGGGCAATCCCTCCGCGTTCAGGGCAGCCCTACTTACATGCTAAACCAAGGGCGTCAGATTTTATTTGGCAACATAAGTTATAGTATTTTAGCCGCAAATATTTCCGAATTGCTTTTGGAAAACGGAAACGACGTCGGGACTGACTGTTAATAATCAATCTATAAAGGGGTGATCGTGGGATTCCTCTGAATAACAATACCACACGCCCCCCCCCAGTGGAAATGGGGGGGGGCGGAATGGTTTTGTAGCCAAGCCCTCTGTTTTTGCGACAGTAAAGGGAGCCAATCTTATGAGGCCGCTCAATTGTAGGTTGGGGGTGTCAAATAATCTCCCGAAGCACCGAAACGTTGTAAACTTGCTTTAAACTCCCCCTTGGCAACCGAGCGCAGATGAACCTCATCAGGACCATCGGCGAACCGCAGTGCGCGCGCAAATGTATAAATCTCGGCCAAAGGGGTGTCGGGGCTCATTCCCATCGCACCAAAGGTCTGCATGGCGCGGTCCGTTACACGGCACAGCATGGACGGTACAAGTGCCTTGATCATTGCGATTTCTGCCCTCGCCCCTTCGATCCCGGCCGTATCAATCATCCATGCCGCTTTTAGAACCAGCAGCCGCGCTTGTTCGATCTCTAATCGAGAGTGGGCAACCCAATCACTCACATTGGACCGATCGTTTAGATGGCTCCCGAAGGTTTTGCGCTCTCTGGCACGATCACACATCAATTCTAGCGCCAGTTCGGCCTGACCTATTGAGCGCATACAGTGATGGATTCGACCCGGCCCCAGACGGGCCTGTGCCATTTTGAAGCCTTCGCCTTCGGCACCCAACAAATTGTCAGCGGATACTTTCACGTTACGGAACAGAATTTCGCAATGGCCCTCGGGTGTACTGTGATTAAGCACTTTAATGTTCCGCTTGATCTCAACTCCGGGCGTATCAATGGGGACCAAAACCATGCTTTGCTGCAAGTGGCGAAGTGCATCAATATCGGTTTTTCCCATAACGATCAGCAATTTGCAGTCTGGGTGCCCTGCATTTGTGATGAACCATTTCCGACCGTTTATTCTATACTGATTGCCGTCCCTCCTGATTGAGGTCTGGATATTTGTTGCATCTGAGGAAGGCACGTCAGGCTCGGACATGGCAAACGCAGATCTGATCTCACCTTCCAGCAGAGGCATTAGCCAATCTTCGCGCTGTTTGGGTGTCGCGAACATATGCAGCAGCTCCATGTTACCCGTGTCTGGTGCGCTGCAATTAAATACTTCAGAGGCCCATGGAACCCGTCCCATTATTTCTGCAAGGGGCGCGTAATCAAGCGTACTGAGCCCCTGCCCGGGTTCCTCAGGTTTCAATCCGGGTAGAAAGAAATTCCATAGGCCTTCAGATTTTGCCGACGCCTTTAGGTCAGCCATGAATGAGACAGGAAAGCGCCCGGCAGCAACTTCATCGTGCCACATTGCGTTGCGCGGAAGGACATGGGTATCCATGAACTCGGCAACAAGTCGGAGATAGTCCCTACATTGGGTGGAATATGAAAATTCGATTTGAACGGCTCCTATTCTAACCCGAGCGAAACGCCCGGTCGCATTGAGGCATCTTAGAAATGCCCAATATGAACCTCTAAAAGGGGCCCACGTCCGAAAAGCGGCCTCGCAAGCTGATCAGCAGCTGATTGATGGCCTATGTTGATTCAAGTTTAGCTTGCTTTAACCCGCTTAAGATTGCGCAAGATCAAAGAAGCGATGGGCCGTGTTTTTGCAATATTTGTTCCAACGTAGATTGTTGAATTTTTGCTTGTCATGCCTCCCTTCGTCTCAAATCAACGGCGCTAGCCCCCTTTCGATCATAATACAGTTCGATAAGGCGAACGGGCGTGGCTGTAAAAAGACATTCGATCTCACAGTCCTTCTCCACTTATCAATCGCAAAAGGGTTGGAATTCTACCAGCGCACCTTCTGGCAGTTCTTCCACGTCAGACGGAATTAGAATGACCCCATCCGCAAATGGGAGGCGTGCCACACGCCCGGAATGGGTTGTATCATCAAATTGAACAAGCTCTCGGCCAGTGCCGTCGAATCCTGATAACTCCGCCATCCGTAGTTCACATCGTCCAAACTTGTGATTAAGTGGGCGTGATAGGACCACGTGTTTGCGGTGGCTGTGCGGTGCTGTTGCTCCTGAAAGGCACCGCGAAAGTACCATCCCAAACATCTGCCAAGCAACGAATGCTGAGAGCGGATTGCCAGGTAGACCGAGCCAATGCACATCTCCCAACAGGCCATACGACACTGGCTTCCCAGGCTTCATCGCGACGCCGCTAAACACCATGTGCAGGCCAAGGTCCGTCAACGCAGGTTTCACATGGTCTTCCTCGCCTACCGATATGCCGCCGGTGGTGACAATGAGATCGACGTGTTCGGCTAACTCGGCAAGTTGGCACTGCAAGGCTGCGCGGTTATCCTTACCGGTTTCAACGCGGAGAAGTTGAATCCCAGCCGTTTCAATTGCGGCTCTCAGCATCGGGGTATTCACATCCCAGATGCCTGAAGTTGTTCGGGCCTGTCCAGGCGCAATCACTTCGTCGCCGGTGACCAGAAGGGCCGCACGAACGCGACGCCGGACCCGAACCTCTGCTGATCCAGCAGCGGTGCAGGCTGCAATTTCCCGCGCCATCAGATGGCGACCAGCGGGCATGATAACAGCTCCTGCGCCCATGTCCTCGCCTGTCAGCCGGACATGGGCGCAGGCGCTCACTTTACGCGAAACGATTATTGCGCCATCGGTGCGCCGGACGTCTTCTTGCATCACGACGGCATCCGCACCTTCCGGCATCGGTGCGCCTGTGAATATCTGCGCCGCGTCGCCACTGCGGAGCGATCCCGGATTGCCCTGCCCGGCTGCAATTCTGTTCATCACAGAAAGAACCCATGGCCCATCCCCCGTTAGGCAGGCTGAATTGATCGCATAACCATCCATAGCGGCGTTGTCGAAGGGTGGCGCCGCTGAGGTCGAGAAAACAGGTTCGGCAAGAACGCGCCCTCGTGCTGCAGCAAGCGTAACCTTTTCCGTCTCAGGGACCTCACTGGCATTTCGAATAATAGTTGCAATAGCATCATCGATCGTGATCAAGCCGCTCATATGCTCAGCAGCACAACAATCGCACCCCTGCGCATTAACTCTCGCAAAAACTGTCATTGTGATGCCTCCTGTTGAAAATGTCCTGGCCCGACCGTGCAATCAAGGTCGCGCAAACGGCCGTCCTTCAGCCCGTAGATCAGTCCGTGTATTCGAACACTGGCGCCCTTTTCCCATGCATGCTGGATGATCGGGGTCTCAGCGACGCGGCGCACACCTTCGATAACGTTTAGTTCTGCCAACCTGTCGCGACGCCTTTCCGCGCTCTCTTCTTGGGCAAGGTCTACGGCATAGGCTCCCGCTAGCCTTCGGATCGGCTCCAGCCAATGATCCGCCAATCCATGTGGCAGATCCTCGGTAGCAGCCTTGACACCACCACAGCCGTAGTGGCCGCAAACGATGATTTCACATATATCGAGCGCCTCTACCGCGAATTCCAGAGCTGACAGCATGTTCATATCTGTAGAGTGGATCACATTGGCGACGTTGCGATGCATGAACACCTCACCTGGATCAAGGCCCGCGACCACATTCGCCGGCACCCGGCTATCCGAACAACCGACCCAAAAGAACTCGGGCGACTGCCGTGTTGCAAGTCGGGCGAAATACCCCGGTTCCTCGGCGCTCTTGTTGTCAGACCAGCGCGCATTTCGGTCCAAAAGATCAGCTATCATGTTTCACTCTCCTGTCGCTGAGCAAAGCCACGCCGTTCCATCATATGCTCTCTCATTGTCTTCAAGTCGCCTTTGGTCAGACGCGCCCGCGCGATTGGCAGTATGATTGCATTCTCAAGAATAAGGTGACGCCGCGCGTGACGCGCAAAGGCGGCTAATTTTGCGCAGTTTGTTGCCGAGAGCGCGACATCGTTTGATTTCCTCGCCGCAATCAAAGCAGCTATGGCAGGTGCATCTGCGAAGGCATGCCGATGGTCGGATGTGAGCCTGTCAACCACACTCTCGATCTCTTCCTCTGGGTCACAGCGTTTCAACATCAACGGGAAAAGATCGATTTCTTCGTCTATAAGGTGTTGCGGCAAATCGTCCGTCAAAAATGAAAGGATCGCCTCCGTTTCAGTCTTTTTGATGGGCCGAGCGGCAACAATACTGTCGATCAAGGTACAGACCTCCCGTTCACGCATGTGATCTTCAACAATAAAATTTAACGGGTTCTTTAGCGGGCCGGTTCTTACCTTTCCGCCACGCGCAGTGGTCAACAATCTTTCGCTATTTACCGTCATCGGTCTCTCCTCCCCATCAGGCCATTTTAAAGTCAGCCCCTTCAATTTCCGCGCGGTTGACCAATTGATCGACAAACTGCCGGGCTTGTCTGGCCCAATCCGCCTTTTCTATGGCCTCTGCTATTTTCTCGGCCACGGCCTCAAACGGCAAAACCTGCCCCGCCGCGACCGCATCAAGCCGGATGATGTGGTAGCCGTGCCGGGTCAAAATAGGTTCAGTTGTCGTTTCCCCTTGGGAAAGAATCCGAAGAGCTGCTTCAAATTCTGGAACCGTATCCCCCGGTCCAATTTGTCCGAGCGCGCCACCGGAGTCTTTCGACCCACAGTCGCTGTCACGCGCAGCCCGCGCTGCGAACCCTTCGGGATCGCCAGACAGAAGCGCTGCGATGGCTTGTATTCGCGTCAATGCATTCTCCCGAGCCTCTGCATCGCGAGGGTCACAAGCACAGAGAATATGGGATGCTTCCCACAAAGGCGGCGTTCTGAACCGCGAGGGGTCTTTCTCCCACTCAGCCTTGATGTCTTGGGCGTTCGGCGGAGTTACATGCACTGCCTGTTCGAGAAGCCCCCGGATTTGAGCCTCTTCATCTGTCTCAAAACGCCGTGGGCCGACCTCTTGGCGGTCGGGCGTGACCCCGCGCGCCACAGCCTCTTGCAAAAGCAGGGTCCGGATCGCTACGGCATTTGCGGCTTTACGCCAAGCAATGCCGGGTTTTCCTTTTGGCGCTTCTTGGTTCTGCGTTTCCGCCGCGACCAGCGCGTGGGGTACGATCTCACCATTGACGATCAGATCTGGGAATAGCGCTGTATTCATGTCCTTACTCCGCCGCTGTTGCTTTAGGTTCGTTCTTTTTTGGCAATAATTTCTGCCGCCGTGATCGCACAATCTGATAGCCGGGCCGCAGAAGGAACCGGAACGGTGCCGCGAAGCCCGATACCATGTGCACGAGCCGCGTGAACGGAAACAGGATAGTGATCAGCAGGCCAAGGAAGATATGTGCCTTGTAGAGCCAGTGAACATCGACAACCATCGCCCAGGCATTCAGGTTCAGCAGGATCACGCTTTGCGACCAGGTCATGAAGCGGACCATTTCCACCCCATCCATGTGCTGCAAAGTCAGGAAAATGGTGCCCAGGCCAATAAACAACTGTAGCCAGATGAGAACCAGGATGCCGATATCGGCAAAGCTGGTGTGTCGCCAGATGCGCGGATCGGTGACGCGCCGATGGATCAGCAGCGTCGCACCGATCAAAGCTGCGATGCCGGCGACGCCGCCCAATATGACGGCGGCCCATTGCTTCAAGGCATGCGGGATGCCAAGCGCGTCCAGGATGAAAACCGGGGTGAAAAGGCCAACTAAGTGGCCCCCAAAGACCACGATGATACCGACATGAAACAGGATCGACCCCCAGACTAGTTGCTTGCGGCGCAGCAATTGGCTGGAGGATGATTTCCAAGTGAATGGATCGCGTTCGTAGCGCGCGATACTGCCGACGATCAGCACGGTGAGTGCGATGTAGGGCATAATCCCGAAGATGAAGTAGTCGATGTCGAAGTTCCAGAACATGTCGGTTTCTCCCTATTCAGCCGCTTGGCGCGGCGCCGGGTTCACGGGGGTATCCATGCGCGAAAGCATATCGCGCACTTGCGGGCATCCGGCGTTTGGGTCAGGGCCGAAGAGCACTTCGCTTTCCTCCCAAACCTCGTCCAGAGCCTTTAAATCGTTTGGGTCGTCGTCGGGATCTGCCAACATTTCGGCCACAGCCTGCTGATCCGCTTTGGTTCCACCTAATTGAAGGAGCCCGACAAAAACAGCAGCGTAGGGGCTCTCGCGCCGAACCAGCCGTTCGCTTAGCGCCTCAAAGATATGCGCCGCGTCGGCAAGTGTGTCCTGCGCTTCTGCAAAGGATCTCGTGGCTAGAAACTCCAAAAGTACCGGCAAGTGATCAGGCAATTCGGACGTAACAGGGTCAAAACCACCCTCACGATAGGTCTCGACCAACGACACCATAGCTCCGCCACGGTCCCGACTTTCGCCATGAACATGTTCGAATAGGTTCAGTGACAGGGTCCGAGACCGGTCGAAAAGCATGACAAAAGTCTCTTGCAGATCATAGATGTCGCGCCCGGCCAGTTTTTCTACCAGCGGGCGCAACGCCCGACGTGCTGCTGCTGTCAATCGCGTGTCCGAGGCCAAAACGCCTCCGATCTCGGGCATGGCATGCTGCAACTCGCGCGTCGGGTAACTCAGGATAAGGGAAAAAGCTTTTAGTGTACGGTCCATGTCATTTCACCTCTGCTGGCATTTTGAGGGGTCGTTTGGAGCCGCCGAACAGCGACCCTTTAGAAATGCCGGTCGAGCATCCATTGCTGTCGGTGAAGCCGCAGCCGCCCTTGAGGTCATAGGCCTCTTCGACGTGCTCGCGGTGGGTCGTCGGGATCACAAAGCGATCCTCGTAGTCGGCAAGCGCCATGATCTTGTACATGTCCTCGATCATGCGGCCGCTCAGGCCCACGCGCTCGGCCACGCCTTCGTCGATGACCCCCTCGACGGTCTTGGACCGCATGTAGGACCGCATCGCCAGCATCCGTTCAAGCGCGGTGATCACCGGGGCCTCGTCGCCCGCCGTCAGCATGTTGGCGAGGTATTTGACCGGGATGCGCAGGTTCTTCACGTCCGGCATTGCGCCGTCCATACCGATCGCGCCCGCCTCGGCGGCGTTCTGAATTGGCGACAGCGGCGGGATGTACCACACCATCGGCAGGGTCCGGTATTCGGGGTGCAGCGGAAAGGCGACCTTCCATTCCATCGCCATCTTCCAGATCGGGCTTTCCTGCGCGCCCTTGATCCAATCCTCGGGGATGCCATCGGCGCGCGCGGCCGCGATCACCTCGGGATCGTTGGGGTCGAGAAAAACGCCAAGCTGCGCATCGTAAAGGTCTTGCGTGTTCTCGACGCTCGCCGCTTCCTCGATCTTGTCGGCGTCATACAGCATGACCCCCAGGTAGCGGATACGCCCGACGCAGGTCTCCGAGCAAACCGTGGGGTTGCCGGATTCAATGCGCGGATAGCACAGGGTGCATTTCTCGGATTTGCCGGTGGACCAGTTGTAATAGACTTTCTTATACGGACAGCCAGAGACGCACATCCGCCAGCCGCGGCACTTTTCCTGGTCGATCAGCACGATGCCGTCTTCCTCGCGCTTGTAGATCGCGCCCGAGGGGCAGGACGACACGCAGGTCGGGTTGAGGCAATGCTCGCACAGGCGCGGCAGATACATCATGAAGGTGTTTTCGTATTCGCCGTAGATCTGCTTTTCGATCCCGTCGAAATTGTAATCCTCAGAGCGTTTCGCGAATTCGCCGCCCAGGATTTCCTCCCAGTTGGGGCCTTTCTCGATCTTCTGCATCCGCTTGCCGGTGATCTTGGATCGCGGGCGCGCAGTCGGAAAGGCCTCCATCTCGGGGGCGGACTTCAGGTGGTCGTAGTCAAAATCGAAGGGTTCGTAGTAATCGTCGATCTCGGGCATGGAGGGGTTGGCGAAGATATTCGCCAGGATCCGCCATTTGCTGCCCTGCTTGGGCTGCAGCTTGCCGGCCTTGGTACGTTCCCAGCCGCCGTTCCAGCGCGCCTGGTTTTCCCAGTCGGTGGGATAGCCAAGGCCCGGCTTGGTCTCGACGTTGTTGAACCAGGCGTATTCGACGCCGTCGCGGCTGGTCCAGACGTTTTTGCAGGTGACAGAGCAGGTGTGGCACCCGATGCATTTGTCCAGGTTCAGCACCATGCCGATTTGTGCGCGGACTTTCATTCTGCTGCCTCCGTTTTCTTGGGTTCATAGGCTTTCTCGGCATCCAGCCAGTCGACCTTTTTCATTTTGCGGATGACCACGAATTCATCCCGGTTCGCGCCCACAGTGCCGTAGTAGTTGAAGCCATAGGATTGCTGGGCATAGCCGCCGATCATATGGGTGGGTTTCAGCACCGTGCGGGTGACCGAGTTGTGGATGCCGCCGCGGTTGCCGGTCTTTTCCGAGCCGGGCGTGTTCACGATCTTTTCCTGGGCGTGATACATGAAGGTCGAGCCTTCCTTGATCCGCTGAGACACGACCGCGCGCGCCGTCAGGGCGCCGTTGATGTTGTAGACCTCGATCCAGTCGTTATCGACGATGCCGGCCGATCTGGCGTCCACCTCCGAGATCCAGACAACCGGCCCGCCCCTGTTCAGCGTCAGCATCAGCAGGTTGTCGGTATAGGTCGAATGGATGCCCCATTTCTGGTGGGGCGTGATAAAGTTCAGCACCAGCGTATCGCCGTCGTCCTGCACCTCCTTGGTGATCGTCTTGAGGTCGACCGGAGGGCGGTAGGACATGAAGCCCTCGCCAAAGGCGCGCATCCACAAGTGATCCTGATACAGCTGCTGCCGCCCGGTCAGGGTGCGCCAGGGGATCAACTCGTGCACGTTGGTGTAGCCGGCGTTGTAGCTGACCTTCTCGGACTCAATCCCCGACCACGTGGGGCTAGAGATGATCTTGCGCGGCTGCGCTGCGATATCGCGGAAGCGGATCTTGTTGCCATGCTCGCCTTCGGCCAGGTGCGCATGTTCGCGCCCGGTGGCCTTTTCCAGCGCTTCCCAGGCCTTTACGGCGACGTTGCCGTTGGTTTCCGGCGCCAGCATCAGGATGACCTCGCAGGCGTCGATCGCGGTCTCGATCTTGGGCCGTCCGGCGGCGGCGCCGTCCAGTTGCACTCCGTTCAGGGCCGACAGGTTGTCGATCTCTTCCTGGGTGTTCCAGCTGATGCCCTTGCCGCCATTGCCCAGCTTGTCGAGCATTGGGCCAAGCGATTTGAAGCGTTCGTAGATCGCGGTGTAGTCGCGTTCGACGGCGATGAACGCGGGCGCGGTCTTGCCCGGGATCAGGTCGCATTCGCCTTTCTTCCAATCCTTGACCTGGTCCTGCGCGATCTCGGCCGGCGTGTCATGCAGGATCGGCAGCGCGACGATATCGGTCTCTTTTCCCAGGTAGCCCGGCGTGATCTCCTGAAATTTCTTGGCGATGGCCTTGAAGATTTCCCAATCCGACTTGCTCTCATATGCCGGGTCCACCGCCGCTTGCAGCGGATGGATGAACGGGTGCATGTCGCTGGTGTTCATGTCGTCCTTTTCGTACCAGGACGCGGTCGGCAGAACGATGTCCGAGTAGACGCAGGTGGTGCTCATCCGGAAATCGATGGTCACCAGCAGGTCCAGCTTGCCGCGCGGCGCATCCTTGTGCCACCTGGCCTCTTTGGGCAGCTGCTTGCCGTCTTCGCCAAGGTCCTTGCCCATGACGCCGTGGTCGGTGCCCAGCAGGTGCTTGAGGAAATACTCGTGTCCCTTGCCAGACGATCCCAGCAGGTTGGAGCGCCACACGAACAGGTTGCGCGGCCAGTTCGCGGGGTTGTCCGGGTCTTCGCAAGACAGTTCCAGATCGCCGGATTTCAGGTTCTCGGCGATATAGGCCGGAGCCTCCTTGCCAGCCGCTTTCGCCAGTTTGGCAACCTCCAGCGGGTTGGTCTTGAGCTGGGGCGCCGAGGGCAGCCAGCCCATGCGCTCGGCCCGGATATTGTAGTCGATCATGCTGGCGTTCCAGTCGCCCTCGGGCGCCGTGGGCGACAGGATTTCCGATGCCTCGAGGGTCTCGTAACGCCATTGATCGGTATGCGCATACCAGGCCGAGGTCGAATTCATGTGCCGCGGCGGGCGGGTCCAATCCAGCGCAAAAGCCAGCGGTTGCCAGCCGGTCTGCGGGCGCAGCTTTTCCTGGCCCACGTAATGCGCCCAGCCGCCGCCGGATTGCCCGACGCAGCCGCACATGACCAGCATATTGATGACCCCGCGATAGTTCATGTCCATGTGGAACCAGTGGTTCATCGCGGCGCCGATGATGATCATCGACTTGCCGTTAGTCTTTTCGGCATTGTCGGCAAATTCGCGCGCCACATGGGCGATCTTGTCGGCGGGAACGCCGGTGATCTTTTCGGCCCAAGCGGGGGTGCCGGGCATGTCGTTGGCGTAGTCGCTGGTCACCCAGTCACCGCCCAGGCCCCGGTCAAGCCCGTAGTTGGCGCAGAACAGATCGAACACGGTCGCGACGATGATTTCGCCCGTCGCGGTCATGATCTTCTTGACCGGGATGTTGCGGTTCAGCACGTCGGGATGGGTCGCATCCGTCTTGAACTGCCTGAACGCCTCGCCGCCGAAATAGGGGAAATCGACACCGACGACATCGTCGTGGTCCTCTTCCAGAACCAGGCTCATCTTCAGGCGCGTCTCGGCGGTCTTGGCCTTTTCCTCAAGGTTCCATTCACCGTCTTCGCCCCAGCGATAACCGACCGAACCGTTGGGCGCGACAAACCCGCTGGACAGTTCGTCATAAGCGACGGTCTTCCACTCGGGGTTGTTGTCCTCGCCCAGTTTTCCATCCAGATCATCGGCGCGCAAAAATCGCCCCGGCACCAGTTTACCGTCCTGCGCGTCAAGCTTAACCAACATCGGGAAGTCAGAGTATTTGCGGGTGTAGTCCTCGAAATAGTCGGTCTGCCGGTCAAGGTGGAATTCGCGCAGGATCACGTGGCCAAAGGCCATCGCCAGCGCCGCGTCAGTGCCCTGCCGGGCGTTCAGCCAGACATCGCCGAACTTGGCGGCCTCGGAGTAATCCGGGCATATGACGGCCGACTTGGTGCCCTTGTAGCGCGCCTCGGTGTAGAAATGCGCATCCGGAGTGCGCGTCTGCGGCACGTTCGAGCCCCACAAAAGCAGGTAGCCGGCGTTGTACCAATCGGCGCTTTCGGGCACGTCGGTCTGCTCGCCCCAGGTCATCGGCGAGGCGGGCGGCAGGTCGCAATACCAGTCGTAGAACGACATGCAGACCCCTCCCATCAGCGACAGGTAGCGCGACCCGGCGGCGTAGCTGACCATCGACATGGCCGGAATGGGCGAAAAGCCGAACACCCGGTCGGGGCCAAAGGTCTTGGCGGTATAGGCGTTGGCGGCGGCGGTGATCTCGGTCGTCTCGTCCCAGGTGGCGCGCACGAAACCACCCTTGCCGCGTGTCTCGACGTAGGACGCGCGCAGGATCGGATCGGCCTGCAACTTGGTCCAGGCCTCGATCGGGTCCATCGTCTCGCGCATCTTGCGCCAGACTTTCATCAACCGGCCGCGCACCAGCGGGTTCTTGACCCGGTTGGCGCTGTACAGGTACCAGCTATAGCTCGCGCCACGGGCACAGCCGCGCGGTTCGTGGTTGGGCAGGTCGGCGCGGGTGCGCGGATAGTCGGTCTGCTGGGTTTCCCAGGTCACGATGCCCGACTTCACGTAGATCTTCCAGGAACACGACCCGGTGCAATTCACCCCGTGGGTCGAGCGCACGATCTTGTCGTGCCGCCAGCGGTTGCGATAGGTGTCTTCCCAATCGCGGTTTTCGCGCGTGACGTGGCCGTGGCCGTCCGAGAACTGTTCCAGTTCTTTCGACTGGAGAAAGTTCAATCTGTCGAGCAAATGGCTCATGTCGGGATCCTTTCGTACTAAGCAGGTTGCGCAGCGGCAGCGGTGTCGCGACCACGTTCGATGTCATGAAGAAGCCCACCGGGCCGAGTGTAGAAAACCCAGGTCACGAGCAGGCAAAGCACGTAGAAGCCAAGGAAGGCCCAGAGCGCACCGTTTGGTGCGCCGGTGATGGCTATCGACGTGCCGTAGAGTTTGGGGATGAAGAACGCGCCATAGGCTGCAATTGCCGAAGTGAAGGCGATGATTGCAGCACTTTCACGCTCGGCTTGTTTGCGGCCTGCTTCAGCATCCAGTTCCGGCATAAGGCGCGGAATCTCGCGGCCCATAATTGCTGGGATCATTTGGAAGGTTGATGCATTACCAATGCCCGTCAGCAGGAACAGCGCCATGAAGCAGGCAAAGAAACCCATGAAGCTGCCACCCTGCCCGTCCGAAGGCAGGAAGAAGACCACGCCATAGACCGCGACGATCATTCCTAAGAAGGTCCAGAAGGTGACACGCCCACCGCCAAACTTGTCAGAAATCCAACCTGTGCCGGCACGGCTCAGCGCGCCTACGAGTGGCCCAAGAAACACGTATTGCAGCGCGTTCACTTCAGGGAACATCAGGCGCGTAAGCAGCGGGAAGCCTGCGGAGTAACCGATGAAGCTCCCGAATGTGCCAGTATAGAGCACGCACATCACCCAATTATGAAACCGGCTGAAGATGATGGCTTGATCACGGAAGCTGGCTTTGGCGTCGGCGATATCGTTCATACCAAGCCATGCCGCAGCCGTTGCCACGATGATGAAGGGCACCCAAACAAAGCCTGCGTTCTGCATCCAGAGCTGGCTGCCGTCGTCGAGGGTGACCGGCGCGCCGCCCATGACCCCAAAGATGCTTGCCGTGATGACGATGGGCACCAGAAATTGCATGACGGACACCCCGAGGTTGCCTAAACCAGCGTTTAGCGCGAGCGCATTGCCCTTCTCGGCTTTTGGGAAAAAATAGGCGATATTGGCCATTGAAGACGCGAAGTTGCCGCCACCCAGACCGCAGAGCAAAGCCAGAGCGAGGAAGATTAGATAAGGCATTTCGGGATTTTGCACCGCATAACCGATCCCAATCGCGGGAAAGAGCAGCGAAGCCGTTGAAAGCGTCGTCCAGAGTCTACCGCCAAAGATTGGCACCATGAAACTATAGAAGATACGCAAGGTGGCGCCCGATAAACCGGGCAACGCGGCCAGCCAGAAGAGCTGGGACGATGTGAACTCAAAGCCGATCGCGGGCAAACGTGCCACCACCATCGACCAGACCATCCAGACCGAGAAGGCCAGCAGCAGTGCCGGGATCGAAATCCAGAGATTGCGGCGCGCGACTGCACGTCCTTTGTCGGACCAGAAAGCAGCATCTTCGGGCTTCCACTCTGTCAGCGACCGCAGCATGCTTGTCCGCTCGGAAATGTGAATTTCCTGCATTTCCGGCAGTTCAGGAAGCTCATCTAGCACCGGACCATGCGCATCACGTTCCATCGCGCGAACAGACAGGTGCATCCATCCCAAAGAGATGGCTACGACAGAAAATAGCAGGGCAAAGCAGCTTGTGTAGATGTTGGTCAATTCCAGCAAAGCGCCGAAACCAACGGGAAGAACGAACCCTCCAAGACCACCTATCATGCCGACGAGGCCACCGACCGCACCAACATGATGCGGATAATAAACCGGGATGTGCTTGAATACAGCCGCCTTGCCGAGGCTCATGAAGAACCCAAGCACGAATAAGGTAATGACGAAGGGCACAACGCTCATTTGCGTCGAAAAGGAGATCGGTCCGTTCTTGCCCTGAATGATGTAGTCGGTCGGCGGATAGGACAGCATGAAGAGCAGCACGAGGCTGAAACCAAAAGTCCAGTACATGACCTTTCGCGCACCGACCTGATCCGACAAGTGACCGCCATAAGCACGGAATAAGGACGCGGAGAGCGAGAATGCCGCCGCAGACATGCCTGCAGTCCGTACATCTAGGCCATAAACGTCGATCAGATAGTGGGGCATCCATAGCGCCAGCGCTACGAAGCCGCCGAAAACAAAAAAATAATAGAGCGAGAAGCGCCAGACCTGCAGGTTCCGCAGCGGCGCAAATTGCTGGGCTAGGCTTGGCGCTTTTACACCGGACTCTCGCCGAGCGATCAGTTCGGGATCGTCTTTGGCAAATATAAAGAAAACGACAGCCATCAATGCGAGGCCAACCGCCCAAACATGGGCCACGCCTTGCCATCCGTAAGCAACCATGACGAAGGGAGCCACGAACTTGGTGACCGCTGCACCAACGTTGCCCGCGCCAAATATCCCAAGTGCGGTCCCTTGATGGCCCGCATCATAAAAGCGCGAGACATAGGCTACACCGATGATGAAAGACCCACCAGCGAGGCCGATGCCGAGTGCTGCGACCAGATACATTGGGTAGGTTGATGCGAATGTCAGCGCCCATGTTGCCATCGCAGTCAGCAACATCTGTGCGGTGAAAACTAAACGGCCACCATATTTTTCCGTCCAGACACCTAGGAATAAGCGCGTGATCGAACCGGTCAGAATCGGTGTCGCGACCAACAGACCAAACTGTGCCTCATTAAGCCCCAACTCGGCTTTGATGCCGACACCGATAATAGAAAAAATGGTCCAGACCGCAAAGCACGCCGTGAAGGCGACAGTGCTAAGTCCGAGGGCTCTGTTTTGATCGGCTCTGTCGACGGTTCCGGCATTGTCCATGATACGTCCTCCTGACCTTTACACGTTCGAGCGTGTGTTCACCGGTGGAGGATTTCGGCAGGATCAGAGTTGATCTGAATCAATAACTCAATTTTATAATTAAAAATAAAAGACTTACGCGCATTGATCAATTCGGTAGCCGCATGACATCAAGTCATGTTCGACCGACGTCAATCCGCCACTTGACATTTATCAATTACGCCTAGAAGGTCTCGCAAGCTTGTTTATACGGAGGCCGAGGACGGCATGTCTAAGTCATACACGGAAGAGATTCGTGGCTTGGCATTATTCGCCGACATGGACGAGGCTAATTTCCTTAGCCTTATGCGTGGTGCCTATGTTCAAAATTTTCCGCCCCGAATTGATTTGATCAATGAAACTGACCCGCCAGACTTTCTGCATGTCGTTCTATCTGGTTCCGTTGATCTGTTCTCGACGTGGAACGGGCGGGAGACAAGCATGGCCACGGTCCGGCCCGTTTCGACATTCATTCTTGCGGCAAGTGTTCGGGATTTATCTTATCTGATGTCCGCCAGAACATTAGAAAAGAGTCGCATTGCCCTCATTCCTTCTCTGGATGTGAGGGCTATGTTTGCAAAAGATGGGGCGTTCGCTCAAGCGATCGTCGCTGAACTTGCGCAGTGCTACCGATCCGTCGTGAAAAACGCGAAAGATCTCAAACTGCGTACATCGCTTGAGCGACTTGCAAACTATCTGCTACGCCAACATAGGCAGACAGCGAAATTTGAGTTCGATTTGACGATGGAGAAACGGCGCTTGGCGTCCTTTCTGGGCATGACACCTGAAAACCTGAGCCGTGCTTTCAAGGGGCTCGGACCTCATGGCGTCAGGGTAGAAGGAAACCGAATTGTGATCACGGACCTCGAAGACCTGATACTGTATGCTAAGCCCAACCCGCTAATCGACGATTATTCGACGTAAGGGTCGAGCAATACCCTAAAATTTGTAGCACCTATCCATCCTGGGCAATGCCTGCGCGGAAGCCAGGTCATTGACCGAGCGGGAGAAGCGTTTCGCGAAGCTAGCTCCCGCAATCGGCGTTGCGTTCGAAGGACGCAGTCCATTTACACAGTCTTCGTGCAAAGCGAGAGCCGATCAGGGTGCCGCACTTCGCCCCTGAGCATGCGCATATCACAGCCTTTGAATTTTCCCGCCCCCCCTTCTCGTTGCATTTACTGATGGACGCCTTCTCCGCGCGCAAAACGTGGATGCCTCCATAAGATATCCATACCTTATCCGACCAGAAAAGATTTTAGCCGATATCCGAAAACCTATGATCAAAGCGCATATCAGACATGCGTGGAAAATAGGAATTGTTTGATCTTGATCAAAGAGCCCTCAACCGCAGGCGGAATAGAAGGAGGCAAGTTTACGATTTTTTCACCTGTTAAAAGAGCCGAGGCTATTATGGATCTGGCAAGACGACTGTTTTTGGGCCAAGCAGCAAAAGTTACCGCCGGGGCGGCCTTTGTTCCCTTCGCCAGCGTTGCGGAGGCATCGATTAACACGCAACCACCGCGGCGCGGTGGTGATCCCGGTAAGCGCTATGCGATGCTTATCGATTTGCGCCGCTGCATCGGCTGTCAGGCCTGCACTGTTTCGTGCCATATCGAGAACGAGGCGCCATTGGGCAAGTTCCGCACAATCGTTTCGCAGACCGAGGTTGAAAGCATGGAAACTGGCGAGATGGCCCAGTTCATGCTGCCGCGGCTGTGCAACCATTGCGACAACCCGCCCTGCGTGCCCGTCTGCCCGGTCAATGCCACTTGGCAGCGGGAGGACGGCATTGTCGTCGTTGATAGCGACCGATGCGTTGGCTGCGCGTATTGCGTGCAGGCCTGCCCCTATGACGCGCGCTTTATCAACGACCGCACCCAGACCGCAGACAAATGCACTTTCTGCGCTCATCGGTTGGAAGTCGGTCTGTTGCCGGCCTGCGTCGAAAGCTGTGTCGGTGGCGCGCGGATCATCGGAGATCTGAACGATCCTGATAGCCAGATCGCGCAGATGGTCGCCGAGCATCGTGATGACTTGATGGTTCTGCAACCGGACAAAAACACCCGGCCGCACGTCTTTTATCTGGGCATGGACGAACGCTTCGTCACCCGGCCCAGTGCCGCGCCGGGTCTTTGGGATGTGCGCAACGGCGAAGGTCAAGAACTGGGGTATGAATATGGAGAACATTGAACTCATCGCGCCGCGATACGGAATTGCCTGGTATCCTTGGGCGGTACAGTATTTTTTTCTGATTGCGCTCTCCTATGCCTCGCTCTGGTTAGCTGTGCCGGGCACGATCATGGGCCGCGAGCGCTGGAAACCGACGGCGCGGCTGGCGCTTCTGGGCGCGGTGAGCACCGCCATCGTCGCTCCGGTGACGTTGCTGGCCGACCTGCACCAGCCTCTGCGCTTCTGGCATTTCTATGCGTATCCTAACAATGCGTCTTGGATGTCGCTTGGCAGCTTGTTTCTGCCTCTCTATGTCGTCCTCGTGCTGGCGCTGGCTTGGCTGGTCTGGCGCGAGCCGCTGCGCGAGCGCGCCGATCAGAGCGGATTGCAGGGGCTAATCGCTCGCCTTGCGCCTTTGGGAAGTTGGGCCACGCCGCGCTGGCTGGTGGTCGCGGTAGGGTTGGCGGCGGTCGCGCTGTCGCTGGCGGTCATGGTGTATACCGGAGCCGAAGTCGCCATTCTCAAGGCGCGTCCCCTGTGGCACACAGAATATCTACCGGCGATGTTCCTTCTTACCGGCGTGCTCGGCGCGGCGGGCCTAGCAATTGTGGTGAACCGCTTTTCCGGAGTGCGTCACCCCGTCGCCGGCGACCAGATGCTAACGGTGATCCTGATATCTCTGGTTTTGGCAGGGTTGGTCGCCGGAGGCTGGCTGGCGCAAGGGCTGGCGATCAACGAGGGCTCCGTCTCTGCCGCGCTCGACACGGTGCGGGACAATCCCGATTGGCGCCGCTTTGCCTATTGGGGCATGATCGCTGGCATCGTGCTGTTTCTTGGCGCCGGAATGTCCGAGGTGCTGGGCTCTTGGCGCGGCACCCGCTGGGTCCTCGGCCTTCTGGCGCTGCACGTCGCTTGGATGTTCCGCTGGACCGTACTGATGGAAGTGCAGACAGTGGCTCGTAATAGCGCTGGTTTCCAACAATATGTCGTGGACATTGGCTCGCAGGGTATTCTTGGCATCGTCGGAAGCTTTGGGCTCTGGCTCGCCGTAATCCTCATCATCAACCTTTTCGTGCCCTGGCGCGCCGCATTTGGCGGTCACGACCAGACAGCAACCACCTCCGCCATCCAAGGAGAACCGAGCTATGGATAAGAACCGTCGCAGACTACTTCAGGGCGCTGTCGCCGCCGGAGGTGCAGCAACTTTTGTAGCAGGCTATGCCGAACCATTGGAGAAATTGGCCCACGGGTTTTCAGGCAGCGCAGGCGAGAAACCTGCTCACCCGATCTATGGGAACGCGCTCGAGCCAGAATATGCGGTTGACCTCAAAACCGGTGCGCTGACCCCTAATCCCGACCAGCGCATGGCCTTTACCGTGTGTTATGGCTGCACCACAAAATGCGGCGTCCGCGTAAGGATCGACAAGGCCACCGATCGAGTGATCCGAGTCGCGGGCAATCCCTACAATCCGCTTTCGGCTGACGAACATCTGGAACAGGGCGAACCGGTGCGCGAGGCGCTTCGCTGCGTCAGTGCGTTCGGTGACAAAGGCCAGCAAAACCGCTCCACCGCCTGCGCCCGCGGCAACGCCATGATCGGTCAGATCAACAGCCCGCACCGGGTGACCCAGGTGCTTAAGCGTAGCGGCAAACGCGGCGCGGGCGGTTGGACCTCAATCTCTTTCGAACAGGCGATCGAAGAGATTTGCGAAGGCGGCGATCTGTTCGGCGAAGGCCCGCTTGAGGGCTTGCGTGCGATCAACGATATCGAGACCCCGATAGACGCCGACAATCCCGAATTTGGGCCAAAGGCAAACCAGCTTCTGGTGATGGAGGCGACCGATTACGGCCGCTCGGCACTGCTTAAACGGTTTACCTTCAATGCCTTCGGCACCCGAAATTACGGCCATCACGGTTCCTATTGCGGCCTTGCGTTCCGCATGGGATCGGGCGCGGTGATGAACGACATGGCGAAATTTGCTCATGTGAAGCCGGATTTCGCCAATGCTAAATTTGGTCTGTTCATCGGCTCTGCACCAAGTCAGGCGGGCAACCCGTTCAAGCGCCAGGGCCGACTCCTGGCGGAGGCGCGGGCGCGTGGCACCCTCGATTATGTCGTGGTCGATCCGGCCTTGAACGCCTCGGTGGTGGAAAGCGCAGGCGCCCATGCCAACTGGGTCCCCGTGCGGCCCGGCTCTGACACTGCGTTGGCGATGGGGCTGATCCGCTGGTTGCTGGAAAACGACGGTTACGCCAGCGAATTTCTGGCGTTGCCGTCGGACGAAGCAGCCAATGCGGCGAAAGAGGTCGGCCACACCAACGCTACTCATCTGGTTATTGTTGAGGAAGGGCACGAGCGTCAGGGGGCATTTCTGCGCCGGTCGGACTTCAGCCTTGCCGAGGCGGGCGCCACAGACGATGCAACTATGGTGCTGATGAGCGGCAACCCCGTCGCGGCGCCTGAGGCGACAAAAGCCGACCTTTTTGTCGACACCACCATCGACCTGCCCAACGGAGGCCGCGTCGCGGTCAAGAGCAGCCTAGCGCTCTTGCGCGAGGCTGCGCTGGAGCATTCTCTGGCTGACTATGCCGAAGCCTGTGGCGTACCTGAGGCGCGCATTGGTGAAATCGCTTCGCGTTTCAAAGCGGGCGGCCGTCGCGCAGTGGCCGACTGCCATGGCGGCATGATGTCAAGCACGGGCTTCTATGCTGCCTTCGGCGTGCAATTATTGAACCTGCTGGCCGGATCGATAAACCACACCGGGGGCGCCGCCCACGGCGGTGGCAAGTTCAACGGAATGGGCAAAGGGCCACGCTACGACCTTAAAACCTTTCCGGGGATGCGTAAGCCTCAGGGTCTTTTCCTGTCGCGCTCTAAATTTCCCTACGAGAAATCTTCGGAGTACAAGCGCAAGGTCGCTGTAGGCGAAGACCCCTACCCCGCTACCGCTCCCTGGCGCGCGCTCGCGCCGCCGACTTTGAGTGAACATCTTTCTTCCGCTCTTGACGGCTATCCATATCCTATCAAAGCGGTAATCGGCTGCATGGCCAATCCGATATATGGACAAGCTGGGCTGGCCAAGCTGATAGGAAAAAAGCTGTCCGATCCCAAGAAGTTGGGGCTCTATATCGCAGTGGACGGTTTCATTAACGAAACAAACCGCTTTGCCGATTATATATTTCCAGACTCGGTTATGTATGAGGTTTGGGGCTTCACCGGTGCTTGGTCAGGCAACCTGACCAAAATGACCACCGCCTGCTGGCCGGTTGTTGAGCCGCGTCAGGTCAAGACTGCGGAGGGTCAGCCCGTTAGCATGGAAACTTTCTTTATCGCGGTTGCCAAACGGTTAGGTCTGCCAGGCTTCGGCAACGAAGCGATCCCTGCCGCTGACGGCACTTTGCTTCCGCTCAACACCGCCGAAGACTACTTTTTGCGGGCGGGTGCCAATATCGCCTTTCAAGATGAGCCATTGCCTGAAGCCAGCGATGATGACATCGCGCTCAGCGGGTTGGATCCACTTTTGGACAAGCTTAAGGCGGTCCTTCCCGCAGAAGAACGTGGGTCGGTCGCCTATCTCTACTCGCGCGGCGGGCGGTTCCAGACCTTTGATCAGGCCCACAACGGAGAGCAACTAGGCAATCGCTGGACGCGAACGCTCTGCGTCTACAACGCGCAGGTCGCTTCTACGATAGACAGCCAAACTGGCCAACGCCATAGAGGCGTGCCGCAGTTCCAGACCCCGCGTCTTTCCGACGGCACCCCCATGCGCGAGGTCTACACAGAAGACGATTGGCCGCTGCTGGCGTTCTCGTTCAAGTCGAACCTAATGAACCCCTATGCTGCCGGGCTCGACCGACTGCGGATGATCAAGCCCAACAATCCGGTGCTACTTAATTACAAAGACGCCGAGCGCTTCGAGATCGAACATGGCGATGTGATCACCATCGAAAGCCCAGGCGGGAGTGTCACCGGAGTCGCGCTGGTCAGTCGGGGTGTTATGCAAGGGGCGCTCGGGATCGAACACGGGTTCGGCCACCGCGAACTGGGCGCTGCCGAACACCGGATCGACGGCAAGAAATTTGGTGGCAACCCGTGGGTCGGGGCGGGGGTGAACCTCAACGATTTGGGCTTCGCCGACCCAACCCGCAGGATCGCCGGCACTTGGCTTGAGCCGATTAGCGGGGCTGCCGTCAGGCAGGGTCTGCCGGTGCGGCTAAAGCGCAGTGTGAGCGCCTGATTAAAAAAAGCAGCCCCCCCCTTTCCAAGGGGGGCATGCCCTACAGGTTTCCAGCCAGAGGACGGAGGAAGACACCATGCAGATCGCTTATACTAAATCCGAGCGCAAAGGAGATACTGACCTCCTTTTGACAAAACTGGCGGAGCGATTGCGCGCTGCGGGCGCACGTCTCTGCGGAGCTGTGCAAAAGAACCAAGACTCCTTGGTTCATTACGGCTGTGACATGGACGTGACGGTTCTGCCCAATGGTCCGGTGATCCGTATCTCCCAATCGTTGGGTAAAGAAGCGCGGGGTTGCCGGCTAGACCCGGACGCGTTGGAACGTGCCGTAGCACTCTCCGAAATGGTTCTCGTCGACGGGGCCGATATCCTTATCATTAATAAATTCGGCAAACACGAAGCCAGCGGCGGGGGATATCGCCAATTGATCGCGAAGGCGATTGAACTGGAGGTCCCCGTCCTCGTTGGACTTTCCCAGCTGAACGTCGATGCGTTCCACGACTTTACGGGCGGGCTCGGAGAGGCGGTGCAACCGAATCTCGCTGAACTTCTGGGGTGGTGCCAAACTGCGGGGCTGCCCACGAAAGCAGAAAGTGCTTTTGAGCAGAGGGCTTCTGTTTCATGCCCCAGCTAGACAGAACACCGCAGGCGCGCTTTATTACACGGCTTGTTGCTGTGCTCCCCCTCCCAATAATGCAGCCCGTGCTGGATAGGATCGTTCGACGCATTGCTGCCAGCCATAGTGAAATTTTCGACCGTCTGGGCTCCTACCGTTACTCGACCTATGTCATCGATACCGAAGATCTCCCCTTCGCGCTTGTGCTGAGCCCAGACCCAGACCAACCGAAGCTTCGCGCAGTAAAACGCAAAGACCTGCCGCCGCATGATGCCCGTATCACAGGGACATTCCTGAGCCTCTTTAAGTTGATCGACACTGGGGAAGATGGGGACGCCCTCTTTTTCTCGCGCACTCTTTTGATCAGCGGCGACACCGAAGCGGTGGTGCGCCTGCGCAATGCTCTTGATGACGTCGACGGGTCGATCGCGGCTGATGCTGCCGGGCTGTTTGGTCTTACGGGCCGTTTCGTCCTCTCGAGGCTACGCCATTCAACCGCTCCCTCACTCTGAAAGACACGTATCATGCCTTTAGATAGCGCTACCTCCGAACTGGTTTGCCCGGCGGGTACCCCGGCAGCACTTCGAACTGCCGTCGATGCGGGGGCCGACAGTATCTACTGTGGCTTCCAAAACGAAACCAACGCGCGAAACTTTCCCGGCCTGAACTTTACGCCAGATCAGCTGGCTGGATCGGTCGCCTATGCCCATAGCCGCGGGGCGAAAGTTCTTCTGGCGCTTAACACCTACCCCCCGGCGGGGAAGTTCGCTCTATGGCGCGAAGCGGCTGATCTGGGCGCAAAACTGAACGTCGACGCGTTTATTGTCGCCGATATCGGGGTCGCAGCCTATATCAAGAAGAACTATCCCGACCGACGATTGCATCTTTCCGTTCAGGCCGCTGCCGCGAGTCCAGAAGCGATCCGATATTATTGCGAAACATTGGCCGTCAAGCGCGTTGTATTGCCGCGAATTTTGACAATCCCAGAAATCCGTCAAATCAAACGCGAGATCCCTTGCGAAATTGAGACCTTTATCTTTGGCAATCACGGGCTGATGGTTGAGGGCCGGTGCAGTCTAACCAATTACACGACAGGACTGTCCACCAACATGGATGGGGTTTGCTCTCCTGCGGCGGATGTTGAATACCGGCCCGAGGCGGATGGGACGTTGTCCACCCGGCTTGGCGCCTTCACAATTGATCGATTTGGTCCCGATGAAACGGCGGGGTACCCGACCATCTGCAAGGGGCGGTACATCGCGCCGGGACGTCCCGAAGGATACTATGCTTTCGAGGAACCTGTTAGCCTTAACCTTGCAAGGTTACTCTCCGATCTGATCGGCGCGGGGGTTAACGCGTTTAAAATAGAGGGACGACAGCGATCGCGCAGCTACGTGCGAAGCGTTGTTTCGGCTTTTCGCACCGCCGTTGACGATGTCAGCGCAGGACGCGAACCCGACATAGCTGACCTTCTGGCTCTGACCGAAGGCCGCAAAGAAACCCAAGGTGCATTTGAAACAAAGAAATGGCGGTAATGATGACTTCAAACTTACCGGCGGTGGCAGCCCTGACCCTGGGACCAATCGCCTACCATTGGAGCGCTGACACCAGGCGTGATTTTTATGCGAAAATTGCTGACGAAACCCCGATCGACACGGTCTATCTTGGCGAAGTCATTTGCTCCAAGCGTGCACCCTTTTTCGCGAATGACCTGCCCGAGATTGCTGAGCGTCTCATAAAGGCTGGCAAGACGGTAGTATTTTCCTCTCTCGCAGAGGTCATGACAGTGCGCGAAAGGCGCATAACTACGGAAATGATGACGCTAGGAGAGGCCGAGGTCGAAGTAAACAACTCAGCCGGGTTGCTGGCGATCGACGGACGACCGCATCGGCTCGGGCCTTTCATGAACGTCTATAATGAGGAAACCCTTTCTGTTCTGGCGGGACGCGGGGCACATCACGTCTGCCTACCTGCAGAATTGCCCGGTCCGGCGGTTGCATTGATGGCCGAGGCGGCTGCTGCGCTCGGCG